>Ga0315330_10003695_pt1 | contig 10504 bp, 9 predicted proteins | sample M140m34915metaG_FD_203453 | JGI IMG/M metagenome (GOLD analysis project Ga0315330, IMG submission 203453) | Ammonia-oxidizing marine archaeal communities from Monterey Bay, California, United States - M1 40m 34915 | ecosystem: Environmental > Aquatic > Marine > Intertidal zone | place: USA... | reverse complement strand
CTGCACCCGGAGATTGTCGGTAACGGATCATTGAGCGGAGAGATATCGCTGGAAATGGTGCGGCAACTGCAAACCCATGCCGTGAATGATGGCTTTTTCAGCGAATAAGGTATCCACAGGTCCATGACACGATTTCAGTACAACTTTGGCCTCTCGCAGGAAGACGCTGTATCTGAATCGCGGGTTGGCGTTGTTGACCGTTCAGTTGCCTGTATCGCCAGTGGTGGGGAGGTGCCGCTGAACCTTATGGCGATGGGCGCGGGCCGAGTTGTGGCATTTGACGCCCATGCCGGTCAGATCTCCCTGAGTTCTCTCAAACGATGCGCTGCACTTCATCTGGATGGCTGGCAAGCAGCAGCCTTTCTGGGGTACCGTCACTGTGCGGCAACGTCCCGTCTTGAAACCTATCGGAACCTACGCTGTTTTCTCAGCCCGGAACAGCAGGGTTGGTGGGACCAGCAATCGAAAATACTTGAACGTGGTGTAGCCGTACAGGGACGGTATGAGCGATACATCAGCGCTATCACGAGAATGGGTCGGCTGGTTTTTTCACCAAAGGTTTTAGATGAACTTTTCACACTGGATGATCGCAATGCTCGAAAGCATTTTGTCGAAACAAAACTTGTGAATCGGCGATTGAAGCTACTGTTCTGGTATGCCTTTCGCGAGAAAAAATACGGAACCAATGCCTTGCCCTCAATTGCATTGCGGCACAACTCGTCCGCGTTGTGGCGGGTTTTTTTGAATGGATTCAAAACAATGTGTGTCGAAACAAATCCGCGTGAGAACTATTTTCTTCAGCTGTACCTTCTGGGTGAGCTTCGCTTTAAAGAAGGTCTGCCCTTGTACCTTACCCCCGCGGGACAAGCTCGATTGAAAGCGAATGATGCCGAGCTCGATTTTCGATTGCAAGATGTCGCCGCACTTGCGGACCGATCTGAAACATATGATGCAATATTCCTGTCGAATGTCTGTGATTGGTTGGGGGAACAAGAATTCAGGCAACTGCTAAGCACGTGCTCCAACAGTATCCACCGCGGCGGTTATGTCTTTTGGCGTGCTTTGTATTCGAAGCTCGACGCTGCGACAATTTCGGTCGACGGATTATCGGCTGCCGTCTCCGCAACGCCGCAGGAATGGGAACTGCACGACCGTTATCCCTTCTATCGTTTTCATATTTTACAGAGTGATTGAATGGAATATCAAATCACTAAACTTGCTGTCCTGTCCGCTTCGGACTCAGCGGCCTTAAGGCATCTACTTTGCCAAGCGGAAATGCAGACGAATCAGCTCGCAATGACGACGGAACGTCTGCCCGACGTCATGTTTTTACCCACGCAGAAGTCGACGCGGACGCTTCCAGTGGGTTTCTTTCGAAACGAAAAACTTTGCGGGTTTGCACTGTTCTGCTTAGAGCAACGTTTGCTGTCTGGCGAACCACAGGATGTCTGGTCTCTTTCCAGAATCTACATTGCACCCGAGGGACGCGGCTTTGGTTTTTTGGCAAGACTGTCGAAAATGCCAGAAGTGATAGACTTCGCAAAAGGGAAATTTGGGTACGCGAATGTCCTCAGCGGTAATCGAGCCGTGGAATCTCTACTGGGGCGATCGAGTAAGCGTTTCCCAGATCTGCCGAACCTGCTTGGCACGCGTGAGAACGTCAGTTGTGTTCGGGCGTCGTTTTGCCTACCAAAATATTCAAGTCGCCTTGTCGTCCGTCACGCAAATTCAGGCGACGCCTGCGAGCTGGTTAAAATTCTGCAGGAACAACACCAAAAAAGATTTCTGGGTAGACACTGGGATGAATCAAACCTCACCTCTTTGACGTTGGGCCGCCCCGATACTGACTGGAGTAATTGGTGGATCGCGGAACACAACCACGAGGTGATTGGTGCAGTGTTCGCTTGGGAATGCAGTCGTTGCAACCAGACTCGAATGAATGCGATGCCGCGGAACCTGCGACTAATCGTTGGTGCGTGGAATAAAACCTTCTCTCGTTTGGGATGGCCTCGTTTGCCGACTTCCGGAGACGTGATCCCAATGGTGTCGCTCAATGACCTGGTGATTAAACGCGAGCACGCCCAAGTCGTTCGAGCGTTCACGAGAGAGATAGGAATGTGGGCAAGGCGTCGAGGCGTTCCACTTTTGTTGTTAACCACGGATGCCGAGGATCCTGTCCTGACGAGCTTTCGTTCTTTTTTTGGTACCGAACTTTCTTCACGTCTCTTCTTCATGGGGAGCGACAGGAGACTGCAATTACCTCAGGATTTGAGCTACTGTGATTCGGACTTACTGTAGGTTGCCAAGTGACTGACAATTCGGTACCTGATATCTTTACTTGTGCATCTTTCATCCTGCAACGTCACACTCTCCGGCTTACTGGCATTCGTCTTCACCATAGCCCCCTAACGGTGGTTTCTTACTAATGAGAGAGGACAGCTCGTGTGCAAGGAAGGCTGATATATCAATCGCATTGTCTATGTGGGGGAAAATCTTTTCCAATACCCACACCACAGCCTCGTCACTGTAGCCTGAGTCGAGTCCGAGCAGAAAGGCGTGTCGTGATGCCTCCGGTACTCCTCGCCCTGTCCTGCTCCCTGTGCCCCGTCACTACGTCACTACGTCACTACGTCACTACGGTACTGCGGTACTGCGGCACTTTATTCCAATTCGATCGGTTCAACAGACTTTAGTGTCGTGATTCAGCAAACCGTATTTACCTTCGTCATCGTCGCCCCACCAGTACGCCCCAGAGTCATCCCTCTCCAGCTCGTCTTCATTTTCTTTTTTCGTCGGTCTCGCCGTCGACGTGCTCCGTCTCTGTCGGTCGATCAGCTTCTGTCGGTCGATCAGTATCCGTCCGGGGTCCCTCCTGACCGGTTCCGTATTGAGCCGTGAACAAGCCGTGAACAAGCGGAGTAAAAACACCGTCAGAAACTCTTTTATAGATCTCTCATCATTCCTCTGCATATTAGGAACTCGAAACGGATGCAATTCGAGTCGCACCGACACGCACAGCGGCAATGCCCCGTTTGTCTAGCTAAGAACGTCAGAAAACTTTTTTTCGATGCTGGGACAGACAACTCGCGCCAAAACTTACATCAGTTAGCGAACAAACTTTGTAAACCGTGAATCATTCCTGAATTTTTGAACGGAGGTCAGTCTGATGAGTCAACAGTCGCAACAGAATCTGCATCACGAAGAACGAATCGGGGTAAAACGCTTCGGGACTCTTCCGAAAGTTAGAGACAGAAACGGGGACGTTTGTCGACATTGAATGCGTACTAAGGAGCCATCAACCAGATGGTCCACTCAGTGATAGGTCTTAGACCTTGACATTGCTGATCCACCTGGACTTGGAGGAATGATCCGATCACCGGGTAGGACACAGGAGCACACCCAATAGTATCGCAATCCGCCCAATTTTCTGCCTGATTCTCCTATTCAGTATCTCGATGAGAACTTAGTGAATGTTTTGATGGTCGCGATCAGGTACGATGCCCCAGTTAGGTAAGGACAAAATCCATCGCCCGCCGACGCAATTGAACTGAAAGATGCAAAAACGAAAGAACGCATGGAAATGGATGATCCCTGCTGGTGTCTTACTTGCATGCTTGTCAATCCCCGTGGTCTCGATCATCAGAGAGAATCGCGCGGGGCTGAGGCAGATGTCTGACCGATGAAACCTGATGCAGATTGGGTTGGCGGTCGTCAACTACGAATCTGCGTATGGGATGTATCCGCCCGCATTCATTGCCAGTGAAGATGGAACGCCGATGCACAGTTGGCGGGTCTTGATTTTGCCTTTTATGAATCAATCGGAACTGCACGCGAAATATGACTTCTCACAACCATGGAACAGCGAAACGAATTCACGTCTTGCGAAAGAAATGCCAGCAACATACGCATTCACCGGTGACTATGACTCCGATCTGGTCTACACGAATTATGTAGCGGTGCTCGGTGAAGACACGTTTTGGCCAGGCTCAAACTCAAGAATGGTTGATGAATTGACTGATGAACCCTCATCGACGATTGCCATCATTGAAAATATCAATGGCAAAGTGCACTGGATGGAACCTCGCGATTTAGTACTGGACACCCTGTCATTCGAACTCAATCAACCAAATGGCCTCGGTAGTAAATACGAGGATCCGGCGGTACTAATGGCTGATTTCTTTGTCCGTAAAGTTCACAGAAGGATGCCGGAAAAGCTCTTTCGCGCGCTGCTAACCGTCAATGGGCAGGAACCGGTGGATACGAGCACAAAGTATTGGAAACTACTTTCAGATGGCAGATTACGGGCCGAGCGTGACCCGGAACCGGGAAACCAAAACTGAACGAATCAAGCTCAGTCGCCTTACAAGAAACCCGGGGGACGGGAGTCGATTCTGCGCCAGTGCAGGCTTGCTTTCTGCAGCGACTCTGCAGCCTTCATTCGTTGAGTCCCCAAACATCGATCGGACCGTATCGATGGGACAGACATAGTTCCCGACGACTGGCATTCGGTAAAGGTAAAAAGCTCCTGTCCCCATTCTTCCCTCGCGTTTCCTCTAACGCTGCTAACCGTTGCTCGAAAACATCTTACCCCGTTTCTCGCGGAACAAAAATAATGGGGCAATCGGATACTCACCACTCACTCTTCGCTGAAAGCTGCCCCGTCAAGTTGGTCTGAGAGTTAGGAAGAGACCATTTTGTCATCGTTCGTGGGCTGGAGTACTGGGAAACAGTGGCCCCGTGCCCTTGAACATTGCCGAAGTCCGGCATCGTTGCGTGAGCATATCACGGTGCGGATTTTACGTGTCTGTCGCCATCGTTGTCGCAAAACCGAAACTCCGCACTCCAGGCCACTTGTGGTCATGAAATGCCTGTTCGTTTCACGAGACTCCGTATCCCTTGAAGAACTCGCAAGCGAGTTACGAGCACGGATTGATTCGAATGATCCCTCACCACGCCCCAAGTCGAAACGAGTGCTCATATCCCCCATTTACAAACCAGCACTGACTTGGACGATCGATCGAAACCGAACTGCGGCAAGAACGGAAGCCCACGAAGGCGTACCACAGTTAGTTTTCAGATCGGCTGGATCCACTGCCTTTTTTTCCCGGCCTCGATTTTTGTCTTTCATGCTCATATTCCCTTACAGGTACTAACCCCCCGTATTCTGGAATGCAAAGCGTACCTGACAATGGAAAAATTGCTGGCTTCCATCGGTCAACTGCTGTTGAATGTTGCGGAGGGCGACTTCCTGCGGTTTTCCTGACTGTTACATCGGGATACGAGCGCGGTGTTGGACAGGATGGCGAGAGGTTAGCGCGGAACTCCACGTTAGCAGATTTCGCTTTGAACTCACGACTTCCCGCCACCGACGCTCGGACCATCAATACGTCAACAGTCTCTACACCATGGTCGAAAATGAAGCCAGATTTCAAACCAGTCTCAAGACATTGATTGCACGTTTGGGGCAGATCATACGCTGTGTGTCGGTTTGTCCCCTGAGAGCACCGAGGTGGAAAGACGCACCGATGATACCCCGGCCGCCAATTTGCGATCGCAGATGTGAGGCACTTTTCCAATTGTTGAACGCATGACCCCAAACCGACGAAGATTACGCCTCACACGCCCGGACAACCACTGCATTTCTGCTCTTACCGATCTGCATCGCCAACCTGCTTTAACCTACTCTCAAATCGGTTGGACGAATCGCTCCGAGTGCCCTGTTGGTTTCGCAAAAAACCAATGCGACGCAGTTATCGGAAATGGTGAACACGATTTCCGGCGGGCCAAGACAGCGATTCAGAAGTATGACATGCTTCGCCTCGATTGGATGCAACCTATTCTCGCTGAGAATCCGATTGTGGATCGTTCGATGGTATGTACTATTTCACAAAAGCTGATGGTGTATTCCCTGAACATCAACCGAGTTGTGTATGTTGATGATCAGAATCCGAACCGATTTGGATTTGGATTTGGCACGACCGCGCACCACCTGATCATTGGCGAAGAACGCTTCACGATTCATCTCGACGAGTCAAGTGGCGACGTCACGTATGAAATTTTTTCATTTTCGCGCCCTCGCCTGCTCTTTTTCCGCTTGGCACCGCCGTGGTTTCGCCACCTTCAGCGCTCTTTCTGTATCGATTCGTTTCGCGCGATGCGTGCAGCCTGTCAACATGGCCCATCGGTTTCCTATGGCGATGGTGAAGCAGATCGTAATAGGGCTGGCAGCCGCGGATGACCTTGACACGCTTGCCGGCGTCACGTTCGAAGCAATCAGATGTGGTCGCATTGATTACCCCCCAGAACAACGGCGAGCATGGGTTCTACAACGTTGGCATGGTAAAAAGTGCATTGAACGTTTGGCATCACAGTCGATTTATGCTGTTCTTAAGTTGTCCGACATTGTGGTGTTCATGAGACTGACTATCCGCCGTTACATTAACTTGGCTTCTGTGCATCCTCGCTAGCAACCTACAGGTATTTTCAGGCGGCTTTATCTGTTCATTGAAGAGTTGGCCTACAAGCACGAAGAAAATCGACTTTGCTTGCACGCTAGTTTGTCGGCCCAACCAGCTTTTGCTGCGATAGGATTCAGAGTCGCGAGAAAAGAGGTGATCAAAATCAGCAACCAATCTCTGGAACGGGCAGAGATGGAAAAACAAGTCGATGATCGATCGGTTCTGGTAGCGTTTGATAAAAATGACTACGCCCGCCGGTAACCGGTACTCTTAGCGATGGTTCTGGGGCCGCTTGTGAGAGTAAAAAACGGCCCCTGCGCCCTTTTTCCGCCAGCATTTGTCTCGCCTTGAATAGTGGGGCGTTTAGTGAGCCCGGGGGGCAGAGTACACTTCTGTGGTCGTCCTCGGATACAACGGCAACGGCCCAAGTTGCAGTGGCTTCAAAAGGCAACTGCTTCAAAAGGCAATTGACTCCTGAGGCATCGCACGAACAAGCAAAGTGTCTAAACATTTTGTTTTAAGAACAGTCCCGTTTGCGAGCCGCGGAAGGAACAACCGATAACTGGACCGACGATTTTCAGTCGCCTGGCCGCTGCTCATTTGTGGATCTGTTCCTCTGCTTGAATTTAATAACTAACTCCAACGAGGAGCTCACGATGGAAAGAATCTTGTTACCGATTGTCATGGTTGGTGGAGTCTTAGCGCTGGTGGGCAGCATTATTCTCCTTGTAAAACATGCCGCGAAAAAAAGAAGGGAGGCATTGATGGCGTTGGCCGCAGAAATGGGTCTTCAGTTTTCGGCAGAGCAGGACGAGGAATTGCTCGTCAGCATGAACACGTTTCCGCTCTTCAACAAAGGGCGGTCCCGCAGTATGCGTAATGTCATGACAACCGAGACGGACGTAGCTAGGCTCTCGATATTTGATTACCAGTACACGACTGGTGGTGGCGACAGTTCACGCACCCATCAACAAACAGTGGTCGCTTTTGAATCCGACACTTTGGAATTGCCTGTATTTTCTTTGCGTCCGGAAGGATTTTTTCAAAAGATTGGTGCAGCTATTGGCATGCAGGATATCGACTTTGAGAAACACCCGGAGTTCTCCGACTCGTTTGTACTCACGGGAAACGATGAACCAACAGTGCGAATGTTTTTTGACGAGAACATCCGTAATCTATTTGTGCAGCATAACGGAAGCTGCATTGAAACCGCGCCTGGCATGTTCATTTATTTTAATTACGGCCGTCGTAAACCTGAGCAAATCCGCGAGTTGATGAATCAGGGTTACACGATCTACTCAGCGTTTGTCGATCGATTGTCTCGTTCAGGTGCGACCTCGATGTGATTGCAACTGTGTCATGAATCATTTGTTCCGAACAGTCATCCAATAGCGACCTCGGTCGCTGACAGCTGTACACCTAACACTTATCCCCGCTTCGTCCGAAATCAACCGCCCAACCATGTTCCCAAAACGCAGCCACGGGAAATGGGTTGGCCGGCCCTTCGAGCCTCCCACGCATCTCCAGCGGAGGCATGACTGGGAGTAAAGAACAAGTCGGGGAAAAAGGTGGGCATCACGGCAATGGGCAGTACCACAATCGCTTTATTTTATAGATAGGACATCTCCGAGTCTGTACAGGACGCGCAGTGAGCGCATACAGACCGCTGCCGCCGAGCACCAAGCCGCCATTTAAGACCAATGAACATTCGACGGCCATCATTCATGCTGATGCCCCATTAAAACAATTCCGGAGTAACGCACTCGGTTCCTGTGAGTTTTTGGTGTCTCATTTGGCAAGCTGCTGGGATGTGTTCGCAATTCCATCAAACGATCAGGATTACGTCTTGATCTGCGGTCGAACATACGAACGAGCCTCAGCCTTATGATGATAACGGCGCGGGATTCTCTTATCTCACAGATCATTACCTGTCTGCTTTTCCAAACACAATCATGCAAGTCCGTCTCACGGTTGCCTTTCCAAAATTTGCCGGTGTGACATTTGGAGAAACAGAGTGACGAACAGGGCACTAGTAACCGCAGACTAGTAACCGCAGACTAGTAACCGCAGACTAGTAAACGCAGACTAGTAACCACAGACAAGTAAACGCAAACCAGTAACAGCGGACAAACATGGTCTCAAAGCTGGCACCTGGCGATCGCCCCACCGGTCCGTTGCTTCCTGCCGGCAAGATCGCGACATGTGAGTACAGATCTGGAACCAGTTCGTGTTACGCTAAACCATCTCTATCTTGTGTGCGTAAGTTGCCACGAGTGCCAATGACTCAGCAGGTTGACCCTCCAGTCATGTTCTCACTCGGCACAGCAATGTCACTGAGAAACCTCGCTCCAGCCTGTTCCGATTCTCGATGAACACAACCGGTGAAGAAAACAAGGAGCGACTGCGTGTCATGGAATACCACACGTGTGAATACCACACGTGTGAATACCACACGTGTCGATGCCGTGATGCAGTGGCAGATCCCGAGTGCCCATTGTTGCTGAAACAAACACCAACTAAGCGGAGGATGGTGCGACCGGCTGAGGTTTGGTGTGCATTTTTCAAGAGGTACGGAGGTAAAGACAACCTTCTTTTTTACTAACACCGTCCCGTTTCACGCGACCGCCAAACAGATCTTAGTTGTCGACAGTCATCACCGCTAAGCACGCCATTGCTTCGATAGGACTCCTCCAAAATTATTCGCGAACGCTTTCCAGAAAAAGGCCTTGTTGCAATCGTTGTGCAGGAGTAGTATTTATGCATCTCGGGAAGAGCGTAGCGTTTTTGCCAGTTTTGAGGGGGCGTAGACCCTGATTGAGACAGCTCCTTGCCGAGCTTGAAGCCCAACACGCGGCGGTCTTGTCAACAACCTATTTCGGCGAGTTTACCAATGGAAAACAGTGAAGTTTCGAGTCGTGGCCGCTTACCTGTAACTGTCCTAAGTGGATTTCTTGGTGCTGGAAAAACGACACTCTTGAACCATATCCTTGCAAACCGTGAAGAGATGCGGGTTGCTGTGATCGTGAACGATATGAGCGAGGTCAATATTGATGCGGCGTTGGTACGGGATGGTGGCGCGGACCTCTCTCGCACTGAGGAACAATTGGTTGAGATGACCAATGGCTGCATCTGTTGCACCCTCCGAGAGGATCTATTAGTCGAAGTCGCCCGCCTCGCGCGGGCGGGCAAGTTCGACTACTTGCTGATTGAATCGACGGGCATCAGCGAGCCGTTGCCCGTCGCTGAGACATTCACCTTCGAAGATGAAGACGGCGCCAGCCTTTCGCAACTAGCGGACCTAGACACGATGGTGACAGTGGTTGATGCGGGTAACTTCATGAATGATTTCGGCTCGTGGGACGATCTTACCGATCGCCGAATTGGACTTGACGACGAGGATGATCGAAACATCGTCGATCTTTTGGTGGAGCAACTTGAATTTGCAAACGTCGTGATCATTAACAAGACCGATTTAGTGAGCCCGTATGATCTTGAACAGCTTGACCAGTTAATTCGACGTCTAAACGGTACGGCAGAAATTTTACATTCAACGGAGAGTCAGGTTCCGTTGTCCAAAATCCTTGGCACGGGGCGTTTTCAGCTTTCGGAAGCGGAAGCCATGCCGCAATGGTTGGCAGTGCCTCGTGGTGAAGAAGAGACGGAAACAGAGGAGTATGGGATTGGCAGCTTTGTTTACCGTCGTGATCGTCCTTTTCATCCCAAACGTCTGACTGCAGTTTTAGACGATGACATGGACGATGGGTTGTTTGCCGGAGTCCTCCGCAGCAAAGGGCTCCTGTGGATCGCGTCAAGAAACGACTGGGCATACGACTGGTCGCAAGCGGGGTGTTCGATCCGAATGAACCCGGCAGGCTTTTGGTGGGCCGCAGCACCGGATGAGGAATGGCCTGAAGATGAAGAATCACGCCAGGAAATTCGGTCCAATTTTGTCGGCGAATACGGAGACAGGCATCAGGAATTAGTATTCATCGGACAGGGACTGGATCAGCAGCGGATCACAAGGATTCTAGACAACTGTCTGGTGA
>Ga0315330_10003693_pt1 | contig 10505 bp, 8 predicted proteins | sample M140m34915metaG_FD_203453 | JGI IMG/M metagenome (GOLD analysis project Ga0315330, IMG submission 203453) | Ammonia-oxidizing marine archaeal communities from Monterey Bay, California, United States - M1 40m 34915 | ecosystem: Environmental > Aquatic > Marine > Intertidal zone | place: USA... | reverse complement strand
CGAGGCGCGTCGACGCGACCCGACGACGAGCTGCGCGCGGCGCTCGACGCGTGCGCGCGCGCGATGGCGACGAAACTCGAGCTCGAGCGCGCGCTGCGACGAGGATTCCTGGCGCTCGCGCGCGCGCGACGCGACGACGGACGCGCGTGCGTCGCGGTGGACGCGCGGCGCGCGCGAACGCGCGTGATCGAAGCTTTGGAGGGACGACGCGCGACGGCGACGGCGGCGGCGTCGAATCGCGCGCCGCGAGGGCGGGCGGTTCGCGAGGCGAAGGCGGCGTTCGAGGACGCGGCGCGGTTGGCGTGCGAGGCGTGCGACGCGGACGACGCGGTGCGAGCGCTGACGTGATCGATCGCGCGAACGCTCGCGACGGCGTTGTGTTGTTATGAGTCGTATGTTACACGATGCGCGGCGACGCGGCGCGCGGTTAGACGTCGTGCGTCGCCGGTTTGCGGTCGGCGCACGTCTTGGATATCAACCCGCGAACCAACGAAGAGACGACGCCGGCGATGAACACAGCCACCATGAAACACACGAGCACGAACACGGGGAGCTCTCGCTTGGACGCGGTGAGAATCATGTCGACGCCGACCGCGACCAAGGTCGCGGCGACGGCGTAGTTCAAATCCGGGAAAATCTCCACCGTGCCTTGCAACTGCGGGTACAACGCGCGCACCAGGAGCACGGCGCAACAATCGCCGCAGACGACCGCGAGCAAGTCCGTGTGACCGACGACGTAAATGGTAGACACGCCGTCGATGCAAAACATCAAATCCGACGCCTCGATGAAGACCATGACCAAGATGAGCGGCGTAAACTGCAACGCCCCATCCGGCGTACGCACGTAAAACGCGCTCCCTTCGTATTTCGTCGACATCCTATTCCCGAAGCACCCCCGCACCCCCTTGACTATCCAATTTGAACTCAAATCATCGTTATCGTCGTCGTCTTCCGAGAAGTACGCCACGCACACGCCTTGATAAATTATGAACACGCCGATGAGCACGAAGAGCACGCGCACGTACGTGTACACGCCGTGAAAGCTCAAAAACAGCGTCACGCGCACGACGAGCATGATGGGCAAACCGGCGACCAGAATTCCCGGCCTTCGACTCGGCGGCACCTTGAACGTGCCGAAAATTTGATGAAACACCACCAAGTTATCGAGGCTCAGCATCGTCTCCACCGCCGCGCTTCCGATGAACGCGCTCATGAGCTCCTTCTTCTCCGCCTGCGTGCTCGTCGTCCCCCAGAGCACCGTCATGACCGCCGCGCTGATGGCGACGAACATGAAGATCTGAAACGACGGCAGTCGACTGACGACGTCGTTATAACCGCCCAAACATCCCGGGTCTCGCTTTCCCCACACCGAGCGCGAGCTGTCGAAGTGCGCGTCGTCATCGTCGCCGTCGATGAGACGAGACGTGTCCGTCTCGAACGCGCTCACTTTCGTTCCACTCTTTTTCGCGGACATCGCGCGATGGGCGCCGCGCGCGAGACGTGACGCGCGCGATGTGACGCTCGATCGCATCGCGAGTTGACATTTTAGTGTTCAGTCGGAGACGACGTCGACCGGGACGAAGAGACGCGCGTTCTGTGCGTCGTGTACGAAATCTAAAAGTCTAAAAACAATCAATCAATCAATCAATCGCGCGCTCACTCGTTCGCTTCGATGGTTTCGAGCTTGGTGACCGCGTCGCGCTGCTCCGTCTCGCCTCCGCTGCGACTTCGCGTGAGCGCGCCGCCGAGCGCGGAGACGCGCTTGGATTTTTGCTGCGTCACTCGGCTTTGCATCGCCTCCAAAGCGGCGGCTGGGTCGTCCTTGTTCGCGATGAACAGTGCTTGGAGCGCGGCCATGGATTTAGGCATCTTGTCCACGTCGACGGCGATCGCCGCGAAAGAGTTCGCCATTTTCCAGAGCTCGTCGTCGGCGACGTCGCACTCGGCGTAGAAATGCTTGTAATACGCCGCGATTTGCTCTTTGCTGGGCGCGTCGAAGCGCATGAGGACGTCGAAGCGTCCGGGTCGAATGAGCGTTGGGTTTAACGACAACTTATCTCGACACGTCAGGAAAATCAAGCGACCGTCGACGGCGGTGACTCCATCGAGCAAAGAAAGCGTCGACGAAACGGACAAATTTCCCGTGCTCTCCGGCGCCGGCTCTCGAAATACCGCGTTCGCGCCGGGCGCGTCGACGTCGTCCAGGAGAATGATCGATCGTCTCTGCGTGTTCGAGAAGAGCCAGTGTAAGCCTTCATCGTCCAATCGTTCATCGCTAAGCCGAATGGTGTACAGAGGCAGTTTAAAGTGCCCGGCGAGCGCGAACACGAGCGACGTTTTCCCAGTACCGGGGAGACCGTGAAGTAGGTAACCGCGATGCCACGGCAAACCGCGATTGACGTACCAACGCTCGCTCGACAAGAAATCGTCGACATCGGCGACGAGCCGTTCCCGAGCGCCCGGAGGCAGCACCACCGTTTCTAGAGGTCGACTCGGTTTCTCGCGCAAGATCCACTGTTGTTGAACTCGTTGCGCGTGAGACGGTTGACGTCCCGGCGTCGTCGTCTCGTGATACTGCGTCACCGTCTTCGGCATGTACACAGACGTGTGCTCGCTGCAGCGCTGTTGTTGGTGCTTCTTTTTCGCGGCCCGACCCCTCTTCATCAACTCGAACAAGCGCTCCTTCATGCGAGCCTCGGATTGGAAAAGCCGATACATCTTCACCTCAAACTGATCGCCCAACGAGTCTCCGTCCCCGCGTCCCGGCGCGTTCCTCTCTCGCTGACGCACGAAGTCGTCGTACCAGGAACCATCCGTCTCGTCGCCGTCGCCGCGTCTCGAAGCGTTCCCGGATCGATGCGCGACGCGCACCGACTTCCCGTCGACGCGCGTTCGAATCGCGCTTCCCCCCACGAGCGCATCCAGTCTGACGCCGCGCAGCGATCGATCCTGCGGCGTTCCGGAGTCACCCTTTCGCGCCTCGCTCGCCCGCGCGGATTGAAATCCTTCGTACGCGTACCTCGCGCGAAACTCGCACGTCGACGACTCGCGCGAAAAGTATTCCTCCACGAACGCGCGCACGTCCTCGTACTCGTCGTCGTCGTCCTCGTACGCCCCTCGCGCGACGACGAACGTCATGAACACCGCGCGATCGACCGCGACGACCGCGCGCCGCGCCAGCGCGCGCCCGACGCTCGCGAAGTAACGCGAAAGGCTGAACATCAACCCACCGCTCACGAGCGCGTTCGTCGTCATCGCGCCGTACATCGCGCGCGTCAGCGCCCGCGCGCGCGCCGCGACGATCGCCGCGAGCATCGCGAGCGTCGGCGCGAGGCGCGCGACCGCCTCGCGCGCGTCCATGCGCGTCGAGAAGTGCCGACGGTTCGTCCGAGAGCGCGCCGCACTCGCCCGCGCGCATGATTGGAGCCGTCGCGCGCGCGATCGCGATGCTCGCCGCGCGATTCGCGCGCGCGATCGGATGTTTTTTGCTGCGCGCGACGCGCGTCGCGCGGAGGCGTCGAGCGGACGCGGTCGCGCGCGACGCGCCGTCGTGTCTGCCGTCCAAATTTCGCAGAACTCGAACCGGCGCGTCGGAGTGGCCGACGAGCGTCGAGGAGGCGACGGCGGTCGATCCGCTTCGAGAGCTCCTCGAAAAAACGCGAGAAGTCGCTCCCGAGACGATGCGGAGCGTTCGGAGCGACCGGGCGGTTCGCGTGACGTTTTTGAACGTGTACGACGCGCGGCGCGACGAGACGGCGAATCGACGACGGGACGGCGAATCGACGACGGGACTGACGAATCCACGATCGACGCTCGAACAGGACGGACGAACCCGTGCGGGCGTATTGGCTGGCGTACGATGGACGGGTGAAGGCGTACAACGTGTTGCGGCCGGGCGAGAAGCGCGAGCAGAGGACGTACGATTCGCATCCGTGGACGTTTCTTTCGTGCTCGCGATCGAGGCAGCGATGCGTGGTGAACGATTCGTTCATCTATCGCGTCGTCGCGCGCGAGGATGAGATGGATTACGACGAGTGGGATCAAATCTGGACGAAGAGGGAGGAGGTGGAGATTCGCCGACCGACGATGGAGACGTGGTCGATCGAGAATCATTCGACGTTCTGCGACGCTTTTAAACTCGCGACGCGCGCGTTTTTGTTGGCGCACAAGAGACTCGAACGCGAGGGCGACGGACGCGATCTCGGGGCGCTTCCGACGGATCTCGTGGTGGAAATCATCGAACGCGCGGCGCCGATCAAGCCCAAGTACGTGTGGCCGACAGCCGAGACGAATACGACGACGACGTGATTTCGCAGACTACTTTCTCTCCTAATACAACGTGATTCAACTACTTTCTCCAGCGTGCGCGCGATTCAAAGACGACCCGTGTCCACCCCAGCCAGTCGCTTGAGAAACGCGTACGACGTGTACGTGATCGCGACGCCCGGCGCGACTTTGGCGAATTCAGGGAGGATGCCGCGGTACAGTCCCGTGACGCCCTCCTTCGCCAACACGCGCTTAAATACACCGACAAAACTGTCACCTCGCACGGCGTCGCGCATCTGCATTCGGCGTCGCACGAGATCGATGGGGAAAGTCGCCGTGGCGCTCACGACGGCGGCCGCGCTCCCGCTCGCCAAATCGACCGCCATCGGATACATCCCGTGATCGAGCGATTGCAAGTGATTTCTCAACGTCTCGTACGCCGCAAAGTTGAGCGCCAAGTTCGGCCCGACGCCGATCAGCGTCGGTTTCAGACCGCGGTACAAGCCTTTCGTGCCTTCATCGCGCAAAATCTTCATGAACGCGTCGGCGATGCCGTTGTAATGCTTGACCGTCGTCTGCGCGGCGAGGCGCGTGCGAATCAAATCCAAGGGATACGTCAGCGTGCACGCGATGCAGCCCGCGCTCCCGCCCGCGAGCAAGCGCTGCGCGAACCCCCACTTAAACGCCCCCACCGCTGGGTCGCCGTTCTCGTCGAAGTGTAACGTCGTCATCACTTTATCCAGCACGTTCATGATTTGCTCGTACGCGTAAAAGTTGACGGCGCTGTACGGCAGGCGATGTATGATCGTCACCCCGTTCCCCTTCCAAAGCGCCGTCACTCCCTCCGTGGCGACGATCCGTCGCAGCGAGCTCACGATCGACGCTCGTCCCGCCGCGGCCTCCCACCCCGGCACCGCGTTCGTCCCCTGCAACTGGTTCAAAATCGTCAACCTCGCCAACGGCGCCGTGCACGACTTACTAAACGCCCCCGCGATCCCTCCGCACACGAGCAGCTTCGTCGTATCGTTCACCGACGCGTAATTCATCGGATTCACCCGCTCGTACCGTCCCTCGCGCGCCTCCTTCGCCTTCGCTTCCCCCTTCGTCCCGTCGTCGTCGTCCCGCGTCCCGCTCGCGTCCTCCCTCGCGCGTCCCCGTCCCAACCACCCCGCCGTCGTCCCTTTCTTCGCCTCCACGAGCGGCGGCAGCGACGACGGATCCGACGTCGACACCCCCATGCCCTGCGTCATCCTCGCCCGCGCGCCCGCGCGCTCGCGCCGCGTCTTCGCGAGGTCGACTTTCAAATCGCGCGCGCGATCGATCCCTCCCTCCCTCGACGCGCGGCGCCGTTCGCCGCCGCCGTCGCGCGCGTCGTCGTCCGACGGCGCGACGCGCGCGTTCGATCGCGCGCGTCGTCGGCGCGTCGCCGCGACGTCGTGTGCGGCGCGATCGAATCGATCCCACGCGCGGACCTTCGCCCGCAGTGGTCGACGCGCGCGAATCCATGGGCGTCATCGCCGATCGCCCGACGCACGACGTCGTCGATCGCGCGCCGAGTTTCGGCGCCGTCGGTGCGCGCGACGCGACGCGCGCGACGCGACGACGCCGCGCGACGCCGCGCGCCCGTCGATCGGTGACACCGACGGCGACGCCGCGCGGCGACGACGCGAACGGACGACGCGAACGGACGACGCGCGAACCGTCGATGCGTTCTCGCGCATCGACGACCGACGCGCGACGCGCGACGGGAGACTGACGGAAGCCGTCGGGACGACGCGCGCGCGCAGCGAGCAACTTTAACGCGACGGACTACCGGGACGTACTCCTGGGCGCGAGCGCGGGCGGTGGATTGGGATGGATCGTCGGCGGCGGCGCGCGGGCGAAGGTGTGCATGCGAACGCCGACGGCGGTCACGATGGGGGGACTCGGGCTGGCGTTCGGGGTGATGTACGCGACGCAGAGCAGCGCGGCGCGATTGATGGGGTTTCGGCCGAACGCGTAGACGCGCGGAGCGAAGCGATTTGTAGCATACGAACGAGCGACGCGTCGAACGCGGACGTCGTCGAACTCGAAACTAATCCAACGCGTGGTGTTACAGCGGTGCGACGTCGCGCGCCGAGACGCGAGACGCGCGTTAAAAGTCGCGAGCGACTCGGCGAGCGCGCGGTATTATTAGCCGCGGCGACGCGCGTCGATTCGCGTCGTCGGCTCAGCCCTTGGTCCACGCTCGGAGCGGCATCCCGATCAACACTACGAGCGCCAGCACCAGCGCGATCGCGACCGCGAACTTCAACCGTCGGTTCGCGCGTTCGGTGAAGTAATCGCCGACGCTCGCGAGCGCTCGCGATACTTTCCCCCGCGAGACGCGCGGCGCGAGCGGCGACGTCGACGCGCGCGCGACGCCGCCGTCCGACGTCTCGGCGAAATCACCCAGCGCGCGCTCGACGTCGACGTCGCGCGAGATCAAGCCGTCGGTGCTGCACGAGCTGTCGGTGCGCGCGTGATTTCGCGTCGGGGCGCCGAATCCGAGGGGAATTCGCGGTAAATCGCCCACGGAATCCGCGCGTTCGCTCGCGAGGGGGCTCGAGGACGCCGAGTCGGCGCGCGCGAGCGACCCGGACGGCGACATGGCGCGAGCGCGGCCGGACGCGATGGAGCGAGCGCGGCGGACTGACGGTGACCCGAACGGACAGTTGAAACAGACAGACGTCGCGAGGCGAGCGCGACGAGCGCGACGGGTCGCGCGCTCGAGGCTACGCCGCTAGTGTGGAATGAAAACGCTAAAACTAATATCCTACTGTAACGATATGAAACTATGTTTTCGAGCGCGAGCGCGGATGCGGACCGAGCGGGCGCTCGAGAAATTTTTTGATGGCTCGCGCGGCGACGCGCGCGACGTCGGCGCGGAGGCCGATGCGGTGGGCGATTTCGGGAACGTTGATCCCCGACGCGTTCACGGTGGCGCGCGCGCGTTCGCGTTTGCGCTCGAGCTCTCGCGCGGCGAGGGCCTTGGCCACGTCCACGGAGATTCGAGCGGTGAAATCGTCGGCGACGGAGAGAAGCAGCTTCGCGGCGGCGCTCGTCATCGAATACTCGATCGACGCTTTGCCCACGCGCGAGCGCGCGTCGATGATGACGGCGATCGACCGCATCATCATGTCGTCCAGCGCTTCCGCGCTCACACACTCGGCGGTGGCGGAATATTTCGGAAGCGTCGGCACGGCGTTGGCGACGAAACCTTCGTCCTCGGGAAGCGCGTCGTCGTCGTCGTCGTCGTCGTCGTCGAACGCGCGCGCACCGACGCATGCATCGACGTGATCTTCGCTCGCGCGCATGAACTCGAGCATACCGCGCGCGCTTCTCGGTCGACACGCGCGTCGCGTTCCCACGGGCGCGTCCGCGAGCGCCTTCGCCCGAAGCACTCGCCGCACGCGCGTCTCCAGCGTCCGTTTCCTCCACGATTTCGTTCCCGGTTCGTCCGCATCGTTCTCGCGCGTTTCTTCGCTCTCGCTCTCGCTCTCGCTCTCGCCCTCGCCCTCGAGCGTCTCCCCTCGCTCGACGCGCGCCGCGTACGCCGCCACGCGTTCGCACGTCTCGAAATCCACCCGCGGCACGTGCCGCAGCATTTCCTCCCCCGCGCCGACCACCGCGCGCGCCATTTTCGCCACCGTCGACCCCGCGCCGTTGTACGCCACCGCGTTCGCCTCCATCAGCGCCAGATCCTCCGCGAACGCGTCCTTGCTCGCGTACGCGCTCGCGCCGGCGCGCGCGCGCATCGTCGCCACGTCGATCGGCCGCTCGATCACCGCGTAGTAATCCGGCGCGTACCGCGCGTCCACCGGCACGGCGAACGGCTCCGCGTCCTCGTGCGCGCGCAGCTCGGCGAGCAGGGCGTCGAGCGCGACGTCGAAACGCCTGCGCAGCGGTCCGCGTCGCGCGTCTCGCGCGTCGCGCGTCGTCGCGTCGCCGCGCGACGCCGCGCACGCGCGCGCCCACCGCGCGTAATCGCGCGCGTCGCCCTCGAGCGAGGCGTACGGTCGCGCTCGAGCGCGCGCGCGTCCATCGTCGCCGTCGCGCGTCGGCATCGACGCGCGTCACTGTGCGACACCGAATCGTCGACGCGCGGCGTCGCGCGCGCCCGCGCGCTCGCATGGCGCGCGCGTCGACGCGACGCGACGCTCGCGGCGCGCGCTCGGACGCGTCGCGACGACGCGCGACGACGCGCGACGACGCGGCGTCGACGAATCTTTTCGTGCCGCTGGCGGTCGTCGGCGCCGTCGCGTTCGCGCTGCTGCGACGCGCGCTCGGACGCGGCGGCGCGCCGGCGACGACGCGAAAAACGCCGACGAAAGCGCCGTCGAGCGCGTCGCGCGCGGCGACCGCGGCGCTGCCGAGACACGCGCGGAGCAACAACAAGAAGAACAGGGCGCGACGCGCGGGAAAGCGCGAGCTCGCCGAGGCGCGACGACGCGAGGAAGACGTCGCGAGGGCCAAAAGCGAGGCAAAGGCGCGAAAGGGGAACGACGTGCCGAAGGTGCGCGCCGCGGACGACGACGCGGGCGCGCGAACGCGCGAGGATTGGACGACGCGCGACGCGAATCGGGACGCGAACGGACGCGCCGACGGACCGACTGACGACGACGACGACGACGACGGCGCGCGACGACGCAGGATAAGGACGTCGTCGGCGGTGAGGCCGGTAAGACGTTTACCACGACGTCGCACGTCAAGACGTCCGCGTGGGCGCACGATATCGACGCTCGCCGCGCGAGCGGCGCGTAATGCGAGACGAGTCTCAAACCCTCAGCGCGTTAAACATCGCTTCGACACACGCCCGCGCGACGCGTCATGCGCGCCTCGATCGCGCGCGCGTCGACGATGCGCGCGAACGCGTCGTCCAACGCGCGTCGTCCGACGCGCGCGCGAATCGCGCGATCGACGGCGTCCCGCGCGCGTCCCGCTCGCGTCGCGCGCGCGCCGAGGGCGTTCTTCGAGGACCAGGAGGACGACTTCGATCTGTCGCCGTCCACGACGGCGACGGCGACGCCGGACGCGTGGACGACGGGAACGTTCACGCCGCTCGACGAGCGGTGCGTCGCGTTCGGGGTGTCGCACCTGGTGGAGGGGGCGCACGACGCGGCGGAGTACATTTTGAGACGAGGGCCGAAAGTCGTCGTCGTGGAGACGGCGGTGACGAGCGAACACGGCGACGCGACGGGAAACGCGGTGAATTACGAGCAAGGAGTGACGGCGATGATGGTGGACGCGGCGACGGCGCCGGAGGCGCTGGTGTTCGTGACGCGATTGGCGGGGGCGCTGAAGGGGGAGCTGGGACCCATCGCGGACTCGCCGCAGTGGGAAAACATGAAGGCGCAGTTACCGCCCGAGGTCTTGGTGTACGCCGCGGCGTTCGCGGTCGGAGCGACGGTGATTTACGGCGATCGACCGAAAGCGGTGACGTATAAGCGATTGATGGCGACGCCGACGCTGGAGGAATTGGACGGGACGTTCGCGGCGCAGAGCGAGCGGAACTATCGCCTGCTGTTACCGGAGGATCACCCGTTAGCGGCCAAGGCGAACGAGCGCGTGGACGATTGCTTCGAGCGAATCATCATCGACGAGCGCGATCGCGTCATGGCGTCGACGATCAAGGAGTGCGCGGAGAAGACGGACGACGGGACGGTGGTCGCCGTCATCGGCGTCGACCACATCGCGGGCGTGTCGCGCATTTACCGAGACAACTTCGCGGCGGCGGAGAACGACGCGAAAATCGCCGAGCTGAACGCGGCGCCCGAGGGCGCGCCGGATTCCATGGGCGTGCGCGTCGCCCTGGCGCAGCGTTTGATGGGTTTGAGATGTCCGCCGGCGTTGGTGGACGACGTCATGCGAACGCTCTCGTGGGACGTGCAGAACCTCAGCGCGGCCGACGCGAACGAATTCGAGCTCGTGAGCGAGGTGTACGGCTCGCCGCGCATGCTCATGGCGTGCGTCGAAGATAAAGAACTTCTCGACGCCGTCATCGGCGGGTTCAAGTGCGACTACTCGGAAGAAGTCCTAGCCCCCGTGCGCGCGGTGCGGCCGATCAACGGCGGCAAGGGGTACAGCGACGAAATCGTCAACGCCCTTCGCACGTCGTCGTACGTCAACTTCAAATCGTGATCGTCGTCGTCATAGGCCGCGTCGCGGCGCGTTCGTTGTTTAATATTCAATTCTTTCGTCAATACATACACAAGTTCTAC
>Ga0315330_10003692_pt1 | contig 10506 bp, 9 predicted proteins | sample M140m34915metaG_FD_203453 | JGI IMG/M metagenome (GOLD analysis project Ga0315330, IMG submission 203453) | Ammonia-oxidizing marine archaeal communities from Monterey Bay, California, United States - M1 40m 34915 | ecosystem: Environmental > Aquatic > Marine > Intertidal zone | place: USA... | reverse complement strand
CAAACGCCGACCGCGCAATGAAGAAACCATCGCCCTCCATGTTCACAACGACGAATGTTGGATCACATCTCGCGGTGGGCGCGTGCAACGACGTTCGCTTTCTGATGGCCAACTCATTGAGGAACATTTGCTCGAACATGTGGAGAGTCCATTGGAACATCATTTCAAACACGGCGCCCATGATTTGCTGTGTTCAACCAGCGGAACGGTAACATGGTTGTCTTCCATGAAGATGGTCAAACAAGTCCAACTAAGCGGACCGGTTCAAGGGGCAATTTGGGATGAACAATTCAACGGATGGCGTATTGCAGGATGGCGAGAAGAAATTGTTCTAGGCCTCGACCATCATGACAGACGAGCAACACAGGAGCTACCGGTGCACATTGTGCCACTTGGATGCGGAGCACTGGTTTTGCTTAATGACGGGTCGTGGGAAAACAGCCCGTTTGAATTCGGGCCATTGAGCGAGGAATGATTCACTCGTTGGATTCAGTGTAGCCGCATCGGCCACACGATTTGCGATCCTTGTGAATGGCAAGGAACACGCCTTCACCACATGTTGGGCAGTGCTCAGCACGCACCAATTTGCCGTCCTCGATCTTGTACTTTGACCACTTGGCCTTGGGGTTAGGACCGTCGCCCATCACTCATCGCCTCCTTCCGAGGTTTCCTTCGCCGCTGAAGTGCTACGAAGAGACTCATGTCGAGTGGTGATGTAGCCGGGCTCAACTGCCATGGCTTCTGCCGAGGCGTAGATGTAAGCGGTACCGGTCGTGAGGGGCTGCCCGAATCGTGTGGAGCAATCCTTCACAACGATGAGGTCGCGGTTGGATCCTGGCTCGAGCGAATGCACGCCATCGATGACCTCTTTGCGAGAAGGTGTAGATTTTTTGTCGTGCTTCCAACTGAATGCAAGCTCTACACGGTTCAAGATTTTGTTTTCTTTACGATCTTTTATTTGCATAATGTTCACCTTCAACGGATATTGACTTTTAGAGCATAGCGGCCTGGTTTATCCACCTGCAGACGCTTGGCAATCTCCGAGCGTTCAGGATTCACGATGATGACGTAGCCAGTCCAATCAGATGAAACTGGGGCCGAGGGGCAGCGGGGGCATTGGTCCACACCATCTTGGAGCACAAGGTGGCACTCGCCACAGGAAAAGGGCATCTTGACCATGTTCACTCACTCCCTTTCTTCTTCCACTGAGGTGAACCTAAGCCATCTTGCTTGCTGGTGAGACCAATCTTGGAGCGGCGTGGGTCAGAGGTGTCTGGCGAGAGGGAGACGATTCGTGCTCGCACAAAGGAACCAATCGAAAGTTCCCGGCCGGTTTGGCGGCCTGTAATCTTGTTAGCACCGATGTTGATGTCAACCGGCTCATCCATGATTTGAGATTTGTGAAGAAGAGCCTCCATAGGACCAATTCGGACGAAAGCACCGAATTCGTTAACTTCGGAGACCGCTCCTTCAACCACCTCTTGGTCATCCATGCAGAAGAGAACGGCATCAAACTGAACGCGTTGGTAGATGGCGCCATCTCCGTGGATGATTCGCCCACGTCCCAATGTCTTGTGATTGTTGGTGACCAAAACGAATCGGTTTTCGGAATCGAATTTCCCTTCAAACGCGTCCATCGACAAGCGGTCAATGTGCTGGTCAAGGGATTGTCCCTTCCGCATGTATTCCGCTGGGATGCGGATGGTGTCTTCCTTGGTTACGACCTTGTACATTTCATCACCTCTTAACGCTCTCTAGAGGCACGATGGGGACGGGAAGTCAAACGACTATTCCGTCCTTCACCGGTGAACCCTCGGGAGAGAATGCGACCGAAGTCAGTCTGTCCACCAACGGCCCCTATTTAATTGAAGCGGCAACTTTGATGCAAACATTCCACGGCGTGGCCTTGTTTCGCAGGTCTTGAAGCAGGCGAGAAAAGGGGTTTTAGATGTTGAAGTAGCCATAAGCAATAACAACCCCCCGAAACAGGTGAAACATGATGACAGCAGCCAAGCCATTCGGCGCCCCGCGGAATGCTGTTGCCTTGGCGATGGTTTGGCTGATGCTGAGCGTGGTCGCAACACCCCTTTTCCAACCTGTTGTTCTGGACGAAATGGAGGTCGTTATGGCCACAGAGACATCGTGGCAAGGCCTTGAACAACCTTGGTCGCAGTACGCACGAACACCCACGCACAACCAAACGATTCCCGACCACGGCCCAGATGGAGGACCGGGCACAGGGAGCATCGACAACATCACATCCTTGGCTACGCTTGAGAACCCCATCGTGAACTGGCAGGTCTTTAGCGACCAAACAGAAAGTGACGCTTACGGTTCGGTCATCGGCGACTTCTCACAGAGCGTGTCAGCAAGTGAAACGGCATCGCAGCGTTGTGGAGAAGGAACGTTGTTCCCCGTCATGATTTCGAGCGAAATCGTCGACTCAACCCGAACCAGTTACCTCAACATCGTTTCAGGCAATGACGCCAAAATAGCATGGAAGGCAAGCCTTGGCTCGACCGAGACCATCCGCTCCACGCCCATCATCCATGACATAGACGACGATGGCTTTCCAGAGGTCATTGTTACCTACGACACACAAGGGGCGTTCAACATCGATGTGTGGTCGCCGCGACTCACATGTACGGAAGCCAACTGGCAGACCTCAGGCCACAGCAATGAACTGGTTTGGTCATACAGCGATGCTGATGTTCGGATCGGGTCGCCTTCGCCTCACTGGCCAACGGCCAACAGTGATCACCTAGCGGTCACCCAGCCTTTGCTCGCTGACTTGGAACTGGATGGCACACCCGAGGTTGTTGTTGCCTTGGTGGACGACCCGAACAACAATCCTTTGGTCAAGGTGAACGCTTACAGTTTGACAACCGCCCAGCCCAGTGAAGAAGACTGGAGTGTGTCTCTTGACCGAGGAACGCATCCCTCCGACCCCGTATGGGCCCAACTTGACAGCACCACCACTTCTGTAGTGTTGACCACCATCGATGGCGATTCTGGTAATATGTGGATTTGGAAAATTGACGGAGGCACTGGCTCATTGGACTGGGAACGTGTGGCCGTTCAGGGCACTGATAGCGATTCGGACTCTCCACGCCTCCGCCTGCCAGGTCCAGTCATCGTTCAACTCGATCAAGACAGCGCTCCCGAGATGATTCTCACCGTCCCAACCGACGCTAACGGCCGAACATCCGGGAGTGGAGCTCGCTTCATTGGCATGGAGCTCACATCCACCACCGAGGTGTTCAATTTCCGTGCACAGAACGGCTACGCCGATGCTCAGCCTTTGGCGTTGGACACGGATGATGATGGCATTGATGACCGCTTGTGTTGGATGACATGGTACTCTGAAGAATCGTTCAATTTCAATCGAAAAGGAATGCTTGGTTGCACGGATATTTCCGATAGCACGCCGGTCACCGAATGGACCCGAGACCTTCAACGTGGAGCTGGAACCGATAACGATGAAATCGCAGCATCCCCACCGTTTAGTTTGGATATTGATGGTGAGGGGGCCCCCGAAGTGTTGGTCGGTTTCGGTCGACGGTTCTGGGCCTTTGACGGGGACACAGGTGCTTCTGCAGACATCAACGACGCATGGTCGGCACCGCTCAGCATGCCACACAGGGTTTGGTCCGCTCCGGCCGTTGCTGATGTTGACGGAGACGGACACATCGATGTGCTCTATGGCGACACACTCGTTTCCAACCAGGGTCCTGATTTAACGCCGGCACTCGACAACCGAGGCCTCTCGTTTAATCCCGCGCAAGCCGACCCAGGCGTAACCGTAACCGTCACTGGACAATTTGCCAACGTAGGCACAACTGAAGCCGATGATGACGTGGACGCTGCCATTCTCATGAACGGTGTCGAACTTAAGCGGGAACGTTTCACCACCAGCGAACCTGTTGTCCCCTCCGGCGAGGGGGGCCCCCTGACATTTTCAGCCGACTTTGTAGCGGAATTGGGCGTGCACGAGTTTGAATTGATTCTGGATGTGAACCAAAACATCTCCGAACAACGTGAGGATAACAACCGAGAGACAACCAGTTTCACCGTCGTTGAACCATACCTGGCGGAATTAACTGGACCATTGGAAACGCCCCGCATCCCTCCGGGCACATCACAAACCGTCGACGTAAATTTACTTGCCACTGGTTCAAAACCCGGAGACTGGACAATGGCAGTGGACGATAGCCAACTCCCCGAGGGGTGGAGTTTTGAACTTCCAAGCAACGAAGCACTGACTCGAGAATTGACGCCAAACGTGCCACAAACCATCACCTTTGATGCCAGCGTACCCTCGACGGCTTTGGGCGATGAATCGGGCATGGTTTCATTCCTGCTTTTCTTGGTGTCCGACCCAACCGTGAACACGACGCTTGAGGTACAAATCGATGTCTTCCGGACCCGGGGGCTGGATTTGAGCGGAGCGAGTGGAATGAACAGTTCTGACGGACAAGGACGACCGGGGCAGACGGCCAAAGCATGGTTCATGGTGGAGAACCTTGGGAACGCACCAGAATCGACCACATCCATCACTTGGACGGCCCCATCGTGGGGAGGCTCGCCCTCAATCCACGATGCTTCGGGACAAGAGTTGTTCAGCATCGCCCTAAATCCGGGCGAATCCAAAGCGTTGTTTGCCCATTTGCCCACACCAGGATCCATCAGTTATGGTTCCTCGACACAAAGCACACTGACGCTGTGCATGGGAAGTGGAGAGGATGCCCTTTGTGAGTCAATGCCATTTACATTCACCGCTCAAAAATTCGTTGCCGAGCCTGCACACCATCGCACCCTCCCCGATGCGACCCTCACATGGAACCTAGTGGGGACGGTCCCCGTGTCGGGCATAGCAACATGGAGCATGTCCTCAATGGGCATGTTCAACACGAATTGGCAATGGGCCGCAAGTGGCGACTTCAGATTGAATGGAACCACACTTGAGGTGCAGGGTACGCCCGGTGAGACGGTAGCGGGTTCATTGGCCTTGGAGCTCCCAACGAACGCTGTACCCAAGCGACACGTGTTTGAGGACACCGATGCCACCGATAACGATGCTTCGTTGAACATGAGCCTCCATGTGTTGCAGATCCACCGTGCCAATGTATCGCTCATTGAACCCACGCCATTGAACGCCGAAGAGGCCTTATCGCTCAATGTCAGTGAAGAACACCGATTCTTGTTGTTCCTCGAAAACCCAGGAAACGGAGTTGATACCTTTGAATTGACGGCCGAAGTGTCCACCGAGGACCCACAATTTACGCCAGAGGTTGCCTTTACTTACTACGACCCACAGAAGACCCTTGGAGCTCTGGCGACAGGGATTGGTACCGTTGATGTGTCGCTCTCTGCCGAGATACCAGCTCTCACACCGTTCACCCTCACGTTCACCTGGACGTCGATCGGGGGCGAATCGGTTGCCGACGAGGTATCGGTCCTCATCCAGGCCGCACCCAGCCACGAATGGCAAGTCAGCCCGATGAACCTCACTTCAGCGTTCGGTACACCCGGTGAACTCCTCACGTTTGCCTTCAACCTCACGAACCTTGGAAATGCACCCGACGCTCTAACACTCCAGCCTTCCCTCGCCGTTGCTCCCTTTGGAGCTGACAACGCCATTTGGTCGGCAGAACCGGTTCAAACCACCACCATCAACATCAACGAAAGTGTTCAGTTGAACTTCTCCATTGAGGTTCCAACAACCGCTTGGGCCACCACATCGGTCAACGTGAGTTTGGCTCATGTTGTGAACGCCTACAGCATCGGACAAACCCATCTAGAAATTGAGGTTGATTCGGTCTCTGGGTGGAAACTCAACCTCACAAACGCCGACCTAGAGGTCGACCCAGCAGGTGAAAACCTAACTTTCCAACTCGTCCACACCGGCAACGCCTACGAACAGCCCTACTTCGCCAAGGCTGGAGCAGGATGGAACATCACGCTCCCAGCTGATGCTGGCGAAATTGCTCCCTATTCGACAACCACCTTTGATGTTCATGTCCAACCTCCCGAAGAGGCCATCGCTGGTGAAGTAGGGGTACTGCGAATACGAATCACGGGCAATGACACCTCTGGTTTGGTGATTGAAGAAATCCCGGTTCGAGTTGGCGCCTCACCGGAAATTGTCATCGACCATCGCGGGGAATGGAACGTGAACCAGGAAGGAGGTTATCCAACGGCTTGGGTAGAAAACAAGGGCAATGACATCGCCATGTTGACCATCGATGTTGACGGACTTCCAGAGGGATGGTCAACCAATCAAGGCACTCAATTGATCCTTGCACCCGGCGAAGTGTCAGGCCTTCCCCTCAATTTGGTCCCATCGATTGATTGGAACCAGCAACGATTCCTTCTGACCATCAATATTAACCACCCCTTATTGGGTGCAATGGCCCACAGCATTGAGGTCAAACACAGCCATGTCGTCTTCTCAGAAAGCCCAGTAATTGATGCGTATGTGGATTCCCAGCAGCAGGTGGCCTACGCCGTCGCAGAGCAAGAGACGATCTCCTTTGGCGGTTCACTCGAAACGACGAGTTCTGCTCAAGGCCTTGAATTCCTTCAGCCTGCCAGCACCGGTGAATACGTTGTGAGCTTTAGTGGCGATACGGCCACGGGTAATGTTTCGATCTACGCCGTCGCACGACAGTACCCTGATGCGAGCATTGATTGCCAGTTGACGGAGTCTGCCTTCGGGGACCTAGGACGAATTGAACTTACAGGAGCGGTTGCAACATGTGACCTCATCGCTGGGCAGGATGAGGAACTCCGTGCTGTTCTTACCTTGATTACGTCCTATGGGGAGCGTATCAATCTTGACGACGATGTATTCGTGGTGAGCTCCGGGGGCCAAGAAACCATCAATGTGTCCGTGACGGCATGGGACCCTTCCGCCGGAGTCTTTGACGTCGTGTTGAGCGGTACCGACCAATTCGGACGAACGCTGGCCGACGAATCCACATCGGTTGTCGCTAGAGAAAGTGGCTGGAACGTGGGCATCAGCTCATTGACAACCGACGGAGACATCACCATTGGAATCAAGCGAACAGGTTACGAACTCCTCACTGAGGCGGTATGTGAATTGAATGTCGTCGCCGAGGGAGGATGGCAAACCACTTACATCGTGGACATAGCCTATGCGGAATACGCCCCAGTCATCTTTATCGAAAACCCAAAGAGCATCGAGCGAGATGAAAAAATTACAGCCACCCTTGGTTGCAGCGTACCGTTTGATATTGACGACGATGAAGAGGACGACACAAAGAGTTCTTACTACAAAGCAGAGAATATCCTAGCGGTTTCCTCAAACGAAATCGGTTGGGTCATCGGCGTGGCTGTCCTCATCCTAGCCATCGCTTGGCTCGCCGGGGTGATTCAAGCACCGAAGACAACCGTGCCTTCAGCGAAGAAAAAGCAGAACGAAACCGACGACGCTTCCAAGCCAAAAAGCCAACCCACTGCATCAACTCAATCAATGGTTGAAGAAGATGACATTAACCTTCAAGTTGATGAAATTCAACCATCTGAAGACATTGATGAAACAGCAATACCCGTCAGGAGTCCCGAGGTAGATTCTGTCGTTGAGGTGATTGAATCCATAGAGGTCATCGAACAAGAAGACACTACGGCAAGCGGACGTTTGGCCAGCCTCCGGGATGAACTCGGAGACGGGGATGGACTCCAAAGAGAAGGCTCCATTGAAGACCGCATGAAGGAATTCTTCGGCGATGGTTCGTGAATGCAAGTCCTTATTTCACTCAGAGGCTGGGCGAGAACATGGACGAATTAGCACAAGCTTCCACCACGGCATTTTTCACGTTGGATGCTTTTCAGGGCGCTCGTGCCTCCCAGGTTGTGCGGACCATTGAACAGGCCATGGAAGGCGACACTGAACCGTGGTCAGTCCTCGTTGAAGGGACAAAGGAGCTCAAAGGGCGGCTAAGCAGCCAAGGCATCGCTGAGCCGGAAGTGTTCACCAGCATACAATGGGACCCAGCCATGCTCTTGTTCACCACTTGCATCGAGTTAACACCCGATGGACGGCCACTCCAGCTTGGAGAAACCATGACCAGGGAACGTTTCGGACGTTTTCCATTTGGCGACGGTTCTGCCTTGGGCTACCTCCTCGAGTACATTCGCCCCAACAGAAGCATCACTGAGCATGATGGTCAAACCATCTATGATGAGCTCATTGAGCACTTGGAACGGTTGGCCCATGGTTGCGAAGAACAGCATCGGGGGCACAGGAGTTTCGAGGACGGTTTTGGTGGCATGCAGATTCATGGATTTCTCTCGGCCGAGGATGTGAGAGATCTTCGCAAAAAAATGGCCACCCGCGTTTGGACCGCCTCTTACGAAGAACCGCTCGATGGCGGAATAGCCGATGTGGCCAAGCATTTCACAACGCTCTTGAAGGCCGCAGAACGCCGCGGTGTAGGTGTTGTTCTGCGAACGCATCGTTGATTCAGAATTCCACCGACGTCAGACGCTCGTACATGGATGCGTAAAGCGAAGCCGTCTCGTCAATTACTGATTGAGGAAGAGCAGGAATGGGAGGTTCATCCGTTCCAGCATCTCGAGCGGCCTTCAGGTCAGCCTGATGGCCCGTTCCGATGTAGTGCGTACGGACAAATTCCTTGGACAGTTCAATGCACTCTCCATCGGCATACGCTTCAGCGTCCCACCACCGGTCTTCGTCCAGCGTGCCGAACGTATCGACCAACACAACTTCACGGTTGGCACCCAGAGCAAACTCCTTTTTCCCATCAACGTGAATAAGACCGTTTCGAGCGGCTTCGCGTTCGATAATTTCGTCAACCGCCAGTGCGGCAGCCACGATCGATTCGTATTCCTCATCCGTGATGTTGGAAATTTCCAAAGCCTCATCCCGACCAATGTTTCGGTCAAATTTTTCGAACTTGGTCGTGACTTCAACGAAAGGTTGTGAAAGTTTCACACCATATTCGCAATCTGGAGCGACACCGAGTGCCTCAGCAGAAAGTTCACCACGTTGGAATCGGCGCCAAGCTGAACCAGAGAGGTAATGGCGAACAATCACTTCAAGCGGAACGAAAACCCACTCCATATCACGGGGAATGGCGCCAGGTTCCTTGATGACCTTGACTTTGCGAACAAGGCAGCGGTCAGGCGCGTTGACCTCAATGAGGTGCGTCTTGCAGATTCCAGCTTCTTCAATCAATTTGAACCAATGTGCTGTTGTTCGGTTGAGGGACTCCCCTTTGCGGGGAATAAGTGAGGGGATGATCTGGTCAAAGACTGAAATTTGGTTCGTGAATCGAAATTCATAGACATCATCGTCGTCTGTGGACCAAACTTGCTTCACTTTTCCTTGATAGAGCATTTCTCCCATGGCTCTGAACCGCTGAAATCAGCCTTTGAACATTTCACACGCTAAAGATGGAGCTTCTCAAAGGAAACCGAGGGCATCTTCAATGCGATTCAATTCTGGTCCGGTGGTTTGGGTGCCGCTGATGGCACCCGTATTGGAAGCACAAACACCTGCACCAACGTATGGAGAGCCGAAAGAAACTGTACCTACCATGGGCTTGACGCCAAGAACCTCTTCGATCAGCAGGGCCTCATCAGGTGTGACGTCTGGATGGAGGAGAACTCCCTTGTCGTTGGCAACGGCGAGGCTGCCGACGACATCTTGGCCGGCTACGGTTGTCGCGGCCACATCAACACCCAACACTTCGCTGAGGATTTCAAGTCCCTCAGAAGGAATACTAGGCGAGGCAATGGCGCCTTGTTCATTGACGACGAGGAGATTACCTGCGGTGTTTACACCACCTTCCATGACGACGACGTCCCCAAACGCCGTTAGTTGGTCGATGTCACTTTCATTGGCGATGTCGGCCACGGCAATGCCACGGCTGTTTCCACAAACCAGGGCGCCAACCAAGCTCGAGCCACCGATGGTGATCGGGTGGAGCTCGAGGCCGAGGGCGGATTCAAACGCCTCAACCGTTGGTTGAGGGAGTTCGGGAGGATGAAACAACACCCCTGCGACGCTGGCCAGGTGGATACCCACCTGATCGCTTCCAAAGATGTCGACGGTGTCAATTGGCATGTGTTCATCCCGACCTTGGACTTGGAGTTCTAAAACGTGGTGTTCAATGGGTCGCTAGAACGCAAAAAAGGCCGGCCTCCATTGGAGGACCGGCCTTAAGCGCCCTTGCGGGTCGAGGAACCCGAGGTGAAAAGAGAGGGGCACAGTGACTTCCTTTCCCGTGGACTCTCGTACCACAGTAATGGGAGAGACGCAGGAGGGCTTGACTTCTGGGTTCGGAATGGGACCAGGTAAACACCTTCGCTGTGACCGTGCACCCATCTCTTTTCGAATCGGATAGGCTGCGACGGAACGTCGCAAATGAATTGGCATGAACTTTTAGACGAAGGGCACTCATGGTGCGGTTACGATACAACACGAAAAAAAGATGCTCGAACATTAGTGCAGCTGGACTG
>Ga0315330_10003691_pt1 | contig 10507 bp, 3 predicted proteins | sample M140m34915metaG_FD_203453 | JGI IMG/M metagenome (GOLD analysis project Ga0315330, IMG submission 203453) | Ammonia-oxidizing marine archaeal communities from Monterey Bay, California, United States - M1 40m 34915 | ecosystem: Environmental > Aquatic > Marine > Intertidal zone | place: USA... | reverse complement strand
AGCTAAGTTTGTTCCTAATCCTGGTGCTGAAAATGGTGTGGTTGATTGATTGTCATTATACATGAATCTTTCATACACAGTAAATTTTTCTTTTTCTTTTCTTATCTGACCAAATAAATTTTGTCTATTAAAAATTTCATCACCACTACTACTGATGGTTAAAGAAGCAGATATTTTATTATACAAACCCTCTAATTTTACAACCTTGTCTTTAAAATTTTCTAATTTAGTTTTAGCTGAGCCAAAGAAAACATGATTTGAAAATTCAGAAAAATCTATATTAAGATTTTGATCTTTTTTCTTTTGATTTAAATCTGATATTATATTTAACGAACCAGTTGATAATTCATTATAGTTTGTAACTACATCGTCTACTGCAGTAGTTTCAGTTAGATATCCAGTATCTACTTGTAATGGTCTTAGAGTTTCATTAGTTGGCGAATCATCATCTACAAAATATATGTCTTGATTTTGTGTTTCATACCACTTCCTTGAAATAGAAAATAAAGATGTATTTACATTAATATCCGATGGTATTGGTCTTTCAAGTTTTAATATAACACTCAACCCATCGTTGCCATGAGATACCCTATCAAGAGCATATGAGTTTATTGGTATCATTAAACCATTTGGCAATTCTATATTTGAAGTAAATTTATAATCCGATGAATCAACAGTAAAAGACTTATTGGTTTCATTTAAAAAATTAGTAAGTTGTTGGGTGTTTACCTTTGGTATGCCAGTATCAGAAACAGGATTATATCTTAATCTAATTTCCTTTCTACTCGTAGAAATTTCTGATATGTATAATATCTGTTCTGTATATCTTTTTATAAAATCAAATCTAAGATTGTAGTCACCTTTAAGAAAATTTTCTCTATCAAGAAGTTCATTTGGTCTAAGATAAATTTCACCATTCTTATAATAATAATCAACATTTTGTACTAAATCATATTCATTTAAAAATAAACTATTTTGAGATACAACTAATTTTATTACAGATTTATCCTCTGCTTCAACATTATTAATTATATCATCGGGTATAATATATTGTTCAGATCCTTGAATCAGCTCTATTATCTCTTCTCTATAGTTTCCAATTAATTTCATTAGATTGCCTGATCTTTATTTTTCTTTTGTATTTTTGAAACTTTCATATTAGATTCTTTTTTTAATTCATCCTCATATTCTTCTTTTTCTAAACTATAATCACCTATTAAAACACCTCTAATATCAGATTTTCCGGTATTTTCTATTGCCAACCCAATTGTTTTGCTTGGGTTTATTTCAATTATACAATCATTATTATCTATAAGTATGTCGGTAGCCTTACTTCTATTTTCAGTTGTAGAAATAGGATCGATAAAATAAGATATGTCATATGGTTTATTAAATACTCTCGTAGTTGATAAATCTAATTTACCAGGGTGGTTTCCATACTCAGAATTATCTGCTTTGGGTAAAAACTCTTCAATATGTTTTTTTTCTAAATAATCTTTTGGTCCATAAAAATCTGATTTATCTATATTTCTCAATGCATTTACATAATCAGAATTTTTATCTATAGCTCCTATCATCAATTCTTTTTTATCTAAATTAAGTGGCAACACATTAAAATTACTAGCACCAAAAATATTAAAATCTTTAATATCTTCACCAGCATCACCAACATTAATATTAGTGGTAATCAATGTAGTTTCATATAAAGTTGATTCGGTTGCATCTAATCTAAACACTACAGTCTTTATGGTTTTCACACCCCCAGTTAAATAAGTATGTGGTGTAAAGTTTAATTTCTGATTAGTTGTATCATCATCTTTTAGTTGTTTAAGATATTTACAAGTTTTTACAATTTGAATAAATATTTTTGCTTGCCCTCTATCAAAATCATCCTCTTCCACATCATAAAGTGAAAAAAATTCAGATAGCATAATATCTTCATCAGACATTAAATTATCTTCATCACCCCATTGTATAATATGATATTTATATATGTGTGCATTAAATGTAGGCTCTAAATCTTGTTTATAAAAATCAACACCAAACCAAATTTTAAGTGGAGCTACTACTTCTAAAATAGAATTATCATGATAAAGAGGTAAATCTTTTGTATCTAATTTTGGTGATTTTGCAGCTGCGTTTAACATATCAGGATGTTCGTGTGATATTATAGGCACCCCAACAAATTCGTTCTTTGGTTTTCTTACCAGTGGTGATACTAAAAGAGTCTCTGATGGCTTCCATTCCGTACCAGTCCATCTCCATTCATAATCATTACTATAAGCACCAGCTCTGTTATAATATGGATTAAGGTCTAAAGCCGGCTCCCATACATATGTAAAATAGACAGCATCCCACGATCTTGTTCCACCCGATCTAAATATATTTCCAACAACATCTTTTGCTCTTTTCCACAATTTTCTCTTTTTCTTTTTATTTAAATAAGGATTATGCATTTCAATCTCATCCTTTTTAATTTTCCAAAATCCTTGTCCCATTTTTTGTAAATCCGCATCGGTATATGCTTCTTTCCAAGATGCATGATTTTCTGCTCTAGGTCCTCTTCTAACATTATGTAATTGAAATTCTGGATTAGCAGATGTTATTGGTCCATCATCATTATGAAATGGAATCATATCTATTTCTAATTTTTTATGATACCATGTCCCTAATCCTTGAGCATGATAAGAACCACCAACATCATTTACCCTACCAACTTTCCAATTACCACCAGCTTTTACATACCCCCCTGATCGAAAATCTGGACCATTGACAGGGCTACCATCCGGAATCCCAACATCAAAATAATTAATTCTATCGGAATTAATTCCATCAAAACCACCCCATCTTGCATCAGGTCTATTATCATAACTTAGATTATAATTTTCACTTTCAGCAATATAAGCACCTGGCATAGACACCATATATTTAGGTGCATGTAACCATTCCCATGTTTCGTCTGCGTCAGCGTAACCAGATGGTATAGATTCACGAGTATGAAGATGTTGATAACCTGGCTCATTAGCCACAGCTAACTGTTTAACAATATTATTTCTTTGACTTGGTTGAAACATAGGAGTAAACAAATCTTCTTCTTTCCACCCGTCTTCGTATGCTAAATCTACTAACTCATTAAAAGTAGCATCAGAATCATTATGAATTCGGTAACCACTGTACATCTTACGAGAATCTTCAGGTGGTTTAGGTTCTAACTCTTCAGCATTCTCTTCTGTATTTTCTAGAAAACCATCTGGTGTATAAGTTGGTAGAGGTTCACCAGGTTCTTCATCAGCACCCAATCGTATAAAATCCATCGTATCATTTGAATAAATTTTTATTCCTCTATTGTTTCTAGTAACTTCTGTCCAAGTTCCTAGAGCATACCTAAATTTATTTTCTGCATTATAATCTATACCAGTATACCCTTCCCATAAACTTGATGAAACAGGCTCATAATAAAATACACCCTGTTTATTTGCAGATGGAAACAGAGTTTCAGATTTTAATGATATCTCGTTTTCGTTTAAACCTATACTTTCTGAAAGCATTTGTTCTTCGGTTAAATCGTGGTAGCTCATCAGAATGCCTGTTCTTTATTATTTTTTTCAATGAGATCAGTATGATCAACTACTTTTCTATTTATTCTATTATTATCATCAACCTTTAAAGAAAAATCAGTAATGTACTTTATATCAAAATTATCTGTGGTGTCTTGTATCTGTTCATCATCATAAATTATGTCAAATGATAATTTTGTATCTGAAATATTCGTTGACATAATATCAGATTTTTCATCTCCGTATGCAAATGGTATTGGAGTAATATTCATAGTACCCATATCATCAAATGATGCTGAATTAGAAAATCTACCTCCAGGATATTCACCATTGAAGACACCAAGTTTATTAAACTTAGAAAGATTTGGCCAAAAGTAACCATCTTCCCAATATTGATGAACATCTTCATCTACAATAAATTCTTGTCTAGGAATTCTCGGTGTCAATGAACCTTTCGTTGGATCTGGTAAATCTCTTTTAGTTATACCCGATCTATTTGATAAATCAAAATCTTTTGGTATTATATTCTTCCAATATTTTGATTCATCTGGATTATCATAAGATTCAAATGAAAAACCCAATTGTTGCCACATGGGTTTTACACCTTTATATATTCGTGTAGTGGCTATATCAGTTTCGGTTAAACCAGTATTTTCAAATACACCATGCCAATCCTTATCTACAATTCCTTTATTGATAACTTCACCATTATTATCTTCAATTACTTCACTAAAAGAATCTAAATAATTGTTATACATACTCTTTTCAAATTTAGCTAAAGTATCTAATCCAGTCATAACATCATATTGATTAAAAGCATCATAATTAAAATTTTCTTTTCGTTCTAAAGAATTGTAATCATATCCAAGTATAGATGCTAATGATTTAAAATAAAAAGATTTCTTGGTTAATCCACCAATCATTAAAAAATTATTTTTATAAAAAAAAGGTGAAGCATATGTAGGGGATGGATTAATCACCATATTAGATTGAAACTTCTCCCACTCCAATGGAAATTTTAAATCATTATTATTTTGAAATCTCATTTCAATGTTTCTTAGAAAAAATCTCCACCATCTATGTCCATATTGCTCAAACATATTTATTGAATCGTTATTAACATCCAATGAAGTTGTAGAAGATACTCTTGGATCAAAATCCTTCTCTCTATCTCGTTGAGTTATTTCAATAAATAATCTAACATATTTTTTTTGAGCAAAAAAATTCCCTTGAAATGTTTGCCAACTATTAGTACCGTGGACATACCAATAATCATCTTGTCCCGTACTCCAATCTGGTGAATTATATAGTTCCTCGCCAGTTTCAGGATCGTAATTCGGTTCTATAGCTCTGAGTTTTATTCTATATCTTGTTGGGTTATTAACGGGATCTCTTTCAATATTAGGATCAAAATCTGGATTTTCTATCCAAGCGCCACCATCATTATTCATCCATTGTTGATCTTCACTAATTATAGTTTCTCTAAATACCCAACTAGCAAATTGAGTACCATTTGGTTGTGTTTGTCTTGTCCATACCCACAATTCATCATCAGATATTGTACCATTACGCCAATTCCATCCATGCCAAGAAGTATTAATTTCCCAGGCTATATCACCTTGATCGTTTGATGCATAAGCAACTTTCCAAACTCCACCATCATCTTTATCTAATCCATGCATATTAAATTCCGAAGATTTTCTACCTACCCATTCAGGATCAAAACTATCAATACCTACAAGAATATCATTTAATTCATTATCCGTTAATTCATAATAACTTTTTATATTAGGTCGTGATTGTCTTCCTGAAATAGTAGGTTCTAGTGATAGAGCATTTGCCACAGTAGGTTGAAAAAATCCGTCTGGCTCATATGATGGATAATCATAACTAATTGATGGCGCTGAACTTTGTGCTGCCGTGCTGTATCTACCAAAATTTGGTAACCAAGCATCAAATTTAAATTGAAAGAAAGAGTTATAATCAGCATCCATATGAACATTTACATGCATACGAGCTCCAGCATTTTGTGTTCTCGTTCCACACCATCCTTCTGATATAGTTTGATTTGCTAATACAAGAGGGCCATCGGAACTTCCGCCAGTTGATGGCACTTTTACCTCAATGGCACCAACAAATTCTGACTCGGGTGTACCACGATATGATTTATCAGGAGGAGATGGTTGTTCGGAATATATCCTAATATTAGTATAACTATTAGTTGGAGCTGCTATATAAAATCCCCCTTCTGGTTCTGCAGATGATGGGGACCATTGTAATCCACTATTATCAGTTTCAGGTCCATGTGGGTTATTTTCTGATACATTATATCCAGCTAATCTAATATACCTCTCTTCGTTTTCTTTTGTTCTTATTCTCTTAATTACAGCAGGATAATTAGCGTCATAGTTTTCCCAATTTTCAGTTACTATAGTATAATTTTCAACCAACCATTCTTGTGTAAAATCAGTTGTTTTTGGTGGATATATACTTTTCATCATTAAAGCATGTTTAAAAACCAATCCTTTTATAGCATAGAAACCTGGCATGGTATAAGTGTGTTCAAAATTAAAATTTCTATCAAATAATTTTGGTTTATCAACATATTCTAAATCACTACCATCATTCCAATCAAGATTTGTTACATAATAATCAAATTGTTTTTTTACTGGAGTGCCCATTAGAAACCACCCACCCAATTAAGAGTTATAGTAGAACTCGAATCCATATTTACTATTCTATGTCTATATCTAAATGTCGATATTTCATTTGTATATAATATAGGATCACTAGCACCTGCATAAAATAAATCAGTACCTTCATCAGCTCCACTTTGTGGTGCTATCTGTTGTATTATTTTTATTTGACGAGAACCATTGAAGAAAGTAGCTGGTATGTCTATATTTAATGTATCCTCTAACATATCAGCAAAGTTAACTTCTAACAAGTCATCATTGAGCCATGTGTCAGCAGCACTTAAAGAAGAATTTGCATTATACGCATCTTGATCCCAATTCGTTATAAATTTAGTAGGATGAGTAGTTGGAGGAGAATTATCAGTATTAATCATAGGATTTGGACTTAAAGTTAAGGTAAATACTTGACTAAAAGTTCCTGTTACCCTCAATGGTAATCTTGGAAGATTGTTATTTTGTTCCACTACTCGTAAAAATTCCCTAACAGCTTCATTACTGGTATTTGGTTCTATAGAAAATAAATTATTATCAGTTATCTGTAAATTTAAATACTCGTTTACCAAATGTTCTTTGATACTAGATTTTAGACCAGCATCATAGTCATCAAAAACATTATCCTCTAATATCTGATCCACTCGGGTTTCAAAGTTTGGTGATAAATTTGCGGTTAAAAATGTCAATTCGGTATCACCAGAATTTATATCAATATCCAATGGTATTGGTAAGATTCCAACCGTAGCCCCAGCAATCCAAGCATCCATATTAATAGCATGAGTTGGTGTTTCTATCAATTCGTCTTGACCAAATAACCCAATAACGGTTGTCTGTGGTACTTCATCGGCTTCTTGTAGGAAAGATACCGTTCCTAAATTTTCACTATTTGAATTGAAGTTTATCTCAAACACACCTAAGAATGGTTCTAATGGTGGCGGCACTATGGTTGATTTCACAACAAACTCAAAATATTTTGAATAAATAATATCATCAGTTGAACCTGGTGGATTATAAGTCAATCTCATGGATTCGCCATCTTGAACATATGTCATATTAAAATTAGTTAATACCGCGGATATATCCGTTTCTGTTATTATTTCATTACCTTCATCATCCCACTTATTTATAGATTGAATTACAGGCATCTCACCAACCTCACCTTGTGCATGAACCATATTTGGTGTGAAAGCCCATTGTAGATTTCCTCCGATTTGATACATATCAGCATCTATATCAGTTGAATTTTCTTTACTACGAATTACATTTGAATCATGTGGATTTCCAATATAAAAATCATGACTATCATCTGTTTTAGTTATTTTTACATAAGTACCCGTAGGTTTAAAAACATGACCTACATAATTAACAGAGTTTTCTTCCGAATTAGCCGTTCTTATAAGTTGGGTTGTTATATCATTATTCTGATCTTGTTCATGATTAATCGAAATACTATCACCACCCGTTACCGAAGTTTGTGTTGCTAATATTTCATCATTAAATTCTTGTATGGTAAGACCAGAGAGATTATTCCAATAAAAAAAATAACCCAATTCATATCCACCTAGTTGTCCCTGAGAACTCCATCCAGGTTTAGCTACAATTTGAAGCTCCGAAGTTAATGGAAGTTGTTCAGTTTCAAAAATATTATCTAAGTCATCTGGTGGACCCACTAAAACATCACCATATCCATATTTTAATCTATATGACGGAGATTGTACATTCTGATCTTTCCAAGCATTATAATTTCTAATCTGATATAATAGTACATTATAATTAGCATATATTTGCATCACACCATCATGGGCAGAAAAATTAGGTTGAGGTGATATCTCGGTTGTTGCTTCGGGTATTGTTTCATCATTTTCAGCCTCACCACCTAAACCAATTAAACCAAATGGTTTATCTATAATAGAAGATGAGATTGTATACTCATCGTCATTATCAATATAAGTAAAATTTTCAAACTCATATGCAATACCTGATCTTAGTGACATCATTTTAATATTTTCCATAGGTCTGATCACATTACTTTGAAGAGTTGTGGTGGTTATTGTGGGGATTTGAAATTGTGATCCTGTTGCACTTGCAATAAACTCATCTGAAATATTTGATCCCCATGTGTAGTCATAAACTGTGTAATAGTCATCAGAATTATATGAATCTTCGGTAGAACTAAGCAATCTAAAAACACCTTCTCCAGTATAGGGATCTATAAATCCCCTATCCTCTCCTGTAAACAAATCAGATGTTCCTGAATCTGGTATATCCGATTCATTATCACCTCCCATTAAAGTATTTATCGCTTTTGCCCAAAACATAGTATTTGCTATTGTTATTTGAGTGGTTGGTATATTACCTGTTGTAGAATTCCAAAAAGAAACATTAGCGGCAGATTCATCTACCGTGCCATTGGTTCTAGCAACCATTTTTATTATTGGATTAGGTCGTACATTAGCCGTTAATTCAAAATCTTCTCTGGGCATAATAAAGCTTGTTGGATTAAAAGTGGAATTTGGAATAGTAATAGCATCAGATGTCCAGTTTTCAAAATAACTATCTTCATTCATTTCTATTTGTATTGTCACATAATCACCAAAATCATACGCACCATCACCACTTGGTTCACCATCGGCTTCTGTGTCATATGAATTTATCCTAAAACCAAAAACAAACGGTCTAAATGGTTCTCTGAGTAAAAAATTATCTATTATACCATCTCCACCTCTACCATCTTCTCTCAATTCAATTCTAAAATTAATCTTACCATTAACAGCATTGTTGTATTCATTTGGATGTAAATCTTTATCATAATAAAAATATAATGGTACGAATTCATCTGTTTTTTGATCTTTTACATATGGAAAAGAATCTACTGACCAACCCGTTTCATCAGATATGACCAATTTAGTATTTGGATCAACGTATGCCCTAGCGGTTTTCATATTTTTTTTAGCGATCTGTGATGTTCTCGTTAGTTTATTTACAGTTTGAGATTCCCAAAACCCTCTATTGTTTTCCGTATATGTTCCTAATTCAAATCTTTTATCCTGATTCTCACCATTAACAATATCTCTACCTTGCCACGGTTCTTTTACTTGTGTATTATTATTATCGGTATAAGGACCTACTGATTGAAAATTACTTTGGTCGATATCCTTTAGATTTTTTCCCTCTATTACAATATCTGACATCGTTATTCAACCTTATAACCACGGGCTCTTAGTAAATCACTACGACTTATTATCTCCACTTTACATTTAGCACCAAATCCACTATTTGCAACTGTAATATATGTTTCTTCACCCGTAGGACCAAATGGTGGAACATCTAAATAAGTCATTTGAGGATTTGGATTAACATGATTTAACCAAAATTGTTTATTTGTTAATAAAGGACCAGCCCAAACTGATTCTTCGTTTACCATTGGATCATATGTAGCACATATAAAAAACCATTCTTGTAAATTATCCGTGGGTATTAAAGCAGGACTATGTGAATCTCTAAATGCCTGTAAACTATTTGAAAAGGCTATTCCATTGTCAACCTGTTGTTGTGTTCCATAATGAACCTTACCAAGCTCCATTGTATTCTGTCTTGGGCGATTCCAATGAGCAACATGACTATCATGTAGAACACCATTAGGATTAAATGTATTTTCCCAAACAGATAATCTAACCATTCTACGAGACCTTTCTACACCCTCAACACCAATATCAGTTCTTGTGAAAGTTTCCAATCTAAAACCAGGAGTAGTTTTATTCAATGGATTACCATAAGTCATCAAACTACCACCAGTTGCTGAGTTTAAAAACCTAACCCACATGGTTACAGTAAACCCATCTACAGCCCAAGAAGGACCTGTAATTTCAGTACCACTATCATCAACAACGGTAACTGGTTTTTCTATTTCCAATTCATTGATAGGATCTCTAAGTATAATCGCTTGATTATATTTTCTTAATTTTAAAAATCCTTCTGATTTATTTTGATATTCTGGTAGTTCAGGAAATTTTTCTATTACATTATCTACATCACCGAGATAATCATTTAACACATTCCTCATACTTTGTAAGGTTTTATTGGTATTTATCTCATCAGCCTCATCATCAGTTCTAGTTATATAAGCTTGATTTGAAGAAGAAACATAACTAATCCGTGCTTCTATTTGAGTATCTAAATCTTGTATTGCCTCTCCGGCACCATCATCATCCACATCATCAAAAGTTGGAGAAGGACCAATTAAATTATAAAAGTCTTTAA
>Ga0315330_10003685_pt1 | contig 10518 bp, 12 predicted proteins | sample M140m34915metaG_FD_203453 | JGI IMG/M metagenome (GOLD analysis project Ga0315330, IMG submission 203453) | Ammonia-oxidizing marine archaeal communities from Monterey Bay, California, United States - M1 40m 34915 | ecosystem: Environmental > Aquatic > Marine > Intertidal zone | place: USA... | reverse complement strand
CTGAAGTTACCGACGATGCTTGGCATCAGTTCAAACTGAATATGTACGGTGGTGATAATTTCCTGTTTAACGTTGACGAGAATTTCGTACGTGGAGTCCAGACGCCACTTCTTTTGCTTGAGGGCAATGATTTGTATCACCCATCTGTTTCGTCTCTAGCTGTCAATGAGTTAGCCCAGAACACTACGTTGATAAGGCAATGGCAACGTGGAACAGCTATGGAGGAAGCTGCGAAACAATTCGAAAACTTCTGCCAAAATTACGCAGTATAAATACTTGTTCTCCCCGAAGAGTAAAGTCAAGAGGGGTCTAGGTGTACCACTCGACTTCCTATACGAATTCCTAGAATCGCCTATTAAACCTGCAACAGATAACAATTGATTACGGATTTCACAGCGGTGTCATTCCAGGTCCATTTTCATTCGTTTCCCCCCAATAATAAGGTAAGCGCAGATATCCGACTCGTGGTAGCTCAATAGCCAGGTCCAAACCTTGATGAGATTTGAGCCGTTGAATAGACCGAATGTGACTTAGCATTTCATAAAAGACCATCCATAGAGAACCTTCTAAGTCATAGGTGAAATAGCGCTTATCTGTCTCTGCGACGCGAACTCCTCTTGGAAGAGTTGTGTTTACATATTCCAGAAATTCATAACCCCTCACGGTGCGAGTCTCTGATCGCAGGAGTTCTATCGATTGCTCATCTACTAACTTTGTTAGCCAACCGATACCCAAACGCAGCTTAGCCAGGAGGTCAGGTACCTCCCAGAACAAATCAGTATCGAGCACTCGATCCCATTTGCTGTTCGGACCCATTTGGTGTTCGGCCCATACGATCGGCTCAGGAACGTCTCCCATAGGCCATAAAAGATGACCAGCACGTTTTTTAGTAAAAACCAGGGCATCCCAGGCGATGTGAGAAACTTGAGTTCTGCATGACCACCACATCCACTCTTTCTCAGGTGAAGTGTCGTGGAAATCCAGTTGCTTTTCGGAAAGTCCTTCTAACTCTGCTTCTATCCAGTCGGTGATGTGCTGATACCAGGGCATAGATCCTGATTCAGTGGAAATAGGCATCTCGATGATGCACGGATCACTTAGCGCCATGTAAACATAGTAACCGTTTGACAGCTATCGACCTGTCAGTAAAAAGCCGCCCAACAGAAGAGTTAGGCGAAACGCTTATAGCTGATTTACACAGTTGAAGTTTTCCCTACTTGGCGAGCCAAAGATCCTTACAGTCGTCGCTCCTATCTGACAGAATCGGACAATGGCCGTACGAATCGGATATTTGTTACCTACTCGCGAGAAAATAATGCAAGGGAACCCTTCAGTTCGGCCAATGATTGATGCAGCGAAACGGGCTGTAGATCTCGGCTTCGATTCGATTTGGGCCGGTGACTCACTATTAGCGAGACCAAGACATGATCCGATTACTCTTCTCGCCGGCGTCGCTGGAGCGATACCAAAAGTTGAAGTGGGCACCGCAGTGTTACTTCCGGCACTTCGCAACCCAGTTGTGCTCGCACAACAGCTTGCGACCGTCGACCAGATTTCCGAAGGGCGACTGATTATCGGAGCGGGAATCGCGCCCGACACCCCGGCCGTGCGTCAAGAGTTCGCTGCTGCCGGAGTTTCATTTGAACATCGGGTTGGGCGTTACATGGAAGGGATCCGATTGTGTCGCGCCCTTTGGACTGGCCAGCCGGTTTCGTGGGAAGGACGTTGGTCGGTGAGCGCAAACGCTCTTGCTCCTGTCCCCTATCGCGAAGGTGGTCCGCCAATTTGGAGCGCTGCGACTGTCAGCGCTGGTATTAAAAGAGCTGCCAAGCACCACGATGGCTGGTTCCCAATCGGTCCTGATGCAACAACCTTCACAGCCAGAAACCAAGAGTTCAGAAAAGCTGCTAGTAAGGCAGGCCGCAACCTCGAAAACCTCACCACAGCCATCTACCTGACCGTGTCGATTATGGACGATGCTTTCGAAGCTGAAGCCGCTATCGACACTTACCTGGAAGATTACTACGGCGCACCGGCAACAGCGATGCGAAAGTTCCAGGCTTGCAAAGGTGGAACCGCCACTCAGGTCATCGACTTTATTCGCTCTTTTGTAGAAGGTGGGGCCCAGCATCTAGTTATCCGCTGCGTCGGCGACCACAATATGATCCAGCAGGTTCTGTCCCGACGGCGCGATGAAATCCAGACTTGAGGTACTACTGAACGCTACGACCTGCGGGAGTTCCCATATTGAGTCGGGCTCGCAAACACTTATCTAGGAATTAGAAGAATTCATTAATGAAAGTTCGCCTAAACGCTTCGTCACTAGCCGGCAAGCCTGGCAGACGGATCAGTGATTGCGCGCCGGCGTGACCGAGAATACAGTTTGACCGCTTTCGTTGTCCTGCTCCGGCCCCGCTAACGCGTTTTGCTCACTCTGACCGTCTCGATCTTTGCCGACAACCGTTACCAGCACCCCTAGCACCAAAACCACTCCGAGGATCGCAGCGGCCAAATTAAGATCGAGATAACTACGATAGGACACAATGGCACCAGCCGAAATACCAGCGATTGCGCCAAAGGCCATCATGCACATGTCACCGGCGCCTTGAATACTGGCACTCTGTTCGACTGGAAAAGCTTCTGTTAGTAGTCCACTCGCCGCGATGATGCCGAAACACCAAGCGAGACCAATTACAGTCTGACCGCCAGTAATTCCTAGAAATCCTTCGGGCGGCGTATATCCCGCCCACAAAGCACCCGCTGCACAAAGCACCCCAGATAAAACCAGCATTGGGTATCGCCCAATCTGGTCCACGAGCCGACCAACGAGTGGACTCAACGCGTACATACCCATTATGTGACTAAACAGCATGATGCTGATAGCGCCCTTGCTTTGCCCGCCGTCGTTCATGTGTAGTGGGGTGAGGGTCATCGTGCCAACCATCGTGGCCTGACTAATCATCATCCCGAGCACTGCTAGTCGCGCCTTAGAACTTCTGAGAATTAGAGTCAGCGCAACTTTGAACGGCAGCCTTGTATCGTCCTTACCAGTGCCTACCCCGCCAGCAAGCACTAACGGATCCGGCCGCAAACGAACCTCTATGATTGCAGCCGCAACGAGAAATAATAAGGCACCGGCAAGAAACGAACCTGCGTAGTCCGGCAGACCGAAGCTGCGCCCGATGGGGTCGAACACCGACAGAGAAACCAATGAGCCGAATCCTGAACCGATTGATGTGGCTGCGACGACCAAGCCGATCGTCTGCGCTCGACGTTCGGGCTTAGCGAGGTCTGCTGCGGCGTATCGAGTCGCCATGTTCGTAGCGTTACCAATACCAACAAGGGCCACTCCCAAGGGCAAAAACAGAAACTGTCGAGTAATTGCCGCTAGCACACAAAGAAACGCACCAATTGACCCAAGGACATAGCCCATTCGCAGACCAGGACGTCTACCGCCTCGCGCCATTAGGCGCGCCAACGGGAAAGACGCAAATGCAGCGCCAATTGATAGAGAAGCGGCGGCAAGGCCTGCCAAGGTCTTCGAGCCAGTAATGTCATCCGCTAACAAAGCCGTCACGGAGTAGCCAGACACCAACCCGATCCCGCCGCACATTTGACTAGCGAGCAGTGTTCGAACAGTCCGTCGCTGAACTTGCTCAATGTCATGGCCGCCGCTCGAAAGTTCTTCGTCAACGCCGAGTGTCCGATCATCGACCTTAGTCACGCACGAGCTCCCCTCAGCTGTTTTGCTGCTGAGCCAGCAGACTGCGAAACCTTATCATACCGATTACACTTAAAAATCGTGAGCGCTACCTGGGTCCGGACTTCCGGCGGTCACTCGGATCGTTCCCCGAGAGCCGTGTTGGTACTTTTCGCTATTGTGGCGGCTGCGATGACTATCGGCAGCGTGGCTCTTAGCCATTTTATTGGCCAGCCAGAACCTGAACATCACGTGATCACTATCCCGGCCGGGACCGCTTTAACCATTAGCTCGGGACAAGAGGTTGACATCATCCCTGCAGACCTCGAATTCAGGCTTCGAGACCAGCTCACCGTCATCAACGAGGACTCAACAGCACATCGGATCGGTCCCTTCATCATTGCCTCTGGCGATCGGCTCGACACAAAGTTTGCTGAGGCCGTTACCGTCGAGGGGTTCTGTTCGCTTCATTCGAGCGGCCGCGTAACTATCAACGTTGGAGGGACCTAATGAGCAGTGTGCAAAAAGAGCGCAATACGGTAATTAAGAGGGAAGCCATTTGGATAGTTGCTGCTGCATCGATGCTTGTTGTATCCGCTTGTGGTTCTAGTGATGGCCCATCTCAGTCTTCTGCGATTGGTTCGGAGATAATTACTGCGGGTCGCTCCCCGAGTACCACCTATGTTGACTTGACTGTCCCTGACCCTGACACCTCAGAGGCAGGCGTGAGTATAGATTTTGAGTTACCTGAGTTAGAGCGCCACGCTCAGTCCCGGCCGTGGATCGACGTAGAACGTGTCCGAACTCTGATTGAGATTCATGGAAATGCAGATCCACCATTTAAGGATGCAGACAAAGCTGATGGTCTCGTGCATCTGTTGAATATTTGGGATGTGCCGTTAGATCAGGCAGAAGCTCTGCTTGATGAGGCAATGGTGAAGTGGCGTGTGGTGCAGCGTGACTGCGAGGGTTTGGCTGTTACTGAAGACTGGCGTCCGGGTAGAGTTAATCTGTCTGTGATCGATGATCTCGTTGTTGGCTGGCAGATAGAGGCCGTTGAGCATGCACATGGAAGTACCTGGTGTGCAAATAACGCAGATGACACTGACCCTGTGCACGGGATTCTTGGCGTTGAGCTCTTTGAAGCAGCAGCGATACTCGATACGAAAGAAGTCACATGGAGATTAACGGGAAGGGACTGCGAGCCTTTGCCAGTGACGATGGATTTGCAGCCAGGAAGACTTAATTTGGCCACCTTCTTTGGCGTTGTAGTTCGCTACTCGATAGAGGGTTGGGAAGGCCCAGACCACGTCTACAAACTGGAACCGCAGCCAATTTGCCCGATTGTCCCGGGAAACTAAACCGCTGACGACTTCGTATGGCCCGAGGGAGAATTGAAGATTGTAGTTCCTTTAGCTATCACCTACCTTGAGGAGGGCGGTTACGACTTCTTATCGTTATCTGATACAAATTTTCTTGGCAAGGCCGCTTTTAGTTGGAAATGTCGATAGCGAGAACAGCTCCTGACACGGAAACCTCGTATCGCAAAACCGAGCGATGGAAGGATCCGATAAACAAATTCTTCAAACACTGGGGCGGCTTCACCTGCGCCTACATGACTGGGATGCTACCCCACTGATTTCTTATAGATCGCTTTAGCCGTCGTTGGAGTACACGGACGTATGCTTCATGCGCTGGTGTATGGACGCATCCTGGTTCAAAAAAAGGACAACTTCCCTTTACTCGGAAAGTTCACCGAATCAGTGGCTAACAAGGGCGCCGATTTCATCGGTCATGTTGGTTCTATATAGGTCCACGCGTCGAGTGTCTACGCGAGCAACATCCGGGCCTTCTGCGACCCGGTGTCGGCCACCTACGAGATGCCGTTCCACATGGCGGGAATTATCCTCTTCTACGCCGCCCATAGACAAATTTTTACTGTCGTAGTCACAAACTATGTTCCAGATTTCTGGTACTCACAGTGTCTATGACAAGAGTTAAGACAAGTCTGAGGATCATTTTTCTTTGCTTCGTTACGACGGTATTTATTTTTTTGGCTACTAGTTGCAGCAATGATTCCGCAAACAAAGAATTCTCTCTACCACCAGAAATTGAAGTTATCGATGAGGCAAAACCTAAGAGAATCTGCACAGAGCTGTTCTACCAAATCGAATATCTAAGAGGTTCCGCTGTGCTAACCGCCTCAGCCGAAGCAGCGGTATACGCCTTACAAAGAGATTTCATTCTCTTAGACTGCGCTGTCCTTAATCTTGGCGGTCTGTCTGAGTGATATCATCATTAGCCGCTTCAATTAGCATAATTCAAGCTTTGGAACGCTGCGATCTGTTGACCGAGGAGCTGCCTGCTATCTCGCTCACGTCAGTTTCGAGCCGAAAGGCTGAGACCGAAATACAGAAATAAATCCATGAACAGCTAGCAAAAAGTATGAACTCATTAAACGCCACTAAATAACCGACTCACTCGCACGACAAACTTCGCTTTGGCAGGTCCTTGTATCTCTGCGCCTCTATGCGTTAATCATGATCATTAGCATCACTGTGCTACCAAGCATCGCAAGAGCATTTAGGATCAGATAAACAGGAAACGGGGCTTTGTTGAAGTTGGTGCCAAACGCTGTTGACGCAAGACCTTCGTCCATGTCCGCCCGCATCGCGGCTATATCCATAATCGCTCCGTGAGAACCAAACCACAAAAACAATCCGACGACCGCGACTGTTATGGATAGCGCAAACTCCGCATTGTCACTCAACGAACCAAACGAACTCGCTACCGCTATTCCTACGATCATCAACACTAGACATTTCAGACACACCCACAGCATCTCCGCTCGGTGTTCAATCCAACTACGAAGCTCACCTTGTTCCATCACATCTCCAATCCTCTGTTCGATGAGATCGACTATAGAAGATCTGAGTTCACTTCGCCTTCCGCTAATTTATCTTAGTCAGTAGGCACGGCAACCGTTTGGTGGGTGATCTCTGATCGTCTCAAGTCCCGAGTTGCTCGATGGCGGCAAGAAATTCAAGCAACGCAGCGTTCCAAGCCACGGGTTGTTCGAAGTACGGGCTATGCCCGGCATTGGGAATTTGTACAAATTGTGCCCCTCTAATCAGATTCGCAGAATCATGTAGCATTGAAGAGGGAAAAATTTGGTCGTGCTCACCCGCAATGAATAGAACCGGGATATTGAGATTATCGAAGCCTGCGTGGTCAATCGTGAATTCAAGCACCTCTCCCAGCCGGTCAAGCGGCGGTGAGTGAAACGAACCCAATGTTTGATACAAGAATGCGTGAGCGAGATCGCGATCAGCGTCGCCGGTCCACAGAGCAAGGTGTCCTCCAACTAGGGGGAGCGCTCGTTTTCCCTGCAGTCCACCGGCTTCACGGAATTCCTTATACGCCCGGCGAAGATCGCTAGTCCAAAGGCCGCCAACAGTGTCGGCGTAGGTCACCGATGTCACTCGCTCGCTGAATAGCGAAAGGAACGCCGAAACGTGCCAGCCTCCCATTGATTGCCCGACTAGATGCGCCTCAGATATTTCGAGATGGTCAAGCACCGCAGCTAGATCATTAGCTGCATTGGTCGGCGCCAATTGACCGGTTCGATTTGTGGAATTGCCGAAGCCGCGGCTATCCCATGTCAACACTCTGAAATGCTGGCCAATTACCGGGACTTGCTGATACCACGCAGCATGAGAACCACCTGCTCCATGAGACAGAACAACTACTGGCCGCTGATCAGCCGTTCCGGTTTCAGCCTCGCGAGCTAACTCCCAATAGATCTCTTCCCCGCCAATATGAGCTGCTCCAGTTAACAATTCAAGATTTTTCATCAACAAGTTAACCTCAGCAGTCTCCACCTGTAGGTTAAGGCTAATAGCTTGACCAGAACGCCCGACATCAGAGCAATGAGCTACAGCAGCGCTATCTGCTGCTTGAATGCCTGCGCTCTCCTAGGAAACTTCCCGGTTTCGCTCTAAAAAGGCATTCGAGCTGTATGCACTAGATCAACAACAACGTCGTCTCGATGACTTGGATTCCGGCAGGGATGGCACACGAATTGAGGCCTCGACGCCTTGCATCTCGTTCATGTTATGGCACTTCGGCTGACTTATTGATCGAAAGCTTTCTAACGAACACTGGCCTCTACTTTAAGTGATTTACATCTATTTGAGCGAAGCACTAACGTCTTCAAAGAGATACAATTCAAACAAATGTTCAGTAAGATTACTTATTAGCCCAAGGCTAAGTATTAGAAGGGGTAAATATGGAACTCGGGGACGCTATTTACAGCGCAGTCACAACCAGGTACTTCAGCAACGAACCCGTCACAGACGAACAGCTACATACAGCATTTGACTACGCACGGTTCGCTCCCCAAGGCGGCAACCGTCAACCTGTCCGCTTTATCGTTGTGCGAGATCAAGACAAACGAAATCAATTAGCCGAGTTGTATCGAGGCCCGTGGAAGGCTTACTTAGCTGATGCTCAAACTGGAGATATCAACATTGGGTCAGATAAGGCGGCGAGACTCCTCAGGAATGCAGATCACTTCGCTGACCACCTTGAAGAAATCCCTGTAATGGTTGTCGCGTGCGCTCACCTCGAAGATACCCACCCAACTGACACGGAGCTGGGACGACTATCAGTTGTAGGCGGAGCATCAATATACCCAGCCGTTCAAAACTTCATTTTAGGATGCCGCGAAGCACAATTAGGAGCATCCCTTACTACCTTGCTTTGTCTATTTGAGCCTCAAGTCAAAGAACTGTTAGGCATGCCCGAGGAGGCAGCAACTGTGGCCCACATCGCAGTTGGGCATAGAACGAAAGAATTTCCGACAAAGCTTGATCGGATGGGTCTTGAGGAGATTGTTTTCTCCGAAACCTGGGGCACATCAACGTATAGCTGAACGACTCGTCTCTGGCTCCAAACTCGGCGCTCAGATTTTTTCTAAATTTCATCCAGCAGAAAACTTGCACAAAACAATGACATCGTTACGCCAAAGCCGCCCCGCTCATGGTGCAATGCTCTTCTGCTCACGCTTAATATTACGAAAAAATAAAACTGTTATGAACTCTGTTAGGTTCCAAACAGTTGATCATTTACGAAAGAGCGCATTGTGAAATTTATTCAAGTAATAGAGCAAACTGGAGACATTCAAGAGGTTGTCGCACATACAAAGAATTACCTCGAGACAGTCAATGACACAAAAGTGCGAAAAGTTCAGCTTTGCACAGATCGAGACGATCCAACAAAGATTCTAAACATAGTGACATTTGATTCTGCGGAATCGGCAGGCCAGAACGATGATCTAGAAGAGACACAAGAAAGCGCCGCTAAGGAGCAGGCGGAAACAGATATCACTTATAGAAATCTCGATCTGCACTACGAATACAATCGCTGATTATCGCATGCGAACAACGGGAAGTAACCTTCTCGGTAGGAGCGCCACGAACAAACTTTTACTGTCATAGTCACACCGGGCCTCCATTCAGCGAGGCCGGGTTAGTTTCAAAGCAAGAATGAACTGTGCTCTGAATTGAAGCTAGGTCAAGAGGGCTGTCTTCAACTAACGGCGGCTAATAGCTTCCGCTTTTTAAGCGTATGGCGACATTCAACAAATCCAATTTGAATCTAGTTACCAAAAGTAATACGAATTGAATCCCCACTTTGCCCAGAAACTAGAACTTCAAAAGAAACACGTTCATGACTTACCGAATCGCCTTGCTCAAGAGGATCTCCGCCATTTAGCACCTCCATTGGGCCATCTCCGTAGCTGCCTCCGAACCCATTGTTTGTTTCGACTAGATAGACAACGGCTCCATCGCTTTTGAGACGACTGTCATACCCGATTGCTCGGCGAACTTCTACCACTAATGCAGAACTTGAGCTCAACGGAACTATTGCGAGCTTTGAACCGCCCGGAGTTGCCAAGGGCGTGAGACGGACTGTTGTATCAGTTCTCACGCAGCTCACCTGGGTATCGTCAAGCCATCGAAGAATCCATCTGGAATAGCCCATGTAGCCTGGAGCCGTGCTCGATATTAGGTCCATAAGGCTATATGGACGGGTGAATCCATTCCGCCCTGGAATGCTTGCGCCGTAGAGGTCTGGCAGGCCCAACGAATGGCCGAATTCGTGCGGGTACCATAAATCCCCCCAGTACGTTAGGTCCGCTCCTGACGTTATCCCGTTGGTCATATTTTGGCCATCTGCGATCAGGGGAAAAGAGGGAAGACCCATCCAGGTCGGCCCATAACCAATTTCTTTAGCGTTGGGAGTAGCTACTACTAGTACGGCGTCAGCTCCAACGAAGCTAACCTCGAAATCAGCTAGCTCAATCGCTTCTTGCATGAAATCATGGTGACCTTCATAGGTTTTGATCGCATCACCATATTTTGACGCATTATCTTTGAGCCGTAACCATTTGTGATGAGGCGCAAATGAAAGTTTCAGTCTCTTATTAGATTGATCGTCTAAGAAATTTTCAGCGCCAGGAGAAATTATTGAGAAAATAGATTGTGTGGATGCCGTTGCTCGAACATCTTTAAACTCTGCAAACAAAACCACTACATTAATAGCCCCGGTCGAAGAAAGGCGATGCCCCGGCCTTTGGTGGCTCAGCGATAACGCTGGTTCCCAACCAGTCATGTCTGCATCGCTGCTAGACGATAGGTAGCAATCAGAAGCTGGAGAGAACTGGTCTAATAGCGTTGTTGTCGTCACAGGAACCGTCGTCACAGGAACCGTCGTCACAGGAACCGTCGTCACAGGAACCGTCGTCACAGGAACCG
>Ga0315330_10003676_pt1 | contig 10528 bp, 8 predicted proteins | sample M140m34915metaG_FD_203453 | JGI IMG/M metagenome (GOLD analysis project Ga0315330, IMG submission 203453) | Ammonia-oxidizing marine archaeal communities from Monterey Bay, California, United States - M1 40m 34915 | ecosystem: Environmental > Aquatic > Marine > Intertidal zone | place: USA... | reverse complement strand
ACTTTCCGCAGTCTGATTCTGGCTCAAAGCCTGAGCTTCTGCTTTGAGTTCAGAAAGCTGGGATCTGTCACCATCATCAGCTACGGCACTCTTATTCAAGAGCCAATGCGAAAACCCGGGCACAGGGGACAAGGTGACAAAGGTCTTGATGGACGGAAATTCACTTTGCAGCTCTTGCACAACCTGCTTGATGAGAAAATTACCAAATGAAATATTCCTCAAGCCCGGCTGGCAGTTACTAATGCTATAGAACACCGCCGTATTAAAATCAGAACTACGCCCTACTTCTCCCCCGCCACTCTCAAGAATTGGCGCAATGGCGCCAGGAAGCTCATTCAATAGCGCGACCTCTACAAAGATAAGCGGCTCATCAACCAGCGCTGGATGGAAATAGGCAAAGCAACGACGATTAGGCGGATCAATACGGCTGCGAAGATCATCCCAATCCCGAATTTCATGCACCGCCTCGTAACGAATAATTCTTTCCAGAATGGCTGCTGATGTAGACCAATTGATCGTCTCAAGCTGAAGAAAACCGCGCCCAAACCAGGAAGTAAACATCCGCACGAAATCGTCATCGACAGTTTTCAATTCTGGTTGCTGCTTTAAAAATCTCAGCAAATCTGTGCGCATGGACACCAGTTCGTGTGTTGCCCCGGGCGTCTGATTCAAACGCCGCAAGAGCTCCAGGCGCCGCGGCTCAGTCGTCAGTGAGAGCTTGTTGAGGGTTTGGCTACAGGGATTTTTGGCGTAGGCCTGATACGCGAGATTCACCAGAGTTTCATCAGCATTAAAGCTTGACTCCAGATTCTGAAAAAAAGCCAGCTTTTGATCTTCAGATAGCCCAACATAGTGATCCAGAACTTGCCGCGCAGTGACAATGCCTGAAACCTCACCACTTGTACCCATGAGCTTGGTGAGCAGGTCGACAATGGACTCTTGCTCGCTTCCGACAAATAGTGCTCGCTGTTTTGCAACCAGCGCACTTAGGAAATCTTGGAATCTATCTAGCGCCATAAGCTGAAAGTCCCGCAAAGCTTCAGAAATAAAAAAATCATAGATCATTCTGTTCCTTGTGCGCCAGTTTTTAAGCCACTTAAAATTTTTTCGGCAGCCTGATGTGCGCTAAACCTTCTGCTAAACAATGCCGGTGACCTTAGCTTCATCTAGCTATAACCTTCTTTACTTGCGCGAAGCTGAAGCAACGTCTTACTAATTCGTTGCGGATCGCCAGCATCACTTCACTAACATGTTCAAGTGTTGCACGGCGATTTCAGATTCGTTTCCCTAACGTCTCCGGCGCTATCACAATTCTTTCTTGCTAAGGAATTAACATAACGAGCTAGAGCTTGTACCAGCGGTAACACAACCATCTAAGTTATAGGGATTAAGCAAATTTTATGAAAATTTCTATTTTGGCACTGGTTATGCACGCCTGTTTACGGGCGTCTGCCTAGCAGAATTAGGCCACCAAGTGATGCGCATGGTTGTTGATCTCGCTAAAGTTGAGGGGCTGCAAAATGGCGAAATTCCAATATACGAGCGGGCGCTTGAAGAATTAGTCACAAACAATGTCGCAGCCTGCAAACTTCAGTTAACTGCGGGTCTGGCTACAACTATCTATAAAACTGATCTGCTCTTCATCGCGATTAGCACATCCTCAGATGAGAATGGTTCTGCAGATCTGAGCCATGCTCTCGAAGTGGACACGAATATCGGCAAATTAATGGATGGAGAATAGCTCGTGGACACCAAGTCCACGGTCCCAGTGGGCGCGTCAGATCAACTGCTTTCTACTATCCAGTCTGAACTGCAGAACAGAGAAGTCGAATTAGGCATCGAGGTGACAGTTAGCTTTTGTCGACAATCTCATTGTAAATAAGCGTATTTTTGCTAGTATTTGCGTCTCATGTCAGAAATTGTCGACAGATCTGCTAAAAGCAACTCGGCCGGGGTCAAAGCCCAGACCCTGGCTGATGACGTCTTCAGCCAAATGCGTGACGCCATCGTGCGCGGGGACTTCGAGCCTGGCTCCAAAATCAACGAACCTCAGCTCGCAGCACAATACGGCATCAGTCGCGGCCCCTTAAGGGAAGCTATTCGCCGGCTAGAAGGTGCCAAGTTAGTCGAGATAAAGCCTAACGCTGGGGCCAAAGTTATTTCTTTAAAAAAGTCTCAAGCCTTTGAAATTTATGAAATTAGAGAATCTTTGGAGGGCTTGGCATGTCGACTGGCTGCCAGGAAAGCCAGCAGCGAGGACTGCCTTAAGCTGCGTGACTTGCTTGCCGCCCACGAGGCCCAGATTCAGTCAGAGGATGGACGCCTCTACTACCAGAAAGCCGGTGACCTGGACTTCCACTACCAAATCGTCAGCCTGTCTCGCAATCAGAGACTCTTCGATCTTCTGTGCGGCGAACTCTACCACCTGCTTCGGCTTTGCCGGGTAAAGACCAGCAGTCAGCCTTCGCGCCCGGAGCAAGCCATCAAGGAGCATCATCATATCGTAGATGCCATTGAACATGGCGACGCGGAACTCGCTGATATCCTTATGCGCCGCCACATAGCGAGCGCGAAAAATACTTTTATTAATGCATTAAATCAGATAGATGAAGAACTAAGCTCAGGTGATTAACTATGACTACCACTAGCGCCGGAAAACGCTTTCGAGACGCGCTTAACGAGAACCACCCCCTGCAGATCGTCGGAACTATCAATGCCTACTGCGCCATGCTGGCGGAAGACGTTGGCCACAAAGCGATCTATCTCTCCGGTGGCGGCGTCGCCAATGCCTCCTTCGGGCTGCCGGATCTGGGGATCACCAGCCTCAACGACGTGATCGCCGATGTTGAGCGAATCACTAACGCCAGCAACCTCCCTCTGCTGGTAGATATCGACACCGGCTGGGGTGGCGCTTTCAATATTGCGCGCACTATTCAAGCCATGGAAAAGGCTGGTGCCGCTGCCGTACATATCGAAGACCAAGTAGCTCAAAAGCGCTGCGGTCATCGTCCCAACAAGGCCATTGTCCCTGAATCAGAGATGTCTGACCGCATCAAAGCAGCGGCCGATGCCAAGCGGGATGATGATTTCATCATCATGGCCAGGACTGATGCCATCGCGGTCGAGGGCATGGAAGCGGCGATTGCCCGGGCGGTAGCCTGTGTGGAAGCCGGAGCCGACGCTATCTTCCCGGAGGCGATACTAGATCTGGCGCAATATAAGGAGTTTGCTGGCGCTGTGGATGTCCCGATCCTGGCCAATATCACTGAATTCGGCAAGACACCGCTATTTAACTGCCAGGAAATAGGTGAGGCCGGCGTTGCAATGGTCCTCTACCCGCTTAGCGCTTTCCGGGCCATGAGCAAAGCAGCGCTTGAAGTCTATGAGACCATTGCAATCAATGGCGACCAGACTGCGGTGGTGCCAAAAATGCAGACCAGAGATCAGCTCTATGAGGTGCTGGGATACCACAGTTATGAGCAAAAACTGGACAAATTATTCGAAGATTAATTCTTTATTTTCAATGTTTTATACCAATTAACTTAAGTTAATTAGTAGTTGGAGGAATCGGAGAGATTCATGGTAGATAAAAAGCTGGGAGGCGCCGGCCTCCGGGGTCAGGTTGCGGGTGAAACCGCGCTGTGTACAGTCGGCAAGACCGGTACTGGCCTCACCTATAGAGGTTACGACATAAGTGTGCTGGCCGAGAAAGCCAGTTTCGAGGAAGTCGCCCACTTACTGTTACGCGGACAATTGCCAAATCAAGCTGAGCTGGATTCCTATGTCAGCAAAATCAGAGGCTTGCGGGACCTGCCTCAGGAACTGAAAGATGTGCTGGAACGCATCCCGGCCAGTGCCCATCCGATGGATGTCATGCGCACAGGCTGTTCAATGCTGGGTAACCTGGAGACGGAGACCGACTTCAGCCAGCAAGATGATGTAATTGACAGACTACTGGCAATCTTGCCTTCAATCATATGTTACTGGTACGTTTTTTCAAACGAAGGAAAGCGCATAGACACGGAGCTGGATGATGATTCCATCGGCGCGCATTTCCTACATATGCTGAGCGGGGAAACGCCTTCCAAGCTCTTTAGCCAGGTGATGAATATCTCCCTGATCCTTTACGCTGAGCATGAGTTCAATGCCTCTACATTCACCGCCAGGGTATGCGCTTCCACCCTGTCCGATATGCACAGTTGCATCACCGGCGCCATCGGCAGCCTCAGAGGCCCTCTCCATGGCGGCGCCAACGAGGCGGCCATGGACATGATTCAGCGCTGGTCGTCTGCTGACGATGCCGAACAGGCGCTGATGGGAATGCTGGAGCGGAGAGAAAAGATCATGGGCTTCGGCCACGCGATCTACCGGGAATCTGATCCCCGCAACGTGATCATCAAACAATGGGCAGAGAAACTGGCGGATCATGTCGGCGACTCGGCGTTGTACCCGGTTTCAGTTCGCTGTGAAGAGATTATGTGGCGGGAGAAAAAGCTGTTCTGCAATGCGGACTTCTTTCATGCCTCGGCTTATCACTTTATGGGGATCCCGACCAAGCTGTTTACCCCGATATTCGTGATGTCACGGCTTACGGGCTGGGCGGCGCATGTGAAGGAGCAGCGGGCTAATAACCGGATTATTCGGCCTAGTGCTGATTATACGGGGCCTGAGACTTCTGATTGGGTCGATATTGAGGATCGGTAGCTTGGCCTAAATGGGCAGCTTTGCTGGCTATTGTGATATCTCCAGGTAAAGGAGTCTGCCTTTGCAGGGCTTGGCAGAGATGCTTTTCAAGACTGCATACTAGTTTAAGTATGATTTTTATTTAACTGTTTTTCATGGGTTTTTATGATTTCTAATGTTGATTTAAATGAGCGGCCAGCGCCGGATCAGGTGTTGGTGGATATTGCGGATTATGTCTGTGATTTTGAGATTGAGTCCGGCGAGGCTTACGACACGGCCCGCAATTGTTTGATGGATACGCTGGGCTGTGGGTTCCTGGCACTGCGCTTCCCTGAGTGCACCAAGCTGCTTGGGCCTCTGGCAGAAGGCACTGTGGTGCCAAATGGCGCGCGGGTGCCGGGCACGCAGTTTCGGATGGATCCGGTTAAAGCGGCCTGGGATATTGGCTGCATTATTCGCTGGCTGGATTACAACGACACCTGGCTGGCGGCGGAATGGGGCCACCCCTCTGATAACCTCGGTGCTATCCTGGCCGTAGCAGACTATTTGTCGCAGCAGCTGGTTGCCGAGGGCAAAGCGCCCTTGACTATGAGAGATGTTCTCACTGCGATGATCAAAGCCCATGAAATACAGGGAGTTTTAGCTTTAGAGAACAGCTTCAATCGGGTTGGTCTCTGTCATGTCCTGTTGGTGCGAGTTGCATCTACTGCAGTTGCAACGCGGATGCTGGGGGGCAGCAAAGAGCAGGTTATCGACGCCCTCTCTCAGGCCTGGCTGGATGGTTCCAGTCTGCGCACCTATCGCCATGCACCCAATGCCGGGCCCCGCAAGTCCTGGGCCGCAGGTGATGCCACTTCCCGCGCTGTGCGGCTGGCTGACCTCACCCTGCGCGGTGAAATGGGTTATCCGAGCGTATTGACGGCACCAACCTGGGGCTTCTACGACGTCTCTTTCAAAGGGAGCTCCTTCTCATTTCCAATGAGTTATGGCAGTTACGTTATGGAGAACATTCTTTTCAAGATCTCCTTTCCAGCTGAATTCCATTCCCAGACTGCAGCCGAGGCTGCGGTGCGACTGCACCCGGAAGTCAAAGACCGCTTGGACGAGATTGAGAAAATTGTCATTCACACCCACGAATCCGCCATACGCATTATCAGCAAGGTCGGTCCCCTCAACAACCCAGCCGATCGCGATCATTGCCTGCAGTATATGACCGCGGTACCCTTGTCCTTCGGTAACCTCATCGCTGAGAACTATGAAGACAGTTTCCACCATGCCAACCCCATTATCGATGAGTTGCGAGAAAAGATGGTAGTAAGTGAAAACACTCAATATTCTGCGGAGTACCTGGAAGCAGACAAGCGCTCTATCGCCAACTGTCTGCAGGTGTTTTTCAAGGATGGGACTGCGACCGAGGCCGTTGAGATCCACTACCCTGTTGGCCACAGACGGCGCCGCGAAGAGGGCATTCCTCTCCTGGAAAAGAAATTCCAGGCCAACCTTGCCACTCGCTTCCCTGCCAAGCGCTGCGAGGAGATATATGACCTGTGCAAAGATCAAGCCCGCCTTGAACAAACGCCAGTGCATGAGTTCATGAGTATGCTGGTAATCTAGCCCTGTGATTTGGCGGCGGGTAGCAGCGCTTAAAGCGCAGCTGCCCCGTGCTGACTCATCTCAAACGAAAGTCGGCCGTCATGAGGTTGAAGCATCGGAAATTCTGATTGATGCTCTCTGGATTTGGTATCAGCCAAAAGCCACATAAATTCACCAATATACATCAATAACCTAGCGGCTTTATGAAGAATAATTCTCCAGGCTGAAGGGTTCGCAAAACCCCCTGCAGAAAATTTATATTAGTACTTAAAGTGCTAGATCTTTTTTCTAATTTAGGTCATTGATACCGCTATAGAATTTCTTTCAGGCACCTAGAATTAACTTTGAGCATGGCTGGGAACAACATCACAGAATATCCCACGGCTTTCTTGGTGAGAATAGAACGCCTTCAGAATGCACCTGCTCAGCAAATTTCAACCGTAACTGAAGTCGCTGCGGCATCCTGGAATTTGCGTCAATACTCACCTCAATACTCGCCTCGCCGGCAGAAATCGTCAGCAGCACTATTGAAATCTATCCGGCTAACCCCACAACAGAGTCTGCGGACGATGCTCAATTGAGGTCGTTCGAGCCGTCCGACCAAGCTGGTGGACACCTTCATATTGCTTTACCGGCCATCAAATTAAAGGCCTAACCATTAGGATATGTTATGAGAAAGCTAGATTTTGCACCCCTTTACCGCTCCACCGTGGGCTTCGACCATCTCTCTTCCCTGCTCGATGCAGTGAATCGCAGCGATAACAACACCCAGACCTATCCACCTTACAACATTGAGTTGTTAGAGCAGGACAAATACCGAATTACCATGGCTGTAGCCGGCTTCACCATCGAAGAGCTGGACCTGCAGACTGAGAAAGGCACCCTGACGATGAAGGGCCGACACAGTGACGATAGTGTCCAGCACAACTATCTCCACCACGGTATTGCCGCCCGCAACTTCGAGCGCCGCTTCCAGTTGGCGGATCATATTGAGGTACTTGGCGCTCGTGTGGAAAACGGCCTGCTGCATGTAGACCTGGTGCGGGAGATTCCGGAGGCGATGAAGCCGAAGCAGATTCCCATCGAGAACTGCAATAGCAAGCTGATCGGCCTCAATAAGGATGATCGCAACGCCGCTTAAGCACTACCCTGCTGGCTCGCCCGACTGCAATCCTGAAGTGTGGGATGGCCAGTCAGACCTTGAGGATCGATGACTGGGCGCAGGCTCCAGGAAGGAGCTAGCGCTTTTTTACTACGCCCAGTATTTCTCGGGTCAGACAACGAACCGACCACCGGCCTGCCACTGGAGACACAAATGGTTTCAGTATTCACAACTGAGGCCGTCAACCAAATGCAGGCGGGTAGGTCTAATTAGCAAAGTTATACTGCTTCCACCTTGAACGACACGAAATCGAGCCTGAAAGAGTCACTGATGAGCTATATGTGGATGCGCACGCGGTTCAGGACACTGTGTTGGGCGGCGAGTATCAGCATGCAGCATCATCCGTTGATACAGCTCCGTGCCTCTGTGAAGGCAAGATCAAGCATTGATCTTGGCTTGCCTGCGACCTTTGATGACAATTTTTGATCGCGGCTTTTAATCGCTACCTTTAAATGCTTTGAGTGAGCTAGCAACGTCAGTTCACGACTCCAGCTCGCGCCGTCGGCCCCCTCATACTCCTCTGTGTCAATGCTGACCCAAAACCGGAACATCATCCCGACTATGAACTAGGCCGAAAGATGAACCCCCACCACAGCTGAGCATAATTCAAGGCTAGCAAGCCGTAACTTCAATCCAAAACGTGAACAACCAGAGTACTTTTCAGCTTGGGTTCAAACCAGGTTGATTTTGGCGGCTTCATCTCATCGGCATCTGCAATGGCCATGTTGCAGTTTCAATCCAGCACGTGAACAACCAGACCACTCTTCAACTTGGGCTCAAACCAGGTTGATTTCGGCGGCATCACCTCACCGGCGTCCGCAATGGCCATGAGGCTTTCAATGGAAGTTGGATAGAGCGCTATCGCTGCCTGCCAGTCACCGGAACCAACTCTTTTTTCCAGCTCAACCAGCCCCCGAATTCCTCCCACAAAATCTACTCGCTTATCTGTCCGCTGATCCTGAATGTCCAGCAGTGGTCCGAGTATGGTGTTTTGCATGATGCTGACATCCAGCGAGTTAACCGGATCGGCAGCATCTATTGCAGCCGCTGCTGCTTTATTGAGATGCAGTCGGTACCATTGCTTGTCTAGGTAAAGCCCAAATTGCTGCGCGCCAGTCGGTTTCGCGGTGGCTGCATCACTCACTGTCTCTACTTCAAATTTCTCTGACAGCGCGCTAAGAAACTCTGCACTGGACTGATCATTCAGATCTTTGATGATGCGGTTGTAGTCCAGGATTTGCATTTGGTCGTGGGGGAACAATACCGCCAGAAAATAATTATGGGATTCGTCGCCCTTATGATCCGGATTTCTATCCTTGCGCAGAGCTCGCACACGGGAAGCAGCCGCTGAGCGGTGATGGCCATCGGCAACATAGATACAATCTAGCCCATTGATCGCCGCTTCCAGATCCTCGGCCAAAGCCTTGTCGGCAATCATCCAGAATGTATGATGGGTACCGTCTTCGGCGGTAAAGTTATATTCAGGCGCAGAGCGGGTCACCTTCTCTATTAACGCGTTCACTTTGGCCTTCGCTGCGTAAGTGACAAAAACCGGACCAACCTGCGCATCCAGCGCATCCATATGGGTTACCCGGTCATCCTCTTTTTCAGGACGGGTGAACTCATGTTTCTTGATCAAGTCAGCATCGTAGGCATCTACTGATGCGATCGCCACCAGGCCGGTCTGAGTATGCTCACCCATGACTTGCCGATACACATATAGCGTGTCCTGCTCATCCCTGCACAGCGTTCCCTCAGCAATGAATCGATCCAGGTTTTCTCGACCCTTGGCATAAACGCTGGCGTCATGCACGCTTACCGTAGGATCAATGTCGACTTCAGGCTTGTTGATATGCAGAAAACTGTGTGGATTGTCTTTCGCAAGCGCAAATGCTTCATCACGATTTAATACATCGTAGGGGTGGGATGCTACCTTTTCAGCGAGCTCGCGAGTCGGGCGCAGCCCGCGGAAGGATTTGATTAACTGCATAGTTGTTCCGTGTAGTTTTTGACGATAATGTATTCGTTAAATTATATTTATGAGGTAATAAAAGTCCGCGCTTGCCAGTGCAAGGATCAAGCACAGCAGCAGTACAAAACTCCTCAAATCAGCTCCTATATCTTAATGTTAGCGTGGTCGGATTTGATTATAAAAGTTCCGCGGGTGGCGTTACAAAAATTTTTCTACCGCCTTACGGCTAACTTGGTGCGGAAAGCCGCGAGATTCGAGAAGACGTAGCAATTTTTGGTGCTGTTTGGAGGCAAATTCAATATGTTGGTTTTCCCCTAGCTTTCTTTCCAGCAGATTGACGGCCATCAACTCCCAGCATTCATCGTCCTCAAATAGGTATTGACCAATGAGGTTGGAGGATACTCGTCGAGACTCCAAATCTCTCAAAATGTGATGGAATGCAAACCCACGGTTGCTTCGGTATCTCACAAAGGCTTCGATAAAGCGCTCATCAGATTGCATCCCCTCGGCACGTAACGTATCGAGTACCTCGAGCAGGTCCGAGGTATCAACTTCAGGGAATTTATCTGACAGCTTACGCTGCAACTCAAAAAAGGAGTGTTCCCGGCGGGCCAAGAAATTTATGGCAGCCCGCCGGAGAACGGGGACATCATTGCTAGCGTGATCTTCTTTACTTTTTTTGTTTTTTTTAATTTCTATATCTTTTTTATCCTCATGGTCTTTTTATCTTCCAACGTAATCAGCTAATGCGATCGATCAATGGAAGCAATTAATGCTTACTTTAATTTGTTCTGGCTATTTATTTGGCTATTAACTATCTGGGTCTTTAACTCTCTAGTTACTAGCGTACCAGCTTGTCTCCTCTTAATTCGTGCTGACCGTTCTTGATCAGTCTTGTTCAATCTAGATCAACAGGTTTGAATTTCAGCTGACACAAATCTGATCTCAAACTTTTCTCTAATTCCTGAAAATCCCTTCAAAATCTGTCGCGCAATAGTAACGATTTAACTATTATCCGGCGCTATTCGGCGGCAGAGTCATTCAAGATCCAAACATAAATCAGGAGGCTGACTTGTTCTTCGCGTCTGCCAGGACAACTACGTCCTCACTGGCTTCAA
>Ga0315330_10003674_pt1 | contig 10530 bp, 11 predicted proteins | sample M140m34915metaG_FD_203453 | JGI IMG/M metagenome (GOLD analysis project Ga0315330, IMG submission 203453) | Ammonia-oxidizing marine archaeal communities from Monterey Bay, California, United States - M1 40m 34915 | ecosystem: Environmental > Aquatic > Marine > Intertidal zone | place: USA... | reverse complement strand
GGCCGCTCAGACACTCGAGAGGCCCTTCGTCGCTTCTTTGAAATCGATGGTGCTGCCATTGCCCTCGCTGCTCTCTCCTCTCTGGTACGTGAAGGCAAGATTGATGCGAAAGTCTACAAAAAAGCCGAGAAAAACTTCGCTGTTTCAACGGAGCGAGACGACATCGCTTCGCTGTGATATCAGAACCTTTCGTCTACTGCGCCGTGCCTGGTCCAATGGAAACCAGAGCAGCAACGTTTGACACAAGCCAACACGATCCGGCGGCCAATTGCAGCCAGTCGCCGGTGCTCCAAAGACTGACATCGCTTTCGTACACGAAAACACTGATGATCCAACACAGGCTTGCCAGTGTCTGAGCAACCCATTCAAAACTCCTGGCCTTTTCGATTTGAAGTTGTCTTTTCGTGGACCCATTTAGCATGTTAAACACTCCTGGCCGCAACACGATAGGTCGTCCAGATACATGCCCCAGCTTTTGTACGCCTCTACGAATTCTTCGGTTTCAAGGCCCAGAGAGGATGCAATGGCTTCGACCACGATGGCAAACCGTTGCCTGTACTTGAAAATAAAACAGAAAATGTGGCCGTCATGGCGTACTGCTGGGCCGCAGAGGTACATGCCAGGTACAATGGTTGATTCGTCTTTTTCATTGACTGAAGGAAAACCGTCGTCCCTTTGTTCAAAGAGGTGGGAAACAAATGTGTGGCTCCCGTCGAATCCATTGGCCAAAATTGGCTGGGTGGTTGATTTGAAAATTTGATCTTTGTCGGTGGTCAGGGTGTACACGCCGTCCTCATGGACGACCGATTGTACCCCGGTTTTTTCGAACAGTTCGACGTTCGTTCCAAACATCTCATGGCGCATTCGTTCAAAGGAATAGGTGGACAGGGCAATGCTTGGGTCTGAACTTGCTTCTGCCCAGGGGCGATTCAAGTCAAAGACACGGACGCTCTTGTCGTTCTTTGCCAAATGGTAGGCCGCATCAATGCCGCTCTCATAACCGCCGATGATGAGGAAATCATCTCCTTCAAGGTCGGTGTACGAAGCGATTGTAGAGGTGTGACGGCATGCCTCACTCCCATCAAAAACGCCCAAAGACGGGTATTGGTATTCGCCCGCTGCCCAGACGACGTGTTTGGCGAGGAGCATCTCTTGTTTTGTTTCCAAGTGAAACAGGTCTTCCTTTTTCTCAATGCTTAGCACATCGGTGTTTTCACGGACGGGAAGTTCAAAGAATTCAACGAGGGATTGGAGATGTTCGGCAAACTCGGGTCCCGTTGGGTGCTCAATCCTCATGTTGAACGCCGGGGAGATGCCAATGCCGATGGAATTCAAATCCAGCATTCCGATTGAATTGCTCGGAAACGAGGGCGTGATGAATCGAGTTTCGGCGGGCCAAGCGGCAAAGGATGCCCCGACGCTTGCACGATCAACCACGAGATAATGTTCGATGCCAGCGTGTTGGAGCGAGATACCAACTCCTACGCCAGCGGCACCGGCACCGACGACAATGACATCGTAAGGTGTTCCTTTTCTGCGTTGAGCCGCATTGGGTTTCTGAACCATGTACTGCGCCAGAAATAATAACAATTTAAAATAAACTAATAATCTCTTCAGCGGAGATTATTATCGCTTCGTGTCCTTCCGACGACACTGAACGAACTGCGGGGGGTCCTCAAACGAGGGCATCAGGCCTGTTTGGACACCACCGAAATCTGCAATTCATGTTGTGGTTCAATACCGAACTACAAAGACGGGTTGGAAGCGTGGTCTTCATGTGTGGTTGACATTGCTCATCGTGGCCTTCGGGCTGTTCGTGGTGTTCAAAGTCACCCTCATCTCGTACCGCCGACGTCGCTATCCTGAACCTCACGAGGACTGGAGCACCATCGATCTCGATGACGTTTCGTTCCCTGAGGGATTCCGATGGGGCACGGCGACAGCTGCCCACCAAGTAGAGGGAGGCCAGGTCAACAACTGGACCGTCCATGAAGCAGCCAAGGGCCTCGAGCCCAGCGGCGCGGCTTGCGAACATTGGGGGCGGTGGAAGGATGATTTCCAGTTACTCAGCGACCTTGGCATGACCTCCTACCGATTTTCCATCGAGTGGAGCCGATTGGAGCCAACCGAGGGCACGTGGGAGGCCGACGCTTTGGTTGTGTATTCAGCGATGGTTGACGACCTTTTGGCGAGGGGCATTCGTCCTGTGGTTACGCTGCATCACTTCTCTCACCCCGACTGGTGGGAAGCCAAGGGTGGATTTGCCGACCGAACCAATCTTCCTTCATTTGTAGCGTACTGTGAACGCGTCTTCGAGGCGCTTTCCGATCGCGTCACCACGTGGGTTACCATCAACGAGCCGACCGTGTTTTCCACCATGGGCTACACCGTGGGCATGTTTCCTCCAGGAAAGCGTTCCATTCGCCTTACGCTTCGAGTCATGCGCAACCTTCTGTTGGCCCACGGCACCGTTTATCATGCCCTCAAAGGAAAAAATCCCGACGTTTCCATTGGCGTTGCAAAAAACGTCACCTTGTTTGACCCGAAAAACCGGTGGAGTCCGATTGACTGGCCGCTCGCACGTCTTCTGGAATGGTTTTGGAACGGAGCATGGCGAAGTGGAATCCAGCGCGGCCGAATGTGGTTCAAGGATGTACCCGAAGCCAAAGACACACTGGACTTTGTCGGCCTCAACTACTACACTCACGTGCTGACGGGGCTTTCCCTCCCGGCGCTCAGGCACATGAAATTCCAGAAACGATCACAAGAAATCGCTACTGAATTTGGTTATCCAATGTACGCTGAAGGTCTTCGGCGCGCCATTGAATTCCTTGCACCGCTCGGCGTACCCATTGAAATCACCGAAAACGGTGTGGCGGACAAAAACGATACGTTGCGGACCGAGCACCTCAAGCGTCACCTCTGGGTCCTTTCCAAGGCCATTGCTGCAGGACATGATGTGCGGTCTTACCACCACTGGTCGTTGATGGACAACTTTGAGTGGGCAGAAGGGTATTCCATGCGCTTTGGGCTGTATGAAGTCGATTTTGAAACCCAGGAACGTACACTGCGCAACAGTGGCGAAACCTATCGCGCTTTGATTGGCAAGGTTTGAGGCCAGCGATTCCAAGCAAAACGATGGAGATTGTGACCCGTAAGACAAAATCCCGCGACCTTCACCTCGACCATGATGGATTTGAACACTGCTGCCGCCTACGCCGAAATTTTTGGATTGGTCACGATTCTTGGTGCGGCTATCTACTCGTGGTTTCAAATTCGTGAGATGAAAGCTGGGAGAGACAGCGCGGCCGCTTTGATGCTCTCGGAACATTTTCATCGCCCCGACTGGGTCGCTGGAGTCGTTGAATTGGTTTACCAGCCTCCAGAGGTTGATTCTCTTGAGAAATTCAAGGAATACCATGGCGACAAGTGGCCCGATTTGATGGCTGTGATGACGACGTGGGAAAGCATGGGCGCACTGGTTCATCGAGGTGACCTTGATTTCCATTTGGTGTACGATATGTACTCCGGCCTCATCGTTTCAACGCACGACATTTGCCAACCTTTGATTCAAAACGAACGGGAGAACTTCGACAACACTCGGTTTGAATGGTTCACTTGGCTGGCGCATCGCATTGAACAATTCAATGAAACGCAGCGCGTGCCAAAAGCCGCTTACGTTGAGCATACGAATTGGGAACCCCCCTCCCGTTGAAGTTCACGAATGTTGCTGGTGGTCTAAATCCATACATCGTTGTCAGCTTTGAGATCATCTTCTGTTTCACCCGTGTTGATGACGCCTCTGGGTTCCACGAGCATGACCTTGCATTCGTTTTCTGCGAAGGGCTTGTGGCGTGTTCCTTTCGGAACGACGTGCATTTCCCCTGCGTTGATGGTGATGGTGCGGTCTTCAAATTCAATGTTCATGCTGCCTTCAAGCACAATGAACACTTCATCGGTGTACCCGTGGTCATGCCAGACGAATTCCCCTTGAATCTTGACCAGCTTGAATTGGTAATCGTTCATTTCAGCGATGACTTTTGGCGACCAGAGGTCTGAGAAGAGGTTGAATTTCTCTGTGAAGTTCACGACGGTCATGGGATGCCCACGCCGCCGGTTTTACTTGGCTCTATGCCCTCAAAGGAGGGTTCCATGACGCCTGGTCTCGTGCGAAATCGAGGACATGGCAGTAAACGGTGGTGATGGCTTCGTCAGGGTTTTCCACAACGGAGAGTTGGTCGGGGCGCAACAAGGGAGGCACTCGCTTCCAAGCGCGCCGAGCATTGATGGAAAGTGGAAATCGAAACAAGGCCGGCCCGTTGACCGGCAAGGTGAATCGCGTCAGCCAAGAACGCTCCACGACGCCCACGTCGGCCATGGCTTTCTCCACGGCGCGCCACCCTTTTCCCCCAGACTTGGATTTGACAAGCCAAGATGGGTTCACCGAGGAATCTAACAGATAGCCTTCTTCGGCTAGAACGGAAGCCATCCAAGGCGCGATGTAACCGTTTGGAGCCCGGAAATAAGGCCTGAAGGCGTTTCCTGCATGGGTTTTCAAGATTTCAGTAGAGCGTTGTAGCATCGCTCGAAACCCATCAATGTCTTCTCCCCAAGCCGACCACGAACGGTGCGTGTGTCCATGGCATCCCACGGTGAGTTGTTGTGGGAAACGTTTCAGAGCATCGCCAAGGAGTTTTGGAAATTCGCCTTGCTCCAGCAGGTCGCTAATGACAAACAAGGTCACTGCACCATCGAGCTCTTTCATCCAATCCAGAAAACGGTTCCAACCGTCCGTGAACGGTTTCGAAAGGTGGTCTTTGGGTCCTTCAAACGGTGCCTTGCTCCGTGTTGGGTGCCCTTGATGCGTTGGAAGATGTCTAAGGTCGTCGGTGTCCAATGTCATCCACGTCGGCATCTCAGGCCACCGGACCCAATTCAACCAAATGTAGAAAGTGGGGCACAGTGCGTCCGTTGAATTCGATTCCAATGAATTCAGGTAGCCGTTCACCGGGCCAACGCTGGCAAATGGTCGCCGCCGTGGCTAAACCGGCTTCGTTATGAGGATGGACGGCGATTTCGACCATGGTTGGGTTCGGGCGCTGGGTGAGCCAAGAAAAAATCGCATCAACCGATTTTGAAGCGACTGCACGCCGACGATGGTTTCGTCGAACCCAATATCCGAGGTTGAATTTGGCAAGCGGGGATTGCAATTCATCCCCAAGACCAACCAGTCCAATGAATTCGTCAGAGTCGGTGGAATGAATAGACCAAAAATGGAGTTGGTCCGTGCCGTCTTGGGCGGCAATGTCGTACAGCATATCGCGCAGTTGGCGTCGAACATCGTCGTCGGGATCGAGCCATGGAAGGGCGGTCTGTGCTGCCTCCGAGTCTTCTTGATACGCCTCAAACATCGCAACGAGGACCCCGTGCGTAGCCGGGCGCAGCAGAACTTGGTCATCAACCCGGATTTCAGGTGTGTGGACCATATTGTATCACCTCAGACCAAAAGTTGGGCCCTTGCTTGTTGAACGTGTGGGTCGTTCGGATGGACAAAAGCGGCCATGTCAAGCGTCCATTTCATGTGTTCTTGCCGTCCGAGGTGTTGCATGAGCACCGAAATGTGCAGCAGCATATCGAGGTTCTCTTCCAAGTGAGGGCCAAGTCCGTCGAGGGTGTTTGCAGCAGCTTCCATGCGACCGTGTTTGATGTGCTCCATTGCTCCAACCACTTCTTGGTAGACTTTTGTTGGCGTCCAAGGGTCGCTCTTTGGCCACGGCCAAATGCGATGTTCGGCAGCTGTCGTTGGTTGGGTTTCCACGGGAACTTCCACGTCCATCGCTGGGGCTTCTGTGTCATCCTCGGGCAAGTCGGGAACGGCTGGCGTTACGGTGGTCGACGGTTCAGGTAGAGCGACAACGGTGGCCGATGGTTCAGGTAGAGCGACTGTATTGGCCTGTGGTTCGTCAACGGGAACCTCCCCGGGCAACTCTGGCAGTTCGGTGGGTTCGGTCGCCGCAGCTCGGGCGAGACTTGCCCCTCCAAGAGGGGGGTCGTCCGGCAAGTCGGGCAAATCGGGAACAGCGCTTGGGGCTGGGCCCACTTCGCCCAACAGGTCGTCGTCCTTGGGGCCTTCAACGGTGGGTGAATACAATCCTCCTCGTCCGGTGTGGACCGGTTCAGCAACCTCATCCAATGGGTCAACACTGGTCAGTTCAAATTCGATGTACTTCTTCGGTGCGTCCGCAGCAGTCAATTCAACTTCATCCGGCTCAGATGATTCGACCGTGGATGAGAGGGTTGGGCCTTCGCTTCCGATGAAGTCAAACGAATCGGGAACAGGCTCACCATCGTCGTCATGTTCAGTGTTAGCGATGGCGTATTGATCCACTTCGACCATGATGTCGTCCATCGAGAGAACTGCTTCAACAACGGGTCCTTCGTCCTCCTCCTCTTCGTTTTCTCCCAACAAGAGACCCATGATTTCGTCTGCGGTGGACGATGGGGCCGCCATCGGTTGCTCTCGCGCCGATACGTTCAGTGAGTAGTAGCACTGCTGGCATTGTTCTGAGCCCAGCGGGTTGTTCACGCCGCAGTAGGGACAAACGATGCCGACATCGTCATCGCTCTTCTTTTTGCGACTGAACATCAACCCACCCAGTTGTCGGCGGTAGAATCTCGGTTTAAGAATAAGGGTTTCTCGCTCGCGAAACGCTTCAATCTACACACATACGCTGATGAAGGGTCAAGCATTGGTGAGAACATGGCGCGCAAAGGTTCAGTGAAGCGCATGAACAGTGCCACTGACCCGGAACTTCCCATGTTGAAGGGAGAACCTGCTCCAGATCGATGGCGGCGCAGCCAAGACCATTTCACCACCATGACCGAACTTATCAAACAAGAATTGGATGACGAAACACAACTGGTGGAGGAGCGTTGGAAAACGTGGTCAAAGCAGCGACTTCTTGCGGCAGGTGTTTCGTTGTTTGATCTCAAAGCCCGTACGCAGGGCCGCTTCTTTGGCGAAGACATCGTGGTGTTCGAGGCACAAGATAGAGGGCGCCTACCCGATCATCGCTTTTCCCACGGGGACATCGTGCTGATTTCCCGCTCTCGTCCGTGGGGTGAAAAGGTCGTTGAAGGTGTGGTGTTGGACCGCGGGCCCACTCGATTGCGAGTTGTGGTCGGCGAACGTCCTCGCGACGTGCGCAAAGGTGGATGGCGCCTTGACCGGGGTGCCAACCGAGTTGCTCACGATCGCATGCATCAAGCCCTCACTGCCTTTCATTCAACCGAAGGCGATGGCGGGACTGTGCTCCGGGAACTCATATTGGGGAACGTCCTTGACATCAATCAAAGTGCTGAGTTACCCCCCGATATCCGTGGAAAACGCCAATTGCGAGGGCCACCGCCTTCGCCCTCAAACCTCAACCCTTCGCAACAAGCCGCTATTGAATCGGCCCTTTCTCAGCGTCTGACCCTCATTCAGGGGCCGCCAGGAACCGGGAAGACCACCACGGCCACCCACCTTCTGCACCATTTCGCCCAGCAAGGAAGCGGACCGTTGTTGGCCACCGCCGAATCCAATGTGGCGGTTGACAACCTGCTCGAAGGTCTGCTTGATTTGGGAGTCAAGGCCTTACGCATTGGCCGACCTGTTAAGGTGCGCGAACATCTTCGCTCGGCGACCCTCGATGCGCTGCTTGAGAACCATCCGATGCAAGAGGAGCTGGCGTTCCTCCAAGATGAGCTACGAGAGCTTCGAAGGTCTCTTCCTTCCCTCAAAGGCAAAGAAAAGGGATTGATGCACCGGGACATCAACATCAATCAGAAAGAGATTCGTCGCATGGAAAACGCGATGACGGCCAGCGTTCTTGACGAGGCTGAAGTGATTTGTGCCACCACCATCGGATGCGGACACCGCTTGCTGGAGTCCAGAAAGTTCCCCATTGTGTTGATGGATGAAGCAACGCAAGCAACTGAGCCCAGTGCTTTGGTCCCGATTGTGAAAGGGTGCCGCCAATTGGTGTTGGTGGGCGACCACCAACAACTTCCACCCACCGTCCTCAGTCGCCGGGCCGAAAAAGGGGGGCTCAATCGTTCCTTGTTTGACCGACTCATCGCTTGTGGCCTTCGTTCCAACCTGCTGACCACACAGTACCGGATGCACCCTATTCTTCGAGAATTTCCAAGCGCTCGCTTTTACGAAAACCGCCTTGAAGATGGCTGTACGGCAGACCAACGCCCTCCGCCAGCAGGTTTCCTGTGGCCAGATTGGGACCGTCCAATGGCGTTTGTTCCAGTCGAAGGTGTGGAGGAAGCCGATGAGGAAGGCAAAAGCAAATCCAATCGAGACGAGGCAGCCAAAGTGCTCAGCGTGGTCAATGACCTCTTGGCCATCGGCGATCTTCAGCCGAACGACATTGGTGTCATTTCCCCATACAATGGGCAAGTGCGTGAATTGACTCGGTTGTTTGAGATGGCAGGTGGACGAGATGCGGGTCAGCCCTATGCAGGTCTCGAAATCAAAAGCGTTGATGGGTATCAAGGGCGGGAAAAAGAAGTGATTGTGTTCTCAACCGTCCGTGCCAACGACCAAGGCGAAGTCGGTTTCCTTGCCGATTACCGGCGATTAAACGTCGCCATCACCCGTGCAAAACGGGGGCTTATTTTGCTTGGCCATCCAACGACTCTTCGTCACGATGGGACGTGGAGGTCCTACTTGGACTGGGTCGAAGAACACCAGTTGTTCGCCTGGCACGTGGCCCACACCTCGTGATGGACGCGACGCGTCATTTGACAAAGGAGAAGCCGTACCAAACACCATGGCCGAAGACCCGGTGACCATCGTCAAAGGCGGCACAATGGCTCAGACCATCCTTGCCTCTGCCCCCGAAGGCATGCTTATTGCGCCTTCTTGGAAGCGCGTCCTTGCGTTCATGCTGGACGTTATGCTGATCACGATCGTACTGGGATTTTTTACGAACTTTCGCTTGCTTGAAGGTCTCTACAGCATTGATTTACTCACCGCAGGAGGCGGTTACACAGCCGAGTTTTTCATGAATTGGTTTGTCTTTGGAGCGGCTTTCTATCTTTACTTCAAGTACACAGGACAAACCCTTGGCCGCTCCCTTGGGCAGCGCGGTTTTCGCATTGCGCTCGTGCACGATAACGGCACGATGCTCGATAAGCATCATTGGGGGCCACGAGCGGCGGCCAAAATGATCTACATCATTCCCTTCATCGGGTGGCTTTGGTTTGGTCTTCGGGACACCTTCAACGCTGGCTCAACTGCATCGGAGTATCGGACTCGCGTTGACGTCAAGCATCACACCGTTGCCGCCGTGGACTGGTCGCTTCCCTCTGAAACCCGTCTGCGATTGCGCTGAAGCCAACTCAATGGGGCAAGCCATTGAAGTAATGCCACCGGTCAGTTGCAACCGGTGAGCCAAAGTGAGTGACGACCACAGCGCCCGTGCGGGTTCCTTGAACGCCCATTTGACCTCCGTTGTTATGGAGATTGATGATGATGACGAAGACATCATCCAAGTTGTCGTAGATGTGATCAATGAGTCATCCATCCCCATCGGCGGGCTTCAGGCAGTCGTGGTTGACTCCAACGGCCAGCGCCATGAAGCGGCAGAAGGCATCAGTTCCATCGGCCCAGGCCTCACCCGTCAATTTAAGTTCGAAGCTCGAATTCAATCCGGCACTTGGTCGTTTGAATTCAACGGCGGAGGTCAATCGATGAAACTCGGCCCGTACGAGGCTGACTTTGAATTCCAAGCAGAAAAAGGGCGCACGATGGGTAATGCCATCGGGTCGGGTCTTTTCAGTGGGGCGTTTGATAACCACCTTGGGGATTTTGGAAACACCGAAGAGCGCGGCATTATTGACGCCTCAAGCATCGTGATGACGACCTACGTTGGTGAGAACATCGAAGGCGGTGGTACCAAAGTAATTCACGGAGATTCGGCTGAAGAAGAGGAAGATGGCCCTCGCAAACCACCGTGGGAAACAGGGGCATCTGACCCTGAACCGCTTACGCCACTTACACCCCTCACGCCTCCATCAACTCCAGAAGTCGTGTCCACACCTCCATCATCAGACCCGTTGTTGAGTGCTTTGACGCCCGTCTCGAGTCCCGAGCCAACGGTTGAGCCCGAACCCCCCGCACCCTCTTCAACGGCGTCGACGCCGCCGCCCCTTCCATCAACGCCGGCAAAGGCTGCACCCAGTGGCCCTCCAAGCGGCCCACCTTCCGGTCCTCCGAGCGGCCCACCCTCTGGTCCTCCGAGCGGCCCACCTTCCGGTCCTCCGAGCGGCCCACCTTCCGGTCCTCCGAGCGGCCCACCCTCCGGTCCTCCGAGCGGCCCACCTTCCGGTCCTCCGAGCGGTCCACCCTCTGGTCCTCCGAGCGGCCCACCCTCTGGTCCTCCGAGCGGCCCACCTTCCGGTCCTCCGAGCGGTCCACCTTCCGGTCCTCCGAGCGGTCCACCCAAAGGCCCACCATCTCGCCCCCCTCAGTTGTGA
>Ga0315330_10003669_pt1 | contig 10542 bp, 9 predicted proteins | sample M140m34915metaG_FD_203453 | JGI IMG/M metagenome (GOLD analysis project Ga0315330, IMG submission 203453) | Ammonia-oxidizing marine archaeal communities from Monterey Bay, California, United States - M1 40m 34915 | ecosystem: Environmental > Aquatic > Marine > Intertidal zone | place: USA... | reverse complement strand
AGCCGGGAATCGCTTTTAACTAAACCATCCTCCCTATCAGGGATAAAGGAGTTCAAGAATGGCTAACATTGTAGACGCCGAAGACTTTGTCAAGAAGGCAACCGTAGTATCCGACGAACCAGAAGCAGTTGAAGAGTATGCATCGTTGGCGGAAGAGGAGGCAGAAGCCCCTCCCGCTGAAGAGGCTGTCGAGGCTGTAGAAGAGGAGTCTGATGCAGACGATCTTCCTGAGAAGTATGCAGGCAAATCGACCGCTGAGATTGCACGGATGCACCAAGAGCTAGAGAAGCGCTTGGGCCAGCAATCGCAGGAAGTAGGAGAGTTGCGCCGTCACTTTGACGACTACGTGCAAACCTCCATCAGTGCTCAGCAGTCATCTGCACCGGAAGCACCAGTAGAGGAAGTTGACTTCTTCGCTGACCCTGCCGCCGCTGTAGCTAAGGCTATTGAGAACCACCCCACTCTCCAACAGGCACAAGCTGTTGCCGCAGAGATGGCGAAGTCTCAAGCACTGGCTAAGCTCAAGGCAAGTCACCCCGACATGGATACCGTACTGAAAGACACGGGCTTCCAAGAGTGGGTAAAGAAGTCGGAGATTCGCACCCAGATGTACAAGGACGCGGATCAACGATATGACTTTGCGAAGGCTGACGAACTGCTCAATCTGTACAAAGAGCGGGCATCGGTAGTCGAGCAAACTAAAGCAGTAGAGAAGCAGGCTCAGAAGAACGAGATCAAGAAGGCTTCTACTGGCACGGCACGCAGTAATCCCGAGGGGGCTTCGCCCAAGAAGGTTTACCGCCGTCGTGATATTATTGAACTAATGAACGCTGACCCTAAGAGATACGAAGCCCTCATGCCAGAAATCATGAAGGCTTACTCGGAGGGACGCGTTAAGTAATTAACCTTTATCTTTGGAGTAATACATTATGGCACTCGGTTCTAACCACGTGACCAACACCACGGCCGCTACGTTCATCCCAGAAATCTGGAGTGACGAGATCATCGCTTCTTACGAGAAGTCTCTGGTCGTTAAGCCCCTCGTTCGCGCTATGTCTATGACTGGCAAGAAAGGCGACACCATCCACATCCCTAAGCCGGATCGTGGAGACGCGTCTGCTAAAGCCGCTGAGACTCAGGTAACTCTAATCGCTGGCACCACTGGCGAGTTGGTTGTAACTATCGACCAGCACTTCGAGTACTCGCGTCTGATCGAGGACATCACTGACGTTCAAGCTCTGAACAGCCTCCGACGCTTCTACACTGAAGACGCTGGCTACGCTCTGGCTACCAAGGTTGACACAGCTATCATCGCTGAGTCTGCTGGCTTCACTGCCCAGAAGAGCTTCGTTGAAGGTGGACTCGCTGACGAGTCTGGCGCCACCACGACTGCGTTCAACGACGCAGGCTTCCGTGAGGCTATCCAGATCCTCGACGACAACAACGTCCCCGGCGAGAGCCGCGTGTTCGTTATCCCACCTGCGGTCAAGCGTGAGATGCTGGGTGTTTCTCAGTACATCTCTAGCGACTTCGTAACTGGCCAGCCTGTTGTAAACGGCAAGATCGGTTCACTGTACGGCGTTGACATCTTCGTCAGCACCAACCTTGAATCTGCCGTAGGCGAGACTAAGTGTCTCCTTATGCACAAAGACGCTATCGTCTTTGCTGAGCAGTTGGGTGTTCGTACGCAGACTCAGTACAAGCAAGAGTTCCTTGCTGACCTGATGACTGCTGACACTCTGTACGGCACTGAGACTTACCGTCCAGAAGCTGGTGTTGTTATCAGCGCGCTTGTTTAATTAGCGTCCGAGGGGAAAGCTACGGCGAGTACCCTCACTCACCCTTCGGGGAAGAGACTCATAGGAGAAACCAATGTCTATTTCATATAATCCAGCCACTAACTTTAGCATCAAGGACACGATGGGAAGCACTAACCCAGACAAGATCCTGTCGGGTGTTCCGTTTGACGCGGAGTTCGAAGCTATCTCAGCCTCGTTTCAGCTTGCGGCTCCTACACTGAACCCTAACTTCACGGGCACCGTAACAGTAGACAACCTTACGGCCGCCACCGTCAACGGAACAGTTACCAGTACATGGGACGCGGCCGCCGCTACGGTGAGCGCGAAGGAAGCCGGATGGGACGCTACCAAGGTAAGCGTAGACGCAGGCGCGTCCAACTGGGACGAGGCATATAGCTGGGGCAACCACGCTGACGTGGGTTATGTCACCACTGATAACAACACAGACACCACCTACCAAGCAGGCACCAACCTCAACCTCAGCGGTACTACTTTTAACTTAGACGACTCCATTACCTTGGGTTCGGTACAAGCCACAACACATAAGATAGGATCTGATTGGAGCGTCCAAGTAGATGGTAGTACGATTAAGTTCTACTACCAAGGCTCTTCTCGAATGAAACTTGACGCCAGCGGGAACCTCACAGTACTGGGCAACGTAACAGCATACGGGAGTGTTTAATAATGGCGTTGCAAACCAGCGGAGCTATCAGCCTGTGGGATGTACAGGGTGAGTTTGGCGGTAGTTCTCCTATCGGCATCAACGAATACTATGGGGCAGACACAGGCGTACCTTCGTCTGGTACTATCTCCCTATCCAACTTCTACGGCAAGTCGTCGGGGCCTCCTAGGTACACATGGTCTAGAGAAGGTAATGTAGACCATGGTAGAGCATACGAAGAGCCCGGATTTGGCGGGGTCAACGAGTTTATTGACCACTATCCTCTACGTAATATAGGAGGCATATCTAGTGGTGGTCCCGTAGATATGGGCTTAGTAACTCAGGGGACACGTACAGCGTACCCTCCAAAGTACAGCGATTTTATAGGCGTTCAAGGCAACCCTTTCAATAGGCTAACCCTTAATGGGACAGACGACGTCTGGGACTTCAGAACCTATACCCACTTCACTGTAGAGTTTGGCCCCAGTGGAGGTGAAGTATACGTCTGGTCCGTAACTAATCCAATATGGTCCACAACACAGGGGCTTAACTACCTGTCCGGCGGACTTGTTAAGGACATCAACGGAAATACTGATGATCAATATCTATATATCTTAGGACAGCAACTTGCTAAGTCGATAGATACTAATGGTAGTCTTTACATGAAACTGGACTTCCTGTCATAACATGCCACGCATCAGACAGGACAACGACGCACGATACGCCCTCCGCACGTCTTTCGTGGACGAGGAGGGCAACGTCATCCAAGGCGATAAGATCGTCATAGGTAAGGGTGGCGACAAGAACGTAGACGGCGGGGCCGCGAGAAGCGTCTACCTGCCGAAGCAAAACATTAATGGAGGGACAGCAAGTGGCTGACATCATTCAGATCAGACGTGACACGGCCGCCAATTGGACGTCCGTAGATCCCGTGCTTGCCGAGGGCGAGCTGGGGATAGAGGTAGATACTAGCTACTTCAAGATTGGCGACGGCACCACCGCATGGTCTGGTCTTGGGTATGTAGCCACAGGGCCACAGGGTGACAAGGGCGACCAAGGCGATACTGGAGCAGACTCCACAGTACCGGGGCCGCAGGGTCCAGAGGGCCCAGAGGGTCCGCAGGGTGACACGGGGCCGGAAGGGCCGCAGGGTCCGCAAGGCGAACCGGGCAACGACGGCGCTGACGGAGGTGGCTCTGACACGCTGGATGGAACTTGGGAGTACAAGACCGATAACCCAGAGGCTGGGCAGTTTACCACGCGTAACGAGAGCTGGATCATCGCAACGTCGGTAACCCTTCATAAGTTCGACACCACTGGCTTCGAGCACAACTTTGCCCTGATGAACGAGGGCGACGTTATCTTTATACAGGCACCGTCAGGCGGCGCTGAGTACTCGGTTGTAAGCAAGGATGTTCGAGCTAACGACTGTGTGTTCACGGTGAACGTGATTAGCAGTTACGGCACGTTCCCGTCTGCCAGCGACGAGGCCCGCATTAACTTTATCCCGCAGGTCGGATCTGGAGATAGCCTTTGGACTGATAATGGTGATACCAGCATTAGCTATATGGCTGGCAACGTGGCTATCGGCACAGACACCCCGCTCTACACAAGTGCAGACAGGATGGGGCTAACGGTCAATGGCACATCATCTGCCAACCTTGTTTTTGGTCATAGTGACGTAGCAAAGCATTATCTGCTCAGTGACGCCTCCGGCTTGACGGTTGGTACTGAGGGCAATGCAAACTTAGTCATCGACGCTGATGGCAATGTTGGTATTGGGACCGACTCTCCAACCGGGATAATAGAAGTCACGGCTAGCTTTGACTCCAACAACTCTGCAAGGTTTATCAACAGTAGCGAATCTGGCTATGGTTTGTTGGCGAAGGGCGGTGGCTCAAGCACAAATAAATACATTGCAGATTTTAGGGATAAAGACAATGCGTCAAGATTGCGTGTCGATGGAGATGGCAACGTCAACATCAACGGAAAGCTCTTTGTTGAAGGCATTGAAGTTAACGGAGGAGGAGAAGGCGGAGGAAGTCTTTGGACTTACGAAGACCTCGGCTCAATCAGCTACACAGGTACAGTAACAGTCAACGGTGAGCTACTGGCGGCTAAGGCTGATGCCGGTGCTAATGCTGTAGCTGTTGGTGTCATGTCAGGAAACTTAACCCAAGGCGCTAGCTCCACGGCTGTTGGTGTTATGGCTGGCAGAGACAACCAAGGCGTCAGCGCGGTGGCTGTCGGTAACGCGGCAGGAGTTTCCAATCAAAGCGATTACGCTGTTGCTATTGGTGTTAATTCGGCTGGGACAGACCAAGGCGAAAATGCTGTAGCTGTTGGACATGCGTCAGGGACGGCAACCCAAGGCGAAAGTGCTGTGGCTGTCGGATATCTAGCAGGACAAACGACACAAGGTAACTCTGCTGTTGCTGTAGGCTTATCGGCAGGCTACAGAGATCAGTCGGCTGACGCTTTAGCGGTTGGAGCCGGTTCGGGTTTTGATGGCCAAGGTCAGTTTGCTACGGCTCTAGGAAGAAACGCAGGCAGTAATTTCCAAGGCGTTAGCGCTGTAGCCATTGGGTATGGTGCCGCTGAGACAAGCCAAGGTAAATCTGCCGTGGCTATCGGATGGGAAACCGGCTCAGTCAGTCAGTCAGAGGACGGTGTGGCTGTCGGTAGGAATGCCGGTCAGACCACTCAGGGAGAAAAGGCTGTCTCTGTTGGTCGCGATGCGGGCTTTAACAACCAAGCAGACTACGCAGTCGGCATTGGGTTTAACGCGGGTAAGATAAATCAAGGCGATTCTTCTGTTGCCATTGGTCGAAGTTCAGGCGGGACAGCGCAGTCAGTCAACGCTGTAGCTGTTGGGCGGAGTGCTGGAAACAACGCCCAAGGTGATTCCGCTGTAGCCATTGGTTACTTGGCTGGAGATGTCAGTCAGGACCAGCGTTCCGTTGCACTCGGCTCTTACTGTGCAACCACATCTCAGGGAAGCTTTGCTGTCGCCGTTGGAGACTCTGCTGGTAAAGACACCCAAGGCCAGTTTGCTGTGGCTCTTGGACATCAAGCAGGCCGAACCAACCAAGGCGAATCGGCTGTGGCTGTTGGTAACGCGGCAGGCTATACCAGCCAAGGCGCTAGTGCTGTCGCCGTTGGTTATAACTCTGGGGTGACAACTCAGGGCAATCAAGCCACGGCTGTTGGCTATTTATCGGGTTATGAGAACCAAGGCGCTAGCAGTGTAGCTATAGGATATCAAGCGGGATACACAGGTCAGGACATTAATGCTACGGCTGTGGGTTTTGAGGCTGGTAACGTTACTCAAGGAGAGAGTGCCGTAGCACTAGGTAGAGCCGCAGGCCGAACCAACCAAGGCGATTATGCTATAGCCATTGGCCGCGAGGCAGGCAAGACCAACCAAGGCGCTAACGGCATCATGATTAGCTCGTTTGGCTCTGCGGTAGACGTTAACTCCGCTAACCACATACAGCTACGAAGCCCAACGGGAAGCCTTAGATACAACGGAAGTAGCTCTTGGGAGTTTTTTGGCGGTCCCGTATCTGCTTCTGCCTTTAATCCTACTAGTGACCAAGCGCTCAAGGATGACATCACTACAGCGGCATCTGACGTGATCGGTAATCTAACAGGGCGTGAGTGGAACTGGAAGGAAACCGGGAAGAAGAGTTCCGGAGTCATCGCTCAGGAGGTAGAAGTTTACCTTCCGCATCTAGTAGGTGAAGGCGAAGACGGGATTAAGAACGTAAACTACGATGGCCTTACGGCTTACCTCATCGAGGCTGTTAAAGAGTTGCAGGCTCAGATAAATGAACTAAAGGATTCATAACTATGGAAGAGAAAACATTCAGCCCTCACCCGCTTACGGGTGCTTCCGGCACCTACAAGCTCAGTGAGAGTGGCGGGTATGTAAAGATATCCGATATGGATGTTTCCAATGAAAGTAGTTTGAAGAGGAAGGAAAGGGAACAGGGGGATCCGGATCAGGCACAGTATACGCCGGATGCTCCTCGGGCTTTCGCAGGGCAGAACGCGGCCCCCGGTACAGGAACCGGACTTCTGGGAACTAACACCCCAGACACGCGGGCCGCACGTATGCTCCTTCAAGGGTGGGAACAGACTCAGGAAATGGTCGAGGCAGATGCGGCCATTGCGGCGTCCAATCCTACGGACAATCCTGACGAGTGGACGTTTGTTGCGGGAATTGGACAGCACGTCTACCACGGCCCCTACGCTGGCAAGAACACAGCCACGAAGATGGGTACGTTTATGAACAGCCACATGGGTGGCCCTGACCATAGCGCACGTCGCCAGTTCACGACAGGAAAGAACAGCTGGCATTACGGCGGCGACATGATGGAGCAGAACAGCGGAGGAGTTAATAGCGGCGTCTGGGGGAACTTCACTCAAGATAGCTGGGATAGGTATCATGCGGCGGGAGGCTCCGGCAACCCCCTGATTGACACCAACCCGAACGACATCGCTAAGATCCTTGAGCTGTACAAAAGCGATACGTTTAATCCGTATGCCGCCTATGGCGAGGAAGTTAGGTCGGGGTCGGTGGCTGATGTCCTGTATGGGATTACCCGAAACCAGAGTGATATCTCTAACCGAGATGCTATCAATAGGCAGGTGCTGAATACACGTAACCTAGGCTCAAGGCGTATGACCAATAGCCTTTGGAATGAGCTAGGGCTTAGTGATACTATAGGAGAATACAACGACCACGTGAGCAATCCCTTCTCAGGCGGCAACCCGCTGATGTCAGGGGACCGCAGTACGGGGTCTTTCAACACGGCCTACAACGAGAGCCGAGGCGGAGCACCAGCGGCCTCGCCTATATCTAACACAGGAACTGGTAGCTTCTTAGACGCGTACAACACCAGCCGATCAGCATCGCGGCCAGACGTACGCTCCTTGTTTAAGGAGATGGAGAGTTACGAGAATGAGTGAATTGGACAATCCGCTTACAAGGAATGCGTTCGAGGGGGACACGTACCAAGACGTCCTCGACTACTACGACGAGAGGGGCCTAGAGCAGAACTCTACGTCTGAGTTTAGAACCACTGCGATTGACCAAGCTCTTGAGGGCCTAACGCAGAGCGAGAGCGGCCACTACTTCAACGAGGACGGGGAGCGCGTTTACGTGTACCACGACTCAGCAGAGTTGGGTGACGACAGCGGCGGACTCGCGAGCCGGAACATTGTCATGCGTACCGAAGCGGAGATCCGAGCGGCTTGGAATGCTGACGAGGGCATGGGCTACTTCAAGGCCGCTAATCCCGATATGGATGTTGATACCTACATGGCCTTCATCGCTGAGAAGGATGACATGTACGCCTCTGGCGAGTTAGACATCAACCCACACGATGACCTCTACAACGTAGGTCACAAGGGACGCGGACCTAACGCAGACGCCATCAACGCTATCGTCGATCAAGAGAAGGCGGATCGGGCTGAGGAGCGCAACAGGCTTAACGCTGAGCTACAAGATAAGTATGGCGTTCAGACCGAGTACCGCAACGACGATGGCGATACGTTCAAGTTCAACGGCTCCACCTACACCAAGACCGACAAGATAGATGACCACTTGGGCGTAGGTGACTACGTCAAGATGGGCGCTATGGCACTTATGTCTATCTACGCGGCCCCGTTGATTGCCGGATCACTTACTGGCGTTGCTGGGATGTCTGCGGCGGCGGCTAAAGCGGCAACATCAGGCATTATGAGCCTAGCCAATCAGTTTATGAATGGTCAGTCTATGTCATTGACGGACGCCCTTACGGCGGCGGCTACGCAGTATGTAGGCGGTAAGGTATGGGATCAGGTTAGTGGGGCAGTACTGGATGAAGTAGGCCGTGCTGAGAAACTGGCCGAAATAACAGCCGGACTAGAGGCGGCAGGACGCACCCCGGAGGAGATTGCTCAGATCTTTGCCGACCACGGTGTAAATCCCAACGGACCCGGAGCGCTTAGCGATCTTCTAGATAAGCTTGGCGAATATGCAGGAGCTGTTACGGGAGACAATACAGATGGCATCGTTCAAGCTATTCTGAACGGCGGTAAGAACCCGGACCCTGACTACGGCGGCGCTGATCCCGAGGACGCGGACATCATCAACGACGGCACTCAGAACGAGGATGATGAGTTTGAGGAAGACTTTGGTCCAGCGGACCCTAACATCCAACCTCCCGAGTTCCCTGAGCCTCCCCCAGAAGATACCAACGACCCAAGTGGCGGCGGTGACGAAGACGGTGGGGACACTGAGGGCGGCACTGACGGCGATCCTTCAGATGACACGGCCGTAGGAAACCCAGACGACCCCACGCAGGGGCAGTATGAGGTAGTCCGTGTACTTGAGGATGGGACTGTTGTCGTTCGGGATAACCGCGATGGCGATGTCTGGACACTTCCTCCGGGTGGTGACTACGAAGTAGGGGACTATGTCCCTGAGTCGGATATGGGCGATGCCACTGTTGGTGACGGCGATCTAGACAATCGCCCCACTGACCCCGACGCAGACGGAGATGCTGACAGCGAGACTGAAACTGTTGATCCCACTGTACCTATAGTCCCCGGCTTCCCTATCCCCGAGCCGCCTACAGTTCCCGAGGTGCCACCTACGGACACCCCTCCCACGGACACCCCTGTGGACACTCCACCAGAAGATCCGGGTGGTGACGGAGACGGCGACGACGGCTTAGATGGCGACGGTGATGGTGACGGTGACGGTGACTCTGACGGAGAAGGGGAAGGCGACGGCGAAGGCGACGGCGAAGGCGACGGCGACGGCGAGAATGATGGAGAAGGTGACGGCGACGGCGATGGCTCAGGCGATGGCTCTGGAGACGGCTCAGGCGATGGCTTCGGCGATGGCCTAGGCGACGGCTCCGGCGGCATGATGTCCGGCCACAACCCTGACTGGGGTGAGCTGTACGGCTACACTCCGTTCGACATCTACAAACCCGGAAAGGGCTTAGAGCCTATTCAAGGATTACTTAAAGGATACATATAATGACTTACTTAGAGCTAGTGAACGCGGTCTTAACCCGTTTGCGTGAGGACACAGTACAAACCGTGAACGGGTCCGATGACGCGGTGGTGAATCTGGTTAAAGGGTTCATCAACGACGCCAAGCGGACGTGCGAAGCGGCACACACGTGGTCTGCTCTATCAGTAGAGTGGGTCGTTGACACAGATCCGACTAGTGATCTTCTGGTTTTAGAGGGTAGCACGGAGAGTGCGGTGATTGATGATATCTTCACCAGCGCCGGAGTCGAAGTAGCCGTAGTCGATAAGAGCTACCTGAGACAGCGGGCGCTTCAGTCACCCGGAGTCGGCTCTCCACGCTACTACATAGTAGACGGGAAGCAGGCCAACGGGGACATGCGTCTACGCGTATGGCCTGCTCCCGAAGCTGTTGAGTCTGTGTACGTATACGGATTCAAGCCTCAGCCTGACATGTCGCTAGACGACACGCGTCTACTCGTCCCATCCAAGCCTGTGATCTACTTGGCACAGGCCCTTGCTTCTAGGGAGCGGGGAGAGGATGGATCTTTGCAGGCATCTGAGTTGCTGGGTCTGGCTAAGCAGTATCTGTCGGACGCCATCGCAATCGATGCCACTAACAGCGAACCCGAAAACGTCTGGAATACTATCTAATGGCCCAAGCACTTCAGAACATTGCTATCCAAGCCCCGGCGTTTCAAGGTATAAACACCGAGGATAGCCCCCTAGCCCAAGACCCCACGTTCTCTCAGCGCGCCAATAACGCTGTGCTGGATTCGCTGGGTAGGCTAGGGGCACGCAAGGGCTTCAGGGACTATGCGGATAGCTGGGACTACAGCGCCGTAGTTCTCCCGCAGAACCAAGACTCATACAAGGTTGTTGTTGAGAGCATGTCCCACAGTGAGGGGGTTAAGCCCATCATTGGCATGTCTGTGGAGTTCTACAGCGTGGGTATGCAGAGCCTAGGAAAGCAGTACTTCTTCGGCTTCGTGGACGTAGATACTCGTTCCGTTAAGGTTGCTGAGATACCAGCGCCATACGCGGTAGAGGAAA
>Ga0315330_10003662_pt1 | contig 10545 bp, 11 predicted proteins | sample M140m34915metaG_FD_203453 | JGI IMG/M metagenome (GOLD analysis project Ga0315330, IMG submission 203453) | Ammonia-oxidizing marine archaeal communities from Monterey Bay, California, United States - M1 40m 34915 | ecosystem: Environmental > Aquatic > Marine > Intertidal zone | place: USA... | reverse complement strand
AATAAATTCTGAAATTTTTAATGCTTGTTGCTTCAAGTATAAATGATTCTCAATATGATTCCCCCAACAACACAAAACTTTGGTTATTTTGAATTTTGGATTTTGAAGTAAATTTGATATAAAATCAAGGTTTTTTTTGGTCAGTATTAGATTTGGTTTAATGGGTAAATTATTTGGGTTAGAAGTCCTAATTGGATAAAGGTTTACCAACCACCATCCATCACAACCGTTGTTGTTGGCAATTTTTTCAATATTCCTGGAGGTAGGATCTAATTTTTTTTCATTGGCTATACTGGGATTTAAACCAATCGCCATCATCTCGTTTCTCCCCTTTTTACCTAACAGAAATCTTTTATTTCTATCATTTAAAGGGTTACAAATAATATCATCATAATTATTCATTCATGCTGTTTTTAACAAGAATTTACTACACGAGTAATTGTAATAAACAAATAATACAACTAATTCAAATATAGAAAAGTAGTTGAAAATGATAAGAAGAAATTTTAAATGATTTGATTTTTTAATTATTAATTATAATTATATAGACAATTTAAATTGATTGATTATGAAATTAAAATAAATATAATTATATTTGTAGTGACAAATGTTGTATCTACAATTGTTTTTGTTTGATTGATGAAGTTGATTATGTAGATACTTTATTGGTTTATGGTTAATTGAAGCCTTTGGGTTTTCCGCCCAAAGGCTTTTTCATTCTATTATAATTTTATTGAAAATTAAAAGTCTTTGTTTTTTTTCTTAAATCACTAATTTTACAATCTATATTTTTTAATTATTATGAGATACTCCTTAGCAATTTCTATTTTCCTGATTACATTTTGTTCCTGTAATCCAAAAATTGATTTAAACAATTACCTGCAGGGAGGCGTTTGGTGTGGTTATTCCGAATTATCAGAAGGAGAAATATGCATTGAATTTTTAGAAAAAGATGCTTACTTAAAAGTTAAAAGAGAACGCTTTATCAATCCCATACCTTATGTTGTACATAAAATTGATGAAGGCAAAAAAAGCATTACATGGGAATTTGTTGGCGAGGGAACTTTAAACGAGTTTTTTGTAATTACCCAAGATACAGTCAATTTTAAACAGAAAGGAGCAAAATCTTTTGCAAAATTTATAAGAAAAAAACATAATTATTAAAATGCTAATTTCATAATTAAAAGACTCCATTTTTTTCAAATTTTCAGTCTGATCTTTCTAATTAACGGAAGTTCTTTTATTCAGGCTCAAAGCGGTGATCTATTAACTCTTCAGTATAATAAAGGGCCTGCTTTAGATGATTTTTACTCGAAATGGTCAATCTACCCTGGAATCAATATTAATCGGATAAATGCGGATCAACAAAATACATCGCCAAAACTTGTACTTGGTGTTTTTATTCAAGTAGAAAATAAAATTTCCAAAACAGTGGGTTTTGTTAGCGGCTTAAATTATAGCCCTGTGAGATATTCTTATGAATTAATTGATTCATTAGTACAAGACCGATTGTCTTATTTTAGTGTACCTCTTGGTATTAAATTAATTCCTTCAAAAAAATCAAATGTCATTTTAGGTGCTAATTACAACATTTATAATAATGGTAATTTCATTATTTCAAAGGGGTCCTTTAAAAGGAGTGAATTATATTCTGAAGGGGTTTTTCGAAATACCATTGGTGGATTTGTTCAAACAGGATACAAATTTTATGAGAATTTTGAGGTTTTTGTGAATTTTAGATGGGCTACCAGAAGTAGCCCTGCCGTTCAACTTCAAACAAACAACACCTCTGGTCTTCAGCTTGGAATAAGCTACCGTGTATGGAATTCACAGATTAAGTACTGACTAGATAATAGATTCACTTCCTTAAATTATTCATACCTTCTTTAAAGGTTTCTAATTATTCGATATAATATTATGTTGCCTGTTTAATTTAAAATATATGTGAAATTGCAACTTTCAAAAAAGGATGGCGCTTGTATTTTTGCGTTTTAATATATCTAGATGTGTTGTTCATAAGTAAATATACCTTCCAAGGTAGTCTAATATATATTATCCCAGCTTGATATTTATTACGGGTTTTTTCAGTAACAAAGTCAAATGGGCTTGTTTTGTAAAATAAACTTCCCGATAAAGAATAATCATGGAAATTATATTCTAATTCCATCCCTAAAAAAAAAGAAAAACCATTTTGAATGATTTCTAAACGATTACCAAAAAATGGAAGCCCTCCTAAAGAACCAAATTGCAAGCCATATCTTGATTTAATCGAAGTCCTAAAAGTCCCTAATTGAGCTGAATTATTTGTGATAACTTTAATTTTCTTATTTAATGGTTTCCCCCAAAAAAAAGAAAAATTTGAATTTAAATGAAAAGCCTGAGGAATGGATAATGCCCAGGATAATTCTTTAGCATTGATGATGTAAGCATGGTAAGTGTTTTGAAAAAATTTAGCCAATGAAGCTTCAGCTCCAGTAGTGCCAAATTGAACTCCCCAGCCATAACCATGATTAGGTGATTTAAAAAACTCCTTTTTGAAACCTAAAAACAACCATCCATTATAGGGATAATCCATTTTTGATAAATTTTCGGTATAATGAAGCGCGGGCGTGTTAATCTCCTGACCTAAAACCCAATGTTTTGAAACATAATTGAAATTTGAAATAGAATCATTAGGTGTTTTTAAAGCTCTACCATATTCAAAAAAGATTCCGCTGCTATAATATCGATCGCTACCAAAGTATAAATCATTATCTACATTTAAACCAAAATACTTTTGGGCTAGTAGTTTTGTGCTTCCAAAACAAACAATCATCAACAAAAAAAATATGCGATGTGTCAAAATGTTTTTTAATCTTTTTTAAGGGCGCATAAAACGCCTTTGCTTGTTTTTGAGGCTTCAAATGTAAAAAAAACATTGTGCACTCTAACTTTATATAAAAATACCAAGACTAAATTTAGTAATTCATTGTTTATTCCAAATAATTTCATGCAAAGCCATTCTTTTAATCGATTCTTATTCAAGGATCATTTTAAAAAGTTTTAGATAGTTAATACTTTGCTTACATTTATACATTAATGGAAATTTACGTAAAAAATACCCGAAAAAACAACTGTGGAATACTAGAATTTAGAAATCCTGCTGGTAATTCATTACAATCAAATAGTCTTTCAGAAATTAGAAATAATTTACTTGAACTTGAAGCTGACAGTCAAGTTAAAGTTATCATCCTTCAAAGTGTAGGTTCAAATGCTTTTTGTGGGGGTGCATCCTTAAAAGAGATGAAGAGGCTTAGAGATCTTGAACAAGCAACTCAATTCTTTATGGGTTTTGCTGATGTTATCAATACATTGAGAAAGCTTTCAAAATTTGTGATTGCAAGGGTTCACGGTAAAGTTGTCGGGGGGGGGGTCGGATTAGTAGCTGCTTGTGACTATGCAATTGCAACCAAAAATGCTTATAGCAAACTATCTGAATTGTCAATCGGTATTGGTCCTTATGTAATCGAACCTGTCGTATCTAGGAAAATTGGTCTTACTGCTTTCTCGCAACTTTCATTCGATGCGGAAAATTGGAAGAGTTCAGATTGGTCGTTAAACAAAGGGCTCTTTTCTGAAGTAGTGGAAAATCAAAATGAGTTAAATAATAAACTTGATGAAATCACTAACAGAATATCGAGTTACTCTCCAAATGCCGTCAAAAACTTGAAACAATTATACTGGAAAAATACAGATCTTTGGGATGATCTACTTCCAAAAAATGCTAGGATTACTGCTAGACTAGTCCTGGAGGAGGCTGCTCAAAAAATACTTAAAAATTTATAATTCAGATGGATAAGTTAATTAGAATAACAAAGGAATTTCGTTTTGAAACAGGGCACGCTCTCTATGGATATGATGGTTTATGTAAAAATGTTCATGGCCACAGTTACAAACTATCAGTAAGTCTTGTTGGCTCTCCTATATCAGACCCAGACAATGTAAAATTTGGGATGTTAATGGACTTTGGGGACCTAAAAAAAATTATAACTGAAATAATTGTAGAGCCTTTTGATCATGCAACCGTTTTGAATATAAACTCCCCTCATAAAGAACTAGCAGCCGATATGGAAAAAAGAGGGCACAAGATAAAAAGAGTACAATACCAACCAACATGTGAAATGATGATTTTGGATTTTGCTGAAAAAATTAAAGCAGAGCTGCCTAAAGAAATAAGTTTACATCATTTGATTTTAAGAGAAACTGAAACTTCCTACGCTGAGTGGTACGCCTCAGATCAAAATCTTTAAAAACCTAGAGCTTCCAGATCAGTTTTTAATTTAGATTTTTCTTTAGAATTTAAATCTACTAGTTCTTCACAATCAACCGGAATATTTAGGTCCTCTGGCGGAAGAAAATCTTCTTGAGATATTTCCAAAACAGGATCTTCATACAAAGAACGCATATAATTCGCCCAGATTGGCAAGGCCATTGTAGCTCCTTGTCCGTAACCAATATTTTCAAAATGAATAGCCCTATCTTCACCTCCAACCCAAACTCCCGTTGCTAAGTTTGGCACCATTCCCATAAACCAGCCATCACTTTGGTTTTGAGTAGTTCCTGTTTTTCCAGCGATTGGATTTTCAAAAATGTATGGATACCCAGTTACTACTTTTTCGTAAATATAATTAGTTTTTTCAAGGCCTGCGTGTCTTAATCTTGCCCCTGAACCTGCCTTTGTAACTCCTTGCATTAAATTTACCGTTACATATGCAGCTTCTTCGCTCAAAACATCTTGAGTCTGAGGTACAACCTCATATATGGCACGACCATTTTTATCTTCAATACGAGAAATCATTACTGGTTTTACATAAATACCTTTATTTACGAATGTGCTATAAGCACCAACCATCTCAAATAAACTAATATCTGGTGTTCCAAGAGCAATTGAAGGTACTGGTGGTAAATGAGATGTTATTCCCATTTTTCGCGCTAGATTGATAACAGGACGTGGTCCAACTAAATCCATCAATCTAGCACTTACTGTATTTACAGAATTCGCAAGAGCATTTTTTAGTGTTCTGGTTTTTCCATATTTGTTACCAGAATTTTTTGGACACCAAGCATCAATATTTCCGTGTTTCATCGGCTCAATACAAAAAAGCGCATCTGGGAGGGAGTCGCAGGGAGATAGTTTTAATTGATCAATAGCTGTAGCATATAAAAAGGGCTTAAATGTTGAACCAATTTGTCTCCGGCCCTGCTTTACCTGGTCATATTGAAAATGCTTAAAATTATACCCTCCAACCCAAGCCTTAACATGACCCGTTTGAGGTTCCATAGACATCATAGAAGCACGAAGAAAATACTTATAGTATCGAATAGAATCCATTGGAGTCATAATTGTATCTATTTCTCCTTTCCAGCTAAAAACTTTCATAGGGACTTCCTTTTCAAATGATTCTAAAATCTCATCTTTTTCAAAACCAGACATTTTCATTTTTCTCCAACGCTCAGTTCGATATGCCGTTCTCTCTAACAAAGTATCTATTTCACCCTCTCTAAGCTCCAAAAAAGGTGCCGTAGGGTTTAATCCCTCTGTGTTTTGTGCAAAAAATTCTTTTTGTAAGTTTCTCATGTGCTCGCTTACTGAATTTTCAGCATATTGTTGCATGCGAGAGTCAATAGTAGTAAAAATTCTTAGTCCGTCACGGTATAGATTATATCTTGTCCCATCTGGCTTAATGTTCTTATCAATCCACATATCCATAAATTCTTTTAAATAAGCCCTAAAATAAGTTGCTAACCCTTCTCGATGAGACTCAGGAGTAAAATTGATTACCAAGGGTAATTGGTCTAAGGAATCTTTTTGTTTTTTAGTAATTAGTTGATTACGTAGAAGCTGTTGAAAAACAATATTCCTTCGGGCTATCACCCTTTCTGGACGTCGAATAGGGTTAAAATAAGATGAGTTTTTTAGCATCCCGACCAAAGTTGCAGATTCTTCAATATTTAATTCTTTTGGTGATTTATTAAAAAATATTTTTGCGGCAGAGCGAATACCATCAGCTTGATACCCGAAATCATATTTATTTAAATACATGGATAGAATTTCTTTTTTAGTATAGCGTTGCTCTAGTTGAACTGCTATTACATACTCCTGAGCTTTTTGAAGAATAGTTTTGATTAAGCTTCTTGATCGTACCCCAACAAAAATTTGACGCGCAAGTTGTTGTGAAATTGTACTGGCTCCACCTCGTTTCCCTAAAAAAGCAAACGCACGAAGAGTTCCAAGCCAATCAATTCCTGAGTGATCATAAAAACGCTCATCTTCTGTGGCAATTAATGCATCAACCATATTGGTTGGGATTTCGTCAAAACCAATTGGAGTTCTATTCTCATCAAAATAATATTTCCCTAAAATTTCACCATCTGAAGAAATAATTTGGGAAGCTAAATTAGTCCTTGGATTTTCAAGTTGTTGAAGATCTGGCATAGGTCCATAAAACCCTAAAGCTGCCCCGCCAAACAAAATCAATACACCAATTATAGAAATTATAAATAAGCCCCACAATATGGAAGTATATTTATTGTAAAACCCTTTTTGTTTTTTATTTTTCTTGCTTGCCATATTTATTGGTCTTCAATGCTAATTCCAACCGATTCAATTCCTTTTAGTCTTGAAACGCCTTTTTCTTTACCAAAGCTCCTTACGGCTTGACCAATTGAAATTGAAATAGGTCGTTCTTTCGGAAAAACAACTCCTTCCTTCCACCAAAGCTTACTATCTTTTACTTCTGTAAAGCCCTTGCCTATCCATGAACCATCAGGATTAGCCATTGCATATTCGAGAGTGTCTTTATATATTAAGTCATTACCAGCTTGAATACTGGCTATAAGAAATATGTTTGAATATGGGTAGTTATTATCGTTTCGTAAATGAATAAATAAATTCTTTATTCCACTATCAATAACATTTTCTGGAATATTGAATACAATTGGGCTAGAAGAAAAGCCATCCTTTGACAAGGATTTGTAATTAGTATATCCACTATCTGACTCACAACAAATAAGGTGTATCAAAATAAAACAGAATAAAACCATGTTATTTAATTTTCTTATCAAGTTATTCATCTTGTTTTTATTAATTATCATCTAACATTGAATGTAAAAATTTTATTTTACTGTTTAAATTTTAATGCCTTAGATCTACCCTTCTTAAAAATTTTATTACTATTGTGGGTGCCTTTTCTAATTACTTTCTGTTCCTTATGACTTAAGAATGTGACTTTTTTACAAGTTTCTGAACAACAATAATTCATTTTTTTTCCACATGATTCGCATTGAATGAACAACAAATGACATGCTTCGTTAATGCAATTGATATGAGTATCACAGGGTTTTCCACATTGATGACACTGTGCTATAATATCCTCTGAAATTCTTTCTCCGCGACGTTCATCAAAAACAAAATTTTTACCAATAAATTTATTTTCTAAATTTCTTTTTTTTACTTGTCGAGCATACTCAATAATACCTCCTTCAAGTTGATATACTTTTTTAAACCCCTTATGCCTAAAATAGGCAGAAGCTTTCTCACAGCGAATCCCTCCAGTACAATACATTAATAAATTTTTGTCTCCCTTATGTTTGGATAAGTCATTTTCAATAATTGGTAAAGATTCTCGAAAGGTGTCTACATCAGGTGTAATGGCATTCTGAAAATGCCCTATCTCACTTTCATAATGATTTCTCATATCGACGCAAATAGTGTTTTCATCTTTCAATAATTGATTGAATTTTACTGCATTGACATGAATCCCTTTTTTAGTTACATCAAACTCTTTATCTTCCAACCCGTCAGCCACAATCTTATCTCTTACTTTTATAGTGAGTTTTAAAAATGATTTTAAATTTTGTTTAATAGCAATATTTAATTTAACATCTTTTAAAAAAGATATACTTTCCAAATGTTCTTTAAATTCTTTAAAGTAGATCGCAGGAAGAGATAGTTGAGCATTAATCCCCTCGTGAGCAACATATATTCTCCCTAGGACTTCAAGAGAATCCCAAGATAAAAATAAATGATCACGAAAAAGTTGTGGATTTCCAATATGCGCATACTTATAAAAAGATAGAGTCAAGCGCTCAGAACCAGACTCCTCTAAAATTGTCGACCGTTCAAGCGCACTTAGTTTGTTATACAGTTGCATACTATAAACATTTAGAAGTGATGTGATAAAGGTAGTCAAATTGAATTATTTGAAGGCTTAGAATAATGATATAAATCCTTAATCCTTTAAACTGAATCTAATGTATTCTATATCATCTTTTTTGAGTGACAAAATATTTCTGAGAATTGAATAACTATTAATTTTAGAGAGAGCGCTCGTGAATTCCTGTTCCCTGATATTTTTTTCTTGATCACATGATTTTTCTGTAAAACTCAAACCAGAAAAAGTTATATTGTTAAATTCCTCAAAAAAATTACCTCCCCCATTATTACAGGCTGTAGATATTTTCACTTCACTATTATTTAGAAATATAATCCCAGTATTTTTGTCCAATGCTGAGGAACTTACTCCATCATTTGATCTTAAAGAAATTAGAGACCACTGATTTATCAAATTTACATTTGATGGGCGAATTAAAATTAAAATTATTTCTCCATTAATATTATATAATTCAGCACGGTCATCCTTTATTAAGAATGAAAAATTTTTATTGACTAATAGATCTGCTAATTTCTGTTCTCTATTACTTATTTCTTCTTCTTGACATGCAATACGTGTGGAAGCAATCGTGGAAAAAAACAAATTTTTGTTTTTAATGGTAACATCTCCAAAAAGAGTGTTGCAGCCAGCAGATAGAGAAAAAGAATTGGATTCTATAGATATAATTCCACCTCCTTCAATGTCCCAATCTCCAAGAATACCTTTTGAATTATATTCTAAAGATTTCTCTATCTCACAGCTTATATTGCTTACTACAAGCAAAAAAACCATAAAGATCTGAAAGTTAGTTTTCATTGAGGTTTTTTAGGTTCTTTATTTAGATGTCATTGAATTTAGCCCTATTCCAAATGATTACTTTTACCTCCGATTAGAATTAACTCTTTTTGTCGACCATTAACATATCTAAAGCCTTTAGGGCCAAAATAACCTGCCTCTTCAAGCATAATTCGAATATCTTTATTCCATTCATCAATATAAACCTTAGCATTTAATTCGATTGCATATACTGTATTTTCATAGAGTGGGTGGTCGCCAGAACCATTGACTCCTTCTTGAGAATCCCACATTCCAAATGTCGTTCCTGCAGAATGTCCATATAGCCCAAGGGGATGGGTATAAATTTGTGGTCTCAAACCAACTTTTTTACTCTCTTCAATAGCTGTTTTCAATGTTTCATTTCCAGTTCTACCCTTTTTAAAATTATCTGTCAAAAAGTCTTGAACTAAGTTGCCTTCCGCGAGTGCATCTTTTAAAAATTGGGGCGCTTCTATTTCATTCGGCTTTAGAACATAAGCTAACTCTTGACAATCTGTATTTAGAGTTAAGTATGTAATTCCAAAATCACAATGCACCAGGTCTCCTGGCATAATTGTATCAAATTTAGGTTTACCGTCAAAGCCATATAAATCACTTTGCCCTGAGCGCTGAATATCAACTGTTGGATGAAACCATGTTTCTAGATCCAAATTCAAAACTTTTTCACGCATCCACCAAACAACATCATTTGTTTTTGTAACACCTGGTGTTATAACTTTGGTAGAAAAAGCTTCCTCGATAATTTTATGAGTAATTTCAATTAACTGACTATAAAGTTTCATCTCTAAACTTGTGCGAGTTTCGATCCATCGGACACCAAGCGTCTCTGCAGATACAATTCGTTTTTGATATTTAGAAGGCAAAGCTTGAATTAAACCATCATAATCTGTTTTTGCTAACCCATCAACAATGCCATAGTATTCAGACATATTCACTCCAATTTTTTGTGGGTTTTGACTCACTATATAATCTGAAAGAGCCTTCCATTGATTAGGTTGTTGTTCTTTATTCCAAATAGAGCGAATGTTTTTACCAAAATTATATCTAGAGATTGCTACTGGGTCAATACCGTTTTCAGTTTTTGAAAAAACTAGAATAGTTCTTCTTCTAGCATTAAGCCAGGTTGGAGGTAACAATGTTTTAACAATTGGGTCTTCATTATACTCCCTTGTAATCATAACCCAAACATCGATATCCTGCTCCTCCATTAATTTTGGTAAAAGCTTTTCAATACGCTCTTTTTGAATTTGATCAATTAAACTAGCTCTTTCTCGAAGAGGTAATATGTCTTGAGATAAAAGAGGAGTTGACAATAGATAAAGAAGAGTAATGAATTTTTTCAATGTGTGTTTTTCTTTAAACCTACAAAAAAATTGTTAATAATGCAGCTATAACGAACTTGGAAGCAGAAAGAAGAAACTGTACATTAGCTAAAAATCAAGTTATGACAGATCAAAATAGTGCTAAGTTAAAAGCCCTTCAGTTAACCCTAGATAAGTTAGATAAAACTTATGGT
>Ga0315330_10003659_pt1 | contig 10549 bp, 5 predicted proteins | sample M140m34915metaG_FD_203453 | JGI IMG/M metagenome (GOLD analysis project Ga0315330, IMG submission 203453) | Ammonia-oxidizing marine archaeal communities from Monterey Bay, California, United States - M1 40m 34915 | ecosystem: Environmental > Aquatic > Marine > Intertidal zone | place: USA... | reverse complement strand
ATGTTGTGACTGCCAACGACCTTTCGGGTTCCTCTGGTAAGTTTCACAAATTGGTTGTAGATGTTCTTGACGCAAGAACTTATAAATCCAGCATCACAACCTCAGAGCACTTTGAAATTGCTAATAAGCAGATTATCGCTGCAGCATCAGGTTCAGCAGGCGATGCTCTTGAAGGCGCAGGTCTTCAGATTGGTGGTACAGCAGGTTCTGGTTCAGCGGGCGTTGCAAGTGTAGTCTTGGGCAATGCTGGCGGCGGCGCAGGCGCAGATCTTCTCTTTAAGATTGGATCTACACAAGGTCTCTCACTCTCTACCAATGGCGGTAGAAAGAGTGACGCAGTTCTTTTTGGTGTATCTGGTACGCTTTCAGCTTCAGTGGGTATCTTCCAAGAACTGGACGTTGCAAAGGCATTGACAGCAACATCTTTCTCTGGTTCTCAGGGTACATTCCACAACCTATCGGGTACTTTGGTTCAGTATCATGAGATCGACGCGGACCAAGCAAGCATTCTTGATCTTGATGGTACATCCGCTGCTTTCACCACGATATCTGGTTCAACCATTACGGTACACACCACAGATACAGATAAAGCAACCGTCAATGACCTTGACGGCACATCAGCGACATTCACTGGTGTTATCTCTGGTTCGACCGTTGATGCACATACGCTCGATACTGACAAGGCAGAGGTCAGAGACCTTGACGTTACGTCAGCAATTTCAGGTTCTGGAACTGCTACGATTCACAAGGTAACTTCCGATGTTATTTCAGGTTCGATTCTTGATGCACACACAGTTGACACAGACAAACTCGAAGTTGGCGTTATCGTTACAACAGACGTTGTAAAGGCAGCGAATCTAAATAGAGACATTGTCTATGATATTGATAATGGTCACGGTGGTTTGAACTTTGCTAACGGCGTTCTGAGCGTCGGGCATCACAGACAGTTGTTCTCAAGAGACGCAACTGTTGCAAATAGAGCAGCAGCACCAACACAGGGTTCTGGTTCACTGTATACGACAGCATCTCTTGCAACATCTGCTGGTAATCCAACGATTATCATGTCAGGTTCTGAGATGGTGTATCTAAATGGTGTACTTCTTATCCCTGCCCCTGCCGCACAGAGACCTCCAGTTGACGGTGACTATACCATCGACTATAACAGCACTAGTGGTCCTGTGACTATTGAGTTACATGAAAGTCTTACCATGGATTCTGACGACATTTTGGTCGTCCAGTATCTGTCTGGTACAATTTCATAAGTTTAGGTTACTTGGGGGGAGTTCTTCTCCCCCCTTATTTTATACATTGTTTTGTTGTTAAACTAACAAAAAGGAGATATGCGAAATGGCATTAACAAGAATAGGCACTAAACTCATTGGAGATGGTGCAATTACAACAGTTAAATTGGGTTCAAGTACAGTTACGAGAGCAGACATTCAGTCTGCGTCAGTTCAGGTCACACACCTTGACCTCGCGTCTCAGGCAAGAGCAGATCACGTTGATTTTATCGACGGGGACTTTTTCATTGCGGGTGATGACACAAATAAAAATGCAAGAGGGTTTAGTTTTTCACAACTCAAAACCGCCTTGTCTCTTTCGAACGCTGCAAGGGGCGACGAAGGCGCAGTCCAGTTTAATAACGGTACTGGGTTTGATGGTATTGCAAAAATCAGAACAGACGGAGTGCACCTCACTGCATCAGCAGGTGGTAGAGTTGTGTTTGCCTTTACAGACATAAGCGGTTCTACTGGTGAGATCTTTGCAGATTCAAAGACTGGACTAACAATTAAGGCAAAGACAAGACTTTCACTGCATTCAAGCGGAACAGTACAGGGCAATCAGTCAGGATCGATAGAACTTCGAGCAGACGGACTTTTCCCTTCAGCAAAACCAGCAACTCCTGTAACACCAGGAACTTACAGACTTGTATTTACTTCTGGTTCAACGAATTCCTCTGTTACGGGTAAGGCATCTGGTGGTGCCAATCCGAACCGCAACACATATGCACCCATTTCATCTGGTTTAGCGCAACTTATAGTTGTCCAGAGTACTGGTAGTGAGCACTATCTCTTTCACTTGGCAGACGGCAGTTCTTCACCGCTACCAGTAAGTGCCAGTATCAACGTCGAGTATAGTGATCTTAACCCTGGGGGATTGAGATATGATATTCCTGTTGAGGCAAGATCAGGTATCCAAGACTGGCGTAATGTTGTTACAAATCTTGCAACTGCAATGAACACGGCGCTCAACACGGAAGCAGACCTTGCAACGGTAACTTACAATGCGACTTCTAGTATCAACGGCACAGCGTCGATTGAGGTAACGTACAAGGCGAGCACTATCGCAGGTAATGTTCAGGTTGGTACTGGTTTTACCAGATCCAGCACAAACAATGGTAAGTTTACTTCTACTTTTAGTGGTGAATTGTTTCCAGCATCTCAATATCCAGCACCTCTTGAATCTAGATTACAAGCAGGTCAGAACCATGACTACAAGCAATCTGGTGAACCAGATGTTGCTGGTGGATCAGCGACAATCGTATCTTCTGGTTCCGCTGCAGTGGCTCGTGATGAGGTTTGGTTGGACCTTGGTGCTTCGTCGAAGAAGTACAATCAAGTGTATGCTTCTCAATTCTCTTCATCTAACTTGGTTAGAGATAGTTATTTTCACAAGATTGATAATGATGAAGCGACCGCGACAAAGTTGCGTGCTTGGTTGGGCGACGGTACAATAACAGGTTCGACTGGTAACATTCACAAGTTGGATGTTGACGAAGGCACGTTCAATAGCGTTAAATTTTCTACTGCCAGAGCGGCCGCATCGTACATGATCACTGGATCAGGTACGGCGCAAATCCACAAACTTGATGCAGACGAGGGTAATTTCCGTAAGGTAATTGCTGCGGTTCTCACTGGATCAGGTACGGCGACAATACACAAGGTGGATGTCGACGAAGGTACCTTTAACAAGGCGATTGCTACCGTGGTCACCTCTTCTGGAACTTCATTGCTTCATAAGATTGATGCCGACGAAGGCGATTTCCGCAAAGTGGTAGTAACCAACGTTACGTCGTCTGGAACGGCGAACTTGCATGTGCTCACGGGTAATGAAATCTCAGGTTCATCTGGTAAGTTTCACAAGTTAGTCGTAGATGAACTTTCTGCTAGAAAGATAACATCTGGCGTATCTACTTCAGAAAACTTTGAGGTCCCGCAGAAGCAGTACATTCCGTTTGCGAGCGGATCAGCAGGTGCATCAGCAGAGGGCGCAGGTCTTCAGATTGGTGGCACAGCAGGATCCAGTTCGGCAGGCGTTGCGAGTGTCATTTTAGGTGATGCTGGTTCAGGTGCAGGTAAAGATCTTCTGTTGAAGATTGGAACAACACAGGGTGCTTCCTTGAGTGGGTCCATTAGTGACGGCGGCCAAAGGTTTGGTGTGACAGGGTCTGTTTCAGGTTCTGTGGGTATTTTCCACAATGTCACAATTGCAAAATCATTGGGAGCACAGGATTCCATCTTTAGTGGATCAAGTTTCAGAGCACAACTTGTAACTGGTACCCTGGCAACAGTTTTTGAGATCGACACGAACAAGGCAAACATTAGAGATGTTGACGGATCATCGATGAACTACGCGACGATGACGGGTTCAACAGCAAAAGCACATACTTTGGACACAGATAAGTTAACTGCTAATGATGTTGACGGTACGTCGATGACAATATCGGGTATTATATCTGGTTCGACTGTTGACGCACATACAATAGATGTAGATAAGTTGGAAATTAGAAAACTTGATTTCACTAACTTGTCAGGATCAGCAACTGCTACGATCCATAAGGTTACATCTGATGTACTATCTGGTTCTGCTGTAGATACACACACGCTTGACGTGGATAAACTAGAAGTAAATCAGATTGTAAGCGCTGACGTCGTTAAGAAGGCAAACCTTAACAGTGATATTGTGAAAAATACCAGCAACTCACATGGTGGTATCGTGTTCGCTAACGGACAATTGAGTGTAGGTTGGAAGAGGAGAATCTTCTCTAGATCTGCAAAGAAGATTGTCAATAGAACACAACCAACACAGGGGTCTGGATCACTGTACACAACCTGTTCATTATCTGAAACTAGAATGGCTTCAGGTTCTGAGATGGTGTATTTCAATGGTCTTCTTCTTGTGAAGAGTAACTCTAAGCAGGCAAATTATAAGAATGATGGTGACTATCGTATTGATTACAACAGTGGCGGTGGATTGCAACCAGGTACTTTCAGACTTGTGTTCACTTCTGGGTCAACCAATTCTACCGTTACAGGTAAGGCATCTGGTGGTAGTAATCCGCAGAACAATACATATGCACCTATTTCGTCTGGTTTGGCGCAACTTATACTTGTCGAGAGTACTGGTAGTCAGACTTACATCTTTCACTTGGCAGACGGTAGTTCTTCGCCGTTACCAGTGAGTGCTAGTATAAACCTCAACTACAGTGATCTAAATCCTGGTGCCAAGAGATTCGACATCCCTGTCGAAGCACGCTCAGGTATTCAGGATTGGCGTAATGTTGTTACAAATCTTGCAACTGCAATGAACACGGCGCTTAATACTCAGGCAGACCTTGCTACAGTGACCTACAATGCGACCTCCAGTATCAATGGTACTGCGTCAATTGAAGTAACGTACAAGGCAGGCACTACAGAGGGCAAGGTTCAGATTGGTACTGGTTTCACCAGGTCCAACAATTCTGGTAGATTTACTTCTACTTATAGTAGTGAAGTATTCCCATCGTCCCAGTATCCAGCGCCTCTTGAGTCTAGACTGGTAGCAGGTCAGAACCATGACTACAAGCAATCTGGTGAACCAGATGTTGCTGGTGGTGAGGTGACGATTGTAACCTCTGGGTCTACGCCAATTGCTGGAACTGAGATATTCTTGCATGAATCTCTCGGTATGGACAGTGACGACATATTGGTTGTACAATACGTTTCAGGTTCACATCAGTTCTAATAATCCTACCTAAAAGGGGGGCACTTGCCCCCCTGTTCCTTTTCTTATTTCTTTTCCCAACTTTTAGAGTTTCCGAAGACTATTTAATAGAGAGAAAATAATATTTTTTGTAAATTTTTGTTATAAGGAGATTTCCAGTATGTCTGTAAAGAAGTTTAAATTCGTATCCCCAGGTATCTTTCTCAATGAGATCGATAATTCCCAACTGGCACGAGAACCAGAGGCAGTAGGTCCTACCATCATTGGTCGCCTTCAAAAAGGTCCAGGACTAGTCCCTCTTAGAGTAGATAGCATGTCACAATTCATTGAGGTTTTTGGTAACCCAGTTCCAGGTGGAAAAGGTGGTGATATTTGGCGTGAAGGTAATGAGACAGCACCAACGTATGCTGCGTATGCTGCACAAGCATTTTTAAGAAACAGTGGACCAGTTAATGTCGTAAGACTTCTTGGTACCGAGGATGCCCAAGCAACCTCTGCGGGTTCTGCAGGATGGACACTAGACAGCAGTCTAGACGCGAAAGATTCAACTTTGTCTTCTATCTACGGTCTGTACCTTTTTTCCACAGGCGGCGTAGATAGGAGGGCTGGTGTACACAAGCATCACGAAAGAGTTCAGAGTACCCAAGAGGGTCTTGACAGACATCGCGTGCTTTCAGGAACTCTCGGGGCGATCTTTTACTTGCAGGCGGGAACAATGGCACTTTCAGGCAACCTCGCACACCACGCAGGTACTAGAGGAAACTTTCCAGCAGGCCGAGTGCATGGCACTGGGTCACACGTACTAATAAATTCTTCCGATGCGTCGAAGATGGAGTTCAATGCTTTGTTGACCGATGGAACTAAGGCAGAGAGGAAGGTTACCTTCAACTTTGACAGAAATTCAGATAAATATATTAGAAAGGTCTTCAACACCAACCCCACGTTAACCAATAGCGATACAACCCAGACAGCAGGTATGCATAAGTACTTCTTGGGAGAGACGTTTGACAGGTTTGTTAGAGATCATCATGGATTTTCAGGAGTAAGTGGATCCTTGCATCAAGGTGCTCTACCTGCGGACACATCTCTTTCTGCAATGATCGTACCACTGCACGGAACTGCAAACGGATTAGTCAGACAACTGCCAAACCAAGATTCTAGAACACCTTGGATCTTCGGACAAGATTTGAATGCTTCTGGTGCAGGTTACAAAGCTGCTGCCATGCAGAAGTTGTTTAGATTTTGCGGCATTAACGATGGCGGGTGGAACACCAGATACTTAAAAGTATCAATAACGGATGTTAAACCTGGCAACGACATTGACCCCTATGGAACTTTCTCCATCTTAGTCAGAAGAATATCAGACAATGACGCAAGACCATTTGTTCTGGAGAGATTTTCTCAATGTAGTCTAAATCCAAACTCAAATAACTATGTTGGTAGAAAAATCGGTGATCAGTACAGAGAATGGGACGACGTAGACAAGAGATACAGAGTCTATGGAAACTATCCAAATCAATCCTCCTTCTTTAGAGTATTGGTCGATCAAGATGTTGATAACGGTGTAACGGATCCAGCACTAATACCCTTTGGTTTCTATGGTCCGCCTAGATATAAAACAGGCAACATCATTACTTTCAATCAAGCAGACGGAACTGGATACGGCGCTTTCCGCAAAACTGGCACCGCTGGATTTGTACACTCATCAGGATCTGCAACAACTGCAGAATCTTCAGATGTTGTCTTCAAGACTACGGATTGCCACAAGGGTGTAAAGTCTGCAGCACATACAAACATGATTGTTTTGGGACTTCCAACAAAGGCAACTGCGTCTTTGGTATACCCAACTTTGCCACTTAGACTAACTGCATCAGCAGAGGGTCTGTCAAATTCTAAAAACTCCTACTTTGGTGTTTCTACATACAGGACACCAACGGACACCAAGTTTGACCCATCCTTTGTGGATGTCACTAGAAGAATGGGTAGCGGATTTCTCTCAAAGGGCAATTATGATGCTTCAGCAAACTCGACAACGATTGAAACATCTTTCATGTTCTCACTGGATGATCTTGTAATTGTTAGCAAGTCAGGGTCTGTAGGATCAAATCTTGGTAAGAGTCAGGGATCAATTGCACCAGCAGACGCTGGCACAGCAGTCTATGTAAGTGGATCGAGATCACTTAGTACCTCATATACTGCGAAAAGAGGTGGATACAAAGATCTTGTCAAGGCAGGGTTTGCAAAATTCACAGTTCCAGTGTATGGTGGGTTTGACGGATTTGATATCACGGAAAAAGAACCTTTTAGAAACTCGAAGTTCCAATCTGGCGACGAGACAACTTCTTATGAAATTGCATCCCTCAAGAGAGCGATCGATTCAGTATCAGACCCAGAGGTTGTTGAGATGAATTCCCTAGCACTTCCTGGTATCACCAATACGAGAGTTACAAATCACGCTATCAGGACTTGTGAGGACAGAGCAGACGCTCTCGCGGTTATTGATATCGAAAATGGTGGGTATATTCCATCAACTGAAAACAAGGATGATTTCAAGACAAGAGTACAGAACTCTAAGGTCAGAAATGCGGTAGACTCCCTAGAAAACAGAGGTCTTGATACAAGTTACGCTTGTGCATTCTACCCATGGGTAAAGATCTCAGATCAAATTAATGGTAGACAAGTATGGGTACCACCGTCTGTAACCGCTCTTGGAACTTTTGGCAGCACCCAGGCCAAGTCTGAACTTTGGTTCGCACCAGCAGGATTCACCAGAGGTGGATTGTCTGACGGAGCAGGCGGATTGCCAGTTCTTGCTGTATCACAGAGAGTTTCTTCAAGAGAAAGAGACGAACTGTACGAAGCAAACATCAATCCAATCGCACAGTTCCCAGCAGAGGGTATTGTTGTCTTCGGTCAGAAGACTCTTCAAGCGACACCTTCAGCGCTGGACAGAATTAACGTTCGCCGCTTGATGATTTTCGTCAAGAAGGAGATTTCCAGAAGAGCAGCGACCTTGTTGTTTGATCAGAACGTTCAAGCAACTTGGGATAGGTTCCGTGGTTCAGTAGAACCGTTCTTGGATAGCGTTAAATCTAGATTTGGTCTTACCGAGTTCAAGGTTGTTCTTGATGGTACAACAACGACTCCAGACCTGATTGATAGAAACATCATGTATGCAAAGATCTTCTTGAAACCTGCTAGAGCAATTGAGTTTATCGCAATCGATTTCGTGATTACCAACTCTGGCGCATCATTTGAAGATTAAAAAATAATAGACACTATTTAATAGTGTTAGGAGGATTTTTATAATGGCAATTCAGAAATTTTGGTCCGATGCTTCAATTGAGCCAAAGAGAAAATATAGATTTTTGTTATCGTTTAACGGCATTCCGCAATGGATTGTAAAGACTACAGGTAAACCGAACTTTTCAGTTTCAGAATCTGAACACAGTTTCATCAACTACAAGTTTTATTACCCTGGTAGATTAGAATGGGAAGAGATTAGTATGACACTTGTCGACCCAGTGGATCCAGATGCCTCAAAGACGATGCTTGATCTTATCGAGTTGTCTGGGTACGTTCCACCACACAACTTTTTAAATGACTCTAGAGGTCAGGACAGCAAGGTTGTCACTTTCTCCAAGAAGGCAGCAACGAGTGCTGTTGGAGGGAGAGTTTATATTCACACGATCAATGAGATTGGGCAACCAATCGAAACGTGGTCTTTGTACAATCCATGGATTAAGAGTGTGAACTTCGGCGACTTGGACTACGAGGCAGATGACCTTGTAAACGTGGAACTTACAATGAGATATGATTGGGCAAATCTTGAATTAAAAGATCCATCGAATTCAAATAGAGGTGCACTTGCCCAGGTACAGAACTCTGGAGTTGGCGCAACAGCAGGACTTTCTGGATTAGCACCAGGAACGAATTAGTAAAAAAGATATTTATTTTAGTTTATAATAGTTTTAGTAAAGTGAGGTTTTAATGAGTAGAAATTCGAATAGGATGGCGCAAAAAGCGCCTCCTGAAAAAACAGAACCAACTCCCCAACAGTTGGACCAACCAGTACAGACAGTCAGAAGAACAGCGAACACAGAATTTGTCGAACTGCCATCAAAGGGACTGTTCTATCCACAAAATCACCCCCTGCATCGTCAAGAGACGGTGGAAATAAGATTCATGACTGCAAGGGATGAAGATATTCTTACTTCTCCTGCGCTTTTGAGAAAAGGTGTAGCAATCGACAAGTTTATTCAGAACATTCTTGTAGATCAGAATATTAGGGTTCCCGATCTTTTGATCGGTGACAAGTCAGCAATCATGGTCGCTGCGAGGGTGACGGGATATGGACCTGAATATGAAGTTAAGATCACTTGCCCAGAGTGTAACACAGAGTGTGACGTAACGGTAGATCTTACAGACTACCATAAATATTTTGAAAAGTTCGAACAATCAGAGCACTTCACCTTAAATAGAGATGGTAACTTTGATGCTACGCTCCCGATGTCAGGTCTTCAGGTTACTGTAAAACTTATGACATCCAGAGATGAGACTCGAATGTCCAACAGGATGAACACGAAGAAGAAGAATAAATTGGCAGAAACCAACACTACCGATTTTTTGAAGTCGATCATCGTTTCTGTCGACGGAACATCTGATCCCTCGGATTTGAATGACATGATTGGCGACATGCCAGCAAGGGATTCCAGATTCCTTAGAAAGAACTACGCTCAGTTAGTTCCAGCGGTTAGACTCAAGGAAGATTTTGAGTGTATGTATTGCGGTGCGGAAACCGAAACGGAGGTTCCCCTGGAGGCCACGTTTTTTTGGCCTGACATCTGATTATATGTTGCACGTACATGAGCAGATATTCTATCTTGTTCAACACGGTAACTGGAACTATTTCGATGTTTATGATTTACCCATCACCATCAGAAGGTGGTTCGTTGAAAGACTTTCCAAATACTTTGAAGAAAGAAACAAAGAGATGGAAAAGGCGAAGAAGTAAACTATTTACTGGTGGAGACCCTTATGGACAAAAAAGAACCAATTGTAATTGATTTTACCAGGATAGATGAAAGTTTCTTGGTTGCTATGGGTGCTAGATTAAGGTTAATCTTAGACGCCCTGTTTACTGGAGAGTACTTTCCAGTTTCTGTTAAGGGTTCGCCACAGCAAGTGGATTCGTTCGTAAAGACTCTGGCAGGAGAAAAGAGATATATCTCGTCATTGTCTCAATATGGACTGAACAATCCTAAAACGTTTCGAGACAAATTTAAGTTAGATAGGTCAATCAAATCTTTTGAAAGAGATACAGGATTAGTTTGGCCATTTAAGTAGAGGACTGCTAAATGGCTTTCATAGATCCGCAAAAATTAGACGCACTATTTAGAAAGTTCCAGACAGGTGGTGAATACAATCCCAAAGACGGCGAACCCCCTGAGATAAGCGAGTCAGATCAAGCGCTTATTAAGTCGATTTTTTCTGAGTATGAAAGGATTATTGCACGGCGCGAAAAAGGGGGTTCTGGACTACAGGATTCCAATGACTTTTTCAGTAA
>Ga0315330_10003658_pt1 | contig 10549 bp, 9 predicted proteins | sample M140m34915metaG_FD_203453 | JGI IMG/M metagenome (GOLD analysis project Ga0315330, IMG submission 203453) | Ammonia-oxidizing marine archaeal communities from Monterey Bay, California, United States - M1 40m 34915 | ecosystem: Environmental > Aquatic > Marine > Intertidal zone | place: USA... | reverse complement strand
ACTCGTCAAAGCCGCGATCATTTGGATGAAGTGGCGACTGTGTTCCGTTATGCCATTTCCCGAAGGCACCCGTCGCGTAGCCAGCCGCCTGGAAGACATTTGCAAAAGTAGTCTCATCAGCATTCAACCGCTCTTGACCTTGGCTGACTCCACTAACCCCCGTGCGTGGATGATACCTTCCGGTCAGAAACTCAGCACGAGTTGGCGCGCACACCTGACAGACATAAAAGTTTTGAAAAGAGGCCCCCTGCTTGGCGATCGAATCGAGATGGGGAGTGGAAAGATTTGTGTTTCCGTGGAGCCCCAAATCTCCCCAACCCTGGTCATCCGTCAAGATAATCAACACGTTGGGCTGCCCAGCACGGCAAGCATGCAAATTCATCGCAAGTAGCAGCACGAGCCCAAACCAAGCTCGGCAATTCCATACTCTGATCACCGCAATTCCTACCATTTTGTGCATACCATCTGTCATGCGTATCGAGCAAAAGAGCGTAGTCCTCGGGGTCGCACACCGTTGACGCTAAATCAACGAACAACCCGCCCCGATCCTGACCCACCAGCTAGCGCATCAACCTCAGCACGACTCGAATGATTGAAATCACCTTCAATGGAATGAGCCAAGCAGGATGCCGCCACAGCGAAATCCAAGGCTTCTTCCAACGATGGATAATCTGTACTGGTCAACGCATAGATCAGTCCCGCTGCAAAGGAATCTCCACCGCCCACACGATCCACGATATTGCGAATCTCATAAGGTGCATAGTCATTGCTGCGTCTTGGTGCAAAGATTGCGGTTGCACTTTGAGCCGCATACAACATTGCGCCCCAATTGTTGTGTGACGCAGATAAACTTTCGCGGAGAGTAGTTGCGACGATTCCAATGTTAGGAAATTCCGCAACTACCTGTTTGGCCACATCAGGATAGCTTGCGATATCTAATTTCCCGGAATGCACATCCGAATGTTCACCGCGTATTCCTAGTACATCCCCACAATCTTCTTCATTAGCGATCAGCACATCAACGCTGGTCAACACTTCGGACATCACTCGTTTAGCCAAATCACGCTTGGAGGTTTCAGGTTCCCACTGCCACAACTTTGCTCGAAAGTTCAAGTCACAGGAAACGGTCAGCCCAGCCTGTTTCGCTGCGCGTACTGCAGCAACAGTCGCTTCAGCAGCTTGGCTAGAAATTGCGGGTGTGATCCCGGTAACGTGAAACCATTGTCCATCGGCAAAAATCCCGGGCCAGTCGTAAACCTGCGCTTCCGTCAGACTGATCGCCGAATGATCTCGATCATAAATCACACGGCTCGGTCTCTGATTGGCACCCTTTTCCAGAAAGTAGAGGCCCATTCGACCATAGTCCGTCCGAACGATGTGCGACGCCATGCCAGTGGCTTGCAGCGATGCAATGCAAGCGTCCGCGAGGTCATTATGAGGCAATGCCGTCACAAACTTGGCATCTGCACCAAAGAATGCAAGGGAAGCAGCAACGTTTGCTTCTGCCCCAGCGAAGGTCACTTCCAAGGTACCCGGCAGTCCCTGACCCAAACGAACGAAGCCGGGCGGGGTCAAACGCCCCATGATTTCACCAAATGTAATGATCGATTTCATTTCTCGCGTAATTCCTTGATAACACGGCGGGCCTCAGTCGCATGGTCAATGACGACTGACCAATTGCGTTCCTGAATCATTTTCCGAGGAGCCAACCAGGACCCACCAATCGCGGGTACCGCTGCGTCGAACAGATAACCTGCCATGTTAGCTGCATTGATACCGCCCAGTGGCAAAAACTGGAGTCCGAGGTGCGCGTATGGGGCGTACATACTTCGCAGGTACTTGATCCCACCGCTCGGTTCAGCAGGAAAGAACTTTAGCTCCCGACACCCAAGTTCAACAGCCAACTCAATCTCCGACGGTGTAACAATTCCCGGAGCAAAGGGCAGCCCAAGCTCTTTGGCCCGCTCCACCACCTTCACATTCAAGCCGGGCGCTACTCCGAAAGCAGCACCAGCATCCACAACCTCTTCTAATTGCTGCGGACTCAGAATGGTTCCCACCCCTGCGAGCATCTCGGGCACCTGCTCGCGAACGAGGCGCAAGGCATCAACTGCTGCAGGTGTACGCAACGTTAATTCCATGGCATCAATACCACAGGCCAACAATGCTCGTGCCAGAGGCACTGCATCCTCAGGCTGATCAATGACCAACACTGCAATCACGCCGCTTTTCTCAATACGCTGCAATGTTGATTCGGGGAAAAGTGAATCCATGAATCCTATTTCTCAAGATGAACATTCAATTGGGTGGACAGTATCAAACGATAGCCGTTCGTGGATCGTAGTTACAGCGGCAACAAGTCAAAGTCGTTTATCTATTTTCCCAGCCACCCAACCTTGGTCACGGTCATCAGATACTGGTTGAACTCAAAAACAGGTCGAAAATTCAAAAACACCCAACTCACAAGGAAGATAATCCAAAGTTACGAAAACAGGCGAGATGCAAAATCACCAGAATTATCGAAGCGCAAGGGGGCCGGCGCACCCAACAATTCCAAGTCAGAACGTTGACTTGCTGCCTCCCAGTAACTCCGACTGCACGCAAGCTCGCTGAGCTGAAGCGTATCTCGAATCCACAACCAATTGAGATCCGACCGTTTCTCTGCTTGGGTCTGCGACACCACAGCATCCAAAACGTCCCGATCTGAATCAAAAGTGACAGGAATAGCCCCAGCCGTGACGTGGGCACTGGTAACGCAATTGATCCGGGTGACTTCTTCATTGATTGCGTTCACCATTCGGCGATGACCGTAATCAGCAATCCCTACCCCACACCCATTGCCCGCTGTCTTGTCTGTTAAGGCTCGTACATAAATCTGCCGTATCTTGGGAAATTCATCGGGTGCAGCGCTCCGATCATTGGTCTTTCGACCGATTACATTGGTATCCATTCCGCAACCACTGATCTCTTTTCCTATTTGATCCACGATCAATAAATCAGCATGGTCAAAAGGTAGACGCGGCATTCGGCTGCGAGCCATTTCGAGGAGTTCGGGTTCGCGGGTCAAAAAGTCTGCTGAAGCTACCGCTTCGACATGCGAGGTGTTCTCGAACGCATCCTCGACAATGGCAATGCCAGCGATAATGGAAACACTTTCCACAATCATTGAGACAATTTCTGGTGCCAACAATTCAAGACGATGGTCGTAGTGTGGAAATACTTGATGGTACAGATAGGCACCACGATGTTTTCCGAGCCCAATCATCAGCATTTTGATCAGGCCGCTTTCATACATTCCCGCCAACCGCGTGTGAGGCTTGATTCGATTCACCACGACAACATGATCTGCCTCACTGGCAACGCGATCGAAGTGAACATCCACCCCATCTGAAGTAGTCCCGATCAATACCGTATCCATACTGGCCTCGACAGGGCACCCCATTTGCTCCGGTGTAACGCCGTATGAAGCAAGGACTGCTGCCTGACCGTCAGCAGTTGCCCCACCATGACTCCCCATAGCCGGCACGATGACGGGGCGACCGCCCCGATCGCTCACCTGCTGGACCACGCTCGCAACAATGGTTTTCAGGTTCGCGATCCCGCGACTCCCCACCGCAATGGCCACTCGTTGCCCCGATTGAACCTGCGTTAAAGGTGACTGTGCTACCGTCGCACAAATGGCTGCGGGTATATCAGCAATGGCATGCTGCTTAAAACTCTGCCTCACCGGAAAGAACTCCGGATAAGGTGATTTAGCCTCACTGTTCACTGCTCTTTCACTACTCACTGTGTCCGCAACTCCAACGGATTGACATCCAACGGGGATCCACCAGCCTGCAATTGTTTGACACCGGCACTACTGACCCTTGTTCTTTGCACATCAACACTTTTCAACGCAGGCATCGCAAGGATCGGAGCAACCGATTGATCAGAAACCTGCGTTCCAGTCATCCACAATGTCGTGATCTTTGTCGCACCGCCAAGTGATTCAATGGCTCCATCACCTACCTTTGTCCAACTCAAGTCAACTTCATTCAGTTTTGTCGCCTTGCGAAGCCAATTCCCCAAACCTGAATCGATGCGTGTTGCTTCCAAACTCAGCTGTTCCAATTTCTCCGGCTTGGGAACCAGACGTTGAACTGCAGAATTTCCAATTGGCAAACGAGAGAGATCAAGCCACTGCAAAGAAGGTGATACCGGAATAGTCAGCAAGCCTGCCTCTGATACTTCACAACCCGCCAAACACAATTGCTGAATGGGGTAAGACACACGATTGTCCGCAAGATGCTGGTCATCCACTGTCAAAAACTTGCGTACTGAACGGTCCAATTCGTTCCAATCCAATTCATCATCCAGCGAGGCACTTTCTGCATTGATCTTGTAAAGAGTTGCCAGTTGATCATAGACCCATTGGCGATCGCGAGCACTGCGACCATCGAATAACTGGTGTGTTCGCAGAATTGCATGTGCATACCAACGCGCAATATCCGAGCGCACCTGCGCGGCTTCTCTGCCATCCTGCCTCAGCTCATCCATCGACATCGAATCACCGCCAACCAGCAAGCGGTATCTGGCGAATTGCAGTCGCGACGAATTCCAACCACCGACGGTAGCAACTTGCGGCCCCAGATGCAGTGACTCAAAGTAGCCAGCGATACCCTCAATCAACCAAAAGCCTTCGTTGGTTGCTGGCATACTGCGTCCCAATCCAGAGCGTGTGGCTTCGCGAAAAAGTTGGTGCACCAATTCATGCCGGCGTGTCGCAGGGTCATCCAGCTCTGATGCAAACAACAGGACCGTCTTGTACTTGTCACTATAGAAGCCTGTTGACAACTCAACTCCCGGAGTCGCACCCAGCACTTTGCGGTACTCATCTGCATTGCTGCACAACACCACTCTCAACTTTCGACGAGTCGTGATTCTTTGAGGGCTACTCTCTAAAAACGAGGTGACGGATTCATCATCACCCATCTTTTTGAACGCCAGAGAAACCTGTGCACTTGATTCCCACAAGGGAAAGAACATCTGCGTCCAAACCCAATAACAACGCTCCAAATCTTCGGCAACTCTCATACTGGCTTCGCGATCAGCTTTGCTGTAGAGAACGAAATGCGCTGTATCCACCTGCGCATACGAACCCGACTTCCAACCAAGCCAACGCGGCGCACCTCGACCCCGTTTGGCCGTCGATTCAAAGTCCCCCTTCAACGGCAACCCAAGAAAACGTCGGATCCCAGCATTGGCAGGGTCAGCATGATGCGCCTGCCAAAGTCGTCGATAGGCTTTCCAGCCGGGCGACGCCTGTTCTCCCAAGGCGACATCAGCAAACAAACCGTCACCGGGTTCAGAACCATGGGCCTCTGGGGCGAGCGGAAGAAATAAGGTTGTGCGATCAGCTGCAATAACAGCGTTGCCAACAAAAAGCTGGAAAACACACATGGCAGCAAATGTTGCGAAACATCGCAACACCCGATTGCTTCTCCGCCATTTACAAGGCTCGCGTTTACTACCGAATCGACCGTCCGCATACAAACGCGTGTTTTTCCCTTCGGCTCGACCCAAGCCATTTCCAATCAAAGTTATTGTTTGCATCGTCTGCATCACATGCTCATTCGCATTAAACTGTACTGATCGAGTGCTATCTTGCTGTTTTGCTGTTATCCAACAACCAACGGCGGAATCCCTCAGGATCATGCACCCCGACGAACTCATAGTCTACCACCCCAGAACGATCATGCTGATACGCCCCATGTCCCACCGCTTAACTTTCCGACTGCTCGCCGTCTGTTTTTCATTGTGTGTCTTTCAGCCAACCGTCAGCGCTGCCGAGCGAAATGTGCTGTTTATCATCACCGACGACGAGAGTCCAACTCTGGGTTGTTATGGGGATCCAATTGCGAAAACACCAGCAATTGATGCCATTGCCCGCGACGGTGTCATCTTTCGAAACGCGTTCGCGACCACGGCTTCCTGCAGTGCCAGTCGTAGTGTCGTGATGAGCGGTCTGCACAATCATCGCAATGGCCAGTTTGGTCACCAGCACCACTTCCACAAATTTTCGTCGTTTCACAACGTGGTCAAGCTCTCGCTGCCTCGCGTGATGGCGCGCGCCGGATATCGCACCGGAAATATCGGTAAGTACCATGTGGCACCAGAAACGGTGTATCACTTTGAAACCAGTCTGAGAGGCAACGGCCGCAATGCCGTCCAGATGGCTGAGGCCAGCCGCGACTTCCTGACGAATCGTGACGACGAGCGGCCGTTCTTTTTGTACTTCGCAACCTCTGACCCGCATCGCGGGGGAGGCACCGATAAGACTTCCAAGCTGGAGCTCAAACCTGACCTATTCGGCAATAAACCGAACGGAAAATCTCACCCCGATGTCGACGAAGTGTTTTACGATCCTGCCAAGGTAGCAATTCCAGCATTTCTTCCGGACACAGCTGAAACCCGAGAAGAGTTGGCACAGTATTATCAATCATGTTCGCGAATTGACCAAGGTGTTGCCCGGCTGGTTCAGATCCTCAAGGAGGCGGACCTGTACGACAAGACATTGATCATTTTCACAAGTGATCACGGGATGGCGTTCGCCGGCGGCAAAACGACTGTCTACGAAGGCGGCCTGCGTGTCCCTATGGTGGTACGTGATCCCTACCAAACAAAACGAGGTGTCGAATCGGAGGCGCTCATCAGCCACATCGACATTACTCCCACCATCCTTGATTTCGGAAAGGGGCTAGATACTAAAACCAATGGACCAAAGAACCCACTCAATGCTGATCAGTTCTGGAAAGATCGTGGTGAAGCCTTAAAGGAAAATCGCAACGGTGGAAAGAAGTTCAATTCCTATCATGGAAAATCATGGCTCCACTGTCTCAGCAAACCAGCCGAACAACACCACGACACGATATTCGCTTCTCATACATTTCACGAAATTCAAATGTACTATCCCATGCGAGTCGTCCGAGACAGCAAGTACAAACTGATTTGGAATATCGCACACCCGCTACCCTATCCATTCGCTTCTGACCTTTGGGCAGCCAGTAGCTGGCAGGCCCAATGGGCGCTGGGCAAAGATGCAAACTATGGCAACAAGACGGTTGGCGAATATGTTAACCGACCGCAATTCGAGCTGTTCGACATCGCCGCAGATCCAAACGAAACGACAAATCTCGCTGAAAGTGCCGGACACCAGGACGTGCTGGAAAAATACAAGAACACGCTTAAACAGATGCAGAAAAAGATGGAAGATCCGTGGATCATGAAATGGAACTACGAATGATCTTCTGTGGATCCCAGAAAATAACGATTCAAAAAGGCCTTGCGATCGATCTGTTCTGAGGCCAGTTCGACCATTCCATAGAGTCGTTCCTGATCCCGACGCTTTTTGTCGGCAAGAAACTCATCATCTCGAAACATATCCGGTGCTTGAGAGATGATCTGAAAACATTCCGGTGGTCGCGAACCTGCGATCACGCCTTGCCGATCAAGCATCGAAATCGCGGTCGCCAAACGGTGATCATGGCGACTCACTCGTTGCAACCGATCATTCATCCAATCTAAACCAAAACCTCGGCACTCCTCTGGATGCTCCGACAGCAAAGTGAGCACACGAGAATAAAAATCCGCATCCGGGTTTGCCCACTCAATGAACTGCATCTGTGTCATCAAATCATTCTGATCGTAAAGCCAGAGACACAAACTCGGATTCCCATCTCGTCCAGCACGACCTATTTCCTGATAATAGGATTCGATAGAACCTGGTGTTTCAGCGTGCACGACGATGCGGATGTCTTCTTTGTCCACTCCCATGCCAAAGGCGTTCGTCGCCAGCACCACGTCAGTTTTACCGGACATGAACGCTTTTTGTATCCGACGTCGTTTATCGCGGGGCAAATCTCCGTGGTAATTGACATGGTCTATTCCGCGAGCAAGTAAGGCATCACTGAATCGCTCAAGAGTTTTGATCAATGAGAAATAAATGATCACGCTTCCGCTGCGATAACTTTCTTCGTTCAGTGTGGATTCAATCGCATCAATTTTTTCACTTTCGTCCCAAACTTCACGAACATCCAACTTCAAGTTGGGTCGATCAATCCCTTCATGAAACAAGCGAATTTCATCCGCAGGAATTCCCAACTGTCGATAGATATCGATACGACACTCAGCAGTCGCGGTTGCCGTCAATGCGATCGTGGTCGGCTCATTTAACCATTGTCGAATTTCAGCCAACCTCGAATAGTCAGGTCGAAAATCATGCCCCCACTGGCTGACACAATGGGCTTCATCGACTGCCAACAGTGAAATTTCACGATTTGCCAAGACCTCCCGGAACTCTGCCTTTCGGAAGCGTTCGGGAGTCACATAAAGCAAACGGTACTTCCCCTCCGCAATTTCAGCATATCGCTGCACTCGTTGTTCGCGACTCAGCGATGAGTTAATGAAAGCTGCATCGATACCTCGTGCTTGCAGGGAATCAACTTGATCTTGCATCAATGCAATCAACGGCGAGAGCACTAACACAATGCCTTGGCAACCAGGCTTCAAAAGCAGTGCAGGGATTTGATAACAGAGTGACTTGCCCATTCCAGTGGGCATCACCACCATCGCATGTTTACCATCACACACATGGCGAATGATCTCGGCTTGCGGCTTACGAAACGATTCAAAACCGAAAAATTGACACAACAGGGACTCTGGAGTCTGTGACTCGGTTTGATCCTGATGCGTGTGTAAGTGCTTGCTCTTATTCATGCTGACATGCTGCCGCCCGCAACCAAAATCGACAACCCGGCATCCTTGGCAAACTGTTCGCCAAGCATTTTGATGATATTCTCCATCGCCAGCCCAAAACGAAAAAGCCGGCCTACAAGCGATCCTACATTGCTATTTAACGGCTTTTTTGGCTGTAAACCTCCGGCTTTTCTTCGCATTGCCACTGCTGATTCTCCATAACTGGCACATCTCGATGTTTTCAGCTAACGGGTATCCAGTTGTGTTTTTCTGAATTTCCTTCTCTTCATATCTTCACTGAGGCCGGACCATGTCAGACGAAGAAGCAATTGACTTTGAACAGATTGAAGCCGAGACAGACTAGCGTCACCAGAAATCTTTGCTGGCAACCTGCTTGATTGGCAGTGGAACGACAAGCAAGCGACCTGTTCATTTCCGATGAATCACAGTCGGTCTCGATTGGTATCCGTCGACTCGGACGAGTCGAACACGTTCGAAAACTGACACGAGATTATGGACGTCGAATTCAAGAGCATGTACGCGTGTTAGCTGGAGGTGACCCTAGCGAAATGCTTCGGCCCACCGAAGGAAGGCAATCACCGTGACGCCGAATGTTCGTGAAATAGTTCTGCGGCTAAGTAGCATGCCAACACTGCATGGCGAGGATGTGTCGACAAGACGCTTTGATCCTGTGAGTGGTGTCCGAAGCCTGAATGAACTTGGTTATGATGCCACTGAACTTGGAATGATCAGGGAACTTCTAAGTCAGCCATCAGGGCTGATCCTAGTCGCTGACCCCGTTGCAAGTGGTAAATCCAGCACGCTGCATGCGATACTTGATGAGTTGAATGATGGAAGCCGAAAGATCCACAGGCTCGAAGATCCGATCGAGCATTCCATCCCCGGCGTCATTCAATCGCAAATTAATGAGAGGGCGAATTTTGGTTTCGCAGAGCTTCTTTCGACGGTGCTTCGACACAGCCCCGATGTGATCATGCTTGGTGAAATTCGCGATGCACGCACTACTGCAATTGCCATTCGGGCAGGAGCAAGCAGTCGACTTGTGCTGGCAACCACCCATGCCCGATCTGCCGCAGAAGCCATCGATTCCATGCTGCACACGGTGTCAATCCGAATGCTATTTCACAAGCCTTATTAGGTGCCATCAACCAGCGACTGCTCGGAAGCATCCGCGACGAATGTGGAGAGCGGTTCGGCGGACGAAGCCCCGATGTCGACGAACGCGTCGCACAGCGACTCGGTGAGCAATCTGCTGAACTCTGGAAAACAACAGGATGTGATGCATGCTACGGCAACGGCTTCTCGAAGATGAACTACGTGCCAGAGATCCTTACGATCAAACCGATCGCTTAAGGAAGCGATCGCAAGTGGCTCCACCTCAGTGACTCTTGAAGATGCGGCCAAGCACAATGGCGTGCTCTGCATGGCCGAGGCACTCGCAGCCAGAGTGTATCGTGGAGAAACAACACCTCACGAAGCACGCCGAGTGATCCCCGCCCCGCTATTCGCCAGATTACGAGTGACAGTCTGCATCACCAAAATTTCACAACACAGCCAGCATAAAAAAAGGCAACCAACCGCTATCGGTTGACCGCCTTTTTTCAAATCAATTGGCTGACGGGACTCAGATCTGACCTTCGCCCGGCGTCACATCATCAGGACCAGTCGTCGGCTCTGCCGCTTCTGGTGCCGCTTCAGCAGCTGGTGCTTCGGCGACTGGTGCTTCAGCGACTGGTGCTTCAGCCACTGGTGCTTCGGCCACTGGTGCTTCAGCCACTGGTGCTTCAGCCACTGG
>Ga0315330_10003657_pt1 | contig 10550 bp, 10 predicted proteins | sample M140m34915metaG_FD_203453 | JGI IMG/M metagenome (GOLD analysis project Ga0315330, IMG submission 203453) | Ammonia-oxidizing marine archaeal communities from Monterey Bay, California, United States - M1 40m 34915 | ecosystem: Environmental > Aquatic > Marine > Intertidal zone | place: USA... | reverse complement strand
TGAATGAGTAATATTATTCATAATGAGAAATTGCCTCCTCATAACTATGCAAAAAGCGTTCAGTCATGATTTTAAGTCCATATTTCTGTTTTGCATAGGCATTACAAGCAATAGAAGATTGCAGGGCTTCCTCGCCTGAGCGTATTCGTTTTATACCAAGCTCCAATGCATCTCTATCACCGTATTCAACAAAATAACCATAGCCCTGAGGTGCAACCTCCTCGGGTCCACCGCCCTTAAACCCTGCAACGGGAGTACCACAAGCTAGACTCTCTGCGCAAACCATAGAAAATGATTCACTTTTACTAACAACCAATGTTAAATTCGACTGATCATAAAGATTTGCCAAATAAGCCTTATCCGAGATGTCACCGAAACTAGTTACGTTCGGCGGCAGCCTGTTAACATCCTCAGCAGCTCCAACAAGAAGAAACGTTATGTCAGGCAACCGGGCCGCTAAATCTAACACAAAAGACCCCCCTTTTGCACTACTCATAAGATTGGCGCCAACTGCGATCACTATGAATTCATCATCTCTGCTTCTAATGGAAGGAAACTCTTGGCTTGCTCCGATATTAAATATGTCGCAATCAACACCATTTTGTACAGTCTTTATAATGGTATCTTTTTTTAGCATAGGCGACGCAGCAACATTATGTGTCAACCAAGACGATGGTGTTGTTATAGATATTGTTGATTGATTTTGGAACAGGCGTTTTTTTTTAAAAAATAAGTACTTGCTGAAGTCAAATATCCAAGTCTCAGGAAATGTTGATTTCTGGGGACAGGACTCACAGTTAACTCTCCACTTTTGACAACCATTAGTTGCACCGCAATTACCAGTGATCATGAACTCAGAGTGAAAAGTCCACACAACCGGAATTTTTTTTTCCTTCAAAAAATCAAGAAACGAAAAATAATTGATGAAGAATCCATGAAGGTCGTGTAAATGAACGACATCGGGTTTAAATTTATCAACCTTTCTCTTAAGTCTATAGGTCGCTATAGGTGAGAACATTCCATTAAGACCGATAACTCTGCTTAACGAAGCATGTATTAAAAACTCAATAGTGCCGGAAAACTTATTTACGCCTGCATCTTCACTAATCGGACCACGGCCGTAACAAACTAATACCTCATGACCTAGTTGCTTCAGGCGCTTAAAAAGGTCTGCGACAATCTTACCGGTACTGCTGGTGCCATAATTAACATCCACTAGCATAATTCTCATATTTGTAATGTCCTACTTTATTGCTGCCAATACATTAGCAGCTGATGTTTCTGAAGAAATTCGGGTTGACATGACAACAGATCGCTCACCCATCTTTTTACGCGTTTCGACTGTAATTTCTTCAAACATAAGGAATGTGGCCAAAAGTGAATGAGCATCGTGAGTGCGAAAAATCAAACCATTGTGTTTGTGAATCACAAGTCGAGAATTTGCTCCAACACAGTCCGCAGATATTATTGGTAACCCGCAGCACGCAAACTCATGTACAACCACGCCCCAAGCATCAGTTTTGCTGGGGACCACCGCACAATCGGCCTGGATCATATACGACCTTACAACACTAGGGTCTGCAAAGGGTATTACGGTAACATTTTTCACGTTAGTAAAACTTTCAGTCATGGAGCCGGCGCCCACAATCAAAAGCTCAGAATTCGGAGCCACTTTAGTAAGATGATTCCAAGCCTCTAGCAAAATATCTACACCCTTAACCTCCTCGAGCCTTCCAACGTATATGTATTTTATGCTTTTTCTAGTAACGCGCTCCATCAATTCTGTCTCTGAAGGCGGGCGAAATATCTTGGTGTCGGCTGACAAACAGTCGAAGACGATGTTATTAAAAGAAAACCCAAGCCGGCTGGCGAACTCAAACTGTCGATCTCCTGCCACCCAAGCATGTGAGAAAAAAAGAGACAGTATGCGGGCCTTGCCGAGCAAAGACCCAAAAATTTGTCTGATAGTCCCAAACCATTGATCGTCAAACCCAACTAATACTGGAACCTGCTGCCTTCGCATTAAAAAACAAACAGGAAGATACGACCAATCCTGCCACCCTGATACAATCAACGCTTTAGGCGACAACTCCCTCGCTAATCTAATAAGAGATCTAAAATCGTGAGCTGAACGATTATGAACCGTCAAACCGGCTCGCTTCTCAATAGAATGAGGTGTCAATTTCTTGTGATCCCATTGCACTAAGGTCACTTGCCACCCCTGTTTGATTAGGGCGTCGATCGTCGCAGTTGTGTAGCCCATTGCCTCAGTGTACAAATACAATATACACCGATCACTAGACATATGTGTATTCATCTATTTAATAGTTCCTGTTGATACACCCTGGCTCCAATCATCGCTTGTAGTAGTTATAAAAACTCTGCCCTTTCGACCGAGCAGCAAACCCGAAGAAATATAATAAAGAAAAGAAAAATGCAGAGACAAAAACGTAGGAGCTACGGAGATACTAATGAGATATGTGATAATCCATACAACTAGTAATGTATCTGACATACTAGATCCAGAAACTAGAACCCATCTCAGAAGTGCGACGACTGCGGGCAGGTAAAGAAAGACCAAACCAAATAACCCCACCTCATATAGAATCTGAAAAAAAGAGCTTTCATAATGTGTATACACTGGAAAAGTATCTGGAATATTTCCCATGGTAGCGCCAACACCATGACCCGTCAATAAATGCATATTCAAATGAAAAAGCTGTAATCCTTCTGACCAACGAGAAAAACGCTGAGCATTTGAGGCATCAGAATCATCAAGCAGCATGCTAGAGAACTCAATTACCCATTCAAATAACCAAATAATCATCGAAAAACTCAGGATTACAACAAGTCCGTAGAAAAACTTTTCACCAACACCATTCTCATTGCGAAAGACTCTTTTGCTCCAATGAGGGAACGTAAAGATAAATAGTAAGGCAGTTAAGATCAACCAACTTAAAATAGCAGCCTTCGAAGCAGTCATTAAAATAGCAGAAGTATAAAAAACGTAGAAAAATGATATTGCAGCTATAGATTGGAAAAACCTGTTGTCTCTCCAAATTACCAAAATTGACGCCAAAAAACAAAATGCTAGCGTTGGAAAAACTATTGTAGCGGCTCCAAAAAATAAAGATGCTCGTCTTAAGAAAGCGAATCCTTCAAGATTATCGAGCGAACTATATTCACCTCTTGGGATGTTGATGAAAAAATCTGTAAAGTAGTCAATACCAAGCCCAATCACTAAAAAAATTCCTAGGTAATGGCTTAATCTAAACATTAATACCTTTGCATTATTGACTCCCAGATAGCGCGGAACCAAAATAATAGAAATAGTTCCAATGTAAAGAAATAAAGCATACATTACTCTTGAAAAACTCATTCCTGAAATCAAAGCAGTTACTACAGCTGGCAACAATAAAAATAAAGAAACTATGAAAACCATAGAATCTGTTGATAATTTTTTTTTAAAACAAAACCAAATCCCCCAAAAAAACATCACAATTATTAATAATTGTTTCCACACAATCAGGGGTGTAGAAGACGTCAAAAAGGAGATAAGTATATGGTTTGGATAAAAAACAGCCATTATGATGATCAGAAAATATAAAGATTTTTTTATATTAATAACCATTAATTAACTCCATGTACTTACATTTGCTGTGATATCAATTATATAAGCCATACAAAAAATAACCGACAATAATTTTAAGCACCGCCCCTAATGCTTTATTTCTATCTTTTCAATATGCGAGAAAGTATCAACTCTATAATCACTCGAAAGCTAGACATATAGTCGCCATACATATGCATCAATAGTCTTGCTCGCACAGAAAGACGGCGCTTTCTATCTACGAACTTTACATGCGTAAGATATATGTAATCCATGGAATTTCGATGCGACTTAAACATTATATTAAGTTCAATTGGCTTCATGCATATTGAAAAACTTTTGATACTCTCTGTGGGTTGGGTCGTAGTAAGAATAAATGCATCCTCATCATAAAGTGAGAGATTTTTAGCTCCAGTAAAATCTATTATTGGTGTTATTTTTTTTCCTTCAACAACCAATTCGAATTTATCGCTGTCCGGCTCCATATATGCGTCATACCTGATACTGTTATTAAAATCTTGAACAAAGTTAAAATTTAATTTTTTGTCATTGGGTGCCTTCATTGCAACCTGAAGTAAGCTTGTTTCTGATCGATGCACTCCACCGGAATCAGAAAAGTTAGTCGAATAACTATCAAAAGGATATAGAAAATACAGGTCTCGCTCAATTATGTACGCAGAAAAGTATTTTTTCCATGAACTTTCTGGCCAATCCGCTATAACCTTTGGAAGGCTTAAATTTTGTGAGGGCGATAACACCATATTTAAAGAATACCATGACCGAAACGCTCGCCATTGATTTCTAGTCCACGCCTGCCCCCAAGAACTGACGACTTGCATAAGATAGGCATCAGAACCATCCCTAAGCGCTTGAAAAGGCATTGCAGCTAATTCATTCCATTCATAGCTATAAAGCGAAATACCGGCTATGTTTTCTTGATTAAGTGAGTGATCAATAGCCGATGCTGCAAAGTACAAAAAAGAGTCGGCCACTACAATATCGTCTTCTAAAACTATAACGCCATCATAACTTTCTGACATATCACCGCAAGCCAATATATGCTCACGCAAGCCTAGGTTTTGAGTTCTGATTACTTTTTTGGTGGCAAATTTTTGTGATTGATAGTTTTCGGCAAACGAACAAACTTCCTCACTAGGATCACCATCTACAGAAATAACAAGAGTAACATCAAGTGATTCGGGAACATTCGAGTTTTCAATTGAAGCCAATAATCGCTTGAGAGCATCTAGACGACTGTGCGCAACAGTTATTATAGCTAAAGTACTAAAATTCACGAATCAAACTCCATAATATAGAATGCTATTTTAGTCTCCATACCTCCCAAATCTTCGATTTTATAAGTTAATGACATCCACTCAAAAAACAAGGTCAACACCAAAGATAGGTGCTTAGCTTTGTTAGCACAACCTTGACTAAATGATATCAAGTATTTGATTTGCTGTTTTCTATCCACCAATTATACATCCTACTTAAACCGTCTGAGATTTCAGTGCTAGCAGACCAACCCATTTTACATATTTTGTCATTATTCATTATCTTCCTTGGAGTGCCGTCAGGACGAGATGAATCGAACCCAATTTCTCCTTTAAAACCAACAATATCCGCCATAATATATGCTAACTCTCTTATTGATACTTCCTTTGAAGAGCCCAGGTTTACCATGCCACCATCATCATAATTAAGCATTAAAAATACGCAGGCATCCGCTAAATCATTGGCCTCAATGAGTTCACGCTTGGGTTTGCCGCTACCCCAAACAGAAACTTTGGAAAGGTTTGCTAATTTTGCTTCGTGAAAACGACGCATCATGCCAGCCACAACATGACTATTTTCAGGATCAAAGTTGTCCCCCACCCCATAGACATTTGAAGGCATGACAGTAAAAGCATTAAATCCAAATTGCTTTCGGTAAGCATCACACATGACTTTACCTGCAATCTTTGCTATTGCATAAGGCAAATTAGTTGGCTCCATTGCTCCCGTAAGCAAACTATCTTCTGTAATTGGTTGTTGCGCAAATTTCGGGTAAATGCAGCTAGAGCCAAGAAATAATAGCTTTTTAACACCATAGCGGTAGGCTGCATCAATAACGTTAGTTTGGATTCTCAGATTGTCATGAATGAAGTCAGCTCCCTTAGTTTCATTTGCAACTATTCCTCCAACCTTGGCTGCTGCTAAGAATACATAGTCGGGCTTTTCCTCTATAAAGAATCTTTCAACCAATGAAAAATTATCCAAGGGTAACTGTGCATGCGTTCGAAGTATGATATTGTTAAATCCTCTCGCGCGAAGGTTTCGCTCAATTGCAGACCCCACCATTCCGCGATGCCCTGCGACATAAATTCTAGAGTCAAACTTCATGAAACACTCATGCAAGTTCATTGGTTATGGAGCGCTCGCTGTTGGTCAAGTACCATTCGCAAGTCTTTTTCAAACCTTCTGCCAGAGGTACTTGAGGTCGGTAACCTAGAGCACGTATTTTTGAAATATCAGGGCATCGACGTGGCGTCCCACCAATTGCAGCGGGAGATGGTAGAACATTCACCTCACAATCCATTATCTTCGATAAACTCTCAATAAGCACATTAATACTTACCTCTTCATCATTTCCAATGTGATAAATCTCGCGGTGTGCGCCTGACTCATACATGGTCAAAATACCGTCTACCACATCATCAACGTAGGCGAAGGCACGGGTCTCAGTTCCATCACCTTGTATTGGGAAGGATGCAGCATTTTTGGCCTCGCTCACAGACTTCTTAAGTCTCATAATAAATTCGGGAATAACATGCTTCCAACCCATATCAGGACCATAAACATTATGCGGTCGAAACACCTGAACCTTACGGAAATGATCTTTTCCATAATTAAAAGCAATCAATTCAGAGATTAACTTTGACCCCCCATATGAATATCGAGGATTTAGGCTGTCGGGAAGCATAAGAGCAACATCCTCGGACGTAGGGACGTTCAGAGGAGTTTGATAAACCTCAGCGCTAGAAGCTACCACTAGATCTGGTACTTCTGCTCGCTTGCATGCATTAGTTACAGCTAATGCACCGCGAACACCTACGTCCAATACTAGATCAGGGCGCTTATAAAAATTTTCTGTGCCATTAATAGCAGCGAGATGCATCACAACTTCTGACCCTGCCACAGCATGAGTTACAGCCGTTTCATCGCGCACATCAATATTGTGTAATTGAACGTGATCAGCAACCGAATCAAACCGACTGGTATCGCCACGCATCATGTTGTCAATTACGGAAACATCCCAGCCATCGTGCACAAGCTTTTTAACTAAATATGCCCCTATAAAACCGCCTCCACCTGTTATGACTACTTTCTTACTCATATCCCTATTTTCCCTGAATCACCCAACACAAAATATTTATCATCACACGACTTTGGATAATTTTTTTTAAGATTATTCCAATAGTCGTAGATGAAACCATCAACCTCCATGATTTCTAGCCATTCAGTTAGCATAATCTTTTCAAACATGGGGTGATTGTTTCCAATTATAACAACTGAGGCACCATTAATCGCCTCCTCAAGAGTATCATGGGCGATAATACCGGGCACTTCCTGCAATAAAACAGCTGGAGAAATTACAGGGTCATAAGCATGAACAGGCACATCAGGCCGCAATTGATTTAAAATACCCAGAACCTTGAGTGACATTGAACCACGTAGATCATCGGTAATAGGCCTTCCCTTAAAGGCCATACCAAGGATGGTGACTTTTACTGCTTCACCCATGTTACGTTGCTTCATTTGATTCACAATAAATCCTACAGTTTCTGCAGGTTGTCGCTCATTCACTAGACGAGAACTACGAGTTATCTCAAGATCAATACCACGTGTTTCTGCACTCTTGAGCAGAATATGTGGATCTTTTTCTAAGCAGGGTCCTCCTACCAGGCCGGGTGATGCTACTTTTGTTCGCTCGTAACCTACTGCACCCAAAGAAATCACCTCGGTTGCTTTAACACCAAATGCCTCACACGCACGCGCAACTTCGTTTGCGAATGCAAAATTCACATCTCGGCTTGTATTATCGACCAATTTAATTATCTCAGCAGTCTCCAGACTAGATACTTTTACGACTGTTTTCGTCAATCTAGAAAAAATTTCCGCTACTCTATTTCTAACATGCTCTTGATCTGCACCGATGATTTGAGGAAGTCTTAGTAATTCTTCGAGTGCATTACCCTCAAGCGTTCGTTCCGGGCACATCGCTATATCAAACCGCTTTCCCGATTTTTTTAAAATTGGAGCCACAAATTTTCTCGAAGTTTCTAATGCTACCGTTGAGCGGAGAATTACTAACGCATCATCTGCCATGTGGCTCGCAACTTCCTCCGTAGCATTCTTAATAAAATCGAAATTTGGATTACCATCTGAGTTAAGCGGTGTCCCTACTGTTATAATGTAAACATCAAACGGATCTTCTCCATTCAAAGCCCCTAATGCCTTCATTTGCGATGATATAACGACGCGCTCTAGAGCTTCGCGCAAACCGTCCTCACTAAAATGAGGAATGCCAGCATTGGTTTTTTCTACCAAGTCCTGACGCTTTTCTATTCCCACGACCTGAAACTCTGCCTCAGCCATTACTGTTGCCAGTGTTAGCCCAACATACCCAAGACCAATAACCGCAACTCTATTATCCTTCATATAGTTCTCCATAGTTATACCAATGTAGCCTGAGGTAGTTTACACAGGTTGCCTTCTTAATCAATTTTTTTTGAAGGATTTTTCTGCATTATTAATTCGCTATAAACAACCCGCTTGTGCTGAGCACATTTCTATAAAATTCAGCTAAAAATACATTGATAACTGACGAAAAGGTAGGGAAAAGAAATTTATGTTCCTTCAGCAGGACCAAGTTTTTTTATTGGACGGCAGGGTACTCCACCAGCCAGCACGTCTTCAGGCACATCACCTGCTACCACAGATCCAGCTGCAATTATTGCACCTCGGCCAATTTTGACTCCTGGTAAGATTAAACTGCGATAACCAATCCAAACACCATCACCCACTGAGATATCTCTACTAAGCCCTCTGCCGGCTCGTCTAATCCCAACATTATTAATCTCATGCGTGCCTGTTACGAAATGGACATGATCGGAAACATCGCACTCACTACCAATACTCACCGTACTTCCCTCTCCCCCAGTAAACACACAGCTACTTCCTATAAACGAATTGGAATCAATAAAAAGATTGATCGTTCTACTAACCTTTACAGAAGTGTAAATAATTACATCATCTGCTAGACGAACACCTTGAGCTACTAATAAACGCCTATGCAAAGCCTGAAATCTACTTTCTGGTAATAACTTTCTTAATAAATTTATTACTCCGTACAAAAAAGCACTATATTTCATTGATGAATCTCCTGAGCCTACGTCTTGAAACGTTTAAAGAAAACTCCTGCTGCGCAAACTCATAACCTTTTTTTCCATAAGCGAATATTATAGACTCATCATCAAATAGCCTTCTAATTACTTTGCTAAGATCGTTACTCGTAAAGTCCGAGAAAACATAAGAATCTTTAGAAAGCTCTTCGTAGGCAATAGAAGATACAACACATCTAGAATTATTAAAATAATCAGCAATTTTAGAAGGAAAATTATTATTGTGGTCAGGATCTTCTGGGTTTCTCATAGAAAGAGCTATTTCGCAACGTCGCAATAACTGTAAATATTCGTCGTTTTGCAAAACACCATGGTATTTAACATCACCACCGGAAGAACGTGCGGCTTTTATCCTTTTGTAGAAATCTTCTGAAGATAAGTCAAAAAGAGGTCCGGATATATTAAAAGTAACATCAGGTAACTTGCAAGCTGCTTCAATAATAATTTCCAGACCAGTTGTATAACCTATGGAGCCTGAATATAAAACATTTTTAGCGCCAATATCTAAGCAATCAAACCCATGGTTGGGATCAACAATTGCCGTTAAAAGTAAATTTTGCCCCAAAAAGTCATTATTTTTTCTTAATTTAATAACTCCATCGGCCTGGCGATATGGCATTAAAAATAGCCTATCTAAAAAAGTGCGAGGAGGCGATACATAATCCGCTGCAATTATAATAATTTTACTCCTTAGTAAAAATGCTAATTGAATTAAAAGAAAATTATAATAATCCACATTATAAAAAACTGTTATAGGACGTGATTGCTTTTTTATTGATTTATATAATTTGAAAATTGTCTTAGTTATCGTGGCTAGATAACGGAATACCCTGACTATTCTCTGCATTAATACTCCGAGACTGAAACCATAATTTGTAAGATCGGAAGTTCGGTCAGTGAGTGATGTCGGTTTAATATTTATTGTCTCGTCTGGGTTAGAAACACGAATGAATTTATTCTGAAGATTATTCCCTGCAATCGAGTATTCGCGATACCTTTCAGCTTCTTGGTCTGAAGTTAGCATGCCAATATATATGATTTGCTTAGGATCTTTTAGTATATTAAAGTCAGTCACTTGGCTTCTGGAAAATAGATGTTGACTCCTCATGAAGTAGACCCCTAACTGGAGCACGGAAATCGACCCGCACCCAATTAGAAAGCATATCACTAATAGCCTGGTGATATCTAGAACGATCTGAATTATCTAAAATCAATAACCCGCCAGGGCGTAACCAGTCTAAACATTCTTGAATACAAGCGTCACGAGCCCGACCATCAATAAAAATGGCATCAAAAGAGTTCACAGGAAAACGTTGAATGGAACTGACATATTCTTCAAAACTATAACCAATGTATTTCGTTGACTTAAAGGTCTCCTCAGATTGAAAATCTTCTTGATCAGCCTCTATCGGCTCAGGTTCGAAAAATAAATAATCTATGTTGATAAACTTTTCTAACTTTGAGCTATATCTCGTAAAGTAATCTTTGTCGTGTTC
>Ga0315330_10003655_pt1 | contig 10552 bp, 11 predicted proteins | sample M140m34915metaG_FD_203453 | JGI IMG/M metagenome (GOLD analysis project Ga0315330, IMG submission 203453) | Ammonia-oxidizing marine archaeal communities from Monterey Bay, California, United States - M1 40m 34915 | ecosystem: Environmental > Aquatic > Marine > Intertidal zone | place: USA... | reverse complement strand
AAACCCATAAAGTAAAGTTAAAAAAAATCGTCAGTATTTTTTAATTTGCTTGGTAAGTAAATAAAAACCCCCACTGTCTTAAGAAAATAAGGCTTTATAATTGAATCTCAATTTTGATCAAGACTTAAGGACAGTATCTAAATTTACTTTCAACGCATTTAAAAATTCTTGTGTGGTCAGATAGTCGGTCTTTTTCATTTCCGCACCGTGGATCAAGATTGCTAAATCTTTGGTCATTTTTCCACTTTCTACCGTTGTTATACAGATATTTTCTAGGGCGGTACAAAAATCAATTAATTCCTGATTGTTGTCTAGTTTCCCTCTATGGGCTAAACCTCTTGTCCACGCAAAAATTGAAGCGATAGGGTTGGTAGAGGTTTCTTTTCCTTGCTGATGTTGACGGTAGTGACGTGTAACGGTTCCGTGAGCCGCTTCAGCCTCCATGGTCTTCCCATCAGGCGTTACTAGGGTAGAGGTCATCAGTCCCAAAGAACCAAAACCTTGCGCTACGGTATCTGACTGAACGTCACCGTCGTAGTTTTTACATGCCCAAACAAAACCTCCGTTCCATTTCATTGCAGCAGCAACCATATCGTCTATAAGACGGTGTTCATAGGTGATGCCTGCCACCTCAAAACGGTCTTTAAATTCCTTGTCAAAAACCTCTTGAAAAATGTCTTTAAATCGTCCGTCATAGGCTTTTAAAATGGTGTTTTTCGTTGAGAGATATAATGGCCATCCTTTGTCTAAAGCACGGTTCATACAAGAGCGCGCAAAACCATAAATAGAAGAATCGATATTGTACATACTCATAGCCACACCATTTTCTTGGAAGTGATACACTTCCCATGTTTTTGGAGTACCCCCGTCATCAGGAGTAAACGTCATGGTCAGTTTTCCTTTCCCAGTGGTTGTAGTATCAGCAGCTTTATACTGATCTCCAAAAGCGTGACGTCCAATACAAATGGGTTTAGTCCATCCTTGAACATAACGGGGTACGTTTTTCATGATGATGGGTTCTCTAAATACGGTTCCACCTACAATGTTTCTGATGGTTCCATTGGGAGAACGCCACATATTGGATAGATTAAATTCTTTTACTCGGCCCTCATCGGGAGTAATGGTCGCACATTTAATCCCCACATTATGGGTTTTTACTGCATTAGCCGCTTGTATGGTTATTTTATCCTCCGTTGCATCTCTTGAGGTGACCGAAAGATCGTAATATTCTATTTGTAAATCCAAATAAGGAAGAATCAATTGATCTTTGATGAATTTCCAAATTATACGAGTCATTTCATCACCATCCATTTCAACTACAGGATTAACGACTTTAATTTTTGACATGAGTTTAAATTTAGGTTTTTGGTTTGCAAATATAGTTTACACTTCTTAATGTTAAAGCCTCAACACAAAAAAAACCGCTGAATGGGCGGTTTTTAATTGTTTGAATTTAGTCCATTCGCGCTTCTTTAATTCGAGCTTTTTTACCTCTAAGATTTTTGAAGTAATAAATGCGTGAACGACGTACTTTTCCTTTTTTATTTATTTCAATTTTTTCCAAAGCAGGAAGATTGATTGGGAATATACGTTCTACGCCTACGGTACCCGACATTTTTCGAATAGTAAAAGTTTTGGACAAGCCTTGCCCTTTTATCTGAATGACTACTCCTTTGAAAAACTGAGTACGGACTTTATCACCCTCTCGGATTTGATAATAAACAGTAATCGTATCTCCAGAGCTAAATTCTGGAAAATCTTTTTTATCTAAAAATTCATTTTGTACGTAACTTACTAAGGCTTCCATTATCGGATCTTTTTAAGATTGTAAAAGTCAACATCCACGATTTTCGTCAGAGGTTGATCTTTTGGTGCTGCAAAATTAAACTTTATTTCGAAGTAGGCAATAGGTATGCGATCAAAAATTTTCTACTCTAAAAGGTCGGGACGTAATTTTTGTGTGCGTTCAAGCGCTTTTTCATCTCGCCACTCATCAACTTTAGGTGTATTTCCAGAAGTTAATATTGATGGAACTTTCCAGCCCTTATATTCTGCTGGGCGTGTATAAACAGGCGGGGCAAGCAATCCGTCTTGGAAACTATCACTCAGGGCGGAAGATTCATCTCCCAAAACCCCGGGAATCAAACGAATGATGCTATCACAAAAAACGGCAGCGGCTAACTCTCCTCCCGAAAGGACAAAGTCTCCAATGGATAGTTCATGAGTGGTCAGTTGGTCTCGAACACGTTGATCTACTCCTTTATAATGTCCACATAAAAGTATAATGTTTTCTAAGGTTGAAAAATGATTGGCTTGCTTTTGGTTAAGTGTAGTTCCGTCAGGAGTTAAATAGATTACCGCATCGTAAGTGCGTTCTTTTTTTAGTGTACTTATGCAACGATCTATAGGTTCGATCATCATGACCATGCCCGCTCCTCCTCCAAAGGGATAATCGTCTACTTGTTTTTGTTTGTGGTTACTGTAGGTTCTCAAGTTGTGAAAATATACTGATGCTTTTCCAGAGGCAATCGCTCGCTTGAGGATGGATACTTCAAAAGGACTTTGAAGTAGTTCTGGAAATAAGGTAATGATATCAATGCGCATGACTCAAGAAATTGGTGTGTAGCAAAAATAAAAAAAGTCGCAGTAGGACTGCGACTTTCTCTTAAAAGCTTTTACACTTAGTATTGCAAAATAACTTTTTCTTTTTCTCCAGCGGGATTGAGAAAAAGAATACTTTCCAAATCTCCCATTTGATATCCTTTAATATCTGAAAGTTCGTTTACTTTTTTACCATTGACCTCCAGTATGATATAACCGTTGTCAATTCCGTTTTGGTAGAGCCTACGGTTATTCATGTTGGAAATATAAAGCCCTTCTTCTATCCCGTAATCTTCTTTTTGCTCGGGAGTAAGTTCACGCAACTCCATAAAAAAGAAAACGGCGCGGTTTATTTTTTCAAGGCGTACATTAACTTGTTTTTCAACACCCTCTCTTTTGAACACTACACTCACTTTTTCTCCCGGACGTTTAGTTGCTAAATAGCCAGAGAGATCAGCAAATTTATTGATCGTGATTCCGTCAACACTTTTGATGATGTCTTTAGGACGTAGCCCAGCTAAATCTGCTCCGAGACCAGCTTCTAAGTCGGTAATATAAAAACCTTCTGTTTCGCCTATACCAAAGCGATTGGCAATTTCAGAGTCCAAAGCCTGTCCCATAACGCCTAAAAGACCGCGTTGTACATCACCATATTCGATGAGGTCTTCAAAAACTTTTTTTGCGACATTGCTGGGTACAGCAAAAGAGTAGCCCACAAATCCACCTGAAACGGAAGTAATGGCAGTATTGATTCCGATCAGCTCTCCCTGAGTGTTTACTAATGCGCCCCCACTATTTCCTCTATTTACTGCAGCGTCTGTTTGAATATAGGACTCATTTATTCCATCTCGCTTGTTGAGGTCTCGGGATTTTGCACTAATGATACCAGCGGTTACAGTAGAATTTAAATTGAATGGATTTCCAACAGCTAAGACCCATTCTCCGATTCGAGTTGTATCAGAATTTCCGAAATAAACATAGGGTAATTTCGTGTCCGCATTTATTTTTAGAACGGCAATATCCGTATCGGAATCTGAACCAATTACTTTAGCCTTATAGGTTTTGTTATTGTTTGTAGTAATTTCAATTTCATTGTTGTTTTCAATGACGTGGTTATTTGTGATGATATAACCATCAGGAGAAACAATTACTCCAGACCCGGTTCCTATACGTTCGGGCAATTCGTCCTCATCATAAAAATAACGATAGAAAGAGGGTAGATTGGAGGTAGAAGAACTGGTGTTTTTAACATGTACTACGGCATCTATTGTTTTGGCCGCTGCAGTTGTAAAGTCAGTACGTTCTGCTGCTACGCTGGAAGTGTTAACGGTATAGTTCGCAGGAATAAGCCTAGCGGTAGTTCCTTCTTCCGCTTGATTTTCTCTAAGGGATTGAAAATATTGATCATAAATAAAAATACTAAAAAGGGCACTTAAAAGTGTTACCGAAAAGGTTTTGATAAATGATTTCATGGATTTTAATTTTCTTCAAAATTATATAATTTGATCAAATTTGAATTCTCTTTAACGCCTCTTTAACACCTTCAAAATGATTATATTTGACTCCTATGAAAATTTCATTTGACAAATACCAGGGTGCGGGAAATGATTTTATTATGCTGGATAATCGTTCAGGAGTGTATTCGTCATTAAGTCAATTGCAATTAAAAAAGTTATGCGATCGCAATTATGGAATTGGTGCGGATGGGATCATTTTAGTTGAAACAACACCAGATGCCGATTTTAAAATGAACTATTTTAACTCAGACGGAAATCCAAGTAGCCTTTGTGGGAATGGTAGTCGTTGTACTGTTGCATTTGCAAATCGCTATCAGATGATAGGTGATAAAACTCAGTTTAAAGCCATTGATGGACTCCATGAGGCTCAGTTACTTTCTCCCTTTCAAGTCCGTCTTTATATGCAAGATGTAAACCATTTAGATGCACAAAAAGAGGCAGTTGTTTTGGATACTGGATCTCCGCATTATGTTCAATCGGTAGAGGAGCTTTCCTCGATGGATGTTAAAAAAGAAGGGGCAAAGATTCGTTATTCAGAAACCTACGGAGCAGCGGGGATTAATGTAAATTTTTTAGAAAAAATAAGCGACACCAGTTTTGCAATTCGCACTTACGAAAGGGGAGTAGAAAATGAAACTCTGGCTTGTGGAACAGGTGCGGTTGCTGGAGCATTAGCTATGCATCATCTTGGGGAAACAGGAGGGACCAAACAGATTGAAATGCACACTTTAGGAGGAATTTTAAAAGTGGAATTTAATTTTCATGATAATCACTACAATAAAATTTACTTGGAGGGACCCGCCACTTTTGTATTTTCGGGTTCAATAACTTTATGAGCACGCCCAATGTCTTTTTACGAGCTCTAGAACCTTCGGATATTGAAGCCTTATTGCTTTTGGAAAATGACACGGAGTTTTGGAAATATGCTAATCGAACCGAACCATTCTCTCGAGCACTTTTGGAGCAATACATAACACAACAACAACAAGATATTTTTGAGGTAAAACAAAAGCGATTTGTATTGACAAAAGAAGATGCTTCGGTTTTGGGCTTTGTCGATTTGTTTGATTTTGAACCACTACATCGAAGAGCAGGGGTTGGAATAATCATTGATAAGAAAATCAGAGGGCGGGGATTTGGAAAAAAAGGAATCACACTTTTGGGAGATTATGCAAGAACTCGATTGAATATGCATTGCTTGTACGCCAACATCGCTGCTGAGAATGACTTCAGTATAAAGGCATTTAAAGCTTGTGGATATAAAAAGTTGGGCTTAAAAAAAGATTGGAATTTTTACAATAATGATTTCCACGATGAATATCTTTATCAAAAATTGCTAACCTAAATGTACCGAAGAAAACTTATTGTTTTAATTAGCTTGATAGGAGTAGGGTTTGGTTTTTTCTTTGTTTTTCGATTTTATAAAGCTTTTTTTTGGAACAACACCCAGTTTGAAAATGACTACTCATTCGTATTTATTGATCGGGATGACACAATTGACTCCCTAAGCTTACAATTGAATCCATTATTAAAGTCCACAAAACACTTCCTTTTAGCAGCAGAGAAAAAAGGCTATACGCAAAGAGTACTTCCCGGAAAGTACCGTCTTGAAAAGGGAATGGGCAATAATGAGATCATTAATGCACTAAGATCAAAACGATTAACCACCCGTGTAATTTTTAACAATCAAGAACGCTTAGAGGATCTTGCAGGACGTATATCGATTCAGATAGAAGCAGATAGTTTAGAGCTACTTCATGCTTTTAAAGATTCCCTTTTTTTAGCAGAAGCGGGATTTGACAAGGAAAATGCTTTGGCTATGTATCTACCCAATACTTATGATGTTTTTTGGCACTCAACACCTGAAGATTTCAGGAATCGTATGCTAGATTACTATCAATTATTTTGGAATGATGAACGACGTAAACAAGCTGAAAAATTGAATTTAAGCCCAATAGAGGTCAATATTTTAGCTTCTATAGTTCAAAAAGAATCTGTCCAAAAGGAAGAGCAAAACAGAATTGCAGGTGTTTATATCAATCGTTTAAGAAATCGAATCAAGCTTCAAGCAGATCCTACGATAATTTATGCTTTAAAAAAGGAGGCAGATGATTTTAGCAAACAGGTTAAACGTGTTTTATACAAAGATTTGAAAATCAAGTCTTCATATAACACATACCGAAATAGGGGATTGCCTCCTGGACCGATTGTCATGTCAGATTTATCTGCCATTGAAGCTGTTTTAAATCCAGAAAAGCATAACTACATTTATTTTGTAGCCTCACCAAAAAAACCAGGATTTCATCTATTCGCATCTAGTTTAAGGCAACACAATAAAAACAAAAGGGTATATACCCGTTGGTTAGATCAGCAAAAGCTATACCGTTAAAAAGAACCCTGAAGAATAAAGATACAAGGACGTTTGTTAAGGTTTGGTCGACTTTTTTTCCATTCTAATACGGATTGGGTTTTGATATACTCTGACAAAAGACTCAAATCACAAGCAACGCAAAGTCGTGTATTCGGATCTAAAACTTTGATCATTTCTGCGAAAAGTGTGTCACTGCGGTAGGGCGTTTCAATAAAAAGTTGTGCTTGTTCTTCTTTATAGGAGTAACGCTGATATTTTATTAAAGATTGAGTGCGTTGTTTTTTATCTACAGGGAGATAACCATTAAACGCGAAGTTTTGTCCATTCATACCCGAACTCATCATCGCTAAAATTATGGAGGATGGACCAATATGAGGTTTTAAAGTGATGCCCAATTTATGAGCTTTGGAAACAATAACAGCTCCAGGGTCAGCAATACCAGGACAGCCGGCATCGGAAAGCAGTCCCATTGAAATGCCTTCTAAACAAGGTCTTAAATAAGAGTTTAGCTCTTCTTGAGTAGTGAATTTATTTAATGGAAAAAGGATCAATTCTTCTTGATTTTTTCCAGGGATTATTTTTTTGATGAACCGCCTTGCGTTCTTTTCATTTTCAACAATGAAATACTTGAGTTCCTTTACTATTTTTTTTACAGAAATGGGTAGAACTTCAAAAGGGGAATTATCACCAATCGGGGTAGGAATAAGATATAAAATGCCTTTATTTTGATTTGGAGTGCTCATTTCTGATGGGTTATAGCGATTTGGTTACAGGCTTCATCCAAAAGCGAAAAGCAATGATCAAAGCCTTTCGTTCCTCCATAATAAGGATCGGGGACTTCTTCTTTGGAAGGAAGAACCAGACGAACCTTTTCTTCCTCTTCTTTTGTTTCCGCAAGTGCGATGACATTTTCATAGTTTGAATGATCCATTACATAAATATGGCTAAAAATTTTAAAATCTTCAGCAACAAACTTTCTTGCACGATAACGACTGATGTCAATTCCGTTTTTATGAGCCACGGCGATACTTCTGGGGTCAGGTGGATTCCCAACATGATAGGCAGCGGTTCCAGCAGAATCCACTAGTGATTCCTCATTGAGTTTTGATTCGAGAAGCCCTTGGGCTAGGGGTGAACGACAAATGTTACCCAAACAAACCATGAGTATTTTGTGAGATTCCATAAAAAAGCCAGTTTTAGAGAGTAAGTTTTTGACTTAAGTCTTCGACATATTTCCGGAATTGTTTATCCGTAAACGTAAGGTTGTCGACCGTTTTGCAAGCGTGTAGCACTGTAGCGTGATCGCGTTTCCCGATTTGATTTCCAATGCTAGCCAAAGAAGCTTTAGTAAATTTCTTGGCAAAATACATAGCGAGCTGGCGCGCTTGTACGATGTGTCTTCTTCGAGTTTTAGACTGCAAGGTCTCAATATCCATTTGGAAATAATCTGAAACTACTTTTTGGATGTAGTCTATCGAAACTTCTCTCTTAGTATTTTTAACAAATTTCATAACTACATCTTGAGCAAGCTCCTGAGTTATTTCAACTTTATTAAAAGAAGACTGAGCAATCAATGAAATAATGGCACCTTCTAATTCGCGAACATTAGTTTTGATATTTTTGGCAACATACTCTATAATATCATCGCTAATGTGAACACCATCTCTATAAAGTTTGTTTTTCAAAATAGAAATCCGAGTTTCGTAGTTGGGCAGTTGAAGCTCAGCGGAAAGCCCCCATTTAAACCTTGATAGCAGACGTTGTTCGATGTCTTGCATGTCAACAGGTGCTTTATCAGATGTAAGGATGACTTGTTTCCCATTTTGATGCAAATGATTAAAAATATGGAAAAAGACATCTTGTGTTCCTGTTTTACCCGAGAGAAACTGTACATCATCAATAATAAGTACATCAAGAAGTTGATAGAAATGGATGAAATCATTTCTCGTATTTTTTTTGACAGCCTCTATGTATTGTTGTGTAAATTTTTCAGCTGCTATGTATAAGACTGTTTTATCTTGATATTTTTCTTTTATTTCTACTCCTATGGCGTGAGCTAAGTGGGTTTTTCCAAGTCCTACTCCTCCAAAAATGAGCAATGGATTAAAAGAAGTTCCTCCTGGCTTGGCTGCGACTGCTAAGGCGGCTGATCTTCCTAATCGGTTGGAATCTCCTTCTAAAAAATTTTCAAAGTTGTAATTGGGGTTGAGTTGAGATTCAATTTGCAAGTTTTTAATCCCGGGAATAACAAAGGGATTCTTTAATTCTAAAGCTTGAGAGTTTAATGGCGCGTCTACATCTTGAGGTGCTACACCAGAGCGGTTATTACTGGGAATACTTTCAGTAAATGCAACTTTGTTTCCCAGAGTGTTTTCCATTCGGATGGAGTAAACCAAACGAGCATCGTTACCAAGTTCTTTTTGTAGCGCAGTTTTAAGAAGTTTGACATAATGTTCCTCTAGCCATTCGTAAAAAAACTTACTGGGCACTTCGATACTTAAAATATTTTCAGAGAGCTTTACGGCTTTTATAGGCAGAAACCAAGTCTTGTAGGCTTGTGGTTGGATGTTGTCCTTAATAAAAGACAAACAATTGTTCCATACCGTTGAAGCGCTCGTGCTCATTTATTTGATGATGTTTTTTTATTTATTTATGGTTTTTAGGGAATGTAATTCCTTTCAACAAATATTGACTAAAAAAACAGAAAAAAAAATAATTTTGGTATTGAATATTAACTTTTTTTTTTGGATATTCAGTAACTGAAAATTTGTAGTACAAAATATAATTTCCTACAAAATATTTAATTTTTTTAGATGAACTATATAACTCAACCTCTTACTGTGCGTTATGGAGAAACGGATCAAATGAAGTTTGTTCATCATAGTAATTATCTTAAGTATTTTGAACTGGCCAGACTTGAGTGGTTATCTCAAATGAAAATTTCCTACGCACAAATGGAACGAGATGGGATTTTGATGCCCGTTGTAAGCGCGGTATTGAATTTTAAATCCCCCTTGTTTTTTGGGGACACTTTTCAAGTTAAAGTAATACTGACTAATCCGCCAAGAGCAACACTAGATTTTGAATATGAAATTACCAATCAAAAGAGCGAAATTATTTGCACAGGTTCTACAGTTTTAGCTTTCCTTTCCCCCATAACTAAACGCCCTATGCGATGTCCAGATTTTTTACTTGAAAAATTTAATTGAAGTAGTAATCGAGTTGATTCGATTGTATCATTTCTGAAACAGTAATTTGATTATCTAATCGAGGTGCTTTGATTCCCGAGTGTATTTTTTTTTGTGAAGTGATAACTCTTGCCTCATCCCATAAATCAGAATCAATAAAAGAGTCTAATGTTCTCTTACCTCCTTCCACAATTATAGATTGGAGTTCATTATCATAACAATAGTTTAGGAGCGTTTTTATTCCAAAGGGCTTTAAGAGAATGAATTTATTTAGTTCATTTGAGCGGTTGTTTTTTTTGTTGTTAAAAAAGTATGCAGTTTCATTGCTCTTATATAGTGTACTGTTTTCTGGAGCTCTGTTATTTGGATCTAAAATGAGTCTTACAGGATTTTTTCCATCCCAGTGACGTAGTGTGAGTCTGGGATTGTCATCAATAAGGGTCTGAACCCCAATAAGGATAGCCTCTTCCTCCTTTCGCCAAAGATGCGTTTTTTGGCGAGCATATAGATTACTTATCCAAAAAATCTTTGATTTTTTTCGATGCTCTTGATTGGGAGCAATAAATTTATCTTGAGTTTGAGCCCACTTAAGTATAATATAAGGTCTTTTTTTTTGGTGAAATGTAAAAAAGCGACGGTTTAAATAATCCGCTTCCTTTTTTAAGATTCCTATTTGAACTTTACATCCCCAACTTTCCAAAGCTTCTATTCCACGTCCTTCAACTCTTGGATTTGGATCAACAGACCCAATGACAACCTTTGGAATCTTATATTCTTTAATGCTCAAAATACACGGAGGAGTTTTTCCATAGTGGGAACAAGGCTCTAAGTTTACATATAGTGTGCTTTGAGAGAGTAATGATTTGTCTTGAACA
>Ga0315330_10003654_pt1 | contig 10554 bp, 6 predicted proteins | sample M140m34915metaG_FD_203453 | JGI IMG/M metagenome (GOLD analysis project Ga0315330, IMG submission 203453) | Ammonia-oxidizing marine archaeal communities from Monterey Bay, California, United States - M1 40m 34915 | ecosystem: Environmental > Aquatic > Marine > Intertidal zone | place: USA... | reverse complement strand
TCGGCTGCGGCGTGAAGGAGGTGCGTCGTGCCTTTGTTAGCCGTGTCGAGAATCATCGTGGCCGTTCCGCGAGTCGAGTATATGGTGGCCGTGTGAAACAACCCATCGCATCCCCGAAGCATCTCGCTCCATCCGTCAGCTTCCAGCACATCACCTTGAACCAGTTCGAGTCGATCGTTGAAGCCCAACTCGGCAGCGTGGGCCAACACATGAGCCGTCTTTGTCTCGTCCCCAAGGTCTCGAACAGAGCCGCGCACGAGGTAGCCATGCTCCAGCAAATCGCGGACGATGTGGTTGCCAATGTGGCCATTGACGCCCGTAACGAAGATTCGCTGGCGCGTCTTTTCCTCCATAAGCAACCTGAGGGGCGCGTCCCGTATGAACCTTCAAGTGCAACCCCTCGTAGGGCGAATTGAAGCCCATGCCCATTCGCCTGCATGACACACGGCGCCGAGAGAAGGTGAATTTCACCACCCTTGAACCGGGAAAGGTGTCCATGTACGTCTGTGGCGTCACCGTCTACGACCGATGTCACCTCGGCCACGCCCGGTGTTATCTTGCGTTTGATTTGATTCACCGTTGGCTTGAATCCAGCGGCTACGATGTCCACTATGTTCAGAATTTCACCGACATCGATGACAAGATCATTCACCGTGCCAACGAAACCGGCGGTGACTGGAAAGCGTTGGTGGACCAAAACATCGAGACCTACTACGAAGACATGGATGCCCTGAACATTCTTCGAGCTGACGACTACCCTCGGTGTACCGAATACGTGGACGATATGATTCGTATCACGGAAGACCTCATCACCAAAGGGCATGCCTATGTCGCAGATGATGGCGTGTATTTTGATGTTGAATCCGCACCCGAAAAATACGGTCAATTGACCGGCCAATCCATTGATGCTGTTCGTTCTGGAGCCGGTGGCCGGGTTGACGGAACAGGTTCTGGTAAACGCGACCACAAGGATTTCGCTTTGTGGAAAGCGGCCAAACCTGAGGAGCCCACCTGGGAATCACCATGGGGGCCGGGAAGGCCTGGCTGGCACATTGAGTGTACGGCGATGTCGATGGATTACTTTGGCAAGGAGTTTGATATTCACGGTGGCGGGCACGACCTGCGATTCCCTCACCACGAGGCCGAAATCTGTCAGGGAGAGTGTCATACTGGGCATTCACCTGTCGTTCATCATTGGCTTCACAACGGGTTTGTCAACATTGACGGGGAAAAGATGAGTAAATCCCTCGGAAATTTTTGGACGATACGGGAGATTCTTACCAAGGTCGATGCCATGGTGCTTCGTTTTGCGCTCATCAACGCCCACTACCGTTCGCCCATTGACATGAACGAATCGTTGCTCAACGATGCTGAACGCAACTACAACCGTTTGCTGGAGTGTTATGTCGCAGCCCTCAAGGCTCAAGAACACCCTTCGCCCGTGGCGCTGCCCAACCCGGACATCACCTCCTCTTTGGACCTGGCTCGGTCGCTGGGCCTGCTTGAAAAAATGGGAGAAGGTTTTGCTAAAGCCATGGATGACGACTTCAATTCAAGAGAAGCGGTGGCCAAGGTGTTGGGTATGGTTCGTGAAATCAGCAAGGTGCTCGGCACGGAGATGGAAGCTGCGGACAGAAACGCCTTTGCTCATTACGCCGTTGATTTGCTCGAAGAAACAGCGGGGCGCGTCCTCGGTGTTCTCCCCTCTCAAGACGTGGCCTTAGCTGAACCTGAGGAGGACCCTCGAAAAGCAGAGATCGCTGACGAAGTCGAGGGCTTGCTAAGTCAACGTGCGGAAGCCAGAGCGAACAAGGATTGGGCTCTTGCGGACCGTATTCGAGACCAACTTGCGGCCTTGGGCGTGGTGGTAACCGATACCGCCAGCGGTCCTGAGTGGGACCTTGTTTGATCATTCGCTTTCGTCGGCCGGTGGCGCCATTGGAGGTGGGGCTGGAACGAAAGCGCTAGCGGCGAGGGCTGCGGCTTCTTGCTCATCCCACATTTTCTCAATTTGGACCTCTGCTGCCAAAGCGTCCTCACCTCCGCGTGAAACGAAATACAACGTGACCAACATGATGGCGATCAGAGCGAAGAACGCGACGAGCGCTTGACCTTCGATATCCTCCTCTTCGGCTTGTGAAGTGTCAACTGGCGGTTTGGTCGTGGCATCGTTGTTGTCATCGTCGTTGTTCTCGCCGGGGTTGGTTGTTTGGTCGTTGTCATTACCGTTGTTGTTCTCGCCGTTGTTGTTCTCGCCGGGGTTCGTGGTGTCGGTCTGACAAGGTGGCATGGTGCCGTCTTCGCAAGGCTCGGGTTCCGGTTCCTCGATGACTTCGAAGTCCGTGACCACCTCAAGGGTTTCAGCGCGGTCGTAATAGCGGTCATAGAGCAAGGACATGTCCCATTGGAAGTTGGCCGTTCCCGAGTTGTTGAGGACGTTGAAATACCGTTCATCACCGTAGGTGTACCACGGGTCCAAGCCGACGTTATCCATGTTGCGAGTGACGCTATCGAAATCGCTTGCATCACCGAAGGCGGCGGTCATTTCTTCCACGTCAAAGCGCATCGCCATGGTCAGGTTTTCAACGATGCTGGCCCAGGTTTGGGCGCCTTCTGGAGCGGCGAGGAAGGTGACATCCACGGCCTTACCAAATTTACCTGCAGGCTCGATGTCGTCGCCTTTCAATCCCTGCATCAGGTCTTGGTCTCCATAAACGGCTAGGCCACCGACCACGGTGAGACGAACATCAGGGTCGACGGCGTTGATGAGGTTTCGATAGGGGTTGGCATGGATGTTGTCCACCACCACCAAATCAGCGGCTTTTCCGGCTTCCAAGGTGCCGACTTCGTTGTCCCAGTTCGTGGCGATGGCTGCACCGGAGGTGACCATTTCGACCATTTCGTAGTCGGTGAAGATGTTGCCAAGCATTTCATCATCCCAAAGATCGGCCACTTTGAGTTCATGAAGCGGAGATTTTGACCCAGAGGGAGCCCAGTCCGGTGCCAAGGCAATGTGGACGCCGGCAGCCTTGGCGGCAGCGATATCTGCCGTTTGGCCGTAGAGAAGAAGGTTGGAAAGTGGCGACCACACCAGTGTGGCGCCGACGTTGGCCATTTGCGTGAATTCTTGTTGGCCCAGGGCCACGCCGTGGATGAGCACCAATTCACCAACCAACAGATTGTTTTGCACCAGAATGTCGAATTCTCCACGGCTCCGTTCATCCACGCCCTCGGCGATATGGATGAACCAGGCGTCGAGTTCGCCGCTGGCGTTTCCAGTCTTGATGTGGTTTCCGATGTAGTCGGAGGTCAATTCGGTGACCTTCGTGTGAATTTCGTCCCTGCCGAAGTTGTAATCCTCGATGTTTCTCGAAAGCACCGTAGCATAACTGTCGTCGGGGTTGCTCGGGCCTCCTTGGGCCGCGGTGGCTCCTCCCACGAGGGATTTCATTTCGATGTACTTCATCGCTTGCGATTCCATGTTCCAATAGGGGCCTGAGTGGACCAGCATTTTCGGTTTCGTGACCTGCTCGCTGTAATCCGGATGATTCTTCCATTCGTACCGGTTATTGTAGCCGCCCCATGCGTTGCGGTTGTTTTCGGGAAGGTGGGGCGTCATGTCCCAAAGGGGCGCTTGGTTGTAGTGAAGGTGGTTGTGCAAATCCAGTAGGCCGGGATAAATCGTGCCGTTGGTTTCGAGCACAGGAACGTTGGTCAATTGGATGTCGGATGGCACATCGTTTTCCCAAACCGCCTCGATCATGCCGTCTTTGACCAAGATGTGACCTTCATTGATGACATCAGCTTCGCCGGTCATGGGTACGATACGCCCCTTCAGAACATAGGCGCCGGAGTGAACGTTGTCGTTGAGTCCATAGCAACGAACCATGTTTTGGGCCACGCTGTAAACCAGGGAGTTGTCGCCCCATCCAGGCGTGGGCGGAGAGACTTTGGAAACCGTACCGTCGCTGGCTTTGACATAGGATGTGTCCCAGAAGGAATCTTCTTCAGGGAAAGACAGCGTATCGATGACGTTGCCTGAACTGTCTGAGATGGTCGCCGTATCGCCGTCCCAGTAGTCGAGTTCAATCCTTGAACTGTCTCGGAAGATGACGATGTAGCCGTTGGGCTCGATGGTGGTGTTCCATGCAAGACGACAGGGGGCCGAGCCACCCTCGCTGATATCGTCCAAGAGCCAGTCCGAAACATCAACGGGTTCAGCGCCGCTGTTCCAGAGTTCGATGAACTGGTCCGAGATGGAGCCAATGTCGCCGTCGTTGTTCCAGTCGGTGCCGTTGTATTCGGCCGAACTGGCGGACACGAGAATTTCGCTGATGCGTACGTCGCTGGCTCCGCGAGCATTGACAGCACTTACTCCGTCATCTGCTGGTGGAAGGACGGTGCTGGCACTCTGTCCGAGGAAGAGGAGGACGATGAACAAGGCGAGGGCTAGCGGTCGGCGCATGGTTCATGGAAGGAATCTCGGCTCATAAGACCGCCTACATGCGGGTTAGCCCTTCACATGCCTTCAAGAAGGGTGGAGATGAGGACCATGTATGGCCACATTAGAAATCAGCGAGCCCATCTTCGCCGAGACAATCGAAAACAACGAACTTGTTCTTCTCGACTTTTGGGCCGAGTGGTGCGGTCCATGCAAAGCCTACGGTCCTGTTTACGAACGAGTCTCCGAGGAGTTCCCTGATGTTGTGTTCGGGAAGATTGACACGGAGGAGCAACAAGCCCTCGCAGGGATGTTCGGCATCCGTTCAATTCCAACAACGATCGCTTTCAAAGAAGGTGTCGGCGTGTTCATGCAACCCGGTGCTCTTCCCGAGGATGCCCTCCGTGATTTGGTCCAACAACTTCAGGGACTCGACATGGACGAAGTTCGCGCAGAAATCGCTGCCAAGGAAGCGGAAGAAGCCAAGGACGAATGAGAGGAACACCGTTCCGATTGATTCAAGTCAGTCCCATGCACGGGTTCATCCATGGACCTCAAGCCGCTGTTGGTGGTGCTGCTCTTTTCGACCAGCATGCTCGCCGGTTGTTTCGGTGAAACCGAGGTTGCTGATGAAGCGGAAGGTGGCGAACAAGTCTATCCAGAACCGTGGGACCGTTCTTCACTTGCCTACGACGACCAAGACATCTATGCTCGGGTGAGCGTGAACGGTTCTTATGCTCTCGACGAAGTTCGTTCGGTTTACGTCCCGGTGCCCTCCATCACCGCCGCCGACGGTGGTGCGGGGTTGACCGGTGATGCCACGGTCCATCTCGGGTTGTGGCTTCCCGTCATCGAAGGTTGTGACTGGGAAAGCGAATCCCTCGACCCCTCGTGCCAAGTTCCCGTCATTGCTGAAGTGGGGCCCTACTACAACGACGGGGACGTTGATGCGCTGACACCTGCAGACCGACTCGGAAAGATGCTCATCGAGAATTACGTCCCCCACGGCTATGGTGTGGCCCAAGTGTCGGTGTTCGGCACCGGTGAATCCAACCACTGCATGGACCTCATGGGCACGGATGAACAACGCGGCATCGATGCCGCCGTGACATGGCTTGGTACACAGGCATGGTCGAACGGCAAAGTCGGGATGATCGGAAAATCTTACGACGGTTCAACCCCCTGGCAGGCCGCCACCTTTGGCAACCCTCACCTTGCGACCATTGTGCCCATGTCCGGGCTCATCGGTGTGCACGAGTTGATGTGGCGCAACGGAAGCATGGAAGCCCGTGGTATGATCATGCACAACGGCGTGTACGGCTCCTTCGGCATCGACGGCGACAGTGAGGACGCGCACACGCTGTGCGAAGGCTACCTCGAAGGCTATGTGAACGGTCCGGCCGCCTACCTCTCCGGAGGCATGGTCACCTACGCCGGCAACGATTACTGGACCGAACGCTCTTTCCTCGACCGGGTCATTGAGAACTACAACGGGTCGGTCTACATCATTCAGGGTATGCAGGATTGGAACGTCGACCCACACATGTCCTTCCCCACCCACCAGTTGGTCGAAGAGGCCGGCATTGAAATCAAGACCCTCGCGGGACAGTGGGCTCACGATTACCCAGACCGTAAATCAGGACACAGCGCCTTGCCAAGCGGCGAAGGAGCGGAAGCCTACCCGTACACGCTCCGATGGGATTGGGCCGACGAGATGCTGTACTGGTTTGACTGGTACCTCAAAGGCGAAGGTCGCGCACCCACCCTGGGCGTCGAGATGCAGGACAACCGTGGTGGCTGGCGTTTCGAGACAACCTATCCTGCGCCCGACACCGAATACCTTGAGATTTCAGGTGCTGATTTGAGCCCATCGGGCGCCTCCATGGTCACGACCACAGAGACCATCACCATGACCTACGGTCCGTTTGAGGAGGATGTTTTCATCGCCGGTATGCCCACGTTCCACATCGCCGTGACACCGCACACCGCCAACGGTGCCCACGGGTACCTCGAAATGACCGACGGCAACGGACTTCGCCTGGGCCACGCTGTCATGGATTTCCGGTTCCACGAAGGTGGACGAGACGGTCAAGAAGCCCTCATTGGATTCCAAACCGTTCTCGGAAAGATGGAGTTCATGGCGATGGACATCTTCCTCGAAGAAGGTGAATCCATCGTCATCACCATGTCCCAAACCGGCCGAGATTACGTGCCTTCTCCCGGAGCAATAGGTGGGTACACCCTCAACTGGGCGGAATCCACACTGACCCTCCCCATCGTCAAGCGAACCTGCGATGACCTCTTCCAAGCGCCCATGATCGAATACGGCGGTGAAGGCCAACGGGTCTGCTGAGCTTAGGATTTGAGCGGCTCGTCCAGCGGTGAAACCTGGCCGCGAACCCCAACGGTCCAACGAAGCGTATCAACCACGGCCTTGGCCCGTGTGTATTTCATCAGGGCTCGCATTTTGTCCGCTTTCGGCCCTGTCACCTTCCTCAGTTTGTACTTCGCTCGTTGCGATTTCATTTCTTGAACGGCTTGTTCAAGCAACGAATCAATTTCAGCCCATGTGCGGTCATAACTTGGAACATCGATGCTCCATATTTCCTCTCTTGTCAGTCCCATGTCGGGCATGCGACAACCTGGGCCTGTACAACCACTCTCTGTAGATTCTCAATAGGTGAGCGTCATTGATACACTCCGTAACCGGTTTGCGTTCAGTTCCCCCAGCGTCATCCTCTTAAGCCCTTGACAAACGATGGTGCGCATGGTTTTGACCTCCATACCCGGCGTAAGCGAACGCATGGCGTCCAAAATGACGGACCACTTCGGTTCCGAAGAAGCGGTTGTCTCGACGCTCGCATCGGGTGATGTGGGTCGTTTGGCGGAGGTTGAGGGGTTGTCGGTCAAACGAGCGCTGTCGCTGGCACGCTCCTATGCCGGTGGAGAGGGGACGTTTTTGGCGACCAAAGAAGCAGCAAAACTTCACCAGGCGCTCCTCGCACGAATCCAATCCTTTGCCGCTTGCCCTGCCGCCAAAGAACGGATGGGGCTTTTGATGCCGGTGGCCAACCCCGAACGCCGCCGTCAATTGGTTGAGGCGGCGATGGACCTTGAAGCTCATTGGCTTGACCAGCAACGAGAGGCGTGGAAGGATTTGGGGCGGCTTAAAGAAAAGCAAGAGCGCTACGAACGTGTGGTGGTTTCGTCAGAGCCTCTTGAACATTTGAAGCGTTATTGCCGGGTACTCCAGCCGACCCCACAGGAGACGTGGAAGGATTACACCGTCTTCAAGACCGTTTCTTGGTTGGGTTCAGGAGCGCCGATGGAGGCCCCTGACGGCTGGTTGGTTCTGGGGTCGTCGCCCGATGCATCCCTGATTCTTCCTGAACGCACCATCGATTGGTTCACACACAATCGGAAAACGCTTGATGTTCTCTGCGAGGCCATCGAATCCATCAAAGCCGATCGTTTCCCAAAGAATCCATCCTTGGATGAACTCCAGCAAGCCCTTTTGCCGCTCAGTTCACTTCCCGAGGTGATGTCCATGTTAGGGGATGCCTCCCAAATTGAAGACGTGGCCCGAATCAAAGACGAACTTTGGGGATTGGTCAAGCAACTCGAGACAGACGTCAACCAGCAGGTGGAGTCCGCTATGAACGATGCTAAAATGGCCTTGTCAGGAGCCGAACTTCTTGAGGCCCTTGCAGACGGAACGGCCTTCCAGCGAAAACTCCGAGACGCCACGGGTCATGTCATCCAAGAAGCCATGCAGCAGGCGAGGGACCAACTTGCTGCTTTCCTTGAGCCCGCCAGCCTCCGTTGTCCGTTTGATGTCTTCACCGGCACATGGCCGGCTAAAATTGATCGCCAAACCATCGACGGCATCGACGCCGCACTCGAGTCGAAATTGAAGGCAGAAAAAACCGAGCATTTGGTCAACCTTGCTCGCCAACTTGGTCCTTTGAAGGTTCATTGCGAACAAGCGGTGAGCCGTATGATCGAAGCAGACCAATGGCTTTCCATCGCTCGCTGGGCCAAACATGACCGCTGCGTGATGCCAGATTTGGTTGACCACGGTATCTGGTTGGAGGAAGGTCGGCACGTGTTGTTGGGCATGGAGCCTGACCCGGTCACTTACGGACTTGGTGCAGCCGCCATCAAGGAAGACCAACAATCCCTGGCTCTTCTCACGGGAGCAAATTCCGGTGGGAAAACCACCCTGCTGGAATGCTTGGCTTACGCTTGCATCCTCGGTCACATGGGGTTGCCTGTGCCGGCAAAGAGCGCCAGAATTGGAAAGGTGGAGGCCCTTCATATTCTGGCCAAGGCTGGCGGAACCCAAAGTGCAGGAGCCTTGGAACAGACCCTCGTGGAATTGGCGACGGTGGTCAGTGACCCCACGCCAAAACTGATCCTCGCTGATGAACTGGAAGCCATCACCGAACCCGGAGCAGGAGCTCGAATCATCGCTGGTATGTTGTTGGCAGCAGAGGCTCAAAGCGACACCACGATGTTGCTGGTGACCCACCTCGCTCCGGCCATCCTCGCCGCTACGGGAAGAGAAGACTTGCGTGTCGACGGCATTGAGGCCAGCGGCTTGGGCGCAGATTTGGAATTGTTGGTTGACCGCACGCCGAAGCGGAACCATCTCGCTCGTTCAACACCCGAACTCATCGTGAAGCGGTTGGTTGAGAAGAGCACGGGTGAAGCAAAGGCCTTGTTTGGCGACATCCTTCAGATGTTTGCCGTTGAAGATTGATCACGCAGGCAGGTCCAACTCGACCGCAAAGAGCGGGTCGGGGTCTGTGGAATCGTGGTAGGCTACCACCACGCCACCGTCGTTGAGGATGGCCAATGAGGCGAAGTCAAATCGAATATCGTTGCCAGCACCAGACGTTGAGTCAAGGTCGCCTTGGCCGATGTAGGTCAGCGTGTCTGGCGTCATGTCTTCGGAATAGCCACGAACGTGGTAAACGGTGTCAACATCGGGGCCGTCCGTCGACTGGTAACGGACGTTGAGGATGAAGAGGTCCAATTCACCGTTGGCTTGGAATTCCCACTCTTCGATTTGGGAGGCCGTAGCGTCAAGGGAATACGTGTGGTTGGTCCAGGTCACCGCACCGTCCATGGACATGTAGTGGGTGAAGGTGGTCCCTGCATTGGCCACACAGTGCAGCGTTCCAGCCCGGTCGATTTGACAATACTCTGAGGGGAATTGAACTTCAAGTTCGTTCCACGAAAGGGTGGTGTCCATGTACGCAGCGTTGCCGTTGTTGTAGTAGGAGGGGAAAATCAAGCCTCCACTTGGCATCGAAAAGGCTCGCATTTCCTTGTGGGGTTTGTTGACGTCCCAGTAAGCGGGCAGGCCGGCTCCAGTGAAATCAAGGTCGAGTTCAATGGCGGGGTCTCCTCCATCACGGTCGGGGAATTGGAAGGGGTAGTAGTTTAGGCCGTCCACGCTGATTTGCCCACCGGCGTTTTGGGTTTGGTGCCAGAAATTCGATACCACGATGCTGGCCCATTCACCGTCGCCAAGAGAGGAACTGATGGGCCCGATGACCTCAACCTGCCATGAGCGGTCGTAGAACGGTTCCGTGATGCGGTTGTAGCACCACTTCCATTCGCCTTCGGATTCATCGTAAAGAATGGCGTAGAATTTGTCCAGTTTGAGGTCGCCTCCAACATATGGATACCACGACATTGAGATGATGTCACCGTTGGTGGCTTGGACGATGCTGCCTTCCCCAAGCCCCTCTTGACCGGGGTTGGTTGGAATGAAGGTTCGGCACTGGCCATCGGGAAGGGCTGGTGGAATGTAGGTGTCCCACATGTGTCCCCTGTCGGTCGAAAACACCGGGTATTCTCCACCGATGTTGAGGATTTGACCGTCGATATCGGTGGCGAGGTAGTGTTCACAGCAATTCCCGCCGTAGGACGCATCAAACACCGCCCACGTGGTGTTGGTGGTCTCGTTGGTTCGCAAGTCGACGGTCGTGAACATTCGCTCAACCTCATGAGGCTGGGTGTCAATTCGCTGGTAGGACTCCCAAATGGAAGTCTCCTGTTCGGTGCTCACGGTTCCACTGCCATCGCCAAAACACCCGGCAAGA
>Ga0315330_10003651_pt1 | contig 10564 bp, 10 predicted proteins | sample M140m34915metaG_FD_203453 | JGI IMG/M metagenome (GOLD analysis project Ga0315330, IMG submission 203453) | Ammonia-oxidizing marine archaeal communities from Monterey Bay, California, United States - M1 40m 34915 | ecosystem: Environmental > Aquatic > Marine > Intertidal zone | place: USA... | reverse complement strand
CATCAGGAATTTCTCCAGTAGATTCTAGGTGTTCCATGATGGCAGTAATTAGAACATCACGGGCCGATTCACTGAGTGGATAATCATCTAATTTACTATCCTTTTTTTCATCCATAGATACTAATGAATGAGCAGTAATTTTTCGTAAATGCCCCACTTCTTCTGCTATCTTTCTAGGTACAGGAGGCAACTCACCAGACCATACGGGTGCAGAACCACTTTCTCTTACCGGACCAACTAACAATTCCTCTTGTTCTGGATCAGCATCAACTATTTCCCATGTCCTACCAGCCATTACGAATCTTCTAGTATTATTTATCGAATCTTCATTATTATCTCCCAATGATAATACAAATGCCTCATCTACAGAGCCCAGAATCTTTCTAGTAACTGCATCTCTAACTCTATATGAGGCTTCATCAGGTATCATTGATAGGTGATCCATTCTTGTTTTACCCAATCTTCCTGCTGGAGAGAACCAACCATTTTTAAGAGAATTTGGAAGAACTTTAATGAGTTTATCTAACCACCTCTTTTTCTCTAAATCAGTATGCTCTTCCTCCCAATGAGGCCTTTCTGTAGGAAAATCTCCTCCTATTTTCTCTGCCAATTCTCTCCATAATTTAGTCGTCCATGTAGTTGGATCAGAGTTTTTTGGATTTTCTATTAGACGAATTAACCACCTATCATCAAGTACTTTTAGGACTCCTAATGTGTGCTCATGTTCCCATGTTTTGAAAATCGAAACTTTTTGTAGTATCTTTGTTGGTTTATCTAGAGGAACGACTCCTCTTTCGATAGCCATTTGTAAAAATTGATTTGCTGCAACAATACGTGGATTTGTACGCCAACTAACACCTCCAATCTCACCGTTCATTGCTCTGCGAGCTATTACGCTACATTCCGAAATACCATCAACTTCCCACGCAAGAATTTCTCCCGCCCCAGTCCCTCCTAGGTAATGTTCGGCCCTTCCTACTCGTTGCAGTAAACTATCTACAGATCTCGGACTCTGCAATTGATGAACTTTTTTTATTGAACCAATATCAATTCCTAATTCGAGACTACTTGTACATATCAGGCCATTCAACTCACCATTCAACAGTGATTTTTCCACATCTCTCCTTGTCTCAGCTGCAAGACTACCATGATGAACACCTATTTCCAAATCAGGCATAATTTTCTTCAATCTTTGTGAGACTGTCTCTGCTGTACTTCTAGAATTTACAAACACTAGAGCAGGAAAATCTTCTTTTAATGTCTTAGATAATCTTCTAAATGCTGCTACAGAGTCTGGAGAAATATGCCACTCTGTGGAAAGTATCTCGTCTTCGGTACTGGCTAGTTCTTTATGCACTAGGACATCAGTCTTTCTTGGTGCTGGTCCTATTATTGGCATAGCATCTTCAGAAAACCATTTAGCAACTTCTTCTGGATTCCCTACCGTTGCTGATAATCCAATAATTTGCAATTTTTCTGGACAATACTCTTGTATTCTTTGCAAACCAACTAGTAACTGCGAACCTCTTTCAGAATCTGCCATATCATGTACTTCATCTAGAATAATTGCCTTTAATCCTGCTAGATGTTTCCTAAGGCGGCTTCCTAAAAGCATTATCTGTGCAGTTTCAGGTGTTGTTATAAGTAAATTTGGGGGCTTTTTTGACTGTTTAGTTCTTTCTTTTTGAGAAGTATCGCCATGTCTAAGTCCTACTGATAATCCAACAGGTTCTAACATTTTTGACAATCTCCTATCTATATCTCTATTTAGGGCTCTTAATGGAGTAATATACAATATTGAAAGACCGCTCCATTCTTCAGTTAGACATTTAGAAATTATTGGTAAAACAGCAGATTCAGTTTTTCCACTACCAGTGGGGGCCACAAGTAATCTATCATGCCCATTCACTATCTCCGGTATTGCCGCTTCTTGTATTGGCGTTAAAGTCCATCCTAAGTCCGTAATTAAGCTATTTACACTTGAGTGTAAGTGCTCGTTGACTCCACGCATAACCTCTCCTCTCATGCCCAATAAGAAAACCCTGTGTTCAATAATTCACTCTATTATTCATGATTTTATTCTGAGCCACCTATGAAAGGAACTATCTCTAGTGAGTCATTCGGCGTAGTGATTGCCATGGCACGTTCACGACGAAATAAAGTTGGCCCTCTCAAAAAATGGTGGAATTCGCAAAGCGAAAATCACTTTAGGATAATAGGAATAATTTCTTTATTATCTATTGCAACTTTCCTTTGGACAATGTCCTTTTTATTCCTTCTTGGAGGAACAACTGATCCTGAAAGAGATCATTTAGTGCCACATCATTGGCTAGGTCTAATAATTTCTATTATTATCTCGTTCTATGTTCTACCAGAATTCCTCTATTTTTTGAATCAAAGACAAACATTACAGGATATTTTGAACTTAGACTCCAGATCAGAAGTTCTGAAAAGAAGAAAAGAAGCAGAAACAGCAGCTGATTTATTGGGATTAAAATATCGCGCCAGATTAAAAGGCCTGTATGAAGAATTAGGAATAAAAGTAAAAGGTAAGAGATTTGCAATTGATTCATTGCCGCCAAGAAGAAATAAATCTACTAATTTAACGGAAGCTTCTGAAGAGGAGGAATGAATTGCCAACTTCAGATACAACAAATCTATCTAATAATAATCCAGTTAATGAGTTTCTTCGAGAAGCGTTATTGGCAATAGGTTTAGTCTTACTAATCCTAGGATCTTTGTGGATTGCTACAGGTCAATTTCCTCCAATGGTGGTAGTTGAATCAGGCTCTATGATGCATGATACAGAAGATGGTTCATTGGGAGCTATAGATCCTGGTGATTTGGTATTAGTCATGAACCCAAATAGGGTAGATATAGTAACATATGTCGAAGCAATGGATGAAGGCAACCAAAATTTTGGATATACTAGTCATGGAATGGAAGGAGATGTAATTATATACAGTAAAAATGGAGGTAGTGATACTCCAGTAATCCATCGTGCAATTCTAAAAGTTGTTTCAAATAATACTCAAGAAGGAGAGAAAACTTGGGATGTTTTAGGAACTTCTTTGAGAAACGTAAACAGTGTAAATTTAACAATAAATTATCCCTGTAACTATCATGGAGGAACATATAATTTAGAAATAATTGATTGGAAACCCAATCATTCTGGATTTATTACTACCGGAGATAATCCGAATAGTAATGGTTGTAAAATAGATCAATTAGCAGCCACGGGGCAAGATGGCAGGAATGGTTTGAAAGATGAGTCTGGAAATCCAGTAACTGCAGTAAAAGATGAATGGGTTATCGGTGTTGCATCTTCAGAAATACCTTGGATAGGTGCTATCAAGTTGTTTACATCAAATACTCATCACTTTGTGACTGAGGAAACTTGGGCAAACTTGTCATTCACAATTCTTTTTGTAATTTGTTCTCCAATGATTTATGAATCAATATTTAGGAAGAATGAGACGCTATCAAACTCTGAAGAAGAATAATCATAAGTAAGACATAATTACAGGAATTATGAGAATAAATAAGAATATAAAACTACTATTATTGCTTATTTTATTTGCCCAAGATTCTATTTTTATTGGATGGATGCCCCTATTAAAAATCTCATTGTAGAAAGATAGTGAAGAATGTACTCCATCTTTTACGATGTGGCCTCCGTCGAACGGAATCATTGGAATAAGGTTAGCAAAACCGAGTAAAAAGTTAATCCAAGCCAACCAAAATAAGAATGTAAATAACATAATCAGACCTGAAGTGCCAATTATTGATGCAATTACTCCATCTCCTGCTGTTAGCATTGCTTGTTCTCTCAGATTCATTACTTGGCCATCTCCTGCTATTGGTACGCCGAGCATCAGAAGTGGCATTATTGCAGTGATTATTACTGCACCTAGGATATTATCCTCATTTACTGCATTCAATATTGATCCATATCTACTAACTCCTGCTTCTCCATCGCTCAGACCGCTAACTCCAAGGAAGGGAATGTTTGAATCAGGCCCTACTCCAACCTCTTCGAGATATTTTCTTGTTTCTTCTAAATTACAACTATCATCCTGTTCACACAGCCCTATATACCAATCATGACGATCCATTAGAGTCACACCAATATCTCTCTGACTCTGTTCAGTTTTTTGGTTGAAATCAGTTGCACTCCATGATCCTGAAAGTACTGTTAGTATTATTTCATCACCTGGTTGGAATCCATCCATTTCTTCGCTAAAAATCTCATAATCAGGTACTGGAATACCATTCATGTGCGTAATTATCTCATAGGGCAAAAGTCCAGATTTTTCAGCACCTGTATCTTCAATTATTTCTACTGCATGAACTCCTGGATTTTTTGCTACAAATCCATTAGCAGTTGATGACAGTAAAATTATAACAATATATGTTGCAATTAAATTGATTGATGGACCAGCAGCAAATAATCTCATCCTATCTCTTCGGGGTGCCCTATACATCTCTTCTTGCTCCGGTTCTGCAAAAGCACCCATAGGCAGAGGGCCAACTAAAAGTAATCCGAAACTACGGATTTTCATTCCATGTGCTCTGGCTTGAATTCCATGACTATATTCATGGATTATTATGGCCACTATCAATGCTAAAACTGGCCACCAAAAGGGCACAAAACTTGTAACTCCTGGTATTAATAACAAATCTTGAGCAGGAATTGGTTCTCTTGGAGGGCTCGTAACACTACTCCCAAAACTCAATAATAGTAGTAATATAACTCCTGTCATTACAAAAAGACAAATCCAAATCGAAATCTCGCCATATATTCTCCAGAATTTTCTATTACTGGAGACTTTATCTAATATTTTTTGTCCCTGTCTTGTTCTAAGCATTAGGATTATTCCTAGGACTCTTGTAGCGTCCCATTTATCTAAAACTCCATTTTCTTCTAACATTATTAAACCGAAGTACCATATTCCAATTACTGTTACAACAATTATCGAGTTACTAATTTCATATATCAGAAACAAGAAAATTAACGGTAGTAAAATACCTCTCTTCGGCCTTTCTTGCTCTCTCATGTATTCGGGTCACTCTTTACCTTCTTCAACCCGTTGCCCACAATAACACAAATAACATTACTAATATCGCCATCCGATGCACATGGAAGATACTTCTTCGGACCATAATGGGATAGATAAAAAATCTATTAATTCTTTAATTCGAAAATCCGAAGGACTCAAAAAAATACTCAAAAAAGCAGAATTTGTAGATATTGAACAGCAATTAATCCAGTTAGATAGTAAATTTGATGAAATTGAGACTAGAATGTCTGATCCACTTTCTGATTATTAATTTCTAATCCTTTTGGAAAAATCAGAAAAAAAACACAATCGTTATAAATAATTTAGCAATGCTTGTTTTATGCCCAAATTTATGTACTCAGGAAATTATACTGCTAAAGGCGCTGCTGGAATTCTCAAAGAGGGAGCAACAGCACGTAGAGATGAGGCTGCGAGAATCGCAGAATCATTCGGAGGAACACTAGAATCTTATTACTGGTGTTATGGAGAAAAAGATTTCATGTGTATCATGGACGTTCCTGATAAGGTCAAAATAACCGCATTCGCTCTTGCAGTTGGTGCATCAGGAGTTTTCAATGGACAATTAACTCCTCTAATTACAGTAGAAGAAATGGATGAAATAACCAGTGTCGAACTTGGTAATTTTACCCTTCCAGGCCAGTAAGAAGTAAATTGAAACTTTACCAGAGATTGGTATCAATCATTGATTAATATTGAACTCAGAATCTAGTTTAGAAGTTATAGTTGTAATATCTTCTACAATTTCAAATAAGGAATTGTCCTGTGTATAAACCAAGAGCTTTCTTCCTCCATCTATTTCCTGGTATGCACATATTGCATCCATTCTTATTCTTGTCATTCCAACTTCGGTCATTGCCATAATCCAGTTTGTCATTAGGCCGGCCGCGATGAAAATTGTTTTTAGTCTATTCCCCTTTATTATCATCCAAAATTAAACGATATTATTCTTGGATTTTTTGTTCTAAAGAATTATTTAGATTATGATGGGTTTTCAACTAGATAATCGATATAGTCCAAAACATCTTGGAAACTTTCATCAGGAATCTCTTTGTAAGATTGCCCAAATTTACCTTTAACACAGATAGCAACGTGAGCATAAGGATTCCTCCCCTTGGGATGGTTCTTGGATGGCGGTAATTTACCTTCTAATTTATCTCCAGCCTTCTGAATATATGCCCACACCCTTTTGGCGTTATCTTGATTCACATATCTTCGAAAACCCGATTTAAAATAGGCCTTACTATTCCATAATAGAATATATTTTATGATAAGTAGGAGAAAAGTCAAATTGTAAAAATTACTCAGAATCAAAAACATATTTTCGATAATGGGCCAATTCATCTATACTTCCCCTAACATCATCCATTGCTCTATGGCCTGAGCGTTTACTAAATCTTGGAGAATTCGGATACCATCTTCTAATGACTTCCTTTATTGAAGTCACATCTACACTTCTATAATGGAAGAAATCATGTAATTCAGGCATATATTTCCTAAGAAAACGACGGTCTTGTCCTATTGTATTTCCGCATAATGGAGGAACGCCTTCTAGACAGTGAATTCTTAGGAATTCTATCGTTTTTTCTTCTGCTTCTTTCATCGAAACTCCATTGTTCCTTACTCTATCTATCAATCCATTTTCCGTATGATGAGTTTGATTCCATTCATCCATCTTATCCAATTCTTCTTCAGGTTGAGATATTGCCAAACTCGGCCCTTCAGCGACAATTTCAAGATTGCCTTCTGTGACTATTGTAGCAATTTCAATAATGGTATTCTCATGAGGGTCTAGACCTGTCATTTCCAAATCAAGCCACACTAAACGCTGTTCAACCATGTTTCTACCCTCCGCCCTTCCCTTCTTAGGTATTCTCGTCATAGTAGAGATGATATGTGTTAGTATATGCGCAGAGCCGTGTCTGATGTTGGTTACTTTCAACTGTTGAAAGAGAATAAACCATTCCGTAGATTATTTACAGCAGATATGATTTCCTATGTGGGAGACTGGTTTACTGTAATTGCATTATTTATTCTAGCAGGAGAGGCTACCGACAACTCGCCACTTGCAATTGCAGGAGTATTAGTGACCAGAAGTTTTGGTATGGCATTATGTGATCCTTTCTCAGGAATGTTTGCTGATCGATATTCTAGGAAGGGATTGATGATGCTGTCTAATTTTATCTCTCTTGTTGCACTTGTTTCTGTTGTAGCATTCGACCTGTTGAATAATTTATTCTCATATTATTTTCTAGCTTTTGTAATGGTTCTAGCTAAGTCTTTATTTGATCCTGCTGAATTCTCATATCTTCCTAAAATATGCACAAATGATGAACTGATAACCGCTAATGCCTTGGGTTCTGGAGGGTGGTCTGTTGCTTTAGGAATAGGAGCAGGGATAGGAGGTTTGACCATTTCAGAATTTGGCGTCACTACTGCTCTTTGGATAGATTGCTCCACCTTCTTACTTTCCATACTCATTATTGCATCATTACCACCAGGAGGTCCTGATAATCCAGTTACAGGTCGATTAACTCCTAAATCAGCTATTTTGGAAATTATTTCTGGCTGGAAATATATACGTAGCAAACCTCCAGTAAGAAGAGTGGTATTTGCCAAGGGAATGTGGGCTTCCGGAGGGGGAGCACAGGTTTTCTTGCTGATATTGATTGGAATGGAGACTAACTTCGGAGAACTTGCAGCAGGAATAGGTTTACTGTTTATGATTAGAGGATTCGGTTCTGGATTCGGCCCTATTATTGCCAAACCTTTGATGAAACAAAAGCACATTCTTCCTTATCTTCTAGGAGTTTCTGTAGGTATTGCAGGAATATTTTATGTATTTGTTTCACAAATAGAATGGACTAATTTATTACTAGTTTTTGTCTTCTGTGCACACGCTAGTTCTGGTGTCAATTGGGTCTACTCTACAACAATGCTACAAACTCGTTCGGATGACGAATGGAGAGGTAGAGTTGCTGGTACTGATTATCTGGTGATTACATTCACAATGGGTTGCTCGGCTCTTGCTGCTGCACTTATATTGGAATACCAACTTTTAGAGTTGAGAGAAGTTATAGCAATTACAGGTGCAATACAAATTGCCCTGGCTATACTTTGGGTATTATTGGCATCCCCAAGTGAAAAGAAATTATTTGTTTAGTAAACATTAATTTTTTTGAATAATCACTTTAACCTAGTTTCGTACGACATAGAATTATGGAAGAGAAAACATGGGTCGTAGATTCGAATGCATTCATTCATTTTGGTAATCTTGCTAAGAAAGAATTCAAAGATGATTTTTCTAAATGCTTAGTGAATAGTCAAGGAGTAATCCATGTAACCTCGGGAGTTCACGGAGAAGTCAGAAATGTCAGATTCAAAGTTTGGGATGGCAGGCCAAATCTCTTAGAGACACTACAGGATCTTATGGTTACATCAGAGGTCTCTGAAGCCGAAATAAGAAGCGTTGCATCTCTAATTGGAGAGAAGGCTTCACCGCAAGATGTTGATCTTTCATTAATGATTTTAGCTGCTAAGTATCACCAAGATGGAAAGAAAGTAACTCTGGTCACAGATGATTTTAAGATGACCACGACCAAAGAAAAAGCAGGTTTTGGATTTGACACATGCCCTCCATCTACCTTCTTATTCAGGATTTCAGAAGATGCCAAAGGCCAACACTCTAGCCGAATGAAGGCCTTGTCTAGAAGGGTTCGTTCAGCAGAAATGAGGTATGCTATTAGTAGAGCAGCTGAATATGATGTACAGTCTAAACTTACATGGCTTGTCGACAGTCTTCTTACCAATAGGCCAAACTTACCAAGCCCAACTGATGAAGCAGAAGAAAAGGATGACAAAGAAGTAATGGTAAGGACTCTTCAAAGAATATTAAGGGGTGAAAAGGTCAAATCATCTCGAAAGAATAAACTAGGAAAACTACCAGAAATTTGCCATCCAGTTTCTGAAATCGACCAATCCCTTGGTAAGATATTAGAAATGGATGAAGTAACCGATTTACCTAGAATATATGAAGAATTAGTTGAATTATCAAGGAATTGCCAAGAATCTGTTGGGCTAGGATTAGCTTCGATGAATGATAATATTGCAGGAATAGCTCATCGTGCTATTGCTGGACCTCTTTCAAGGCTTGAGACGGTACTCGGGATGCTTGCAGGACTATTGGGCAGGATAGAAATTTCCAAATTGCATCTATCTAGGTCATTATATCTATCAAGCCTTAGCCTAGATGATGTAGCTGAATTGAAGACACTTTATCAGCTAGGACTTCTGAATCTTTCTTCTGAGTCTAATGATAGGGCCGCAGAACTTTTCGATAAGGCCAATCAACTTGCTAAGGAAAGAGAGTATCCCAATCTTATTTATCTGATTGCAGCAGCACTTTCTAGATTTTTGTCAGGAGAGGAAGAAATTGCTACTTCACAACTTGAGCAGGCTAGAGAGCAGATTGAGGATGATAAAGAAGGAGCAATTCAACAACTTCTGAAACTTGCTCATTCACTTCTTGGTGTTGATCGTCCATGGTTTGCATTGGAAATTTTTGATGAAGCATTGGAATGTGCTGTGGAAGTAAATAGCTCTAAAGCAGAGGAAATTAAGGAAATGCTCCTCTTTACAAACACTGCAGCCACAGGAAGTGAGAATAAACAACTTGTAAAAATTCGTAAATTCCTAGATAATTTGAATAAGGTTTCAACTGATAAAGAAAAGGACGTTAAAACTAGTCAAGAGGCTATCAAAGAATCTATGAAAGATCAAGAAAAATCAGAAATAGAATATTGGGATGATTGGCGTGAAGCAGACAAACTACTGGTGGATGACAGTACTCTCCATATTGTACGTTCGGAGGTAGATGATGAAGGGCGTGTACTTTTGGTAGTACATCACAGTATATTTGGTGGCCTAGGAGTTTTCATCCCTAATGATGCACCAGAGGTTTCTGCAAACCAAAATGTGAGATTATCTGGAACACGGATAAAGGTTGCAAAAGCCCCCGAATCTCTGGAAAATAATCAGAATATCAAGGGCATAGTTGCTCTTGAAAATCCAGAAGCTTTGGAAGTAAATTTAGTAGATAACAAATTTGAATGATATATTTCTCAGAAACTACTAACTTTGGATTTACTCAAATAAATTTCATTGAGTACGTAATTGGTAATCTCCCCAGTATCCACCATTTAGCGTCTGTCATTATCATATTAATTTTTGAAGTCCTACTAAGACTAATAGCGGGAATATGGAGAACAATGTTGTTCTGAGCAATGATTTAGTTGATGCCCTAGCTCTTTCTGTAACTCTTTCTTGGATGTCGCTATCTATTTTTTCTACAGCAACTACAGCTTTGTCTTTGACTTGATCAAGAACAGTATCTAGGGCATCTGCACCCATATCCAAAACCTTGGTAATTGTTTCTAGAATGAAATTAGGTTCACTATTTGAGATACTACCATCTTGCTCTATAACAG
>Ga0315330_10003649_pt1 | contig 10566 bp, 10 predicted proteins | sample M140m34915metaG_FD_203453 | JGI IMG/M metagenome (GOLD analysis project Ga0315330, IMG submission 203453) | Ammonia-oxidizing marine archaeal communities from Monterey Bay, California, United States - M1 40m 34915 | ecosystem: Environmental > Aquatic > Marine > Intertidal zone | place: USA... | reverse complement strand
CGCAAAGTTTAATACAAACCGCTAGCATTTTGAGACCGGCAGGTGGGGCCCCCGGTGAAGGTACAGCAGAATTTTAGAATTTGTTTCGGTGGGTGACCGAACGTGTCGGGGGTGTTGCGATACTTACCGATAACCCGGAGGAAATGGTGAGAAGAGGACGGGTGTTTCTCTTTCAGAACCCTGTCAGATCTACCTGGCTTTCCGGACTGACAATCGCACAAATTTTTGGCTATCTTCGGGTGGCCTCGACATAATCCCCAAGAGGAGCGACGTAATGCTTGTACTTAGTCGAAAGAAACAAGAGACTTTGGTTATCGACGATCGTATTGAGTTTGAAATCTTGAATGCGGATTCCGGTTCGGTGCGGATTGGCATCCGGTCTCCTAATTCTGTCGAAGTTCGCCGTGGAGAGCTGTCTCATTCAACATCTGTAGAATCGATTGAATGCCCTTCGGGATCTGAGGACCAGTCCGATCAAAGTTCTTTCACCGAAGGCACGGGTTGCTCAAATTCCCCAAGAGATTTGAGGCAATTGCCCAATCCTTTTGTGGCGATGGATGATTGAGGTTGCATTTTTCTCGTTTAATTAGCTAGGATTCTTTGTTTACTATGCAAAATTTCACATCTGCGTGAGCCCCAAGGCAGTCTAGAAATGCTGAAATCAAAAGAATCCAAGAACAATATTTCTGCCGAAGAAGTCAATAAAATAATTACGATGAGGCTTCAGGAAAGTCGCCCTGTAGCGTGGGAAGAGGATATTTCCCGCAATACGTTAGACACCAAGCCTTTTGAAAATGCCGATCCGCCGAATGAGTTGGAGGCATCTGAGCTTGAGAAGGCCAATCGATTAAGCGTGATTGAGTCGTTGATTGGGACAACAGACATCGGCGAGTATGTTTCTCGGGATGCTTACCCAATTCCATGTGCTGAAGATCGCGAAGGCTATTCGCCGGGATTTGATGGTGTTTATTGGCTAAGCGGTTTTGAGGATTACCTCAAGATCATGGCGTACGTAAATAAATACTCGCTGAAGCCAAAGGCGGTGTTTGATTTTGGTTGTGCATCAGGACGATTAATTCGCCATTATGCAGCGCAAACGGAAATACCTGAGATTTGGGGCAGTGACATAAATGCCCGGCATATTCGCTGGCTCTACGAGAATTTGCCGCATACGGTAAAACCAATTTTTAATCATTGCATTCCGACTTTACCGATTCCCGATAAGTCAATCGATGTGATATCTGCTTTTTCCGTTTTCACCCACATTGATACGTTTGAGACATGCTGGTTAGCGGAATTGCGTCGCATTATGTCTGATGATGGGTTGGCTTATATCACTGTCCATAATGAAGACACGTGGGATTTAATTCGCGAAGAAGTCGATAATGAAAAGAATCGTCTTGTTCAATCGATGCTGCGAATCGACCCATCAGTTCGCGAGGCCTTGCAGGGACCGCTTCCGGACACTCGAACGGTTTATCGATTTTCCCAGTCCGGTCCTTATCGAGCTCAGGTCTTTCATTCGAATAACTATTTGCAACAGGTTTGGGGACGGTTTTTTGAGATAGCGGAAATCCTTCCCGGTCATCATGTCCGGCAGACCGTATTGGTGTTACGTAAGAAATGATATCTCTTTCAGACAGGCTGACAATTGAGTTAGCGTTTGGCTATTTCAGAGATTTGGCGGGGTTGGCAAGTTAAATGGATGAAACAAAAAGTCTACAGGATCAATTTGCTCCGAACCTGATCTGCTTTGGATGCGGTCCCGCAAACGAAAAAGGCCTCCAAATTAAGAGTTTTGTCAGCGGTGATAAACTCATCGCGACTTATACGCCTCAGCCGTACCATTTGGCATTCGAAGGGATGGTAAATGGCGGCATCATTGGAACCTTGCTTGACTGCCATTTAAATTGGACCGCTGTTTGGCATCTGATGGAACGCAATCAACTGGCTGTTCCGCCGTGTTGCGTCACGGCAAAATACGAGGTGACGTTTGAAAAACCGACTCCCTCGGAAACTGAGCTGCAACTGGAAGCTTGGATTGTGGACTCATCGGCTAGAAAGGCCGTCGTCGAGGGAACGATTGGAATTGATGGCGAAGTAACGGCTCGGTGTCGTGGAACTTTCGTTGCGGTTAAATCCGACCATCTGGCATTTCATCGCTGGTAGATAAGACGGTTCTCCAGCATTCTTAGGTCACGATTGGAGAATCAGGCTCTCTGTAAAACGCCAGCAATGATTTCTTTGAACGAACGCCAAATCGACGTTAACTTAAAGCCAAATAGTGACGACAAATAACAAGCGGACGTTCGCCTGATGCTGGAATCGAATGATTGATTGATTTTCGGCAGCGAAAAAAATGCGAGACTTAGTCTACGGTCAAGGTTGCGTCGCAAAACAAAATAGTTTCGTGCAGAATCGTGAGCATCATTCCCTGACCTAAATTTTTGGGAATACTAAAATGTTATCACGGAGTGCACTTCAAGCACGGTCGACAACAAAACGTTGGCCGTGTTTTTTATTTTACTTGTTCGTTTTTTGAGTTGGAAACACGTGGAGAAACGGCTGCCTAAGATACGCAGGCGGAATCAAAAGCCACTGGAAATGGTGTAATTCTGTTCGAAAGGATGAGGTGGAACAGGAGCCAGTAACTTAGGGTTTGCTCTTAAAGGTGTTAAAATTGGTAATTTGCGAAGGTGGTAATTGCATGTAAGTCATCTTGTTGTCGAGATGATACAATGTCGGACGGAGCGAACCCATGACCCAAGACAAACAGCTAACGCAAGAAACAGAGTCTTCTGTTGCCAATTCAGACGCGGTGCGTCGGGTCGTTGAAGTATTAAAAAAAGAGTCGGCTGCAATCTTACGAACGGCAGAACGAGTTAATACTTCCATTGAGGAAGGCATTGAATACCTGTTTCAATGTCGGGGACGAGTGATCGTATCAGGCATGGGTAAGATGGGTTGCATTGCAAGAAAGGCGGCAGCGACGTTCTGTAGTACGGGTACGCCTGCGGTTTTTCTTCATCCTGGTGAAGCGGTCCATGGAGATCTTGGAGTCGTCACGGAAAATGATGTGTTCCTTGCTCTCTCCAATAGTGGTGAAACTCGCGAGGTCATCCGCCTACTGCCGCATATGGTGCGACTTGGGATTCCAATGATTGGATTGACAGGTAACCTACATAGCCCGCTTGCTAAGCGTTGCCATGTTGTCATCGATACGGGAGTGGAGGCAGAGGCTGATTCAGTATCGCTAGCGCCGACGAGTAGTACAATTGTCGCGATGGCGATGTGTGATGCGCTTGCCATTACATTGATGGATCGCCGGGGGTTTACGAAGGAACAGTTTGCTATTTTTCATCCGGCCGGCAATCTTGGCGGGAAATTACTGATCAAAGTTTCCGACATCATGCATGTTGATTCTACGATTCCCATTGTTTCCAACACTGAGGCAACCCTTCGGGATGCTGTTGGGGTTATTTCGGAAAAGGGATTAGGAGCCGTGTTCGTCGTGGACGATTCTGAGGTAATTGTGGGGATCGTGACTGATGGTGATTTGAGAAGATTAATTGATTCGAGTTCTGCCGATTCGTTAGGGAACTTTTGGAACGAATCGGTGTCAGAGCGTATGTCGAAGGCGCCGAGGACAATTGATCGCACAGCCCTTGCTGCGGAAGCGCTGCGAATCATGGAAAGTCACGAGATTACAATTTTACCTGTCTGTGATTCCGGCAAACTTGTTGGGGTCGTTCACTTGCATGATTTAATTCGTGTCGGTTTAGCTTGAGTTGATATGGAAACCGAATTGGAAAAGTCGAAACCAAGCGGGAAAGGTGAGCAACCAATTGCAGTGGCCCGCCGGACTCCTGAGACGTCTGAGGCTGTCAATTCTGATGGAACCAAAGCGAGTGGCCAGGATTCGGCCAACGTTACTACCTATTCAGCTCAATCCTCTATCCGAAATCCCTTTCAGTTGATCCAGGATATCTTCGCCGATTTTTGGCTGGGGCGGGAGTTAGCGTGGCGGTTATTTCTTAGAAACATTCGAGGACTCTATCGTCAGACGCTGCTCGGTTTGTTTTGGGCCTTTCTTCCACCGATTGCCAATACTGCAATTTGGATTTTCCTAAGGCAGGCTAACGTGTTTTCGATGGGCGATACGCAAGTCGATGGCACGGTCTATATTTTAACCGGGATGATTCTTTGGCAGGCATTCATCGATGCCTTTCAAATGCCTCTGGCGATGTTCAACAAAAATCGTAATTTGATCAGCAAGCTTAATTTTCCTCGTGAATCATTGTTGCTCGTTGGTGTAGGTGAAGTTTTATTTGATCTGCTCATTCGTTTGCTACTCTTGATTCCGGCTTTTCTGATATTCCAGGTGCCGGTGCATGCGACTGTTCTTTACGCTCCGATTGCAATTTTGGGATTGGTTTTAATCGGCGCATCATTGGGTTTGTTGCTCATGCCCATTGGTTCGCTTTATCAGGATGTCGGGCGATTCATTTCTATGGTACTTCCATTTTGGATGATCATCACGCCAATTATTTATGTGCCTTTAACGACCTTTCCCGGTTCTTTATTAAATTGGGTGAACCCTGCGAGTCCCTTGTTATTACTGGCACGCGACTGGTTGTTAATCGGAACGACAGACCACCTCGCCATCGGGCTGATCTTTGCTGCAGCGGCAATCCCAGTTTCGTTGATTGCTTTAGTGGTTTACCGCGTTTCGATTCCGGTTTTAATTGAACGCATGACGGCATAGGAGAGATTGCATGAATTTATCTCGTTCGTCATCGAGTGATCTAATACTCGACGTAGATCATGTTTGGAAGATCTATTGTCGAAATCTTAAGCGAGCAATGTGGTACGGGCTCAAAGATGTTGGGCGTGAGATCATTGGTGGTGGTCGTGACCGCAGTCATCATGATCTTCGCTCGGGCGAATTTTTCGCCATCAGTGACGCAAGTTTTCAGGTGCGGCGTGGCGAATGCTTAGCGATGATTGGCCCTAATGGTGCCGGTAAAAGCACCATGCTGAAGATGATCAACGGACTGATTAAACCAGATTCAGGTTCCATTAAAATAACGGGCAAAATTGGAGCCTTGATTGAATTGGGAACCGGGTTTAACCCAATTCTTTCCGGTCGTGAAAATATCTACATCAACGCAGCTGTGTTGGGGATTCGAAAACGAGAAGTCGATGGGCTGATGGAGAAGATTGTTGAGTTTGCAGAGCTTGGCCACGTCATTAATGATCCCATCAAGACCTACAGTTCGGGCATGCGTGTGCGGCTTGGTTTTTCAATCGCGGCTAATTTGCGTCCCGAGTTGTTGCTGATGGATGAAGTGTTGGCAGTCGGTGATGTTGGGTTTCGAATGAAGTGCTTTGCACATCTTAATGAGCTCGTGAAGCAAGGAGTCTCGATTGTTCTGGTGACTCATGCGGTTGGCATGCTTCAGCGAGTCGCGACGCGTTCGGTAGTCTTTGGTCAGGGTAAGATCGTTCATGATGGTGATCTGGAAACGGGTTGCACGATTTACGAGGAAATGCTCGGAGCAAGTGATCGCGTACGTGCAAAAAAGAAAGAGGAGCCGGGGCGCATCGGAGAAATCGGTTCCGTTGAGGTTTGCAATGAAGCGATGGAGCCTCAGGCCGAATTTGAAACGGGGGAAACGGTTCGGCTGCGAATTCAAATAAACGCGAGGGAAAAAATCAAAGATGCGAGGCTGATTGTTGCTCTGTGCTCGCCTGTGCACGGAGTTTTAAGTTCCGTTTCGTCGCCATATCAGGGGATTTATTTCGACGTAGACCCGCCGGGACGGGTAATTACACTTGAAATTCCCAAAATTCCTTTCTTAATTGGCGCCTATCACTTCAATATTTCATTGTTTGGGCGCGAAAAGGTCGATTTCTATCATCGTAGTTCACTGCGTGGAGTTTTTCGGATAGTCGGACCTCCAACGAATGCCGATGGCTACGGTATAAATGGAATAACCAAGCTCCAACACAGCTGGGAAATCAATGGATAAACCAGAAATACATTTTATCATCAGTGCTCCAAGAAGCGGGTCAACTTGGCTAACGACTGCGCTTAACGGCCATCCGGATGTTTTTGGAACCGAGCACAGACTGTTCGGGAATTTTTGTGAAGTCTGGCAAAACAACGATGGTAGCTCATCTCCCAGAATTACGTTTGATAAATATGCTGATGCTTTTGCCATGCATTATTTCTATCAGTTCATGAACAGGGACTATGGCTCCTTTGTGGAGGACTTTAAAAAGTCGTTTGTGAATTTCCTGTGTCATTTTGCCAGCGGGCGGACAGGGAAAAACGTAATCGTTGATAAAATCACGCCTTACCCAGGAACAGCCGGGTTGGTGGTTGAGGAGATTCGACGATTATTTCCTGAGTCCAAAATTATTCACCTTGTCCGTGACGGAAGAGATGTATTGACCAGCGGTACCTTCGACTGGTTACTGAAAGATGCGGAGGGAACAGATCGGCATGAATTTTATTTTAATCCGATTCCCGGAATGAAATTGGAGAGATTTTTTGACGCTAAGGTCATTAAGAAGTGGGCTGAAAATTGGTGTGAAACGATCGACGTTTTCTCGGACATAGAGCCAGACGTTTCAGTCACCTATGAGCAGATGAAGAGCGATATGCCCGAGGCACTGGGAAGCATCTTCGCCGGCATTGGAGTTGAAGTTAATGAACAAGTGATTGAGCAGTGTGTTGAGAGTTCGACGTTTGAGAAAATGTCGGGGCGCCCGCCCGGGCAAGAGGAACCAACTGCGAAAGCAAGGAAGGGGATTGTTGGGGATTGGCGAAATTATTTTACTTTGATCGATGGCGAACTGTTTGATGCATTTGCTGGGGAGCAACTTAAGAAAATGGGTTACGAACCAGATGGTGAGTGGATTAAATCATTACCCGCCAAGTTAGAGATGATTCGAGAACCGGGTGTCGATCACACGATTTAAAATTGGAGCGTCGATTCAATATTCATTTGCTGTTACAGGTGGGCAGGTGAAAAAGCGAGCGGAAGTACGTTCGCACGTTACAGCGGTGAGCTTTTCAGGGGGAACGGCGTGTCGAATTTGAAAGCTTACATCCTTTGTCGATTCGCAAAGACCAGTTCTATCTACACGTCGTGGATGTCGGAGTCGCCGATTCCCGCGGTGGTCGTGGATGAGTATCTTCCAGATTGGCCAGTGCCAGCTGATGCCGGCATTCTGATCACACATATGCATTATCGGTGGGAAGAATTGACGGCTTTGAGGAAGGTCTTGGACGAAAACCGAATTCCAATTTTAATCCTGTCCGACGGTATTCTCGAATACCGGAATACCTGGGAGCACCCTGATTTGGTAGATGGATCACTGTTTCAACCCGTGTTCGGGCATAAGCTTGCCTGCATCGGGGCGGCTCAAGCAAGAGTGGTAGAATCGTGGGGTAACGCTGGGAAGTGTGAAGTGGTGGGTTTGCCGCGACTTGACCAAGTGAATCAGACGGCGGTAAATAATTCAGGGTCCTCGGATCGGTTTCGGATTCTGGTCGCGACGGCGAGCACACCTGCTTTCGATAAGTCGCAACGCGAAACCGTACTTCGTTCGATCCAAGCTGTGAAGGATTGGAGTGACCGTAACTCAGTCCTAGCGGATCGACGGGTGGAAGTTGTGTGGCGTTTAAGTGATGGGCTGGAGTCCGAATTGGGGGTTGGAGACGATCTCGCTATCGAGGATCGCGAGCCTATGTCCCAGGTGCTTGACTCGGTGGATGCGGTGTTGACGACGCCTTCAACGATTTACCTTGAAAGTGTATTGCGCAAGTTGCCAACGGCATGGTTGGATTTTCATAACAGCCCTCAGTATATTTCGTCTGCCTGGACCATCAGCAGTTCAGACCAAATTGATTCTGTTGTGAATGAATTAGCCTCGCCACCGAGTCACAAAATGATGTATCAAAATTTTGTACTTCATGATCAATTGGCCAATCAAACACCGGCGACTCCGCGGCTGTTGGAGTTGATCCAGTCGCTTGTCGAGGCTGGCTGCATGGCACGCGAAAAAGGGGTTCCGATTACGTTGCCGTCAAGGATCTTGGCTGAGGAGGCTGGGCAAGCAGCCTTGGTCGGAGGCGAATCCCAGATAGATGTGCTTCATCCTGGCCAGGAAGTCTTTGGAAACGACGATACCCGACGGTTGCAGGTAGAGTTGGCCGCCGCGATCAAACGATTAGAACAGCTGCCTTTTGAATTGGCTGAAAAAAATAAGTATATAGCGAAACTGATGCGATCGCTGGATCGGTCACGTGACCGGGTAGAGGACATGCATAATCGTGTTGTTGCGATTAGGAAACGATTTGGGGTCGAACCATCGCAACCGCCGATCGATGGCAAGAAACTAAGTGACGAAGGGTAATTCGCTGCTTGGTGGATTTGTGTGCCAACTGTTTTGACACGGTGGAAACAAAATGCCGTTTGAGCGAGGCGACAGGAGCAAGGAGTTCGAGGCGATGTGGCAGTTTAGTTTGAGACCGGAAGTTTAATTCATGCGTCAATACGATCCATCCAAACCTCTTATTTATACCCACATCCCAAAGTGTGCGGGTAGCAGTGTCGTGCGTTTGTTGCGGCATTGGTTTGGCGAACAGTATCACAAATTAAATCAGGATGAGCATCGCGATATTATTTTGCCGAGGGTCGAGACAAGGGACGCTAAAGGGAATTGGTTGGAGAATGTTCGCTGTATTCACGGGCATTTTAATCATGGGCGAGGGTATGGGCTCCCGTATTTTTATCCCGAGCTCGATCAATATTTTTCGATCCTCCGCGATCCGTTTGATCTGGCAGTGTCGATGTATTTTTTCGCTAAAGGGCGTAGTCGTGAAGGGCGTTTTTGGTTTCGGGGAGAAGCAGTTGACATTAGTAAGCAGTTTCCCAATGTGGAAAGTTACGTGAACTCCTACCCTTATTGGTTGTTCGACCACCTCCCGCAGGATGTCACGTTGGAAAACTACGAAGAGAAAATACGTTCCCGTTTTATTTACATTGGTATTTTTGAAGACTTGCAAACCACCATTGATAATTTAGGTCGGGTTCTGGGCAAAGCCTCGGCATCGTTGCCTCACGTTAATGTTTCGACCTATGACGAGCCAATTCCTGAACGCTTGCGGGAGGGTTTTTACGCGGACTATCCACTTCTCAAGAAAGTATATGATTTGGCAGTCGATACCTACCGCCTCGAAGGGTACAGCTTTCCGGGGGAAGGGATGCCAGCCATTCCGCCGGATGCTACTGGAGTAATTGAATCTGGCTAATGTTGACGGAGGGTTGCTCACCCCATCAAATAAAGAAAGAGAGCAATTCAAACGGATTTGGTGAACTTATTCTGTCGTCTTGATTGACTAATCAAACTGACAGTACGTCGTTTTTTTACTGGAGTAATTGGTGAAGTTCGGTTTTTATTCATGCATGAGTGGGATGCCTTGGGGGGGAAGCGAAGTTCTTTGGCAAAGGACTGCGCGGTTACTTCAGCGGTCAGGCCATGAGGTTGCTGTCAATTTTAAGTGGTGGCCTTACAAGGCACCTACATTGCAACATCTAGAAGACCACGGGGCGTCACTTTGGTTGCGTGATCCTCCACCACGACCATTGTTGAATCGTGTTTTTTCAGCGAATCCACAAAAGAAATCTTGGCTTGATGTAGAAAAACCGGATGCTGTGTTAATTACGCTCGGCTATCATCCTGATGCAATTCCGATTGCCGATGAATGTTTTCGGCGCGGTATCCCGTACGGAATTAATATTCAGTGTGCGAGCAATTCGTTTTTTATTCATGGCGATCGGCTGGAGGAATATAGGCGATGGTATCGAAATGCTAAGAAAGTATATTTCGTGTCTGAGGAGAATCAGCTCAAACTCGAAAACAACATCGCATTGAAGTTAGACAACACTGAAATTATTGCGAACCCGTTCAACGTCAGTCACGAAGCCAATCCGGATTGGCCTAAAACCGAATCGGAATTTCAGATTGCCTTGGTGGGGCGCGTGCATTTTCAATCCAAAGGGCAGGACATCATTGTCGATGTAATGCGACAGCCGAAATGGCGAAAGCGATCGTTAAAGGTTGTTTTTTACGGGCATGACCAAGGTAATAAGCTTCAGTTGCTCGAACTGATTAAGCTCCATGGATTGGAGAAGCAGTTGGTGTTTCATGGATTTTCCGACAGCGTCGAGGAGATTTGGGAAAACAACCACGCCCTGCTTCTTCCGTCTCGCTACGAAGGTGCCCCGTTGGTCGTGATCGAGGCGATGTTGTGTAATCGGATAGCAATCACGACAGACATTGGTCGCAATCGCGAGCTTATGGATGACAATGAATCTGGTTTTGTCGCAATGGGGACGTCGGTTGAGTTGTTGGATGAAGCACTCGAGCGAGCGTGGCAGAAACGTCACCAATGGCAGGAAATGGGTGTTTTGGCCGGCAAACATATTCGAGAGCGTTATTCGGATGACCCGGTTCGCGATTTTGCCGAAGCACTTAAGCTAATTCGCTCTT
>Ga0315330_10003642_pt1 | contig 10577 bp, 7 predicted proteins | sample M140m34915metaG_FD_203453 | JGI IMG/M metagenome (GOLD analysis project Ga0315330, IMG submission 203453) | Ammonia-oxidizing marine archaeal communities from Monterey Bay, California, United States - M1 40m 34915 | ecosystem: Environmental > Aquatic > Marine > Intertidal zone | place: USA... | reverse complement strand
AAAACTCCTCCAGCACTACCAATGGTCAAGTCTCCTGAAGCAGAATATATTCCAGTAATAATATCACCCCATTTAGCACCGGGGGCTGCGCCCATCTGCTCTACCATTTCAAAACCTTCTTCACATGCAGACTGGAGCCGATCTCGAATAGAGGCTATTTGGTTTAGATCAGTATACTCTTTCATGACCCTTTCTTCTGTCTCCGTCCTTGGCATTATACGGTGATCGCGCATAATTTCTGGATCTGGAGCTAAGAATAACGTTGTATCCTTAAGAAACTTTTTTATTAATTCTTGGTCTTGGACATCAAGTTCAATTTTTGCTTTCTCGTTCATAATATATCTTCCTCTTTAATTCTTTTCTTCTTCATGAAGAAACCAAACTGCCCCTTGTTCAGCTGAAACATACTTCCAGCCTGGTTCAATTAAATATGTTGAAACTTCTGATGATACTAAACCGGGTCCATTAATTTCCGTACCGGGCGGTATGTCAGCCTTGTTCCAAACTGGCGTGTCTACAGCCTTGCCATCGCCAACAAAATAACATTTCCTTGTTGTTGCTGGAGCAGGAGGTTCAATACGTTTATTTTGTGCTATAGGTTTAATATGGTCAAATTCAACTGTATCGTGTTCTACATATGAGGCGACACGTATCGTGTTTATTCGGATACCTGCTTCTGGAGCCTGACTTCCCTCTCCAAAGCGCGCACCATAATCGCTTGAAAATTGATCAAGTATATTCATCACGTCCATTACAGATTCAAGATTATGCTTGGGCACTACCACAGTAGTTTGAACTAGCTGATTACCATATCGCATGTCCAATTCAAGAGAGTGCTTGATATCACTTAATGCTGAACCTTGCCTAACGAGGTCAGCTTGGCCCCGTTTACTTAATTCTACGACCAGATCATTAAATCTCACGTAATTATCAAACACTTTTCGGGATGTAGAATCATATAAGACCATAAATAACGATGTTTCATGGATATGCATTTGATGCATATTACCTGCACCCACTGCGGAGAAAACAGAACTGAAGGGAGTTGCAAGAATCTTATTTATTTTTAACTTTGAGGCAATACCACAACAATGTAAGGGGCCATTACCGCCATATGCAAGCATAGTGAAGTCCTGTGGATCGTAGCCTCGAACTCTTAGTTCTGTATTGACACCGTTGGCCATATTGCTATCTACTTTTTCTTTTACCAATAATGCGGCTGCTATTGGCTCAACATCTAAGTCATCACAGAGTGTTTCCTCAATAGCGAACATTGATCTTTTGGGATTAAGAGGAATGCTTCCACCTGCATAATTTTCAGCATCGAGATAACCTAAAACCAAATCTGCATCTGTTACTGTTGGGTTCATTCCGCCTCGGTCATAACAAGCAGGACCTGGGTCAGACCCAGCGCTTTTTGGGCCAACGGCGACAGCATTATACATACGATCAAATGAAGCAATCGATCCACCTCCTGCTCCAAGTGTAACTAAGTGTACCATTGGAACAGATACAAGCCACCTATCGATGACTGGGTTAAAATCATAATGTTTTATTCCACCCTCAACGACTATGCCGATGTCATAACTTGTTCCGCCCATATCTGTTGCAATTACACTACCTAGATCAGCTTCCTTGGCTAAATGCTCTGCTGCACTGATTCCAGAAACTGGACCTGAGTGGATAGTTTGAAGTGCATCTGTAGAATTCAATTGCGCCATACCGCCTGAGTTGTGTATCACAAGCATTGGCTTAGAATAGGAGTTAGCGCGTAAATTTTGCTCCAATTGACTCATAGCATGATACATGGTGGTATGCAAGTAACCATCTACGATTGCAGAGGTCGCTCTTACATACTCACCTTTTCGACCAGCAACACGATGAGAGAGTATTACGGGAATCGATCCTAGCAAGTGTGTCGGATATTCTTCTAATAAAATTTCCTCTATGCGTTTCTCATGTGATGGATTTACTACTGAGTTCACCAAGCATACAACTATAGCCTGTGCGCCTTTATCAGCTAATATTCTTATTTTTTTACGAACATCATCTTCATCGACGGGCATTACTAATTCGCCCTCAAAGCCTAATCGCTCTCTTACACCTTCGATCATATTAGGCAGAACCAATGGAGCCGGTCTTTGGGCATCAGGAAGATTCTGTTTGCCAAGATCATCCAGGCCTTCACCATAACCACGTGCTCTGCTGAGTGGCACCATAGCTTCATATGCTTTCTCGAGAGCCTCATTAAAACCTAAAGCAAGATTTTGATGTGTAGTTAAAGCCTTTGTTTCTATATATTTATTATCCCAAACTACAAAGCAGTCGGTAAAGGTCCCGCCTATGTCTACAGATATACGTTTCATAATTGTTTTCCTAAAACTTTAAAATGTTCAGATTATCTCCAAAACTAAAAGAATTTACTTCGTAATTAATGATTATGCCCGCAACTTCTATCAACCAATACATTAGGTCCTGTAGTTGGTTCTGTAAGTTCTTCTCTTGTACTCCATTGCTTTTTGAGAGCATCAATGTCGACTTCCATGTCATACAGAGGCATATGTCCTGGAAAAGTATATTCAACTTCAATTTGAGTTCCACAATCTGGGCAATAAAACTCATAAATATTTACCCAATCCTTATCGGGGCAAAAAGTAAATTTATATTTTTCTGGATCAATAACAGAAGGATGTATATCAGCTGGATCTCTGTTATAAACTAGTAAACCTTCTTTATAATTACCTCGCGCCGGCCCAATTTCATGCTCACAATTTCGGCATTCCCAGGTTTCTTTTTCTAAATCTATCCGAAGATATTCTGTCATTAATACTTTCATTATTTGACTCCCTTTGTTAGGCATATATCACCTAGTTCGGTTACCACAAATTTCCACCCTGGTCTAACTAAGCACGTGAAGTATTCATCTTCAATTACTGCTGGGCCAATACTATGATTTCCAGATTTCATTTTATTTACTTCATATACAGGCAAATCATTCCATTCTTGATTATCACCAAAAATAGATCTTACCGAGCTTTTTGTAGCAACAGAACTCTGAGATATTTTGACTTTTTTGTTTGAATCAACTCTAAGTTTTTTTCTTGCAGAAAATTCTAAAATAGCTGCATCTGAGTTGGACAAGGCTTTTGGAAATATAGCTTTTCCAGTTAATTCGTGAGCTGTTTCATCGGTACCTTTAAAGCCTACAATTTGAGCACTGATATCGTATTCGCCAGCAGAATAACCTTCAGCAAACATATCCCTTTGTGCCTTTTCAGCTAGATTGTTGTATGCCACTTCTAGAGTTTCATTATCAAACTTTTTGAGTACAGCCGAATAGCTTTGTCCTATATCACAAGAACCTATTCCATATGCACTGAAAACAGCTGCCGTTTTAGGTATAAAAATAGTTTCAATTCCAGATTTATCTGCAACACCACAAGCGCTCATTGGGCCTGCGCCGCCAAATGCTAAAAGAACAGTTTCGTCTGAAACTTTAGCGAATTCAGTTAATTCATAGGATACTTTTGCATCGTAAGCATCACGAAGTTTAATTAATGCTTCATCTGATGTTATGCCTAATTGGCTCGCGATGTTTTGGTCGATAGCTGCACGAGCTCTATCAATATCCAATTTCAAGCCACCCCCAAAAAAAGTTTTTGGATCTAACAAACCCATTAGAAGATTTACATCAGTCATTGTAGATTCTTTTCCGCCGCGACCAAAGCTTGCTGGTCCTGGGACGGCGCCAACACTTTCTGGACCTACTTGAATATTTTTTCCATTAACTGAAAGAATAGAACTTCCGCCAACGCCAGGGCTCGAAATTTCACAAAGTCCAAATGATATTGGAACACCCTCTACATTTCCATGACGAGATTCACTCACATGACTATTGATCACCTGACCAATATCTGTTGTGGTGCCACCAATATCCATAGATACGACATTATTAAGGCTATACTGTTTGCTGAACTCTTTTACACCCTCCATACCGCCACGTGGTCCGGAGCTATATGTTCTCAAAGCAATTGTTTTTGCTACTCGTGATGCGTCACCATCATTGCGGAAAATCAGTAATGGATTTTTTGTTCGATATTCACGTAAACGATTCTCTGCATTGTATAGAAAGCTTTCCATTGCGGGATGAAGGAATGAATTAACAAGTGCTGTCCATCCCCTTCGATTACCTGATATGTCTTCCGCCAATTCACTTGCAAATAACATAGGTACTGCACCTAATAGATGTCGTGGATAATTGTCAAAGGCAATTCTTTTGAACTGAGATTCACATTTAGTTGCGTCTTCATTATCAAAACAAACTACAATACGGTTTGCACCACTAGCTGTTAGACGAGTTATGGTAGTAGCAGTTTCTGTTGCAAGCTCCTCGTCATTAAGGTCAGCCAAATCTATTTCTTCAACACGGTCTGCTACAAGAAAAGTAAATAAATCTGGGTCTTTTTCTTGCATTAACTTAATCAGGTTATCATTATTTTTATTGATAACCATTCCTAATTTAGGACCCTTCCGCTCGACAATAGCGTTAGTACCTTGGGTAGTCGAGTATCTGATATTTTCAGCTTCTGCAAGTAGTCTAGTTATATCCTCCTGCCCATAAACTTCCTTTGAAACAATTTTTAAGCCATCAAAGAAACATTTACTTAAATCATAAGGAGTTGTAAGCGTTTTTGTTGAATAGAAATTATTATCTTTCAGCACACATACATCTGTTAGTGTACCGCCATTATCGATGTTAATTAGCATTCCCATTGGAGCTACCTTCAGTTTTGAGATCTTAAAGTTAAAAAATAGGTTGTTTGATTTTTTTTCAAATTTTTATTCTACGAGCAAAAATTTTTATTAGCAAACTTATCAGCACATCAATAATTCTCCATCGTAAGTGTGTAAAATTTAACAATTCTAACCAACCATGTTTTTCGTATATACGTATTACGAGCATATTAATGATCACAATAGACATTATGCTTCGTACATTTCGCAATGAGTTCAATATAAATGGGCTGTTGTCTCCAAACAAGGTCTTATTTAATCTTCAAAACTCACAAATAATATCAAAAATATAAGAAAACACACCAAAAGAATACTTACATTAAAAATACCTCAATAAGTCATTGATACAGAACCAATAAAGGCCTTAGCGCAAGCATCACAAAATACGCATGCCTCTATCTCGCTGAAAGAACCGACTAATTCACGCAATTATGCGCTAAATTCCAATCTGGGGAAGGAGATGGCGGAGAGAGAGGGATTCGAACCCTCGATAGGGTATTAACCTATACTCCCTTAGCAGGGGAGCGCCTTCAGCCACTCGGCCACCTCTCCGGATAACTACATTATTTTTTTTAAAATTATGGAAAATTTGCAGGCGGTATCATAGCAACACCATATAAGAAATCAATCAATCGCAAATATTCAAATGTAAATATTTATTCATATCCTAAAAATTAGTGGCATCCTTATCTAAACCAAAAATATTATGTAGCGACCTTACAGATAAATCTAAAAGATTTTTTTCAATAACTACTGTGATTTTTATTTCTGAAGTGCTTATCATCTGAATATTTACATTTTCTTTCCCTAAGGTATCAAACATGGTTGCAGCTACCCCCGCATGTGATCTCATGCCTACTCCAACAAGAGCAAGCTTAGCAATATTTTCGTCAGACTCCACTGAGGTGGCTCCCAACTCAATTGCAACTTTATTTAAAACATCTTCTGCGTTTTTCATTTCATCGCGATGCACTGTAAAGGTTAATGAAGCAGTTTTGTCTTGAGCAACATTTTGCACAATTACGTCGACCTCAATATTAGCTCGGCCAACTGCTCCTAAAATTCTAGCTGCACTGCCAGGAATATCTGGAATACCACGAACAGTAAGCTTTGCCTCGTTTCGATTAAAGGCGATGCCTGAAACAATTGGTTTTTCCATATCGAGATTATCCTCAAGTGTAATTAAAGTTCCAGGCCCTTCATTAAAAGTAGACAGAACTCTTAAAGGTACCTTATATTTTCCAGCAAATTCTACAGCTCTTATTTGCAATACTTTAGAGCCTTGACTTGCCATCTCAAGCATTTCCTCAAATGTGACACTATCAAGACGCCGTGCATTTTCAACTACACGGGGATCTGTTGTGTATACACCATCAACATCCGTATAGATTTGGCATTCTTCTGCTTCTAGGGCGACTGCTAAAGCAACTGCTGTTGTATCCGAACCACCCCTGCCAAGGGTCGTAATATTTCCATGATTATCAACTCCTTGAAATCCAGCTACTACTATTACTTTACCTCCAGCTAAATCTTTCTCTATGCGATTAGAGTCTATATCTAATATCCGAGCTTTAGAATAGGCATTATCTGTAAGAATAGGTATTTGAGAGCCAATGTATGATTTAGCATCACAACCTCTTTTATGCAGTGCCATACACAATAGTGCAACTGTAACTTGTTCTCCTGTTGATAATAGAACATCCATTTCACGTGAACTGGAAGTTTTATCTATATTGTCTGCAAGCTTAATCAACCGATTAGTTTCACCACTCATAGCAGAAACTACCACTACTATTTTATTACCACTTTTACAGAATCCAGTAATTTTATCTGCTACAGCTTCTATTCTTTCAGTAGTAGCAACTGATGTTCCGCCAAATTTTTGTACAAATAAACCCATGTGTAGTCCAAATTTTATAATATATACGCTATTGCATTCTGCCTTAACATTTGTCGAGGCAAATTCGAGTACTCTCAAAATGGTGGGCAATTAAACAACATATTGCTACCAAAGTTAAGGGATATCAATCATATAAGTTAATATAAATAATAGTGTGTAAATCAATCGATTAATTTTTCTTTTACCCAGTCAAAAACTGAGTTCATTGCCCCAGGCAGAGCGTCAATTTTTGTACCCCCACCTTGGGCCATATCTCTACGACCACCACCCTTTCCATCTAGTTGACTGGTCACGAATCTCATTAGATCACCTGCATGTATGTTTTCAGGTATTGCTGGAGTTAATCCTGAAACCAAAGCAATTTTATCTCCTTGAGCTACAGCCAATATAATCACACTCTTAGTTAGCTTACTTTTCACTTGATCTACTGTATCTCTGAGGGTTTTTGGGTCAACTCCTTCAACAACAACAGATAAAACCTTGATATCTTCGATCTTCCTAGCCTGTGAAATAAGATCTGAGCCAGCTATACTGGATATCTTTGATTGTAAGCGTGTATTTTGTTTTTCTAATTCCTTTAATTCGACTAGTAAAGATTGTACTTTTTCAAGTATATTTTCTGGGCTAGTTTTAAGAGAGGTCGATATATTCTCAAGATCCTGCTCTAATTTATCAAAATGAGTCAACACGGCCTCTCCAGTTATAGCTTCAATTCGACGAACTCCTGCAGCTACACCTGATTCAGATATAATTTTTAATATACCAATATCTCCGGTTCGAACAACATGCGTACCTCCACACAGCTCAATAGAAAAACCATCACCCATTTTTAGGACTCTTACTTCATCACCATACTTCTCTCCGAAGAGTGACATGGCACCTTTTTCTTTCGCAGTCTTTATATCGCATATCTCAGTGATTATTGAGGTATTTCGGCGAATTTCTCTATTAACAACATTTTCTATAGTTTTCTTTTGCGAAGTACTAAGAGCTTTAGGGTGACTAAAATCAAATCTCAAGCGATTACTATCTACTAAAGAACCTTTTTGTAAAACATCATCACCCAAGATTTCTCTGAGGGCTGCGTGCAGTAAGTGGGTTGCAGAGTGATTAATTGCTATCGCTGATCGAAGATTCATATTGACGATTGAGTCAACTTTTTGCCCAAGAGACATAGACCCCTTGGAGAGAATACCAATATGCAAGAAATGCTCACCTTTTTTCTGGCAATCCGTTACCGAAAACTCAAAGGAATTAGCAATCAATGTTCCATGATCTCCAACTTGACCTCCAGATTCTGCATAAAAAGGAGTACTATCTAATACTATTGAAGCCTCATCACCCTCTCTAATTCTATCAACTGGGGTGCCATTTGATATTATAGCTATTATATTTCCTTTGACTTTAGTAGTTCCAAAGCCTGTAAAATCGGTCTTACCTTCAAGTTCAAAATCTTGAGTATGCTCAATGTTAAATTTTCCAACGGATCTTGCTTTACTACGTTGAGCCTCCATACATTTTTCATAACCGTACATGTCAAGACTGAGGTCCTTTTCCCTGGCAATATCATTTACTAAATCAACAGGAAATCCATAGGTATCATAAAGTGTAAAAACTATATCCCCTGGTATTACTGAATCATTTAATTTTGCTAAAAAAGAGTCCAGTAATGATATACCCTTATCAAGAGTTTTTTGAAATTGTTGCTCTTCTTTTAATAGAATTTTTTCGACGCTGTTGCTAGCCTTAATCAATTCTGGGTATGCCTCACCCATGATAGAACAAAGATCTGACACTAAAGAATGGAAAAACGGCTGCTTTTGTCCTAGTCGACTTCCATGACGAATCGCTCTTCGAATGATACGCCGTAAAACATAGCCGCGGCCCTCATTAGATGGCAAAACCCCATCTATTATCAAAAAACTACAAGACCGAATATGGTCCGCTATCACTCTAAGCGACTTATTCTCTAGATCTTTCGTATTGGTTGCTTTGGCAGCAGACTTTAATAAAAATTTGAAAATATCTATTTCATAGTTATTGTGGACTCCCTGCATCACTGCAGTTATTCTCTCAAGTCCCATCCCTGTATCGACAGAGGGGCATGGTAAATTCTCCAAGGTTCCATCTGGTTTCTTTTCGTATTGCATAAATACTAGATTCCATATTTCAATATAACGATCAAGGTCATCATCTTTACTTCCAGGGGGCCCGCCTAGTACCTCCTCACCGTGATCATAAAATATTTCTGAACAAGGGCCACAAGGGCCTGTTTCTCCCATTTGCCAAAAATTATCTTCACCCAATCTTGATATACGCTCTGGGTTAACACCTACCTCGTTTAACCATATTTTTTCTGCCTCGCTATCAGTTTCATGGACAGTAATCCATAGGCGATCTTCGGGAAGACCCAGCTCTTCTGTCAGAAATTTCCATGCAAATATAATTGCTTCATGCTTGAAATAATCACCGAAGCTGAAGTTTCCCAACATTTCAAAGAAAGTATGATGCCTAGCTGTATAACCGACATTTTCAAGATCATTATGTTTACCTCCTGCTCTAATACATCGCTGTGAAGAGGTTGCTCGTAGGTATTTACAACTTTTTTTACCAAGAAATATCTCTTTAAATTGAACCATACCAGCATTTGTAAACAATAAAGACTGGTCATTAGACGGTACCAGGCTACTACTAGCTACTAACTTATGATTTTGTCTCTCAAAATAATTGAGGAAGGATTTTCGAATTTCAGAAGTTTTCATAATTGGATGTATCCTGCAACTATATCAGATGTGTTTTAAGGTAGTCGTACAAAACCTTGGCTCTGATAAAAGTTATAAGGTGGATTTAAAAGCTTAAGTTATTTTCTATAAATTTTTTGTCTCCAAGCAAATGTAGGTGCAGATGAAATACAGTTTGGCCAGCTTCAGCACCATTATTAATTACAATTCGGAAAGCCTCACTTATGCCTATTTTTTTAGCTATATCACCTGCCACTAGTAGTAAATGGCCCAATAAATTTTCATCCTCTAGGGTAGCATCTACTAGCTTTGGTAGAGCTTTCTTTGGGATAATTAATAAATGTGTAGGTGCCTGGGGCGCTATATCTTTTATAGCTATACAGTATTCATCTTCATAGATAATGTCTGAAGGTATATCTCCAATTATTATTTTTTCAAAAAGTGTTTTTTCTAACATTTTATTTATAACCTACTTTAATCAGAAACTAAACTATACATTAACTCAACTTTTCGTCCGCATTTAACTGACGAGCTTCTGTTTCAAGCATTATAGGTATGCCGTCTCTGATAGGATAAGCAAGCCCACTAGCACGGCAAATAAGTTCATCTTTATCCTTGATATACTCAAGTGGCCCTTTACTGACCGGGCAAACTAGGATGGATAACAACTTTTTATCAATCATGGTGATCCTTAAATAAAATCTGAAATATTTATAAGTTTAAGCCAAAGAGACTAGTAAAACTATGCCTCTTAAATATACATAAAAAAATAGTTAGTTTGATAAGGTGCAAAAACCTTTAATTTATTAACTTAAATTTATTTGGCTAAAGGAAAATGCTTTAAAACTAATTGTGGATCTAACCTCACATCAAACCAATTAATTCTCCAATCTAAATGTGGCCCTGTTGCTCTTCCTGAGGCTCCAACCTTTGCTATTAGCTGTCCCCTTTTAACTTTTTGGCCAACATTGACCGTGATTTCGCTTAGATGAATGTATGTTGAGCTAACTCCAAATCCATGCGAAATGATTAAAGTTCCCCCCGAATAAAACATATTAGGATGAGTCAGCTCAACTACTCCAGGAGCTGGAGCATAAACTGGTGTTCCCAATGGCGCAGCAATATCCAGGCCATAGTGTGGG
>Ga0315330_10003639_pt1 | contig 10581 bp, 3 predicted proteins | sample M140m34915metaG_FD_203453 | JGI IMG/M metagenome (GOLD analysis project Ga0315330, IMG submission 203453) | Ammonia-oxidizing marine archaeal communities from Monterey Bay, California, United States - M1 40m 34915 | ecosystem: Environmental > Aquatic > Marine > Intertidal zone | place: USA... | reverse complement strand
GTGCACCGCGCCGCCGCGTGCTCGAGCACGGCCACGCGGCACATTGTGCCCGCGCGCGGACCCTGCGGCAACCAACGCACCTCGTGCGGCACCTCGACGCCGCACCGCTTCGGCTCGAGCTCCGACGCCGGCACGACGCCCGTGATGGCAAAGTCGTCCTGCAGGAGAGCGAGCGCCTCGCCCACGTCCGCGGGCGAGGCGGCAACGTGCGGCGCGCACCCCTTGAGCGCCTCAGCCACGTCCTCCTCCGTGGGGTCGGGGCTGTGCGCCAGCATGCGCTTCACCGGCAGCGCGTGGCGCACGAAGGCGTCGAGGTTGGGCGCGGCGTACGGCAGCAACGCGTCGGTCGGGCACTCCGAGGCGCACGCCGGCTCGGTAGGCCCGCGCTGCCCCACCAGCCCGCGGTAGACGGCAAACGGAACCGTCCACGCGTCGGATGCGGACGCTCCGGTGAAGCCATCGTACGAGTTGTCGTGGTTGTCGTCGGGAAAACGATTTTCGAGTTTTTGCCGGGTGTGAGCAAATCCATCGCCCATCCAAATGAGCATCGCCTTCTCATACTCCTCAGGCGTTGCGTTCTGAAACTGGGCCAAGTTGGATTCGGAGCGCCTCATCCACTCCTTGATGAGGCGCACTTGGTTTTCCCCGAGCATGGTCAGCTCCTCGATGACGGCGGCCTTGGCTTTTTTGCGCGCCTCCTCGCTGGACTGCTCCTTGTATTCCCACTCCGTGCGCGCCTTCGCGAGAACCGCCTCGTACTCAGCGATGGAGGCATTCAGGACCTGGGCAGCAAGCTTCTCTTCCGAGGTCTTGGGTTCTTTTAGCATCACGCGAAACTTCTGGTACATCTCGCGCAAGTCCTGCTTGATGTCCGAATCGTCGTCCTGGTCCGCAAACTCCATCAAGTGTGCCATGAAGTCGGACGACTCGTATTGGTCGTCAAAGGCCATGTAGCTCTGCAATGTCCTCTGGTTGTGTGCAAGCTTGTTGACCTTTTCGCCCAGCTCCCGCAGCATCCGCTCAATCTCACCAAACCGCTCGTCGTCGGCGGCGTCACCCGCCAATGCCTTCGCAGTCATCAGCGCCTCCTGCTCGGCTGCGATCTGGTTGAGCTTCTCATCGCGCTCCACGGCAGCCTGGCGCAGGGCGTCAAGCTCGGCCCGCAGGTTGGCCACCGACTCGGGGTCGTCCGTGTCGTCGCCCTTCAGCTTGGCGACCTGCGCAAACAGGCTCATCACCTTGCCCTGCAACTCGGTCGCCTTGCCCTCGGCCGCCGCGACCACACCAATCATCTCCTGGTACTTGGTCTGCTCAAGCGCCTCGAGGTTTTGGTGCGCCGACTGCAGCTTCCCCATCTCGGTTCGGATGCGCTCAATCTCCACGGTGTTGATGTCGATAAACGGCTTGGCCGCGGCAAAGTTGCCATCGATGCGACCAACGTCCTGCCGCAACGTCTCAATCACCTGCGAGTCCGCGGCGCCCGCTTCCAGCTGCTTAACCGCCTCTTGCACCGCCTTTAGCTCCGCCTCCACCTTTTCCAGCTCGTGCAGCCGCTCGATCGTGTCCGCCGTGTCCGCCGCGTCCGCGCGTGCCCTTTCCTCCTCGCGAAGTTCCGCCACCTGGGCGACCAGCGCCTCCTTGGTCTTCTGGAGGATGCCACCCTTTGCGTTGTCCTGCGCCAGCTCAAGCGCGGTCAGCCTGGCCTGGAGCTCAACCACTTCCTGCTTGGTTTGCTGCAGCTCGACCGCCTTGGCCGCCTTGACCTGAACGTCGTCGTCCAGCGTCCGCAGCAAGTTTTTGATGCTTTCCACGTCCGCCGTTCTCGCATCAATCTGTGCGCGCAAGTCAGCCACGAGTTTGGGCGCGTCCTCGGTGAACGCCCGCTGGGCCTCCTCAAGGGTCCTCACGCCCTTCTCAAGTCCGTCCAGTTGCGCGTCGTGCCTCGTTTTGAGGTCCTCGTGCGCCTTCTTGCTTTCGCTCAACTCTTTGCGCACCTTGTCAAGCACGCTCGACCGGTTCCTCGCAAACTGTCGCAGCGCATCCAGCTTGTTGCCCTGCTGAGCGATGGCGTTCACAAAGCTGGCCGACATGCTGCGACGGTCGGCCTCAACGACCGCCGTCATGTCCTTCAGCTGCTGCTCGAGATCAGCGATGCGCAGCTCAAGCGTGGCCCTCGTGGCCTGCGCCTGCTGCTGCCAGGCGGAAAAGTTGGTCTCGCGCCCGATTGCAACGCTGACCAGGTCATCGTCTGGTGGAGGCGGCGGTGGCGGTGGCCCCGGCGGCGACCTCGGCGGTGAAGGCGGCGGCGTGGTGCCCGGCGTGTGCGTCGTGGCCGGACCGGCGGCCGCGGCCATAGCACGCGCACCCTGCAAGGCAGCCCCCAAGCCTGCCCTCACCTGAGCCCACCGTGACGCGGGCGCCGGTGGTGCGGGCGCGGGCGCGGGCGGCGCGGGAGCATTTGGGTCCGCGCTGTCGCCCAGGATGCCCTGAAGGGCGTCGGCAGCGGCCGGGTTGGAGGCAATCTCCGCGTCCTGCGCCGCCTGCTGCTGTTGCTGCGGCTGCGCAAGGCCTTGGAGAGCGTCCGCAGCTGCCGGGTTGGCAGCAATCTCCGCGTCCTGCACCGCCTGCTCCTGCCGCCGGAGACTCTCAAGCCCGGCAACCGTAGCTGCGGCCTGCGCCAGCGCGTCGGGGTCGTCCTGCGCCGCCGGCGCGCCATCGGTGCTCGAGTTGCCGGGTGGCGCGCCGGGTGGCGCGCCAAAGGCCCGCAACCGCTCCTGGCACTGTGCCAACAACCCGTTCAGCTCATTGTTCCGGTTCCACAGGTTCCGGTTGCGTTGAACCTCGACGCCCACGCGGCGCGTGCAGCGCACACCGGAGAGACGCTCCGCCTCCGCAAAGCGCCGCTCGTGCTCCGCGACCAGCGCCGCCTTCTCCTTCTCGAAGCGGTCGACGAGCTGCGTGATCTGCCCGCGGCCCTTGGTGAGGATGAGCTGTGCCAGGTTGTCCTTTTGCGTGGGGCGCAGCAGCTCGCGCATGCGCATCAGGAACGTCAGCAGCATCGTGCGCTCATTGGTCGTGCGCACCGTGCCGCGCTCGAGCATCTCCTTGAGTCCGGGCGTCTGCGTGACGTCGATCTGCTCCAGCAGCACCTGCAGCGCGCGCAGCAGCTTTGGCAGGCTGCGCGGGGCCTCCCTGCGCAGCTCGTCATTCTTGCGCTCGAGGGCCGCGAGTAGGCCCTTGCGGATGCCGTTGACCGCGTCGGGCGCGTAGAGCGAGGCGGGCGCGAGCCCCAGCTCCGCCTCGTTGGCGTCGCGCGCCTCGCCCACCGTCGACCAGAGCGTGGCGATGCCGCTCGCCAGGTAGCTCGCGTCGTCGCCGCCGAGCGCAAACCGGCTCTCGATGACGCGCTCCGCGGCGCCTCGGTTGGGCCGCTTCTGCTGCTGCGCCTCGAGCGTCGCGTGCACCTTGCGCTTCTTGCTGCCCGGGTGGAAGCTGTCGAGCTTCAGCCCGCGCTGCACCTCGTTCACGGACCGAGTCACAAACTCTCGGTAGGAGCGCGACTCGCTCGGTTCGGCCATTTGGAAAATGATAACAGGCTGCACCGCCTCACAACCGCACGCGCGTGTGCTTTACTCACTCAACGTACACACAAAGTGCTGTTATCACCGGAGGCGCATGGTTTGCATGCGCTCAAAGACCTCGTCCACAACTCCGGCCTGAACGTTCACGTTGGGACGGCGAATCACCCCGGTGGGGTCGGTTTCGGCCGGGTTGGACTCGAACGACCCGAGGATGTGGCCCCTCAGGACCCACATCTCGGCGATGAACCGGTCGACCTTCTGGACGGTGCGCGCGCCCGCCGGAGAGGGCGCGAGTCGCCGCGCAAGCGCGTCGTCCACGCGCGAGATCAACCCGACCTTCTCCTGCTTTTTGACACGCAGGGCGGCCTGGTTCGCGTCGTTCAAACCAACTGGAGAGGTGATTGCCAGGGAGCGCATGCTGCGCTTGTACGAGGCCGCCCAAGCGCGCGCATCCCCGTCGTCGTTCTTCTTGAGCCACGCCTCGACGCGCGCCGGCTCGTACTGGATCGCGTCGTAGTCGTAGCTTAGAACGGCAGCGGAGAGCCCGAGCGCGGTCAGACCTCCAACGGCAATCGGGTGGTCGGCCACGAAGTTGAACGTGCCCGTGATCAGGCCGTTTTGCGTCTTGCCCGCCCACGTGGCCACGTCAAATACGTAGACCTGGGTGCCGGGCGGCAATGCGTGCGTTCCCGCAACTTGCAGCACGCCCTGGGCCGTCAGGCGCGCCGAGTCGGCAGGCAACCAGCTCAACGGGAACGTCCCCGCCATCTTCGTCACGGTCGATCGCAGCAGCCCCAGCTCGCCCACCGTCACGGCCGCGGCGCCCGCACTCGCGCGCAGCGTATTCTTGACCTTTTCCGGGATCTCCTTCCGCTTCCGCTTCCGCCGCTGACTCCCACCGGCATCCTCGTCCTCGTCCTCGGACGAGAACGTGTGCCGCGCAACCTGCTGCACCGCGCCGGCGGTGAGCTGCGCTGCTAAAAGCTGTGGGCCCGTTAGGACGCCGGCCGAGATCGCCGCCGCGCCCAGAATGCACGTGCCGATGGTGGCCCAGTCGATCGAGTGCGCGACAAACCGGACAAAGTGCTCCCGCTTCTCCTGCGCCAGCGTGGCCGCACCGTCCTGGCGGCGCATGACCACGTCCGTCTCCAGAAAGGTCTGGCGCGCGCGGATGCCAGCGTACCGGCCTGGCATGCCCGTGGGCACGCCGCGGTCGGCCACCAGAACGTCGTCGGGTGTGGCGGAGAACCCAAAGGCCGGTTTGGGCGGAACGCCACCCTTGGTGATGCCTTGCGGAAACGTTCGCTGCCTCTGAGGGGTGGCGGGCACCTCGCGGCTAGACGAGGCGCCGCGCACGGGCGAGCCGGGCGGTGTGATGTTCGTCATCGCCTCCTCGTACGCTGCGTCGCGCTCCTCCACGGTCGCAAACTCGTGCTGCAGCCGCGCCTGGCAGACGTCCACCGCCAGGATGACCTCATTTGTAAACTCCTCGTCCATCATGCCCACCTCCCGGAAGTAGACGGCCTGGAGCGCCACCTTCTCAAAGAGGCGTCCGGGCTTAGAGTCCACCTTCCACTCGCGGCCGTGATTGTACAGAAAGTCGGCAACGACCGAAAGCGCGTCGTCCACCCTCTGGCACTCCTCCATGAACTGCTGCCCTTCTTCGGGCGTAAGCGTGTCCGGGGGGACCAGCTCCATCAGGGGCGCATCGTCTTCGTCTTCCATTGTGTGAGACTCTACTTGAGAGAAAGCACAAAACAAGTTATCAGGGCTACTGGTACACCGGCTCACTGGCCACGAGGCACGCCTCGCCGAGACGCACGGCCTCGCAGTTGGCAAACGTAGTTGCGAGCGCGTCCACGAGTCCCGCCGACGCGAGTTGTGCCTGGTCGGTTGGCTCGATCGCATGGCACTCCACCGACAGGCCCGCAATCTGCGGCGTGAGCATTGCCATGCCCACGCCCAGCGCAGCGACCAAGGCACGGTTGCGCTCGTCCGTGGTGGAGGCCGGCCCGCTGCCGCCCTGTGCCGACGCCTGTTGCGCACGTCGTGCCGCCTCCACGCGACCGTGATACCTGGATAGGCGCAGCTTCTCCACGGCGCTCATAAGGTTGATGAGTTTCTGCACATTCTCGCTGTTTCCCACCAAGTAACCAGCCTTCTGGGCATCGTGCTCGGCTTTGCGGAGATTGTACGCGATCGTGCTATCGTCTAGTGGATCTGGTTCAGGATTCTCTGCCACAAAGTCGTCGTACGCGGCCTGGCCTTCAGTCCGAAGCTCCTCCAGCAGCGCGTCGTCAAAGAGCGTTTCGAACGCGACACGACGCCGCTCGATGAGGTCGTAGTCCGACTCGTTCGCATCCTTTGGGCGGTTGATGGTTGCGAGGAGCGCAACGCGCGCTTGCGTACCGAGTGGCCTAGCAGTGCTGTTGAACGCCCGCAAGTGCGTCAACAGCGCCTCAACCGCAGCGCTCTGCTGCACCACGCCCACCGCGAGCATGGCGTCGTGCAACTTCGTGGTGCGTTCCGCATCCCGCGTGCGCTGCGCAATGGCCACGGGGTTGGAGGGTTTGTTGTACCAGTGCGTTGCGCGTGCGTCGGATTGCGGCAGTACCAGCGTGAGGCTCACTGAATCGTAATCAATTTGATCGTCCGCGCTCGCAAGCGCGGCCACGACCGCCTGCACGACGCGCTCGGCGTTCCACGCGAGCGAGGACACGCGAAGCGCAAGCGACGACGACTCGGCGGAGGAGCGATGCGCCGTTGCGGCGCGCGCGGCATCTGTGGGGCTGTATGCGCGCTCGTCGTTGTTGGCCAGGGCCGTTTCCATGCGCGGAGGCGTGCGGCTTGCCGTGTACCGCACCACGATCGCTCCCTCGTCAAGCACCTGCACGACGTTCGGGTGCACGGACTCCGTCTCCTCGCTGCCATGATTGTCGGCCGGAGGCTTGAGGCAGTCAAACGTTGGCTCAAGCCGGATGGTAAGGCTCTTTGCAGCGCGTGCTGGCTGCGTGCCTGCCGTCGAGATTGATCGAAACGCCGAGACGAGTGTCGATCCGTAGACTGGGACAGTTCCGAACAGCGGCGCAGAGCACGGTGGTAGCGTTGGTGGTGGGCGCGCATCCCCAAACCCAAACGGCACGTAAAAGGAGACGTGGCGGGAAGTGCTCAACCACCGTGCGGAAGCGAGCCGCGTGGCCAGCTCGTCAACGCTGTCCGTTGTTGCCACGACGTCGATGGGCCCAAAATCCATGCGCAAACTCGCCAACCGGAACCGCATTGCGCGCACCAGATCGGCGGTGCTCCCTTGCGTCGTGTTGGGTGGTTGCGGCGCGGGTCGGCTTGAGGCCAGTGCGACCAGCGATTCCTGGTCCTCCGTTACGGTCGACAGCTGTAGCAGCTGCACCGATGGGTAAGCTGCGGCCGCGGCCTCGAGAAGCGTGGGATCGGGTGTTAGCTTCCGAACGCGCGCAAATGCCGCAAGACCATCCAGGCGGTCGCCAAACAGCGACGCGCATGCCTCGTGCGGCAGCTTCGTGGGCACGGTGCGCGTGAAGACTGCAGCCGTGCGCACAGCTGCGCGTGCGGCTGCGCGCATGACGGTGATCACAAGGGACCGCGCAGCGATGAGGTTGTGGCGAAAGAGGAGCCGGCTCACGATCAGTCCCGCGTCGCGTCCCGCCTGCGTAGCGATGAGCGCCACGTCGGTCGCGTTCAGCGCCACGTCGCTGAAGGCGCCAACGTCGGTGGGCGGGCTCTTGTCGGAGACGAGCGTAAGCAGATGCGTTCCGGCGGCCCGCAAGCGCGCCGCGGCGCGCGTTGACGCCATCTCCAGCATCTGTGCCTGTTGCGAGTTGGCGAGTGCGTAGAGCGCCGTGAGCTCGTCCACCCAAAGGTCGCCAAAGACCTGGCACGCCAACAGGAACGCGTCGCTGTGTTCCAGGCCGAGCGCCTCAAGCACTGACGCGTGCGCCCCTTTGTCTTCCTTTGGTTGCGCGCGCTGAACTACAAGCCGTATGCGGCGTTGCGAGTGCTCGGTTGGCGACGCCAGCACGGAAGCAAACAGGATGTCAATCGGCGTTGCAAGCGCGAGGGTGGAGCACGCAATGGGCGGCATGTACCGCGGCTGGTCGGTTACGACCGACGTGCACATGCACAGCAAGCGTATGCGCGTGTTGGAGTTGGACTCCCACTCGGGCACGAGCCGCTTGAGCGCCAGTCGGCTGCTCTTCATGGATGCGGACAGCCACGCGGAGGCGTCCTTGTACTCGCTGTACACACGCGCAACCACGCTTCCGATGGACACGTCAAAGTGCTCGGTGCCACTGTCGCGCACGGCCGAGAACAGGTAGCTCGCGTAGCTCGCGTCAGCGCGCTGCGGCAGCTTGCGCATCCACTCCACTGGCGGATTGACCGACCGCACAAGCCCGCGGTCGTTGAGCGCCGACTGCATACCCATGTACAGAGCAGCTCCAGGAGACTCGGGCCCGAAGAAGGACACGTAGAGCGAGGTCATGAGGCGATTCAATGCGCGCCTGAGCTGGTCCTTGCGCTGCGTTAGGCTCGGGTCGGTCGCTGCGTCTTTGGCCCAACCCTTTACCAGGTTCCTTCTGTAGCGCGTGAGCGCACCCTTGGCGCGAAAGTTGGCCACATTCCATGCCACGTTACCGCCTCCCTGTGCAAGCGTTTCCAGCGAACTGTACAGGGCAGCAAGGTAATGTGTCTTGTTCCAGTAATGCCGATCAACCCACAGGTTGTGCGCGTTGGCGTTGGCCGCGATCGCGTCCGTTAGCACCGTTTTCAGCTTGTCGATTGCGGCATACAGCCGCGTCAGCTCGTCCAGGGTCCCAGCAGCCGCGGCAGCCAGCACCTCCGAATCTTCCCGACCGCAATGCAACTCGTGGTGGTGGGGCTTGGCGTCGCACGCAAGGGAGTCGTCCACCGAGATGCGCACATGCAGCTGCGCCGCGTGCTCGGCCGACGCAACCATCTTCTTGAGGTCGAGCCTATCTATAAGCTTGCCATCGTCGTCATTGTTTTCATCATCCTGCTGCAACCAATTCCACACGATCGTCTCCTTCTTGTAGTGGTCCTGCTCCTCCTCGCTGGGAATCTTCTCAAGTTCCTCAGGCATGCCCTCGGGCGCGTCTCCGCTCTCAGGATCAGGACCCCGGAGAATGCAAAGTGACTCAATCACCCTTGCGAGCTCTGCAATGGTGAATCTGGTTCGCCGTAGCGGTGGTGGCTCCTTGAGGCGCAGATACTTAGACATGGCCTGCTGAGAGTGGATGATGTATGGTGCCAGTAGCAGGTCGTACCGTTGGGTCGCAACGGCAAAAAATAGAAAAGGAAGTGCTCCTTGCTTTCCAAGGAACGACAGCATCTGCAAGCTCGTCAGTTCCCACCCGTTGCGGTAGAGCGCGTTCGCTCTATTCGCGAACAGGTATGTCGTCAAGCCAGTGACTCCAGCGATGCCTGCTGCGACAGCAAGAGGTGTCACCGAAAAGGAAAGGCCGGCAAGTATCCCTGCGGTGGTGGTAACTCCCAAGATCCGCGCCTTGAACTCCTGGTTGGCACCCTGCGCAGCCTTGTACTTGCGCCGCTGTACGTCGTCGTACATCGCTACGGTGGGCGGGCACGGGTACGACAGTGGGTACGGCACGCGCACCACGTTGCACCGCACGTCCGAGACGCGATGATCGCGGATGCGGGCTTCGGACAGGATGATGGCCGGGTCCATGGGCGTGCCGTGGTTGGCGTAGCTGTGCACCACCGAGACCGTCACGCCCTGGAGCGGGTGCTGCCCGTCCTCAACGGCGGCGACAATGGCCATTGGCGAGAACACGCGCGAGCCGGTATCAATGTCCTCGTACAGACCATTGTGCGACAGCAGGTCGTGGCGCGTCACCTGGCCGTACTCGTTTTCCACAGGTCGGCCCGTGGAAACGTACCCGTCGATCAGCAAGTCGATCTGCCCATTGCGCTTGCGGATCTGTACGACGATCTCGGGCGCACCACCTTGCTGACTGCCGTCCTCGCGGACGACGACGTCGTTGAGCGTGCCATACGAGACTTTGGCCTGGCTCAGCGAGAGCACGTACTGCTCGTCCGGATCGTCGACGCGCTCGTACAGCGAGGTGGTCGCCTGCTCGGCAAAGAGCAGCTCGTCCGTGGTGCTCATGCGGCGTGCCCTTGGTATCCACCAATATGCGAGCCGCGCGCGGCTTATTGCGTTTCCGCCAGGCCCAGCCGTTCAGAATAACCCACGTGCGCGTGCAGACCTAGTAGTGCGGGCAGGGTCGCGCTTAGCGTGCGCATGTCGGCACCGGCACCCGCACCAGCGCCAGCTCCCCCTCCGCCGACGCGCACCGCGGCGCAGCACTGGCAGGCGCTGTACGAGCAAGTCGAGTACCTCTCGCCGGGCGCGGGGCAGCGCTTGTTTGAGCGCGCGCGCGCTGGGCGCGGCCGCTGGACGCTCGACGAGTTCAAGGGTTGGTTCAACTACAACTACCCCTCGTTCTCGCGGGCGGGCAAGTTCTTCGTGCTCTACGTCTTCTACGCGCTCTACCTGGCGCTCGAGGAGAATGCCCGCTCCGACGTGCAGTCCACTGCGCCGCCGATGCGCGGTATCTACGATCAAGGCTACGCGGCCCCGTGCAGCGATCCCAAGGGAAGCGTCGTCGACGCCGTCTTCGCCAAGGCCAACAAGGCTGGAGAGAAGCGTGCGCACGCGCCGACGCGCGCATGAGCAACCGCCCCAAATTATTAAGAATCTAATTCATTGAAGATTAGTTGAGCACTTCTCCCTTCCCCCAAGTGCTCAACTAGTTGTCGCAGCAACTGGATCTCACGTGTCGAGATCGTAAAAAGAATGCGAGATTTTCGTGTGATCGTATTGCTGCCAGCGCCCCCGAAGACTAGGGACCCTGCGCACGTTGGTAGGGTCCCTACTCTCTGGGCTTGCGTGCAGGGAGTGGCCCCTCCCTGCACGCAGTGAGAT
>Ga0315330_10003628_pt1 | contig 10609 bp, 9 predicted proteins | sample M140m34915metaG_FD_203453 | JGI IMG/M metagenome (GOLD analysis project Ga0315330, IMG submission 203453) | Ammonia-oxidizing marine archaeal communities from Monterey Bay, California, United States - M1 40m 34915 | ecosystem: Environmental > Aquatic > Marine > Intertidal zone | place: USA... | reverse complement strand
TGACCTGCAAGACGAAGCCACGACGTTGCAATGGGATGTTCCAAGTCCTTACGAAGGCGACACGGCCAAGATGGTCGTGAAGGCCACCAACCTCGGAGGCAACGGCGATGTGTCCTTTGCCCTGCAAGAACTCGTGGATGGTGGATTCTGGTCCACGGTTTCCATGGTTGAAATGGAGGCTACGGCCGGTAATCCGCTCACGGTTTCCTTGCCGGTCGTCGCAGAAGCATCGGCCGGTTCAAGCATTGAATTCCGGGTCATTGTGTTGGTTGACGATGTGGAAATGGACCGTCATACGGTGGATTCCTTGCTCATCAAAGAAGAAACCGTGCGTGATGGAGAAGCATTGACACAGCAACTTTCTGCGGATGTATTCAGCGTGTCCCTCTTCATCATCGCTCTTGCATCCGTGTCCTTTGGCATGTACGCCATGGTCCTACGTCGTCGTATGCTCGCACCAGAATCTGAAGAAGAACTGGCGGACCAAACCCAAGTGGTTGCAGAAGAAATGAATTCGGCCAAGGCCGTGCCCCAACTCGCCCAACCCCCTGCACCGGCCAGCCCCATTCCTCCCCCGCCCAGTGGCCCTGATCGCTCCAAACCGGCCCCAATTCCTCCATCCGGTCTTCCAGATGGTTGGACCCAAGAACAGTGGAATTCCTACGGCTGGCAATACATTGACGCACTCTCCAAAAAATGAGGGAATCCCACGTGTCGGAAGAATCCGTTGATGGCTTGGTTACGCTAACGGAGCGTACGGTGAATTTGATCAAACAACTGAACATGCCGCTTGTTGAAGTCTCCTTGGTGCTCCAAAAACACCTCAATCAACTGATGCACACCTTGACCCAGCATTTGGCTGCCACCGGACAAACCGTGAGTGAACGCGTGCATTCCCCTTGGCCTCTGGCGTCGTCTGGAGCGGATTCGTCATCGAATTTTGCTTTGGAGAAGGTGATGGACATCGTCGACCACCAGCGAATGGATATTCTTGATACCTTGATTCGCGTCACCCTCATTGAGATTGATGTAACGGTGGTCGAAGCCATTCTCGCTCTCCGCCAGTGGGAACATCTTGCACGCACGCAATTGGCTTCAGCGACAGGCCCAGGCCAACTCTTCTCTCCACTGGACGTTCCTGACGAATGGTAAGCAGAGATTCAAAAAGAGACCCTGCAAGGCACCGGTATGGGACGGCGTACCCCGCTAACCTTTCTCCTGGTGAGCATGATGCTGGCTTGCGGTCTCTCCGGATGCTTGGGTAATGATGCCCTGGATTTGCTCCCGGAAAAGAAAGGCGTGCCCGGTGGCCTTACCCTTGCGTGTCTTCGCAGCAGCATGTACACGTCCATGGTGATTGAAATCGACCACGAGCCAGGTTATCGTCCATTCAGCAGCAGTACGGACATGCTGGTTGACCGCCTTGAACAGGTGTGTGACAAACCCTCAGGAATTTCCGTTCGCTTCTCAGAAGTTTCTTTTGACCATGAAGGAACATGGTCTGCAGATGATGTAAGGGAAAAGGGATGGGTGGCCAAAGACCAGTCTCCTCGAGATGGTTCCACGCTCTATTGGCAAGTCTTGTTCCCGGCTGGAACCTACGACTCTGATTCCGTTTTGGGTGTGGCTGTTGATGCCTCCACGGTGGCCTTGTTCAGCGATTCCATTGACGAGGCTGACGGACCCTTTGGGCGGCCCTCGGTTGAGGATGTTGAAAACAGCGTTCTCGTTCACGAAGTTGGCCATTTACTCGGTCTGGTCAACCTCGTCTATCAATCGCCTGCCGACCATGAAGATGATGAGCACCCTGGCCATTCCAACAACGAGGATTCTGTGATGTATTGGGCGGTTGAATCATCCGATATTTCGAACTTCATCTTTGGAGATTTGCCCAACGAGTTCGATGCCGACGACCTCGCGGATTTGGCAGGATTGGCCGATGGCAGTATCGCTGTGCGAGATCAGCTCTGGTCCTGAATTTGGCCCATGACGGAAACGGCATCTCGCCACGCATCGAAGATGGACCACAAGTAGAGTCCAATCCACAAGATGACGGTAAACGCCAAGGGAATTTGTAAGAAAGACCACTCAAACCCACGACGGTGTTGTCGGTTGAAGTGTTGACCCAAGAATAGGAATGGAACAGCCGCAAGCAAAGCAGCCACCAGCGGACGTAGAGCCCCCCAGGTGCCGACGCCGAAGGTGATTTCTCGCCAGATTTCCTTGACGATGCGGACTGGAAGGATGCCCTGGCGAGGGGAATCGGATTCGGGTGAGAATTGAACCACCAATTCCTCTTCCATGGACCCCGGTGTGCTTTCCTGTTTGTCAAGATGACGCAGGCAAACCGGGAGGATGTATCAAAAACCTACGCGATTCTTCTCCACCATGGGCTCGGATTATTCTGTTCTGTTGACCGGGTTCGAGCCCTTTGGTGGACACGATACGAACATCAGTCAGGTTGTCGTTTCAAAGATGACAGGATTTCATACATTGACCTGCCCGTGGACAGGTTCCTCTCTTCATGTCCATCTCGAAACCGATGTGCTCCCGGTTGATTCCAAGGGTGCTCAGCGCACAGCGGAGCGAATTCACAAAGGAGAACGTTGGGATGCGATTCTGCATGTGGGCCTCTGCGATTCCTGCGAGATACCTCGAATTGAGCGCTTGGCCCAAGACAAATTGAACATGCGTTTACCGGATAATGCTGGACGACACGTGCTTGATGGCACCCTTGACGATGCAGGAGACCGAGGTTGCTGGGTTGACCCATCCGTTTGGAAAGCAGAGCGTTTCCCAACACCCTACACCGTTTCCGTTGACGCCGGCGCTTATCTTTGCAACGAAACATACCATGCCACCCTCAAAGCCCTGTGTGAAGTCGATGAATCCACTCCGCTCCCTGCGCCGGCTCTTTTCTTGCATTTGCCGAGCGAAAAACACCTCCTGCTCAGCGATGCTGAAGCCTTTGTGCGTGCCTGTCTTGCTCATCTCTTGCGCCCTTATCCCGGTGAGCCCGTTCATGTTGTTGCAGCAGCGCTTGGACGGCCTGATGGCTACCTCATCACGCGCCGCCGTCTTGAGGAACATGACGGTGGATGCTGGGAATTCCCAGGAGGGAAATGCGACGCAGGGGAGCGATGGAACGAAGCGATGGTGCGCGAGATACGTGAAGAACTTGACCTTGAGGTGAACCCCCTTCACCCCCTCGGTTCATGGTACCGTTCGAGGGGATCTGAGGCCTTTGTCATTCATCTTGTATCGTGCATTGACGGTGGCTTGGTCGAACCTTCGCTTTCTGTTCATGATGCCTACACATGGGCTTCAGCACCAATCGAGGGCCCGTTGTCATGGGCGGGACGAGACGGTGAGATGAACGCATTTTTGCAGCAACATGTCAAACCCATGTCGCCGACTCACCATCATCGTTCATCGAACGCTCATCGTTGATGTGCCGTGGAACTTGACTTCGACCAGGGTGCCATGTTGCCGCTTGTAACCAGTCTGCGAGGCCCTGTCCAGTGATGGTGATTTCAACGACGCCGCCAACCGGACGGTCGCCAGGTATGGGGAAGGCGATTTTCCCCGCTACAGCAGCCTGGCGAGCGATTTGAAAGGTCGTGGAATCCTCGCCCATGTTCTGAGACATGGCATCAAGCGCCGTGTCCAGAATCCGTTGTTCGTGAAGTTGGGTCAAGAAGGTGGCCAATGAGAGGTCATCAAAGGACCATTCGTGGTTGGAAGCGTGCCCAAACGATGGTTCAACAGGCCATGGTTCGATGTTGACTTCTGGAAAGAGAAGTTGGAGCGCCGAGAACACCTTTTGGGGTGAATCAGCCCCTGTAAGGCTGGTGCGTACAACGGTGGAGAATCCTTCACCCGTTCCCGAGAGTCGGAGACGCGAGCCTTCCATGATTCGGGGACGGGTTGCTCCTCAAAGAACATGCGGCCAGACGTCTTTGTTTGGCGAAGAGGTGAAAACCGTCTCGCTTCAGCCCCATCCATGGATGGGGGTGCTGTGCCAACGGTGGCCACGGTCATTCCGGTTCTCAATGAAGTTGGCTTTCTTGAACCGTGCTTGAAGAGTTTGCTCCATCAGACGGTGGCACCTTCTCTCCACATGATTTTGGTTCTTGATGGTGGTTCAAACGACGGTACTGTCGAACTTGTTCATCGCATCATCCAAGAGCATCAGGGCGAGCAATGGCCCCGTTTATTGTTGGAGATGAACCCCCAACGGACGGTGGCCCATGCCCGCAACCTCGCACTGAAAGTGTTGCCAGATAGCGTGGAATTCATGGTGGAAATGATCGGCCATGCAACGGTTTCACCCGACCATCTTCAGCAACGACTCCAAGCGTGGGCCGATTGTGAAGCAAAGGTTCCCTTGGGGTTGGCTGGCGTTGGGGTTCGGGTCATTGAGGCCGAACAACAACGAACACGAGTCGGTGATTGGGTGGAAGGAGCGCTGGCTTCACCACTTGGCCGAAGCGGGGGTCAGTTCAGCCAGTTCAGAACCCTTGAACCGACCAAAGTTCCGGCCTTTGTCATGCACCGTCGTGAAGCGTTGATGGCGGTCGGTGGTTGGGATGAAGCCTTCATCACAAGCCAAGACAGTGACCTCTCCATGCGTCTCCTCAAAGCCGATTACCACCTCTACCGACACCCCCTGCCCACCGTGAGCATGCACAAGCGAAACGGGCTCCGTCGGTGGTGGAAGATGGGGCACAGGTACGGGTTTTGGAGAACAAAGGTCCTTCTCAAACACCCCAGGCGTGCTCAATGGCAGGAATTTTTGCCGCTCATCGGACTCGTCGGTTCGGGACTGCTTGTCGGTCTGGGTTCGGCTTGGGCGAGCCTTCCTTTCAGCCTCTACGTGGTTGCTTTGTTTGCTGGCGGTGGCCTTGAGGCGCTGCGGCAACGACGCGCCTCATCCATGGTGGGGGTTCCTCTTTGTTTGCTGATGCTCCATGCCAGCTTCTCTCTAGGTCTCGTTGATGGTTTGTTCAGAAAAGGTCGTTTTCCAAGCGACCGTGGGTGAACACAAGAAGCCAATAGATACATGAGGGCCTTGGTGGAGCAGGAAGTTGAAACACATGGCGGAAAACAAGGGACTCACCAATCGAAGTTTGAGTGCCTTGCCACTCCTTTTGATGGGGGTTACCCACCTTTCTCTTCCTCCCTTGCAGACCATGTTCGAATTGGAGCCCGCCTTGATGTACGGCTGGTATGCCTTTGCTCTCCTTCTTTGCGTGGTTGTTTATCGACGCACAGGTGTGGTCAAAGACCACGAATACAACAGGGCCAAGGCCATGCGAAAAATCAAACACGTTTACGAGGCTGAAGAAGCCGGTGTGTGGTCTAAAGACGTCGCTCTTGATGGGACCATGGACCAGCGAACCCAGATGGGTTTGTCCCGTTCAATCTCGGAGATTTCGGGCGAGGCTCCCGAAATGGAATTGGATAATGAAGCGAAAGTCGAGGTTCAAATGCTCAATGAGGCCAATCACATCGTAAAGGCGAACGCTCGAATCAGTGGGGGTTCAACCCTTGATGAGGAAGCCATCGCTGGAACAATCGGTGCACAGCGGAAAGTTGGGCCGATGGATCGCTTCCTCGATTGGCTGTTTGGTCTGTTTGGTTTTGATAGTCGCGCTGACCGAGAGGCTGACCGCCAAGCACGGCTGCGGCAAGCAGCAAGTTCTGCACCGGTGACGGCGCAGCGACCCGTGGCGCCACTTCGCCTGAACAAGGCCAACGACGACTCGGAAATCAACATGACTTCCATGAGCGATTCGGGAGGCGTTGAAACGGTCATGACCACGTCGGGGATGGTGAAAAATGACGGCGGTGTTTCCACGCAAATCAAGCAAGTTCCTGAGGTCTCCGAGTCTTTGGAAAGCATGGCCATGATGGGTCAAGCACCCACGGCTTCCGTTCAAATTGCAACCACGGGGCCGACCTGTCGCGGCTGTTCTGCTCCGGTGAGTCCCACCGAGCGATTTTGCCCACATTGTGGTCTTGACCTTTGAGAACAAGGCGTGAGGTTCAAAGCGGGTCCCTCATCGTGTTGAGCGAGGACGGCGCCATGAGTGACAAACGAGACTACTACGAAGTCTTGGGCGTTGAGAAATCAGCCTCTGCTGGTGATTTGAAAAATGCCTTCCGCCGCTTGGCACGAAAATATCATCCAGACCGAAGCACTGAGGACGATGCTGAAGACCGCTTCAAAGAGATTCAGGAAGCCTACGCAGTCCTCTCCGACGACCAAAAGCGTGCCCAATACGACCGCTTCGGCCACGATGGGCCACAGGGTTCACCGTTTGGTGGCTTTGGCGGTGGCATGAACATCAACCTGGAGGACATTCTCGGTGGCGATTTCTTTTCCTCTTTCTTCGGTGGAGGGTCCCGGCGAAGGCAATCTCGTCGTGGTAATGACATTCTCCTTCGGCATACGGTCAACCTTGAGGATGTCTATTTGGGGACCGAACAAGAAGTGGTGCTTGACCTCCCTGAACCCTGTTCAACATGCGATGGGACTGGTGCCAAAGGCGGTGAACTCAAGACCTGTTCTTCCTGTTCGGGTCAGGGCCAGGTGCGCGTTCGTCAACAAGTTGGTCCGTTTATCCAAGAAGCGGTCCAAGCCTGTCAGGATTGTGGCGGTCGGGGCAAGGTCGCCGAGCATCCGTGTGAGGTCTGTGATGGACGCGGCCGAGAGATGAAATCCAACACGTTGCGCTTCAATGTCCCAGAAGGTGCAGAGGCAGGTACACGTCTCCGAATGCGTGGAAAAGGTGAGCCGGCACCAAGAGGTGTTGGGGAACCCGGCGATTTGTTCATCGAACTTGAAATTGAACCCCACCGATGGTTCGAGCGTTCTGGATCCGACCTCATCATGTCGTTGCCCTTGGGTTATGCTGATCTTCTCTTGGGCACAACGGTTGAACTAGAGCACCTTGATGGCAAATCGATTCAAATCAAAGTACCTGCGCATTCCAATTCTGGCGAAACCATCGAAATTCGGAAGCGTGGATTGCCGAGGCAACGTGGTGGAGGACGCGGAGATGTCGTCGTTTTACTGAAGTTGCACATGCCGAAGAAGGTCCCGAAATCCACAAAGAAGAGTCTCGAAGGGCTTCGTGAATCCCTTTCTCCCGATGACTTGGAAAAAAGTATTCTTGAGGACGCAAAAGAGCGACGTCGCTCATGAATTTGATTGCTTTCGCATCAACGATTCTGGGATTCGTGCCGCAAAGGGTTCACCATCCATCCGACCGTTGAGTTCGAGGTCGACCTGTGGTGCAGTACCGTTCAATTCAACCACCAGATAGGTTCGGTGGCCCGGCCCCATGGTGTCGAGGAACACTTCTTCGCCTTGGAACAAGAAACGCGGTTCAACATGAACCACTTCATACGCTTCTCCTTCTGGTGCGTCAAAGCGCAGGGCTGCCAAGTCCCATGTCCCGTTGATGACATGCACGCCAACCACCACCGGCCATGCTCCTTCTTGGTTGGCCAGCCGCTCGTCAACACTCCAAACCGCCAAGGCGACGTCCTCTGTTCGATGCTCCAGTCGTTTCGGTCCCCACGCTTCCAGGCCGTCCTGCCATGCAAGTTGAGCAACGGCATGAAGGGCTTTGGCCATGTCTGTTCTTGCTTGTTTGACGTTGCTCTCGCCGCTGTCAAGACGCGACGAATACCAAGCCAGCCGCTGCTTCTTTTCCGCTACAGAAGCGGCATAGGTGCGTGAACGTTGAACATGAATGCCGAGATAAAGAACGGGTAAAAGGAACAGAATCCCCATGAACCATCGTGCAATGTTGCCCCAGTACACGGCATCATCGCTCGGTGGGAACCAAGGTTCTTCGCCCTCATCAATGAGGGAATAGGAGGGTTGGAGGACATAACTTCGTGGCTCAACGTTCTCTCCCCAGAGATGAGGGGTGGCTTCTGAAGCGTTTTGGAATCGGATTTGGAGGAAATGGGTGCCTCGCCCAACTTGCAGCCCAATCTTGAGTTGGTCTCCGATCGGACGGGTAATATCGGTTGCCAGTGTTTCAGAGGTTGTTTGGTCAATGTCCCAGAGTTGCAATTCAAGCCCCTCAATTGGCCCGTCCACAACAAATTGGACGAAGTGTATGGAATCCTCCCAACCGTCGACAACGATTCGATACGTGTCCGTTGTATCGTGAACGGCCAGCGTGAGTTCGCCGTTTGCTGGTTCACTCAGGTTCACCACCGGCCAAGATGTGTTGTCCGTATCCAAGTTTGGTGGGACATAGGAGGGAGCCTCTAACCCGTTTGCGTCTGAAAAGCTCTCCAGATGAATATCCAATGAAAACACGCTGGTGTTGATGATTTGCAGACGCCCAACACCGACGTCGGGATAGGGATACACCGTGATTGCATCACCGTCTTGAAGGACGGTGGTTGCCCCTTTCACCCAAGCACCGTTGAGCAATTGGTCGACGCTGATTTCAGCACCTGTTCCTCGGGCTTGGACGGTCAAGGCCTCCACCTCTGACCAGTCAAAAGGCGAGGTGGTGTTGGCGTGCCCGAGGACGTTGACGCCTTCGCTTAGGTCCAGTCCCACCAGCGATTCAACAGGGCGATGTGGGTGGAGAAAGGCCAGAGCCCCCCACAGGGCATGGGCGTCATCGGTAGAGATTCGAGCAACAAATCGCCCGTCTTCAGGTGCGGTCCAGTATCCTGCCTCAGCGCTGGATTGTGCGACACGAGAGAAGGCGTCGCTGGAGGTGTGTGATTCGTTTAACAGAACCTCAGCCTCAGGTGTTTGGTGATAGACTTGAAGGTGAACAGCGTGCGTTGTTGCGAGCCATTGCCACTCCAATGTGTCGCCTTGTGATGCGTTGAAAACGAGGTGTTTGTCCTCTGAAACTTCGACGCTTCCTGTTTGAAGCGAGACAGCATCAGCGGCGTTGCTGGTCTGGGAGGCTAGCACTCCCGAGGATGAATCAATGCAATCGGTTGGTCCCGCACAGATTTCAAGTTGGATCGGCTCAACGTTCGTGCCTGGTGAAGGGCGAAGGGCATGCTGGTCGTCGTTGTTCATGTCTTTAAGCACCATCAAGGTCACGGATTCAGATGACGTTGAGGCCAGAGTGATGTCCAACGTTTCAGCCTCTTCGGCTTGGACGCTGAGCATCGACGAACCGTGGTCGGTTGTCGTGATGTGTGCGGGGTCGTCGTCAACAACCACCGTACAGGCCTCACATGACCACGCCAAAAGAACCGACGTGCTCGCTCCCGTTTCCACATGAACGGACGTGTCTTGGTTGGGGTCGAGGCTGATGATGTTCACCCGTTGGTCAAGCATCGTGTTTGGTTCGGCTTGGACACCCGAAAGGGGGGCCATCATCAACATCAAGAGCGTGGTAAGTAACACCGCTCGTGTTCTGCGAGAGGACCAACCCATGGTCTTGGGTAGGGGCGGGGTCTTTCAAATCCACCCCCGTTTGTGGTTCAAACCCTTCAAGAAGCCAAGGCGTTAGCCCTGCTCATGGCCGATGTTTTGGGACGTACCGTCTTGCATCGGGAACGGTATGCGCGTATCTGGGGGCTTGGTGATCGAAAATCGCCAGCGGCCATCACGCCCGCCTTGGTCCTGATGGAAGACGATCCGGTGCTGCCACTGGCCTACGCTGCCTTCACCACCTCGAGCACCACCTCGCTTCCCTCAACGCTCCATCTCGTCTCTCGGGCCGCTTTTGTCCCACCCGATTTTGCCAGCAACGGCCCCGACTACGCCGTGAACCTCGGCCACGTTCTGCCTCCATCCCTTGAGGACGCCAACGCCGGTGAGGTTCAAGGTACGGCGGCCCTCCTTCCAGTATCTTGGCAACGCATGAACCACGACGAGAGCCTGACAGACGCCTCGCTCGCTCCCGAAATTGTGGTTCTCACCGATGCCCTCCAACTTGCCAGTCAACCCGGTAAACTTCCGCTGGCCCTGCTGACCTTGAAACACCGTTTCCCAGGCGCTTTGTTGTGGACGCCGGGCTTGGGCGGGCCTGACAACGTTGGCGTTCTTGCTTCCATGGGCGTGGACCTGTTTGACCTGGCTCGTTGCCGGGAGGCAGAAGCCAACGGTGTTTTGTTGACGGCTTGGGGGCCTCGTCTTCCCCTTGACCACGAGGAAACCAGTTTGGAAGCGCAAGCCTATCATTTCATGAAAGCCTTGGACGAAGTCCGTTCATCGGTTGAAAACGGAACCCTCCGTGGGCTGGTTGAAAAACAAAGTTTGTCCAGTCCAAGGCTTGTGGAGCATGTTCGTCGCCATCACGCCTTGATGCGTGAGCAAGAGGGAACGTTGGCATCGCATCAGCCGTCTTCAACGTCGTTTCCTTGTTACACGTCGAATGCGCTGGTTGACCCGCTGGTTGAAGATTGGGAGCGTTTCATGACCCATGACTACCAGTCCCCCGTCAAAGTACGAGACGTGATGATTCTCTTGCCCTGCTCCGCGAGAAAACCGTACAGGCTCTCGAAATCCCATTCGCAATTTTTCCGTGCCATTGCCTCAACCGGCTGCCACGAAGTCATGATGACCTCGCCGCTTGGTTTGGTGCCTCGGGACTTGGAAGATGTC
>Ga0315330_10003625_pt1 | contig 10613 bp, 10 predicted proteins | sample M140m34915metaG_FD_203453 | JGI IMG/M metagenome (GOLD analysis project Ga0315330, IMG submission 203453) | Ammonia-oxidizing marine archaeal communities from Monterey Bay, California, United States - M1 40m 34915 | ecosystem: Environmental > Aquatic > Marine > Intertidal zone | place: USA... | reverse complement strand
AACTAAGCAAAGCTGAGCGCGCTAGAATAGTTGAACAACAGTTGAGTAACGTTGATCTTTCCGAACTCGCCAATCGCTATCCATCTACTTTGTCGGGCGGACAGCAGCAACGTGTAGCTTTAATAAGGGCGTTAGCAACAAAACCATCGGTAATGCTACTAGATGAACCCTTCGCAAGCGCAGATACGCCGCTGCGGAGAAAGCTGCGCGAACAAGCCAGAGCTACACTCAGAGATGCAGGCACTCCAACATTGATGGTGACTCACGACCCCGAAGAGGCAATGGATATGGCTGATCGGATCCTAATTCTAGTGGAGGGCCGAGCAGTCCAGCTGGGAACGCCAGAATCACTCTGGCGCTCGCCTCAAAGTTCCTTCGTTGCGCAAACTCTAGCGGGAATGCAGTCTATCTCCGGAACGATTTTAGGCAGTTATGTTGAAACTGTGTTCGGCAAGGTTCCTCTTAAGCGCACTAATATTGCGCAGCATCAATCCAGTCAGTTCGGTTATAAACAGTTAGAGAATTTTAAGGATGGGAGAACAGTCTCAATTAGTTTGGAGGCTTCATCGCTAGAGCTTACGGAATCCAGAGGACCAGCGATGATTAGCGATAAAAGGTTTTTGGGTAGGAGCTACCTGACTGTGGTAACTCTAGCCGGTCAACAAATTCGAATCGAATCTGATCAGTCTCAGGGCCTATCTATAGGAACTCTAGTTGATATAAATTTTGCTTCAGCAGTAGGCTTCATTTATACTGAATGATAATCATTCGTATTTAGGCTGGCAGCATAATGGATTACTCAACAGCAAAAACCATAAAGAATTTCTTATCTAGCATCTGCTTTTTTATCGGCGCGCTTTATCAGCCATCGATCATTGCATCTGAAGAAGTAAACGTTTACTCAGCACGTCATTACGATACTGATATGGAGTTGTATGATGAATTCACGCGCCGCTCGGGCATTAAAGTTAACCTGATTGAAGGCGGCAGTGATGCTTTGATAGAGCGGATTGCGAATGAAGGAGAGTTTAGCCCGGCGGATATGCTAATCACTGTGGACGCTGGCAGAATTTGGCGGGCTCAACAAAAAGAAATTTTTCAATCCGTCACATCTAAAACTTTAGAAGCCAGGGTTCCAAACCACTTGCGCAATCAAGAAGGTTTTTGGTTTGGCCTGTCAAAACGAGCACGAGTGATTGTATATAACAAAGAACTTGGTCTTTCGGTTGAAGTGGACAGCTATGAGGATTTAGCAAATCCCGCACTCAAGAATCAGGTATGCATGCGGTCTTCTTCTAACATCTACAACCTTTCTTTGATGAGCTCTATAATCGAGGCTAGCGGGGCGACAAAAGCCGAAGCATGGGCAGCTGGGATAGTTCACAATTTCGCGCGGTCGCCACAGGGCAATGATACTGCCCAGCTTCGAGCAGTCGCCTCTGGCGAATGCGGTGTAACCATTGCGAACACCTATTATTTGGCGAGAATCCTGGGTTCGCAAGACCCAAAAGATATGGAGATAGCGGCCAAACTGGCCGTAATTTTTCCTAACCAAGACGGCAGAGGTTCTCACATCAATATTAGTGGTGCGGGCATAACGAAATACGCTCCAAATTCGGAAAATGCTCTGAAATTTTTGGAGTATTTGACCAGTGACTTTGCCCAAAAGCTGTTTGCCGAGGGCAATAATGAATATCCCATATTGGGCGAGCCTACCGGAGCAGTGGCAAAGTTAGGTACCTTCAAAGAAGATCAACTTGATGTGCAAATTTTAGGTCGGCTGCAAAACGAGGCAGTGAGGGTTTATGACCGTGCAAGTTGGCAGTAAGACCCAGCGGTTTCTAATTTCGCGTAAATAAAAGGCATAAGAAAAAGATTCATCCTCACACTGGGTGGACGGATTCGGTGCCCACGATGCCAAGCCAAATCTAAACGTTCACAACAGCAATGCCGATCCCCTGCGATACGAGGTAAGCACGTCTGCCGAATCCATGGTGGCCGGTCAACCGGGCCGCGCACCCAACAAGGCCGAAACCTGTGCGGTGCTGCAAAGACGTTACACGGACGTGAGACACGCCTGAAGCGCGCAAAACGTCAACAGGCACTGGCAGAATTGAAGCTGCTCGAGCGTGTGGGCAGGGGGGTTGGGATTATGTTAGGTCGGTTAATAGGTGGTGCTGGTGTGTATGGCCAATGATCTCATTTTGGAATAAAGTTATTTAAGAAGGCGTCGGAGGGACTAGGTATGATCGAAGATCATGGAGCAATCCGTGGTTATCGGTAGGCGCTTTAAATGTCAGGGTCCGGAAGTCTAGCCTAGTGGACAAACTTCTGGTGAGGTGGGGGTGCCCCGGGGGTGAGGTGCTGGTCTGCCAAAAGTGGATGATAGCTTTAGGTAATTCAATTTTGCTGACTGAGAATAAACTCTATGATGCTGGGAGGCGCTAGTCCCATGCAATGGTCATCCCAGTTCCCTAGTACTGCCTGAGACTGTGGACCAATGAAGACCCAAGTTATTAGTTACAGTCAGAGGTCACGCCGATTTAATGTAGATATTTACCTGACCGGCGGTTACGCTTAAAAAATATCTAAAAGATTAAATGCCATGCGTTTTCTTTATCTCGACATCGATACACTGCGTCCTGATCACTTGGGGTGCTACGGTTATCATCGCTCGACCAGTCCGAACATCGATGCGCTCGCGGAACGCAGCGCAGTATTCGAAAATGTCCATGCCTCGGATGTGCCATGTTTGCCAAGTCGCACAGCATTGCTCACCGGTCGCTTTGGTATCCACAATGGTGTGGTTAACCACGGCGGTACAGACGCTGACCCGGTATTTGATGGTGCGGGTCGCGAGTTCTGGTCATCTCTGCAGCTCAATTCTCTGCCAACTAACCTCAAAGGTCGTGGTGGCCGGCAGGGCGGAGCTCGGATGCGTACGGTGTCGATCAGTTCATTCGCCCAACGCCACTCCGCCTTTCATTGGTATGCCGGCTTTGATGAGGCTTATAACGTTGGCAAGTTTGGCCTTGAGTCCGCAGACGAGGTTTATGCAATCGCTGAGGACTGGTTGCGGCGTAAGGGTGGAGAAGACGATTGGTTCCTCCATGTGCATATGTGGGACCCCCATACCCCCTATCGGGCGCCTGCTTCGTTGGGCGAACCCTTTGCCGATAGCCCGCTGCCAGCGTGGTACACAGAGGATGTTCGGGCTGGTCACTGGCAGTCTTGCGGTCCCCACAGCGCGCGCGAAAACTATGGGTTTGCGCCTAATAGGGCGATGCTGTCGGTTTATCCGCGCCAGCCCCAGGAGACGCCAGATATGCTGGCTGCGCGAAAAATGTTTGATGGCTACGATTGTGGGGTATTGGTTGCTGATGACTATGTAGGGCGGATTCTAAATCTCTTAGCTGATCTGGGTATTGATGATGAGACTGTCGTCATGGTGAGCAGTGATCATGGTGAAAATCTCGGTGAGATGAATGTCTACGGTGATCACCAAACTGCTGACCAGATCACAACGCGTATCCCTATGATTTTGCATTGGCCGGGATTGTTGGAAGGCGGGCGCTATTCCGCCATGCATTATCACGTGGATGTCTTTGCCACGGTGCTGGAATTGCTGGAGAGAAAAGTGCCAGAGGCTTGGGATGGGGAAAGTTTCGCCAAAGAATTAAAAGACGGATCCGATCAGGGGCGCGACTTTCTCGTGGTGTCTCAAGCCGCTTGGGCGTGTCAGCGTGGTGTGCGGTTTGGTGACTATCTTTATTTGAATACTCGTCACGACGCATTCCATCTTTGGGAGGATGAGCTGCTATTCGACGTTAGGTCCGATCCCCACCAACAGAATAACGTAGCACCCATGGCGCTCACTGAGTTATCGAAAGGGCGTGATCTATTGGGCGAGTGGCTGGGTGACATGATTGTAGATGCCGCCCGTGGCCGGGACCCCCATGACAACGTAATGCAAGAGGGCGGTCCTTATCATGTTCGAGGCAAACTCGAGTCTTATCTGCGGCGTTTGTATAAAACAGAGCGTGGCCATCTGGCGGATCAGTTGGCTGAAAAATACGCCAGCGAGCTTTAAACAGCAATTCCACGAAACAATTCTCATGCGCTAAACGATAACAAGTTGACACTCCAAAAACCTCTAAAAATGTCTAAGCACTCCTATATCTAGGTAGGGGGTGGGATGGACTCCTGCGTACCCTTCAAAGATCCTTCAGAGTAGATAAAACAGTAGATGTTTTAATGCCCTTGACAGTGAACTAGAGAATCGTAAATGCATGAAAAAGCGTGAGACGGGTACCTGCATGGTGCCTTAGAAGAACTCTGAAGTAGGCCCCGGGCACCATTTAAGTCATTGATGCAAATAAATAAAAAATTCTTGATTCCATTTGGCGACGGTTTGGTGACGGTGTCATATCGCATCCATCATCTTTTCTTGTTTTATCGTCTCATCAACATCAATCCATTTTGCATAGACCCTGAACAACATTTCGATGCAATGTCTCAATTGCTAAGCTACAAACGCGCGTGTTTTATTTAGCGAGGACAGGGTCTGTAGTCTGGCACTGGACTGGCTCTGCTGCCTTAGGGCTCCAAGCCTCTTAGCATCAGCTTCTTTTTTCCGATGACTACAACTGCTTGGTCCAAGATATGCCGCGTCAACACACGCTCTCAGGAATCGCCATAGTTGCACGATTTGGGTGGTATTTTTACAACAGCTATTTCCAGAGCCGGACTAATTGTCTCTAATTGAAATCAAAAACATAAGGAGAGAAAAATGGGGACCGTAAGTTGGTCTTGGGAAGCTAATGTAAAGCCCGGCAAGTTAGAAGCCTTTATAAATCAGGTAGTCGGCCCTTGGAAAACTGTTGCTGAAGCCGACAAGGATACACTTTTGAGTCAATGGGTAGTTGATGAGACAGGGGTGAGCGTAAAGGTTTATCAACGTTTTTCATCAGCAAACTCGGCGCTCTCACAATTTGAGAGTAACGATTATTGGAAAAAACTCGATGACTACCTTGAACCGACGGGCATGTATGTTTCCGGCGATTATGGAGTCGAGCTAGATTTTTTGCGGGAACATGGCGCGACTTTTATGTTGGAGGTGTAGCTTTTTTTGGGGAAAAGCAGACCTACTGATTGTGCTGAATTGAACAGCTGCAGCTAGCGCAAAGCTTTCGCGGATCATGACGGCGTGATTTACCTCGTCAGAATTCTTCTTAAGCCTTTACGACCTGCCCGCTGGAGCTAATCCAAACCACACCGACTGGGCGACCTCGCTATCGCGCATAGCTCGCCGTGCTCGCAAAATAATGTCACCGGCTTGAGTTTGATCGTAAAACCACTCCTCAGTTGCCCAAGGCCCGATTGGTCCCTTTACAAGTTCGCAGGCTAGCTCTTCGTAATAGCAACGGATATCGTGTACGGTGCCGTATATGGACTCAGCGGAAAACTCAAAGTTCTCCCAGTGTTCGCCACTCGCGATTTTTACAAACTTCTCAAGAGCATTTGGCACTTCTTCAGCAGTGATACGCATGCCGAGCGAGGTTTTGCCACTTGCTTGGCGTGCTCTGTCATAGGCTGCTCTGAGCGCTTTGGCCTCATCCACCGCCGGATGCAACTCAGCGTTAAAACGCGGTGGTAGCGGGCATTGCAGGGTTTCACTGTCGTCTGAACTTACAGTGACAGGAAAGTCCCTGATAATCGGTCCTTCAGTTTCCTTAAGCAGTTCGAATGCAGCACGTAACACTTCGGACTGGAATTGTTGATCTCTCGGTTTCCCCAGAGACCGACCTAGTGGAAAATCGGTATAGAGTGCCCGAGGTACACCCATACGCTCAGCCACGGGCCGCATTGGTGTCAGGACGATGGTTGCCAATCCCGCTGCTTCAAAAACGTGAGCAAGCGTACACACGGTACGCGGGCACATGGGTCATGTGCCTGTGAGCAGCACGACATCCACATCTTCATTGAGCATTTCTTGGGCGCACTGTGGACCAGAATCGAGGCGGATTTCTGTAACGCCGTCGGATTGATTGCCAGCAAACGAGTAATGTTGCTGCGCTACCTCTCCGATGACGCCGCCTTCTACGAGTTCGTACAAGCGATCGATGGGATAGACAACATTGATGTCGGCCGCGAAACCACCACGGTCGAAATTGACGCTATGGTGGCCTAGTTTTAAGTCACGCGCGTCGCAGGGTAGGGACTCGTAATGGTAGTCGCTGTCGCCGAGCTCGAATCCACCATCTTCGCGATGTAGAGCTGCCGTTGTGACGATTGCAACTTTGGCATCGGGCAAGGGTTTTGGCGAGTTGAAGCTGCAGCCATGGAATTCGGGGAGGGCCATGCTCTCTGAAAATTTGCAAAACGCTTCGCGATCTTTTCCGAAAACAGACATATGGGCCTCATCTTTTGATTAGAGAAATGACCTTCCCAATTGGGTTGAACCAAGTCAAGGTTGCAGCGATGGGGCTGCTAGTTCAGCAACCTAATGTCACCCAAAAATGTCTCGCTGGGCTGACCCACTTGCTTGTTCTACATCGAGGGCCTCGGCTGGACTTAGTGCAAATATGGGTCAAACGGTTTAGCTTGCGTGGCGCCGGATAAATGAATTGCGAAGCCAAATAAGACGAAACAAGATTCACTCGTCTGGTTGTTGAGTAGCGTGCTGACTCCTCACCCGTTTGTTTTACGCCGCGCTATCCAGGGCAAGAGAAACTTTATTCAATGTCCAGTACTGCGCGCTCTACGCGTCCCAGGCGCTCATACAATTCGTTGTCGATAACAGCGGGTACGTCTGTGGAAGAAGGGCGATGCGAACGTGAAAAGAAAGCATGCTGTGCGCGTCGTAATTTGTTGGTGCAATTCTGCGTGCCACCATGCCACAAGTGTGCGTTGTAGACAAAGCAAGAGCCCGCAATACCTGTTACCTTGATCTCTCCTTTAACAGGCGCGTTCAGGTCGCGGGGTTCACCGTTCAGCATATCGCCACTTGGATGTATACCAGAGAGATGCGAGCCCGGTACGATGCGTGTGGCGCCATTGTGTTCGGTAAACGCATCGATTAGCCACACCGCATTGACGACCTGAGGTGCTCCCTTTACCCCAAAAATAAAATCCGAGTGGATGTTCTGATGGCCATAACCGGGTAATGCGCAATGGAAGTTAGAGCCGATAAGCTTAAGGTGCACGCCAAGTATGTGCCGCACTGCCGCAAGCAACCTGGGGTGCATAAAGATTGGGTCCAGAAGACCGTCGCGATTCATGGGTTTAACTACGGTGTCAATGACTCGACCAATCCCCTTTTTTTCTGCATTTATCGGGTTTGCACCTTCTTCTTGGATTGCTGCGTCAAAGCGGCTACGCATTTTTTGGAGTTGATCGGTATCTAGGAGTGGCCCTAGGTCGACGTAGCCATTGCGGTCGAGCGAATCTCTCTCTACATCGGAAAGCACACCGTTGTCCGCGTCGGCGAGCCCAAGCTGGTCCATCGCATACTCGATTTCAGCGCGCGGCAGCCGATTAAACTCCTTATTCAGAAACATTTTCAGAATTTTAAATGCGTTACCGTCGGCATCGCCAGTCGCCTTGTATGCATCCAGCACGGCGAGGCGGCCCGCATCTGTATCTGCGGCGTTCCAAATCTCGGTAGCGGCAACGCACTTTTCGTAGCTCTTGCGGCGCTGCTCTACGCTCACGCTAAACATGTGTCGGGGCTTAGATAGATCGTCAGGTAGATCTACTATTTGAGCGGCGGAAAAATACCGGGACACCTCTTCATCTACTCGCATTAAAGCTTCTCTTTAGTGCTTTACTGTATTGAAGGATTATATTAGCAGCTTTAGATGCGCCATAATCGTCCTAAGGATCGGCTCGGTTATTCAATGATCGCCCGCTTGGCGGCCTGCTGTTAAAACATATCTGTTTGAGTTCTCAGGTGATTCTCTTATCTCTGGAGCTATAGGCTCTGACGCGATTGCTCGCTACCTAACAGGCGCTGATTCAGAGCTGGACATTGGGAGATGGCGAATCTAAGCCTCTTACAGACGGCCTACTGTTAATACGTTACTTGTTTGGCTTCTCGGGTGATTCATTGATATCAGGTGCTATTGGCACCGGTGCAGAACGGGATACCGCTGAGGAAGTTGAGGCTTACATTGAAGAGCGGGTACCAGTTCAGTAGGGTTGCCCTGAGGTTACTAGAGACACGTAATGATGCTCTAGACAGCACTATGCCTGCATCACTCGTCCACATTAGTGAGGCGTTGGACGAGTACTGCTTCTGGCAGATTCAGACGGGCGCCCACAATCGCAAGACGTTGGAGCTGCTCACCTTTGTCTGAAAACTAAAAACTGGAAAACTAGCAAGATACAGCTTACCAAGCTTCCGGGTCACTTTTCTTTGCAGCTTTTAGTCCCTCATCTGTGTCACCAATTTTCCAGTAACAGCTGATGTATGTGAAGTTTCGATCGACCTGACGCTCATGGCGAATATGCTGTCTCAGCGTCCTAGATGTGTTGAATTCTCCCGCGACCCAGACGCTGACCTGATTTTCCAGCCACGGTAAAGCCATAACTGCATCTGAAAGAGAGGAGTTCATTTCAGTCGGCGTGGGGTTTACTACCCAGATCAATTGCATGCCCTTAGGCGCATTAAGTTGAATGCGATCCTCCTCCGACATGATCTCCAGGACAGCAAAACCCTTAGCTTTCTCTGGTAGTAATTCTAGATTTACAGAAATTGCCGGGAGGGCCGTCATGTCGCCTGCTAGCAAAAACCAGTCAGCGTTAAGATTTAATCGCTTGCAGGCCCCTGGTCCCTTAATGTTCACAATGTCTCCAACACTAACACGGTTCATCCAACGGGCAGCTGGACTTGTGTCCCCGTGAGATACCATATCAAGTGTGAGCTGTTTATTGATCGGATCAAAGGATCTGATTGTGAAGGATCGAGGAACGGGACTCTCCTGATAGCGAGGTATCATTAACTTTACATAGCCACCTTCGAAGCCATCGGGAAAATGCGCTAGATCTTCTCCCTCAAGCGTCAGGCGCAACATGTTTTCGGAGAGACGTTGTTTCGCGATTACTTTAGTACGGCTGAGTTCTTTGCTCATGGGGATGAACCAGTAGGATCTTTAGTTAATGTCAAATGCTCTCGATAGCTAACCTATAAAAGCGTTTCTTTCTGGAAGTTTAGTTTCGGCGGCTTCGCCCTTAAGCCAAGATAAGACTGTATCGGCATCGGAGTTCTCGAACGGATCTGAATTGCAATTGTCGGTGATTCCCTCCTCGATAAAGATTTTTTCAATAATTTTGTCGTTCACTACCATCGCGTATCGCCAGGATCGTTGACCAAAACCGAGATTTCGCTTTTCAACTAGCATACCCATGCGTCGAGTAAAATCGGCATTGCCATCGGGGAGTAAACTGACATTTCGTACGCCAATTTGCTTTCCCCAGTTAAACATTACAAATGCATCGTTCACCGAAATACACCAAATTTGGTCAATTCCTTCAGCTTGGAAATCATCGAATAGTTCTTCGTATCTCGGTAAATGGGTCGATGAACAGGTTGGCGTAAAAGCACCTGGGAGAGAAAAAATGACCACTCTTTTTCCGCTAAAGATATCGTTGGTTGAGGCTTCTTGCCAACGAAAAGGATTTTCATCTGAAATTGACTCGTCTCTAATTCGAAGGTTAAAACGGGTTTCGGGTAGATTCTTGGGGTACATACAATTCCTTTCTTGAAGTGTTCTTGGTCGAATGCTACACGAATAAGAATGATTATTAAATGCAAATGATTCTTATTTGCATTAATATTGAAGTTGGGCATACTCAAGTTGTAATAAGAATTTATTAAATGAAGACGTTGCTCTGTGCCAGTTAAGCAGCAGCAATGCAATAATTGGAGTTAATATGGATATAGAGACACTTCAGGATGAAGTTGATGTGATGCATACCGAACAAGCCATGGCGGCGCTTGAGCAGCTAGTTCCTGATTCGCTGGCGCATTTAACGCCTAGTGTTAGAGGTAGGTTTAACAACGCTATTTTAAACATCGCAGTGAACAGAATTTTAGCTGAAGAGGGTGCTACAACGACTTCAGTTATTTTAGCAAGACTTTCAGATGCCATAATTAGCGGGAGGGTCCCAACTTCGTCGGGCCCCATTGATTTATTAAAAATGGATGATTAATTAGAGGTTTCAATAAGAATTAAAAGAGTTTCGCACTCTTCGCTTGATGAAGTAGTCGCTCAGTCTCAGCGAGGTAATGTTTCTCTTTTGCTCGCTTTTCCCGCCAGTTCACATACCTACCGTGTTTGAGCTGGGTAGCGGCGATTCGGGCTTTACCTTCGGCTGTTTTAGGGCCTGTTGAGAGCCCTCCGTGGAGCCGACAGCGCCGTTTCTCGTTCATCGGGTACTTGGCGCAAGGCTTGCCAGAACGCGTCTTAGCACCGCAGAGGAGGTAAGCTTTAGAGGCTGCTTCCATAAGGTGTTGTCTCTTTAGGTCAGTGGTGTTGAAAGGAAGGTATATAAGATATTAATAGTATATATTTCAATATTTTATAGATATGTTATAAGAAATTAAATAGTCT
>Ga0315330_10003620_pt1 | contig 10616 bp, 8 predicted proteins | sample M140m34915metaG_FD_203453 | JGI IMG/M metagenome (GOLD analysis project Ga0315330, IMG submission 203453) | Ammonia-oxidizing marine archaeal communities from Monterey Bay, California, United States - M1 40m 34915 | ecosystem: Environmental > Aquatic > Marine > Intertidal zone | place: USA... | reverse complement strand
CAAGGACAGTATGCGGTTTCACATTGCGTCAAATTCAATTCGGCTTACTGACGCAGTTGAGAAATTTTCTATAGACAGCGATAATCATTTAAAAAACCTATCAGGAAATGGTCTGTTGGATTTTGAGCTGTCAATTAACGGGGGTACAAAAGCAACTGACCCAATAGATATCGCTTGTAATTTTTCCATAAAGGACGGTGAAATCATAGAGCCAAGTGAAAAGATCAAATTAAAGAACATTCAGCTGCTAGGGCACTACACTAAGCGAGACTCGACTCTTGAAGAGCTCGTTTTAACCGATGTGCGTTTTGATTCCGAAACGGGGCCATTCACAGGAAACCTATCTGTTGTTGATTTTGAAAATCCCCAATTAAAAGGATTTGCTAAAGGAACCATAAACTTAAACGCAGCTCATCGAATTTTTCGTTTGCCAGAATTTGAAAATATTAATGGTCACCTTAAAGTCTATTGCGATTTTGAGGCAGTACAAAACCTAGAGAACGAACTTCAACTCAAACGATGTAGTGGTGATGTTTCTATTGTAAATAGCAATTTTAAGTTAGACGATGACAAGAGGGCATTTAAATCTGTGAATGGAAATTTAAAGTTTACAAGGAGGGACTTACGGGTAAATCAGTTCTCGTTAAAAGTAGATGAATCGGACTTGCAGCTGAATGGTTCCTTCTCGAATGTGTTTAATTATTTATACAATTCTGGAACGCTTGCGATGAATTTAAATGTAAAAGGGGAACAGGTTCTTTTGGAAGACTTGGGATCCACAACCAAAGAAGAAAAATTAAAAAGTGGGGAAATCTTCGCCATGCCGGATAATTTAAAAGGAGACATTCGCATAGCCTTAGGTAAAATAGAATACGGGGGGCATCAATATGAAAACCTGAGCGGCAACATGTCTATTAAAAATCGGAAAGTTCATTTTTCCAACTTAAGCCTTAAAAATGCGGGCGCAACGGTTAGAGGAAGCCTAAGTATTTACGAAAAGCAGCCAGAAATCTTTGAACTCAAAACACAACTAAGGTCCTATAATATTGATGTGAAAAGTGCATTTAAAGAATGGAATAATTTTTATCAAGAGGTAATTTTAGCCAAAAACATTTCAGGCCGAGCGAGTTTGTCGTTGGATCTGAAGGCCGACTTTAACCTAGATAAAGGCATCAACTACCCCTCTATCGACAGTAAATTAAATCTAGAAATCAATAATGGAAATTTAAAAAACTCATTATTAATGAAAGATATCGCTGAGAGCGTCAAGGACAGTCCAGCGAAACTTGCCCTCGGAAAGAAAAACCTTAAGCTTTTAGAGAAGAGATTAAACGAAATATCCTTTAGCACATTGAAGAATGAAATCACCATCAAAAATGAAACAGTCACTATTCCCAAAATGAATATTTCCTCTTCTGCCTTAAATATGAATGTTTCAGGAACACATGATTTTTCAAACCAGGTTGATTATCGATTTGATTTTAAGTTTAGGGACCTTTTGACTAATGATAGAGACAGTGAGTTTGGAGAAATAATTGATGATGGTTCTGGGTTTAGAATGTTTTTGAAAATGACTGGGGATATTTATGATCCGAACTTGGAATGGGATCGTGAGCAACAAAAACAGAGTGCAAAGGAGTACCGTCAGGAGGAAAAAAAGCAAATTAAAGAAATGCTTAAAACCGAATTTGGAGTATTTAAAAACGACACAACGGTAAAAGAATTTATAGAAGAGGAGGCTCCTAAAGAGGAGCTTAAAATAGATTGGAATCCGACAACCGGAGAAGAAACAGAGGAAGAGATTGAGTCTGAGCAGGAAAAGGAAAAAGACAAACCCGAAAAGAAAGAGTCAAAACTAAAGAAGGCATTAGAAAGATTAAAACAACAACAAAAGAAAGAAGAAGAAGAGCAAGAGGAGTTTATTGGAATTCAGGGAGGGGGTTAGGCCTCTTCTAACCCATTGAAATAATTTTTTAAAAATGCGAAGTCAAAAAAAGGAAACCCCATTTCTTGAGCATGTTTTAAATACTCATTTTTGATTTTAGCTAGGCTCATATCCTCACCACTGTGTTTTTTGTGATGATAGGCCGCAACACAATAAAATATTTTGTGGTACCGGTCATTATTATGAAACACTTGATCTTTAGCAAAGAATTCAAATAATAGCTTATTATTTTTCACTTGACCTTTCCTAATATTTACGAGCACCAAGGCTATAATATTATAGCGTTCAATCGATACATGATCCCAATGAACATATCCAATCAATTCATCGTAGTATAAATTAAATATTTCCTCTAAAAACGAAAAATCCTTTAAGAGCATTAATAAGGGTATAAGCTCTTGAAAAAATTCGTTTTTTGCTTTATGCCTTGAAGCTGTCAATAAAATTTCCTTTTTTGTTGCTTTTCGTTTTTTCGGTTCATCTAGATAAAGCATACTTAAGTACCGGCCATGAAGAACGGGGTGACAATTTTCGGGAAACTCAATGTTTTTGTAAGCAATATTGGATTCCGCAAGATTGAGAAAGGCGATTTTTCGGAGATAGAGTTGTGAAAACAGCTTTTCTTCCGCGCCGACTAAGTGCTGAATAGACGATTCAACTAGTCTCCCAAAATATCCATTGGCATGATCGTAATCAACCCACATATAAATGGCTAAATTTCGAAAGTTTTTGTTTTCAAGAAGAAAAGACACTTTGCCAAGCTTTTCTTTTGGTAGGTTTATCAGGTTGAAGTGAAGACTAGTTGCCATTCTTGCAACTGCTGTTCTATGGTTGTGAATGAAAAGATTTTTTTCTTCGAATAATAAGGAGAGCTGCTTCCAGTTTTCTTGATCAATTAAGCTTTTTATAACATGAGAAATAAATATGGGGAAGTAATCTTTATCCAAGTAATTTTCTAAAAACCTAAAGCCACCACGTTTTTTTGGGGGGAGGGATAATTGCATTTGTAATTCAATCCAATCATCTGACAATCGGTTTTCTGTATCTCTTGATAAAAAATGGTTGTACGACCGAAATCCAATGTAGTTGGACAGAATGTTTAATGTTTTTCTACTGCATTTCACGGATGGCAAAAATCCAAAACCACGTCTTAACGTATTGAATCCGATATCATTAGATGTTTCAATGAAGACATCTTCCTTTAACTCATTAATATCTCTTTGTTGCGTAATCGGTTTCCCGAACTTAACCTCGATCGCTTTCCTTAAATAATTGTCCACAACCCAAATATATTAAATGGGCCAAATATGGGCTAATATTATTAAATAAAAAACTTCTCCTTAGCCCTTGAAAGATGTTATTTAATCATCATTTTTTTTCTACTCATACTTTAAACACGATAAAACAATACAAATGAAAGTAAACCTTCTATTATTTTTTCTTGTTTCGACATTATTTAGCTTTTCACAAAATGTTCAGTTTTACAAAGGTGATTTTACGTTATTAACCCGGAACTATAACTTCTTTGACGGTAAAGCCAGTTATGGCTTTTACGAAAACAAAGATTATGAAAGAGTTAAAACAGGGAATTTTTCATATTCATGCAATTGGAATGGAACGATGGCCGGTCGGACATATTATGACGCCGCGTCGAATAAAATTGATATATCGGTGAGGGGCAAATATTTTAAAAATGCAAAAGACGGTTTATGGTCTACAACAATCAAAATAAAATTACCTACCATAGATAATTTCTTTATTTATGAAAACTTTTCTAAACGTATTACGACTCAAAATTATAAAAAGGGTAAGCCTTATGGCAAATGGAAAATGTCCTGGCAGGATCTTAAGAGCAATAAAATTACGCAGAATACAGAAATCAACTTCGTTAATAATACATCTGTGGGTGCTTTTAGCGCGAAGAGCCCTTTACGCACCATTAAAGGGAGTTGCGATCAAAATGGCTTTTTAAATGGTAAGGTAACTTTTTTAGCGGACGGGGTAGAGCAGATTTCTCAATATCAATCTGGTTTATTGATGGGCTATGTTGAAAGGGAGTTAAATTCAGGGAAGGTGATTGATAAATATGAGATTGATAGTTTGGAACTTGAATGGTATGGTATTCTAACGCAGTTTAAAGATTCAAATGTAGGGGGTTTAGATACATTACCGTATAGATTAAATTTAGATTACCAAACATATATTTACGACGAATTTGTTGATGATTTTATTCGAGCTACGCTCCCGGATGATTTTATTGGTGACTCTTCTTATGTTGAAGGGTATTTTAGTTGGAATGCCTTCAACACATATTCTCTCATTGAGCAGGATGTCCAGGCTGCTAAATATAAAAGACATATGGCCGAAGCAGAATATCATTTTAAAAACAGAAAATGGGATGAGAGTTTTTCATCTGTAAACCGTGCAAAACAAATTTACAATCAAGATCAATCACATTCAAACTTCACAGCGGCAATAAACAAGCGTATAGACTACGAAAACTACCGTAACTATTATGAATATAAAAGATTTATAAGTTTGGCAGATAGTAGTATTAAGTCCAAAAAATGGGATTTAGCCCAATCCAAACTAGATAGTGCAATGTTTTATGCTTTAGAATTGGATAATGAAATGTACGTGGGTTTTGAGAATGCTGCTAAGGAAGAAAGACGGCAAGCTGCTTTATGGGATAGTTTAGAAAACCAAAATTTATCTGAAGAAGAAATGGGACAAGAATTTTTAGAAAAATCGTTTGATTCATATCTAAATGAGGATGAAGATAATGAACCGAAGTTTTCATTTAACGGTGATGGCTTGACGATTGTAGAGGAAAAAAAAGAGGAAAGCACTCAAAATAACCAAGTAAAACTAATTGAAACGAAGGCGGTTTTTATTTTAGAGAAAAAATTAATTAGCGATGTTGAGGCCGCCCTTTCAAAAGGAGAGTACAATCAAATTGAACAACTACTTGCCGAATTTAAACCTCAAGGATTCGTTGTAGATTCTTTGAAAACAGTTGTTCAGTCCTCTGTTAATGACGAGTTTGAATCAGTTGTGAAGGTAATAGAGGGCCAAGCTTTTCAAAACTTCATTAAAACCAATGTTGACGGACTAAAGAGCCTTAAAAAAGGGGTGTACAATCTTAAATTTAACAACCAAGGTGATCTAATAAACGAGAAACAATACGAGTTGAATTTAGAGGATGTTCCTAGGTTTTCTACTGAAAAAGAGATGTTTTTTTATCACCAAAAATCAATAGTGAACTTCAAGGTTGAGGTTGTTGATTCTATACTCGTTAGCACATCTTTTAAAACTGCGTATAGCAAACCATTATACATAGACGTAAATGAAAACCTCTACAAAAAGACAAAGACAGGTTTGCCATTATGTAAAATTGAAATTGATGAAAATATTGAAAAAAATTTCGCTGTATGTGTAAAGCAATACAAAAGAGAAAAGAAAGTTTCTGGTACACTTATTCAGACTGAGGTTTTTGAGACTAAAAAGAACATAGCCCTACTAAAAAAAGAGCCGTAAAAACAAATAAAAGAATATTTCTTACTAAAAAATGATAGCAAAAAATGTACAACGAACAACTTGAAAAATTAATTGAAATGGCTCTAATGGACGGTGAGCTGACAGATAAAGAACGAACCATTCTATCCAAAAAAGCCGAATCATTTGGTGTTGATATTGATGAATTCGAAATGGTACTCGAAGCACGATTATTTGAGAAAAAGCAAGCTGATCACAAACCAAAAAACGAAAAAAAGCCCGAATCAAACAAGTTTGGTGATATGAAAAAATGTCCCGCTTGTGGATCGCCAGTTCAATCACTTCAAGCTATTTGTTCAGACTGTGGACATGAATTTCGCAACATTGATAGTGTCAGTTCAATTAGTGATTTTTTTAGAGAGTACAAAAAAATTGAAGAAAGTGTGAAGGTAAAAGAGACAGGAGGAGGATTAATGGGATTTTTCGATGATAGCGAGGGTGATTGGTATAAAAAAGTTTTTACTAAGAAAAAAGAATTTATTATGCATTTTCCAATCCCTAACAGTAAGGAGGATATTCTTGAATTCCTTATGATGGCTTTACCATTAGCAAAACCTGCGAAAACAGGAGGGGTTGGAGGATTTATGAAAAAAGCTTTTGCAAATTTTGGTGATGACGATAATAAAAATTGGGATTTCAAAGTAGCAGAAGTTTGGGCACAGAAATGTGAGCAAATTATAATGAAGGCAAAATTCTCCATGAAAGAGGATAAAAAAGTATTGGAAGAAATAATGAATTACGCAAAAGAACTAGGAATAAAATAATATTAATATGGGATTATTTGGAAAAAAATCAGAAGGTGGATTAATGGATGTAATCCGCTGCGATGAACAAGAATATTTAGTATGGAAATGGAGACCTTCAGGTGAAGCGAATAGCACAAAAAAAGAAAATGCCATTCGATATGGCAGCAGTCTTCGTGTAAAGGATGGTGAGCTCGCCGTATTTGTTTACAAAAAGGAAGGAGAAAACCAGGATTTTATAATGGGACCTCACGACCAAACCATAAAAACCGCAAACTTTCCTATTTTGACGGGTATTGTGGGAACGGCATTTGGAGGAGCCTCTCCTTTTCAAGCAGAGATCTACTTCATGAATCTTTCAGGAAATGTTCAAATTAAATTTGGCATACCGTATTTTGATGTTTTTGATCCTAGATTTGCTGATTTTGCCGTTCCCATGGCGGTTAGAGGAACACTTACATTTAATCTTACAGATTACAGAGCTTTTATTAAACTGAACCGGCTCATCAACTTTGAATTAGATGATTTCAAAAGGCAAATTAAAGATGCTGTAACCAAGTATATAAAAGGAGTAGTAGCTAATATCCCCGCTGATAATGGTATTCCTGTTCTCCAAATGGAACGAAAAATATTTGAAATCAATGATCTGGTTGGAAAATATCTAGGACCTCGATTGGAAACCGATTTTGGCGTAAATATGAAAGCCTTCGACATCGCAAATATAGAGGCCGATAAAGAATCAGAAGGGTATTCAGAATTACGAAAAGTTACGGCAGAACAAACAACCAAAACCGTGTCTGCGCAGACTGATGTTGGGATAAAAAACATGCAAGACACTCAAGCAATAAATGCTCAAAATATGGAAGAGACGCTTCGTATTCAAAGAGAAGAGGCACAACGAGCACAAAAGCTTCAAACCGAAGGGATGAATATGTCTGCACACCAACTAAATCAGCAAACAGATGTCGCAAAAACCGCTGCGGAAAGCCTAGGAAAGATGGGTGGCGGAGGATCTGGTGGCGGTGGCGGAGCTATGGATCCCGGATCAATGATGGCAAGTATGGCCATGGGAGGAGCTGTTGGATCTGGAATGGCGGGAGCCATAGGCGGCATGATGGGAGGAATGAATCAACCCAATCAAACACCACCTCCAACGCCACAAATTCAATATAGCGTATCGGTAAACGGTCAACAAAGTGGACCTTTTGGCTGGCCCCAACTCCAGCAAATGAGTCAAAACGGTCAGCTTACGAAAGAAACCTATGTGTGGAAACAAGGAATGTCGGAATGGGCAATGGCAGGTCAGGTACAAGAATTAGCGGCTTTATTCAATGCTGCTCCACCCCCACCGCCAACAACTCCTGGAGGCCCCCCACCTCCCCCACAACAATGATTTGAAATTAAACATAACTTCTTAAAAAAATAAAAATGAGCACAAATAAAACCTTAGTAATTAACAATCTTAAATCCAAGGGACAAGAATCCTATTGTTCACCTTCATGGTGTAAATGGTGGGGAAGTGTTGATAATTTTGAGCGAAAAGTTTCAGAAAAAAAAGCCCACGAACGAAAGCTAACTGAAAAATTCAATGCATTTGATGGAGCTACATTCAAAAATGGAAAGGTAAATACACATAGCCTTTTTATGGAAAATAATTTTGTCCGCACCAATACTCACGGGGTGTTTCGATTCAAACAAGAAAACAAATCTAACAGCTACCAGGTTTATTTTGGCCCATTAATAAAAGTCAACCAAAAAGACCTTGGTTGTAGCATCGGTGGATGTAAACCCGCTTCATTATCAGGATGTAAACCGTCTTTCTCTGGTTGTAAATCCGTAGGTTGTAAATCAAAAGGAGGTGAAAATCTCCAGAGACTGAATTTCTTCAATGACGAAAAGAATGAAGAAGATGTCAAAAGTTTGAATAAATATTTTGGGCTCAGAAAACTTTTCAAAAAAGAAATGGATTACAAGTGGGATCAAGGTGAAGTAATCTCAGTAGCGGAATATGTAAAGAATAATGTTGAGCAAATCAACGAACAATTTCAGAAAGACTTATCTGAAATAACGAGCAAAGGATTTGGGATTCATTCTCTTATTGATACGCCATCAAAAGAGACCCTATTTACACAAGCTGTGCTTTTCTCAAATGATTCAAAAATCAAAAAAGCTAAAGTATCAACAATTGAATCTAAATTAAAAACCTATTTGAGCCGTTTTGAACTTTGGTATTTTGCAAGAGCAAAGGGATTAATCGAATATCTATTTAAAATTCCTCTTATCGGTTGGATTTTGAGAATGATTTTTGGTCAGAAAAAAGTAAACATCACAGGAACAAGTAAAATCACCAAAGAAAATCGTGAGAAATTAGCAGCAATTTATTCTGCCGAATTTGATGAACAAGATGCCGTGCTTTCTGATATCGAAAACAAAAACATCGAGAGACAAATAGTTGCCAAGATTCCGGTTACAATAGCTGTTGAAAGTAACAATGATGATTGGTTTGAAAGATGGTTTGGTTTCTTGACAGATAAAACATACACTTTTCACACCTTTATCGTGAATTGTGATGATGAGTAAAATTCTAATTGGATTTATACGTATTTATCAAATATTTTTTTCTGGATTCACTGGTAAATGCCTATACAAACCGAGCTGTTCAACTTATGCTATTTTAGCCATAAAGAAATATGGTATAGTAAAAGGTGTAAAAATGACAATGAATCGTATTAATAGATGTGATGCAGCGCATATTCATCTGTATGATACAGAAGATTATCCTTAATTGATTTAAAAATGGACGATAATAATTTTTATTCTATCGATAGACTCATTGAATTTGGAATGAGTATCGCAGTGGCCCAACAGATGATTCAGTCTATGAATCAAACCATGACAAATATGCATGTACCAGGAGCCATGAACAAAATGGAAACAGAGCCTATTTATTATGCTGTTGTAGAAGGCGATCGAATAGGTCCCCTAAATAGTTCTGAAATACTCAAATTGATTGAGTCTAAAACTATTGATAAACAGACCTATATGTGGAAGCCAGGCCTAACAAACTGGCTGCTTGTAGAACAATTGCCAGAAATCTTGAAACTAGTAGCGCTTACCCCACCACCATTACCTAAATAATAATTATGAAAATAAATTTTGCACAAACAATAATAGCCATTGCAATAAGTGCACTTATCGCATTTGGTTTATATACTTTTCACCATGGTGAAAATAAGATGCTTCTAAGCGGTGGTGGTTTCTTGTTTCTTTCGGTTTCATTGATATTGAGTTTAGGTGTGAATTTTGAAGAGCCGAGGACCACTTCAAATATTAAGGTTGTATCTGGTATATTTTTCTTCGTGGCATTAATTAGCAATCTAATATTCAATTTTTTAACATTTTCCGAGGCTAGTTATATAATTATAAATGGATTATTAATTTTGAGTTTTATTTTAATTGTATATTCTATATCTCGAGCGAAGCAATAACTAGCATGTGGTCTAAGATTTGAAGGCCACGAGAACCTCTACTGACGCTATTACCTAAAATGACAGGAGTTTTAATTAAAATTGTATCCTCACTATTTTACCTTGTTTCAGGGATGCTCTGGAAGAAGATTCTTCCGAGAGGGCTGAATTATCATTTGATCTTTTACCGAACTATTTTCAGCATTCTTTTTTCTTTAGTGTTTATTAGTTTTTTCTCGTTTCTCATTGAAGATGGGGTTTCATTAAATCCGTTTTTCAAAGCATCACTTGAGGATTGGCTATTCGCAACAGCCATCTGTTTTTTTAGCTTCTACGGTTTGTATTATTTCACCAATGCGTTAAAACACGGAAGATATACCGTCGTGGCACCATTCGTTTCAATGGCCGCTTTATTCTCTTTTGTAACCGCTTATTTCCTTTATGATGAGGCGGTTGGTTTGAATGCGATTTTATCCTTTCTATTGCTTTTTGGAGCACTCGTTTATCACCAATTTACCTATCTAAAAACATTCCGTCTTTCAAAAGAAATATACCTCTGTTTATTGTCTTCTTTCTTTTGGGGCACTTCTTTTGTTTTGTATCCCATTTCGATAGAAACTTTTGGGGTTTACAATTTTAGTTTAATCATGGAGGTTTGTGTGCTTATCTCTTGCATTTATCTCGTTATGTTAAAGGAAAGAACGCTGAAAATGCAGTTGTTAAAAAAGGCGGATTTTCGGATTTGTTTTTGGATTGGGTTTTGTGTTGCTTGTGGGAATATTGGTGCAAACTATTCTTTGGAAAAGATTCCCGTGTATTTAAACATTATAATAGCAGTGCTATTTGAGGCGGTTATGATTCTTGCAGGATTATATTGGTTTAAAGAAAGTTTAATGAAAAGAGACT
>Ga0315330_10003617_pt1 | contig 10621 bp, 3 predicted proteins | sample M140m34915metaG_FD_203453 | JGI IMG/M metagenome (GOLD analysis project Ga0315330, IMG submission 203453) | Ammonia-oxidizing marine archaeal communities from Monterey Bay, California, United States - M1 40m 34915 | ecosystem: Environmental > Aquatic > Marine > Intertidal zone | place: USA... | reverse complement strand
CCTCCATGGTTATTTTTTTGATTTTTCGATTGTTCTGCCAGCGAAATATGCACCAAATGCTGTTAGCATTAAGATCTCCAGCAAAGATACGTATGAATCCTTGACGTTAAATGGCCAGTCATCCATGCTGTCAGCCACCATAGTCACCATAAACATGCTCATAAGGGCGATCAAAGTCACTGGTCTGATAAGCTTTGCGAGCTTTACGTCGCTACCCATGTCAGCCTTCCATCGCTCCGTTACGTTCTCCTGAAACCTTACCTCTGCGTCGATCATAGCTTGCGCTTCAGCGGGATCTACATCGGGCTCGTTGCCAAGAAGATTCTTGACGATGCCCAATGCACCCTTGTCGGGAAGGGCATCACCCATGACGTCCAAGACCTTCGGGGCCTTTGACTTAAGCCAAGCCCCGAGCTTGGTGTCTTTGATTTTTTTATCTGATTTCATCGTGTAGTTTGTTGAATTCCATAACTAATCTTCTTTCTTCGTCCATTATCCTTTGGACTTCTATACTTCTTCTGGTCCAGTCCTTTATGTTTCTTGCTTTTCTGCGTTGATCTCTAAGAGACTTTAGTCTTTTGTTTACGCTCTTGAGCTTGTTGTTGAGTCTTAAGATGCCGTCATATCTTGGGTTGTTCCAATCTCTGGTATCCTTCCTTTCAAGGAAAAGCTGCTTTACCTCAGTCTCGTTTTCTCTAAACTTACCCTGATCGTAATACTTTGACTGCTCGCCATACATGACCCTAATGAAAGGAATGTCATTTACTGCAATGTCATAGTCAGAATCCTTAAACTTACCCCCTACGGCTTTTATGGTTTTGCCTGTTCTTCCTACGAAGTTTCCTGCACCGCCCACAAAGTAGCTTAGCACGTACCACATTCTATCTGGGTTTATGTCAACACCCCCAGACACCCTGTCAGAACCACCTGTTGCTTCGTTGAGGAACGTAAAGAAGTCCTTAACGGAGTCAGGAGATCTAAACGACATAGATGACTCTGGCTTCTTTGTTCCAAATGGCAGCTGCTCAGAAGCAACTGGACCCCCGAAGTATGTTTCGTTGAATCCCCATGCGTCAAAGAATGGCTTTGCAACTGTTGGTATACCTCCCTTTGCGATAGCCCGACCAAGGCTTTCTGATTGTCCAAACGATATAGGAGAGAAGGCGTTAACAAGTCCTTCGGCTAAGAAGTGCATGCCTCTACCACCTGTCATGCCGCCTCTAGCTACATCGGCAGCGACAGTTCCCATGTTTGAGAATATGTTGAATCCGTATGGCAAAGGAATCTTGTAGTAGGTCTTTCCGTCCCTAGGGTTCATGATGATCAAATTCCTTTCCTTTACGTAGTCTGGAATCTTGTCGTAAAACAAAACATCGTCTTCGTCTTCATCAGATAGACCCGCGTTAATCATTGCAAGCATAGACGAGAACAAGGAAAGCCCAGCTGCCATCTTCTGAGCCGTATTAGCTCTTTCGTACCACTCTCTAGTTGTGCCGTCAGGCCTAGTAACTGGCTTAGCATTGGCCAAAGACCTAAACATCCTGGAGGTTCCCTGAACAGATGCGTTGAAGAAGAGGTATACTCCATTCAAAGCCTGTCCCCACTCTCCATGCTTGTTGAAGTTTACTGTGATGTTCTTAGCGAGCTGAGCGGCCTTCTCTCTGCTCACTCCGTTTCTTCTTGCTGCAACGTAAGATGCTAGTCTCACAGAGTCCTCAAAGGCCTCGTTCATGCCCTCAACGAAGTCCACTGCATTCTTACCTACCCCAAGTATGTTTTGAAGCTTTGTCTTGTCTCCTGTCGAGCTCTCAAGATCAGCAGCGATCTCCGATAGGTTTTTCGCATAAGCCCATCCAGTCTTAGCTCCATCCTCTTTGAACTCTTCGTAATACCTTTTCATCTCAGCGTCCTGCTCGAATCCCATCTGCCCCCTGAGCAAGGACTTGAGTGCCTTTGGAGTAGTCTTCATGATGTCTCCCATGACCTTCTCTCCATTGAGCATACCACCTTCAATCTCCGCTTCTGCAGCAGCATTGAATACGGCTGTCTGTATGTCTCTTGCGAAGTTTGTTATGACGAATTCTGGGTTAAGAGTAGTAAAGGACTTTCTCAGCCAGTTTGATGGGGCCCTAAGCGCCTTCAAGAACAGGTTGGTCTCTGGGAGATTCATGTTCTTCAGCGACTGCGCATGACCTGCGTTCTTAAATCTTATGAATTTTTGCTCCCCGTCAACTCTTACAGACACAACATTGGGTTCCAGTGAGTTTGCCTCATCAAGAACTTCCCATACATCTTTGTTGGGGTTGTTTTTTGCAAGATCGTACAGAGATCTAACGGCTTCGTTGGTTCTGGACTTAATGTGAGTAGCAGCATTCTGAGCTATCACTTGAGCCAAGATGTTTTCAGCCTCGTTCTTTCTTCCCTTCGCTCTCTTTGTAGTCGAGCCAAACACAGAGATTCCAGCGCCACCAGTTGGGTAGCTGCTTGTTGCTTCGCTTTGCTCGTCAGTAGCTAGACCTGCAAGAGGCACATATCTTGAGAACATCTCACCCCATGCGTCTATTGTCTGCTGAGACTCAAGGCCAAACTCAACCATGGTACCCCTTGTGTCGTCCTGAATCTCTCTTATCATGCCCTCAAGCTTATCAAGAGCTTTCTTTTGAGATGGCTTAGCTGAGTTGATTATCTCATCCGCCCTCTCGTTTGACATACCAGAGCCCTTCTCCGTGACTGGAACGAGCTTCTTCTTCTTCTTAGCTCTGTCTTCGTTTTCAGCTTCTATGCGCTCCTTGATGACTTGGTTTCTCTCCTTTGCGTGAAGAGCATAGATGTAGTTGTTGATTTCATCAAGAGAGACACCGCCTTCTTTCATGACCTTTTTGATGGCCTGAACCTTGTCGTCTAGAACAGAGAGAGCTTGAGCAGCCTTTCCATACATCAGCTCCTCCTTCATCTTAAAGTCCATGTCTTTTGAGACCCGTCCCTTCTGATTCTCGATAGCTTTCTGAACATCAAAGATGTCATTGTACTTGTCTACAAGTCTTCTTACCCAGAGGTTTCTCCACATCTGATATCCAGTCAGTGTGGGCATTTCAAATGTCCCCTGATCTGTCTCTACTGACGTGAAGTCGTTCTCTATTGAGAGGAAGTCGTCCTGAGGGTCTACCTTAACTTCACCCTCTAGCCTACTTTTTGCTAGACCGTCCTTTTCCTCCCTAGATAGCTCTGACTGATTTAGAGACGAAGGGAAAGCTCTTTTTGTTTTGTCCCTACCCGTGGGTGTCTGTACTGGCTTTTTGTCCTTGTAGACTCTTTTTCTGGCTCCTGGAACAACCCTAGAAACACCTATAGGGGTTCTAGCCCATTGGGTGCCCTTTGACTTCTCCATGCCATCCACCTCTTGTGCAACTATTACTCCAGAAAACGCGCCTCCTGATTCTCTGAGAGCGAATCCCTTGACTACTCCTTTTTCAATTCTGTATGGAATTTTTGTTGCTGCGTATATGGTTCCAAGCCCTGGTCCTCCTGACTTTACGCCAAATTGCTCTAGGGCTTCGTCTAAGAAGTTTTCTTCTGCCCAAGTAACGGCTGATTTTTTAGTGGCAACAACTCCCCCGTCTACGAGTATGCTTTTTGAGAAAGCAGTTCTTGCCTCAAAAGTAAGCTTCGTGGCAGAAGGGTCTACAAGAGATGTAGCCTTTATGAACTCCATCAAATCACCTTCTGACTCTAGTGTTATATCAACCCCCTGAAGTCTAAAGTCAGTTATTTTGTCTGAAAGGGAAGTGTTTTTATCTACTCCTGGCTGGCTGAGCATTGCCCTGAGTCTTGACTTGCTTTGACTTTTTATAATAGTGTTAGCCTTTTCTATCCTGGCCTTTGGTGACAAACCGCTTAGTGCGGCCTCCCATGTCTTGGCGTATACCTGAGGGTTGCCTAAAAGAGACTCTGTAGTAAGAGATCCAGTAAGAATCGTGATGTACCCCTCAGCGTCTTTTCCCTTCTTGGAATCAGACTTAGCCAGTCTAATCATCTTCTTCATAAACCTTTCGGCAATCCCAAAATCTCTGTGAGAGCTAAGTACAACATCTCCATTAAATGTTTTTCCCACTTGATCTCTTACTCCAGCGATGCCCTCTATGTATGATGGGTCAAACCCCACCACCAGCGACTTTGATCCATTCAAGCTAGAAAGCCTTATGGTTTGATCAATAGGCACCCCTATTTTATTTCTGTAGTTGATTAAGGCTGCATTCCTGTCTACAAGAGGCATGTGGTCAAATGAAACATTATCATCTTCAACAGCGAACATGTCCCCCTCGTCAAGAGAGTCCCCATCTACTGTGTCTGAAATCTTCTTTATCCCAGTAAGGTTAAACACCTCGCTCTTGTTTGCAGCCTGCAATTCATCAGGGCTTAGACCAGATTCTTTTAGGGCCTCAAAGTTTTTTCTTGCAATCTCAACTATGTCAAGCATCTCACTAGGAGACTTTTGAAAAACGTTTTCTCTTCTAAACTTAGAAAGGAAAGAGAACTGATCGTTCTTGTCTTCTATTTGAGAATAGGCCTCGTAGTCAAAATCAGGCATGAACGCCGTGCCTTGAGCTGCATCGAGCCCTGCTCTCTTCAGCGCTTCGTCAGCCTCTCTACCAAAATCAAAGACCTCCTTCTCTGCTTCTTTTAGAGACCTAGCTTTTTCTGAAGCCCTTTCGTCGGATCTTCTTATGTTTGTTATTCTTTGATTCTCTGGGCCCTCTATGGTCACAGGCTTTCCATTTCTATCCACTCTAATCTTAGGTGGCTTAATCTCGTACTTCTTTCCATCCTTGATGAAGTACATGTTGGATATCCTGGGTCTAGTCTGGTTGGATGTAATCTTGTTGTACCAGTTTCTAAAGTGAAAGTAGTCGTTAAACCTAGCTCTCTTTAGCTTGCCTCTTTCGTACTTACCCTCACCAAACTTGTCGACGTATGGGTCGTCGGTGTAGAACACCTCTGTATCCTTCAGGTAGGTAAACTTCTTTCTACCCTCAATAGAGTACAGATCGTCAATGCCTGGGGGGTCTTGATCTTGCTCTTGATTTTCCTGAGCCTCTTGACGAGACATATCCTCTGCGGTAGAGATGCCAGTAGCCTTTGTAACAAGGTCTTCCATTCTTGCCGCATACTGCTCTTCTGATTCGTCATCTCTCTTCTGAGCCTCCTCCTTGCTAATCCTTGTCTTTGCTCTCTCTTGAGACTCCTGAAACTGCTCAGAGGTAACATCCAGATCCGCTTCAATGCCTTCTGACATCTGAGCATAAGTCTCAGCAAGACTAAGAAGCTTGTTGTCGTTAGATATAGGCAGAGCCCCTTGGAACCCAGCCTTCTTTAGAATCTTATTAAAAGCGTCTCTGATGTACTTGGAAGCCCCCTTAAAGTCTGAGGTATTGGTCTTGTAGTACTTAAAGAACCCAAGTATCATCTCCTCTCTATACCTAGGAGTAGTTTGATCTTTATACTTAGACGATCTGTTTTCTTTCCAGCTCTGGAACTTCTTGAGTGCCCGACCCTTTAGCTTAGACTCTATTCCTTCGACCAGAAGGCTATACAGCTCTTGCTGAAGCTTTGGATTTGCCTGTCCATTAATAACAGGAAGCATGAATGCGTGACCAAACTCCTCCTGGATAGAAGAGACTTGAGCGTCAGTGGGAAGGATTATTGCGTTGTTCTGAGTGTCGTAATACCCTCCAATCTTTTGACCCTTGCTCTTTATTTCAACAAACCTTTGTGGGTTCCTGCTTTCTGCAATAGCATCAAAGTCAGCCCTGGATATAGCGTATATCTTGGTTCCAGCCTTATTGATGAGCTTCTTGAATCCCTTCAGGGCCCTGTTAAATGCTGATGCGGCGTCAATGCTTATCTGACCCTCACCATCACCAACTCTATTTCTGTCAGCAAGGTCAAATCCTTTGTTTATATCTACTTCATTATCAGCGCCGTAGGGTGTGCTCTGGTCTGTCTCTTCAGATACAGGCTCAACTTTAGGCGCCTCTGTGGACTCTTCTGCTGGAGTTGTTTCTTCAGCTACAGGGGCATCTTCCGTAGTTGTTTCCTGCGGGAATGTTTGTTCGTCAAACAAGGCAAGCTGTTCACCTTCCTTCTTCGCAGGGTCGCTATTCTCTGCAAGCGGTACTTCCTTTTGCTGCTCTTTTGTCTCGACCTTATCTACAACGACTGACTCTACCTGAGCCTCGTTAGAATCCACATCTTCAGCGGTTTCCGTTTCGCTCTTAGAGTGCTTGGCTGCCGTCTTTTCTACTGACTCATACCTAGACTCTATAGACACCTTTGCCTCCATAGCGCCTTTAAGCCTTGCCTCAAGGGCCTCTAGTTGATCCTTGTTTAGACCTATTCCAGCTGAGTCCTTCTTGTATTTGATCATGTCCTCAACGTGAGCAATCTCCCTGTTGAGCTTAGAAATCTTGGCTCTGTCTTGAGCTGAGTACTTTCCGTAAGTAAGAGTCTCTTGGGCCGAAAGCTCCCTGTACTCTTTGTTAAGTTGATAAAGCTGCCTTCTAAGTTCCTGTCTTTCAGCGCCATAAGGCATAGAAGCAATATTCTTACGAAGTTGAGTTGTTGCGTTTTGGAGGTATAGCTTTCGGTTTCTTGTCTGGTGATGACCTCTGTTTGATACGGAGCTTACTAGTGACCCAGCTCCAACAAAAGCGCCGCCACCAAGCATACCAGATCTAAACTGATCAATAAGTTCGTATTTGTTTAACGATTCTACCTGTCTGCCAGCTGCAGCATCAACAGCATTTGTAATGCCTAACTCTGCTAAGTAAGCAATGCCTTCTTCGGCTCCCTCTCCAAGGATGCTACCGATTTTACTTCCTTGAAAGAATTTCTTAGCTGCTCCCTGTCTGACAGCTTTCTTACCCATCTCCCTAATGGCGGCAGGAGCAAAAGCCTTCATCGCTGGAGACATGATCATTTTTTCAGCCCCCCTAAAGAATTTAGCTACGGTCCCCTCTACACCACCCACTACCCCAGCTATCAAGGTTTTTTCTAGAAAACTTAGGTCGGGTCGGTCAAGATTAAGGTCTCCATAAGTTGTTGAGCCAGCTGATCCCACTACTCCTGCGATTCCCAATGGACCCATCATGGAGAGACCACCGTAGTAAACTGCTGAAGGCAATACATTCTCCATGCCCTGATAGGCATTTAAGGATATGAGCTCCATTGCCTCCATGCCGCTAATTGCCCCAGAGTCAAGCTGCTCAAGAATAATTTCATCTCTCTCTGTCATCCCTTTTCCCCAGTACATTGGGTTGTCCCAAAGCTCCTTGTCTCTAGCTCTTGATCTTACAGCGTCTTTCTGCCTAAGCCTTCTCTTGTAATCAAGAAGCTCTTCCTTGGTGTCAAACCCAGTTTTCCTGTTTACACCTTCAGACAGTTGCTGTATCATACCTAGATTAGACAGCTGAGGAGATATATATTTTAGGTATGAGTTCTCGTTTACGAATTCCCCAAGATCAAGAGTGAATTGTGCGCTGCCAGCAAAGATGCCCCCAAGCATAGACCCAAACTGCCTTCCCATGCTCCCAAGCATTGACTGGTCATCCAAAGACCTTTCATATTCCTCCATCTCATACGCCTCGTATGGATCTCCGTAGGACTCTTCTTCTGCTTTAGCCCTATCTAGCCCCCTATTGAAAGCCATGGTTGTGAGTTGATCATCAAGATCTCCAATAGACTCAATGTCTGGAAAGTCAACTCCCATAAACTCCTTGTAGGTGCTTACAGCGCTCTGACCTAGATTTTTTATATCATCAGATTCCTTTCTCTCGGCCATGTGAGTCTGCACCACAAAGTCCCTGTACGGGTCTGTGCTTATTGCATCCTCGTCAAGGTCAAGATTTAGATCCCACTGTAGGTCGGCACCCATGCTTGAGGCTTGACCAAAATCCCCTCTCATTTTGTCGTATCCAGACTGAATCTTATTTTCAAGACGAACAATCTGATTTTGCATTGATCTACGCTGATCAGCTGGCAAATTAGTATCGCCGACAGAACCTTTTAGATCATTCAGGGACTCTATATCATTCATAAGGGACGCTGCCCCTCTATTTAATGATTCCAGCGTGTTTCTTTTTGCAACACTGTTAAAGACCTGAGAGTCTAGCTCATCGAGCGCGTCTAACTCGGAAGAAGGCTCCCCAGGAAATGTCCCAAGAAAGGCATCGGACTGTACGGGCGTTGCTTTTTTTTTTAACTCTTCGTAAGATGCGTTGACTTGATCTATAGCGTCTTGTCTTTGTTTTGCAATGGCCTCGTTTTCCTTGGCTCTTCGCTCGTACATCTCATTCATAGACAGCTGAACCTCATCTGGTTGCCATCCAATCTGAGTCATGATGTTGTAGACATCATTAACTTCGTAGCCTTTTTCAATAAGCTTTAGAATTCCTTCTTCTACAGGGTTTCCCGTGGTCATGATTTTAATTTTTATTGAGGTCCTGATACTCCAGCACTGTCTGCGGCATCTTGCGCCCAGTTACTATACCTTCCAGCCATAGCCATCGAAAGGTCACTGCTGTTGTTCAAAAGGTTGTTGTAGATCTCCTTTCTCCATCCAACAGACCTGGGAGCCACAACAACGTCTTGAGTCACGTATTCTACGCTTTCAGTTACAGAGCCATCCTCTGAGTTGGTAGTAGTAACCATCTTAGGTATCTGAACCCTTGCTATAAAGTTGCCCTCGTGGAATGCTGCTCCAAAAATCTTATAGTTGGCCTTTTCTGTTGGCACACCCTCCATCTCAAAAGCTTTAGAAGCTTGAATCTCAATAGGCTTTTCTAGACCATCTCCGCTTAGTTCTTCAAAATCAAACGGACCCTGTATGCCCGCAAAGGACCTGTCTGCTTCAGAAAGATCCTGGAGGTTTACAATGTATCTGTTTTTAATGAAATCAGGCTCTTCAACTTCTTTTCCGCTGCCAGACCTTGTGGACTGAGTTGGCTTAACAAATGACTGACGAGTTACCTCTCTCCAGTTCTTTCTAGCTTCTCTCAATGCTGCTTCTCCACCGTTGGTAGACGTCAAAGCCTCAAGGTCCCCACCTATAAATGCGGCCTTTTGCTCGTCACTCATTCCCAAGGATGGATCATTAGCAAGGCTTCTTCTGAACTTGCGAGCCTCGGCATTATTGAGGCCTTTCATTACGTTGTCATCGAAGTACATGTCAGACATGTAGTTCATCTTCTCAAGGGTGTTCATGTCCTTTACGTTCTTCATAGCCCCCTCGTATGTCACCTGTCCACTATCATCAAGTAGTCCCGCATACAGCTGTCTAAGCCTCATCTGTACGTCCTGCGTACCAGCCAAGTCAAACATGCTAGCAGGGGAAAGGAGTCTAGTCTCTGGAAGAAAGTTCTGAGATCCTATCTCTCTCTGAGGTAGGTTCTCGAAAGGAAGAAGCTCTCCTAGCTCACCCGTCTCAGCATTCATAGACCTAGCAACTACCGTTCCATCAGGAGAGAACTGAAGGTCCCTGTACATACCCCCCTGAAGCTCCTTGAGTCTCTTCTGAGCATCCATCCATTCGTCGCCCTTCATCTCAAGTCCTTGGTCTTCCCAGAACTCAACAGAGTTGCCTCTTTGGTTCCTTATCTCTATGTCTCTGTATGTGTTTCCCTTTCCGTCTGCTGCATCCGTTCCATACGTAGTGTTGTAGAAACTCTCTGCATTCTCAATCATAGCATTGAGGTTCTTTACTCTGCTTTCGTACATAGAGGGGTCGCTGGAGTACGTGCCGTCCAAGAACTCTTGTCTGATGTGATCTCTAAACTGAGTAATAGCCTCCCTGTCGCCATCGTACATGTTGCCGAGGGTCTCCCCGTAGATCTGCTGCTTGGCTTTGGACTCCCTGTTTATCTTCTCTGACACCATCTTCTGAGCAACCTTTGTTGCTGCCTCAGAAGCGACTTGTCCCTCTTCTACCTCTTTCTTGTAGGTGTCTCGGATGTTTGCACCTCCAAGGCCCTTGCCGTGGACCTCTGGCATGTAGATTACTCCTCCTTGCATTACTTGTTGAATTGTGGCTTCTTGAGAAGCTTTTTCATGAACTTCATAAGTCCAACAGCGTCATTCCCTTTCACCATCTTTTCGAATGCTGATGATTGCTTGGGGTTGAATACAAACATAGTCTCATCCCCTGTAAGTTCAGCCTCTTTTTCACCACTTTCTTCGTCAATCAAGGCCTTTTTGTTTGTCTTGTGGTCAAAAACACCTCCTGTTTTTCCTACCTTTCCTCCTATTGCCATTCCTTCTAAATCGCTAAGAAGGCCTCCAGTCATGCTGAAGTCCTCTTCATCCATGTCAAACTCCTGAATACCTCCAGCATCTTCTAGGCTTACTATTGGACTAGGTTTGGGGGTTCCGTATTCGAATTGTGTTCCTTTTAGGATTTGATTTATTGCTGATTGATCAACAGCACCTTTTCGACCCATTCCGCTAAGCGCTCCAGAGGACTTAAATATATCCCCGAACTTGTTGACCCCTTGCATCTGAAGGGCTCCACCTGCAGTACCTACGGCAGCCCCTAGAATGGCTTGGTTTCTTGATCTCTTGGCTTCGGCCT
>Ga0315330_10003615_pt1 | contig 10624 bp, 9 predicted proteins | sample M140m34915metaG_FD_203453 | JGI IMG/M metagenome (GOLD analysis project Ga0315330, IMG submission 203453) | Ammonia-oxidizing marine archaeal communities from Monterey Bay, California, United States - M1 40m 34915 | ecosystem: Environmental > Aquatic > Marine > Intertidal zone | place: USA... | reverse complement strand
AAGTGGACTCGCCTTTTTATTACAAACATATAGTTTACAAAATATATCTCCAGCACCTGCTGCGATAGTTTTCTCGTTGGAAGGTGTTTTCGCAGCAATTTTAGCATGGTTAATACTAGACCAATTCTTAAATGAAATTAAAATTTTAGGAATATTTTTAATATTAGCTGCTGTAATTTTCTCACAACTAATGCCAATATATGATAAAAAAAAATATGGACGAAACTAATAAAGGTTTTATGAAACATTTGGGTGGTCTGGAATTAAAACAGATCAGCGATACTCAATACGAATTTATAACTGAAGTAAAAGAAATGCATTTGAATACTGGAAAAATTGCTCATGGTGGTTTCTTGTCAACAATAGCAGATACGGGAATGGGCACCGCAGCACATAGGGTAGCTGGAGATAAACGATGCGTGACAATAAATTTAGATATGAAATTCATTTCTGCAGGTCAGTTAGGTGATAAATTAAAAGGTAATGTAAAAATTTTAAAGAAAACAAAAACACTTGTTTTTATAAGCTGTGAAATTTCTAATGATAAAGAAATAGTAGTTTCAGCATCTGGAACATGGAAAATTCTTTAATCTAATTGATCTAAAAGATTGATCAAAAATAAATTAAAATTTTCCTCTAATAAATGAATTGAATCGGCAAACCAAATATCAGTAAAATTTTTATAAATTTTTTTTTCTTTCAAAACTTTTGTATAATTAATATGATTAATTTTTTCAAACCCCAATACAGACTTTGCTACAATATCTGAAATATCATTAAGCTCATTTTTTTTTTGTAATTGAAGTTTGTGTGGATGTGTGACGACAATGACCGAGTTTAAATAGTCTTTTTTTTCTAAATATGAAAAAAAACTTTTTAATATTTTTATCAAATATTTCTTATCGTTGATATTTAAATTTTGCTTATAATTTTCTATTACTTCCCATCTACATTTTTTGTAAGTATTTTTTTCATCACTCAAGCTTATTCTTATTCTTTTTAAAATTCTGTAAAGAGCTTTTTTTATCTTATAATTTATAAGAAGTTGAGTCTTAAAAATTTTATTTGTATTCGTGTGCTCAATTGAGGATAGAGAAATCTTTTCATGTAAGTTAAATACGTCTCTGTAATAAGGATATAACTCACCAGGCACTTTTTCGATTTCTCCGTTTTTATTGAATTTTGTAAGTTTTTTATAACGACACAATTCATCCCCCATGTCGGTTTGGTCTATATAAACAACCAAAGTGTCTGGGTATATTTTGAAATCATTTTCTAAAATTTTAAATTGTTTAAATATTAAAGACGGTGAATAAGATGCCGTTCCTGCATTAATTATATTAGAGTATTTTTTTAGTTTAAATTTGATTAAATCTTTTGAAGACTCCTGGTCATTAATTTGCTGCATCCATGAGTCCCCTTGGAAAAGAATGGTCCTTCTTCCCTCCTCTTTTTTTAAATAGTTAAAAATTAACTCATTTGTAATTTCTTTGTTTTCAAATTCTTTATTAAATCTGATATGTTCTATCTGCTCAAAATATTTTTCATAAAATTTTGCTGTTTCCACGTACTTAAAATTATTGCTAAAATTATTCTCTAATGAGAAAAAAAAATAAAAAAAGATGAAAATATACGATATAAAAAAAGAAATTAAACTTAATAAATATCTGTGCATTTATTTTTTTTGACTATAATTAATATAACCAAATAAAAATAATAATGTCATCGCAAAAGGATATACTATCGCTTTATTGGGCCTTTGTGGATTCTCAATTTTAAAATTACTAATGATATCACCTATTTGGATACCGGTTTTTTTTGCCTCCCCTTTCCAATTTAATTTATCGATAATTAGTTGATTATTTTGATCAATTAGTGTTACCCCATATTCTTCTAAATTATATTTTTTTTCAAATTTTCCTTCATCAATAACAAATAATTTATATCTTTCTCCGTACTCGGTTACTCTTGTAACTTTTATATGAACCTCTTTTGATGGATCTAAAGTTAAATTTTGAATGTTTTCTGCTGAAAGTTTTTGTTCATTAAACTTTGGATAGAACTTACCTAAAACATAGTCTGGGGCTAAAAAAGATAATGATATTATTAAAAAAGCGATTATCTCGTACCATCTGAGCCTGTTAATAAACCACTGCTGCGTTGCAGCAGTAAAAACCAGAATTCCAATTAAGGAGGTGACTATAACCAATAATGCCTGCCAAATACTATCAACGCCGATTAATAAAAGCTCGTGATTAAATAAAAAAACAATAGGTAGAATTCCTGTTCTTAAACTGTACCATATTGCTTGTAGCCCCGTTCTCAAAGGATCCCCTCCTGAAATCGCAGCTGCAGCATAAGAAGCTAAGCCAACAGGAGGTGTCACGTCTGCCATTAAGCCAAAATAGAATACAAATAGGTGAACAGCAATTAACGGAAAAATGAATCCAGAAGCATTTCCGACATCAACTAATACTGTAGCCATTAATGATGCTACTACAACATAGTTTGCGGTAGTAGGAAGACCCATGCCTAGTAGCAAGCAAAGTATAATGGTTAGTAAAATTAATATTATTACATTATCTCTCGCTATGGTCTCAATGACTATGATTAAATTTGTGCTTAGCCCAGTTGAGCCAACTGCTCCTACTATTATACCTGCGGTGGCGATAGCGATTCCAACACCTACCATATTAATTGCACCTTTTTGTAAACCTATAATCGTTTGATTCCACCACTCTATGAGGCCAAATTTAAAATTTTCATTTTTAATTAAACGATTTATCAAGTTTACTAAAATCAAAGAAATTGTTGCATAAAAAATGGAGAAGCCTGCTGTGTACCTCATGTAAACAAGCAAAAATATTAAAACAAAAATCGGTATTAAAAAATGCAATCCTGATAAAAAAGTTTTTTTAAGATGTGGAACATCGGCATCATCCATGCCTTTAAGTCCTAATTTAAGAGCCTCTAAATGAGATATATAAAATAGAGCGATGTAAGAAATAATAGCTGGTAAAAATGCATGTTTAACAACTTCAAAATAAGTGACTCCTATAAAACTTGCCATAACAAAAGCTGCAGCACCCATTACCGGTGGCATTATTTGACCGTTAACAGATGAAGAAACTTCAATGGCTCCTGCTTTTTCTTCGGAAAAACCAGTTTTTTTCATTATTGGGATTGTGAAAGTTCCTGTTGTTACAGTATTTGCAATAGAAGATCCTGAGATCATACCCGTCATACCAGAACCCAATATCGCAGCTTTGGCTGGTCCTCCTCGCATCTTGCCAACCATCGCAAATGCTAAATCTAAAAAATATTTTCCACCACCTGCAGTTTCTAGTAGTGCGCCAAAAAGAACAAATAAAAATATAAAATCAACAGAAACACCTATAGGTATCCCAAAGATAGCCTCTTGATCAAACCATTGAAAACCAACTAGTCGTTTTATAGAAAGACCACCGTGAGAAATAATATCTGGAGCATATTTTCCAAAGTATGAGAATAATAAAAAACAAATTGCAATAATTACCAAAGGCAGTCCAATTGCTCGTCTTGTCGCCTCTAAAAGTATTAAAATACCAATTGCTCCTATAATTAATTCAACAGGAACCTTAAATCCAAATATATCTTTTACTAAGAGAATGCCGCCCCTATTAACTAGATCATCATAGAAAAAATAAATGTAAAGACAACAGAATGCAGCGACAATACTAATAAAAATATCAAAAGCTGATATTTTCTTTCCTCTAACCATAGGAAAAATTAGGAAAGTCAGCGTTAGTGCAAAACCTAGATGTATTGCCCTAGCAGGTAGTCCTTTAAACATTCCAAAGTTGAACCAAAAAGGGAAAGGAGAAGCGTACCATAGTTGAAAAAAAGTCCAAAGGATGGCTATTCCAAAAACTATTTTTAAATGAATGCCTGATAAGTTTCGAGTAGGCGAGATATCTTCCTGAATTTTGTCTTTAATCTTACTTTGTATAGTTTGATTCATTTAAGTTAGGATACCTTATTATAAAAAAAAAGGCCCAAAAAATATTGGGCCTTTTTTAATTAAACTAAAAAGTTGAATTACATTAATCCAGCTTCTTTGTAGTACTTGATTGCACCTGGATGTAATGGAGCCGATAAACCATCAGCTATCATATTTTTCTTTTCCAGAGGTCCAAAAGCAGGGTGTTGTTCTCTGAAAGAGTCAAAGTTTTCCATCACCGCTTTAGTAACTAAGTATACAAGCTCTTCAGAAACATCTGCACTTGTAACAACTGTAGCTTTTACACCAAACGTTGTCGCATCTTTTTTCTGATTAGAATAAGTGCCTTTCGGAATCACAGCTTTTGCATAGTAGTCAGCTCCATCAATTAAGCCTTGAACTGGCGCACCAGTTAAATTGATTGGGCTAGCTTTTGCTTTACAAGTTGCTGCTTGTTCCATAGCGCCGTTTGGAAATCCTACTGAATATCCGAATGCATCTATTTTACCATCGCAAAGAGCTTTAACTTGTTCAGAAGAAGTAAGTTCAGTTGTTGCTTTGAACATACTCATGTCTGCTCCCATTGCTTTCATTAATTCTTCCATAGTTCCTCTTTGACCAGAACCTGGGTTACCTATGTTTACTGTTTTTCCTTTTAGGCCTTTGAAATTTTTAATTCCAGATTTTTTACTAGCCCAAATTTGGAAAGGTTCATTGTGAACAGAGAATACAGCTCTTAAATTGCTAAACTGTTTTCCTTCCCATTTACTTGAACCATTGTAAGCATGATACTGCCAGTCTGACTGAGCAACACCAAATTGAAACTCACCATCTTTGATTTGTCCAATATTGTAGTTAGAACCACCTGTTGAAGGTGCAGTACATCTGTAAGCTTTAGCTGTACCTTTTTTTCTACCGTGATCAGCACTTATTGCTGACTTGTGTAACATTTTACAGATCGCGTTACCTGTTTGGAAATAAACTCCAGTAGGTCCGCCTGTTCCGATTGTAAAGAACTCTGCTGATTTTGCGATTGAAGTGAATGGGCTTGAAAAAGCTATCATTACTAAAAAAGCCGAAATCATTGATATCATTTTTTTCATGTGTTCATCCTTTTGTTAGTTAGTTAATTTAACTACGTTATTGAATTGAGGTCAAAGAGATTCTTATAAATTTTTAACCCAATTTGACAATTTAGAAACACCTTCAACTACATTTGGGGCATACTTTTTGATCATCTCATCATCTATCATTTTACAGTTTGTAACGTTTCTAAAAAATTCTATTCCGTCAAAATCGGTATAACTTAACCTTGTTAACATTTTTTTTGGTTTAAAACCAAAGTCTGAGCCCGGCAACATTGCTACTCCTGTATCATTTAAAATAGCCTCACATAATTCTGAAGATGTTCTATATTTTTTATTTTTAAATTCTGGCATTAAATAAAAAGCTCCTTGAGGAGGGGCAATTAATATCTTGTTTGATTTGAGATTATTATAAACATAATCTCCAATAGCTTTTAATATCGCTCTAACTTTAAGTTTGTACATATCGTGCTCGTGAGCGTAAGCTTCTACGGATGCATATTGTGTAGGTGTATTGACTGTAGAATATGACTCACTTGCAAGAGACTTTAAGCTTTTTAAAAATTCTGTTAATTTTTTCGGAACAGCTAAGAATCCTAATCTCCAACCGCCAGCTCCACACCATTTGCTCAATCCTCCAGTTATAAAGGTAAGCTCAGGATAAAATTTTGATATCGAATTATATTCATTTGAAAATGTAAGATCAGTATAAATTTCATCTGATAAAACCATTATTTTATATTTTCTTGTTACTTTAGCTAATTCTTCTAAATTTTTACAAACTGCTCCTGATGGATTATTAGGAGAATTAAGAATTAATATTAAATTTTTATTTTTTCCAATTAATTTAATTTTTTTTTCAAGTTCTTTTCCAGTTGGAAACCAGTTGTTTTCCCTTGTGGTTTCTAACCAATGCACTTTGTTAGATCCTATTTCTGCTTGTGGTTCATAAGATACCCAACCAGGTGCTGGTATTATAATCTCTCCGTTAAAGGCAATGTGTATTAATAACATTGCTTCTTTTGAGCCGGGTGTAATTAATATATTTTCTTTTGGATAATCATTACCTGTTCTTTTGGATAGATATTTTGAAATATTCTCTCTTAACTTAGGTAATCCTTGGATAGGCAAGTATTCTTTTCTGTGTGCATTATTTTTTAATGCTTCGACAATTCTTTCTGGGACTGGAAATGGTGACTGACCAAAACCAAATTGATATACTTTTTTTCCTTTAGAAATAAGTTCTTTGCATTTTTCATTTATTACAAGAGTAGAAGACTCTTTTAACTTAAGAATTTTCTTTTTTACTTTAGAAGACATTTTAACTTTAAATTACCTATACGGGGACTGCCTATTGGAAGTCAAATCAATTGTTTAAATTGGAACATTTGACAAAACGATTCGGTCATGTTTTAATCTTATTTTGTTCTCAACTTTGATCTACATATAGTGTAAAAAAAAATATTCGACACAATTATGAATACCAACTCTCAAAAAATTGTTGCTCTTCTAGGACCCACAAATACTGGCAAAACATATGTAGCCATAGAAAAGATGCTTGAGTTTAAATCTGGAATTTTCGGTTTGCCTTTAAGGTTGCTTGCTAGGGAAGTTTACGACAAATGTATAAATAAAGTTGGTGTTGAAAAGGTTGCTTTGATTACTGGAGAAGAAAAGATAATTCCAAGTTCAGCTAATTATTTTATTTGTACTGTAGAGTCGATGCCAAAGGATAAAGAAGTAGATTTCATTGCTATTGATGAAATACAAATGTGTGCAGACAGGGAAAGGGGTCACATTTTTACTGAGCGTTTACTTGAGTGTCGTGGAACAAAGTTGACCATGTTTCTTGGTTCTCAGGTAATGGCAAAAATAATTGGAGAATTAGTTTCAAATGTGGAGTTTGAAAAAAAAGAAAGATATTCAAAATTAAGCTATTCAGGAATAAAAAAGATTTCAAGATTAGATAGAAAGGTCGCGATCATAGCTTTTTCAATAGAGGAAGTTTATGCAATAGCAGAGCTTGTGAGAAGACAAAAAGGTGGCGCTGCTGTTATAATGGGATCGTTGAGCCCTAAAACTAGAAATTCTCAAGTAGGATTATATCAATCTGGAGATGTAGATTATTTAATTGCAACAGATGCTATTGGCATGGGTCTTAACATGGATATAAACGAAATCTATTTTTCAAATTTAAAAAAATTTGATGGAAAAAAAACCAGAAGATTAAATTTGATTGAAATGTCTCAAATCGCAGGTCGTGCTGGTAGATATAAAAATGATGGAGGATTTGGAACCACTGGAGACTGTGAAACATTAAATTCTGATGAAATAGAAAAAATTGAAAAACATCAATTACCAGAAACAAAAACAATTTACTGGAGAAATTCAAAATTAAATTTTGAAAATCCTGAAAAGCTAATAACTTCCCTTGAGCTTAAACCTGCTAAAAATAACCTTCTAAGAACTAATGACTCTCTTGATGAAAGTGTTCTTAGATTTTTTTTAAAAAAAGGAGCAAATAATATAATTTATCATAAAAATTTAGAATTATTATGGGAATGTTGTCAAATACCAGATTTTGAAAAAAAGGCCTATGGTCAACACATAAACGTAATAGACAAAGTTTTTCAATTTTTATCAACGAGAAAAAAAAGAATTCCAAGCACTTTTATGAAAGAACAATTGAAGGGTCTGGAAAGAGATCATGGAAACGTTGATTTATTATCACATAGATTATCTAATGTCAGAACTTGGTCATATGTTGCTAATAAAAAGAATTGGGTGGAAAACTCGGACTATTGGGTTCACTTAACTAAAAGTATAGAGGATAAGTTATCAGATAAATTACACGAAGAACTTACAAAAAGTTTTATTGATAAAAAGATTAGTATTCTTTCAAGAAATCTAAAACAAGATCTAGTTTTAAATACAAAGATAAATGATGAAAATAAAATACATATTGACGGTCAGTTAATTGGAGAATTAAAGGGCCTTAAGTTTTTAATAGAAGTTACATCTAAAACATTAGATACAGACATTAAATCTATTAAAAAAGCTGCTAGAAAAGGTGTTGAGGAAGAGCTAGTCAAAAGAGTCGATGAAATTTTAACTAAATCTGAAATTGAAATAGACAAAGAAAATAAAATTGTTTGGAAAAATAATCCTATAGCTAGACTGAAGAAGGGTAATGATTATCTTAATCCTGATATAGATATTATCGCTGATGATTCTTTAAACGAAGATTCTAAATCAAAATTGACAATTTTTTTAAATAAATGGTTAAGAAATTACATAAATGAGGTTCTAGGAGATCTTATTAAATTAACAAAACATCAAATATCTAATCAATATTTAAGGGGAATGGTGTTTCAGCTTTATGAAAATAATGGAGTAGTTAAAAGAAGTGATATCGATAAAATTGTAAAATCAATTCCACCCGAAGAAAGGAAAAAATTGTGGGGTATGGGAATAAAAATAGGCAGATATCATATTTACTTGCCAAAAATGCTAAAACCAAAAGCTGTAGAGTTTAGAGTTGCCTTATGGAAAATCTTTCATAATCTTTCAGATAAAAACAAAATTCCTAAATCAGGATTAAATTTTTTATCTGACACATCATTAGAAAAGAATTTTCTCTTATTATGTGGATTTGAAAAATTTAGAGAATTCTTTGTAAGAATTGATATTCTTGAAAAACTATTTTTGAAAATTTTAGATAACACTAAAGATAAAAAGTTTAAAATTAACGCTGAAATGATGAATTTATTAGGCTGCTCAAAAGACAATTTTTATAAATTAATGACATATATGAATTATAAAAAAGACAAAATAGCAGATACATACATATTTAAGGGTGAAAGAAAGAAAAAAGAGAAAATTTTGCGATTTGACAAAAAAGAAAATCCATTTAATAAACTTCTTTCTTTAAACATAAAATAAATGAATAAACTTGATAAAGAGAGTGTTACTGGTATTTCGGCATTACTTGTCCATGCAGCCAATATTGATGAAATATATTCTGACCATGAAAAAACCTTAATAATGGATTTCATCAAATCTTACTTAAAAGAAGATGACGCAAATGATATTTTGAAAAAAGCAGAAGAGATAGAAAAGAATTCAAATCAACTTTTAAATTATACAAATATAATTAAACAAAATTCAATTGAAATTAAAAAAGATATTATTGAACATCTTTGGAAGGTAATCATTTCTGACAATACAGTTGATCAGTACGAGTCAAATTTAATGAGAAGAATTTGTGGCTTAATATATTTTCCTGATAAAGAATGTGCAGAAATCAAACTAAAACTGATAAATAAAAAATGACCTACATAGTAAAAGATGAATGTATAAAATGTAAACTAACTGATTGCGTTGAGGTTTGTCCTGTTGACTGTTTTTATGAAGGTGAAAACATGCTTGTTATAGATCCTGATGAATGTATTGATTGTGGTGTGTGTGAACCTGAATGTCCAATTGATGCTATAAAAGCTGATACTGATGAGAGTGTTGAAAATATGGAAAAATGGTTGTTGCTTAATAAAAAGTTTTCTGCATTATGGCCTAATATTTCGAAAAAAAAAGATCCGATGCCAGACCATGAAAAATTTAAAGAAATTAAAAATAAATATGATAAACATTTTTCAGAAAAACCAGGAAATGATTAATTATGCCAAAAAAGAAAAAAACTAAAAAAGTAAAAAAAGTCAAAAAAGCAAAAAAAGTAAAAATATCAAATAAGATTAAACTAACCTCTAAACAGCTTGACAAAAAAAGTGGAATTCCTGGAGCAGATGAAAAGCCTGAAATTAAAAAAATAAAAAAACAACCTACAGAAAAAAGAATTTATAATTTAAAAGATTTTGTGGTTTATCCTAAACACGGCGTAGGGAAAATTACCGCAATAGAGAAAGCAAAAATTGGAGAAATAGATATTCAATTTTATAAAATTTTAGTTGAAAAGGAGAAACTGACTCTTACTGTTCCAATTAATCAACAATCTAAATTGAGGCCAATATCGTCTATAAATCAAATTAACAAATGTGTATCGATCCTAAAAACAAAACCAAAAATCAAAAGAACGATGTGGAGCAGAAGAGCTCAAGAATATGACCAAAAAATTAATTCTGGTAAGATTTATGAATTGGCAGAAGTTGTAAAAGATTTAAATAAAAATACTGACATCATTGCAGACCAATCTTATTCTGAGCGGCAATTATTTGAGAAAGCTTATGAAAGACTTAAATCAGAGTTCGAAGCTGTCCTAAAAGTTAGCCCAGAGGATGTTCAAAAAAAAATGGATAAAGCTTTAGGAAGAACAAATATTTCTGAAAACGCAGAATAAAAAAACGCCCTTCTTAAAAAATTAAAAAGGGCGTTTAGTTAAAGAGAAAACTATCTTTTTTTTCTTCTTCTTTTCTTAGCTTTTTTCTTTTTAGTTTTCTTTTTAGCTTTTTTTCTTCTTTTAGCCATCTTTTCTCCCTTGTTAGTAAACAAATCTTAATGATTCGTTTGTTAATTAATACATTAATTAATTAAAGATTCATGTCAAACA
>Ga0315330_10003614_pt1 | contig 10626 bp, 12 predicted proteins | sample M140m34915metaG_FD_203453 | JGI IMG/M metagenome (GOLD analysis project Ga0315330, IMG submission 203453) | Ammonia-oxidizing marine archaeal communities from Monterey Bay, California, United States - M1 40m 34915 | ecosystem: Environmental > Aquatic > Marine > Intertidal zone | place: USA... | reverse complement strand
TGCTGTGTAAGGAGACAGAGGAAGGAAATGAAAAGGGCTTGGGAATCCTCTCAGCAAAGGTTCGGAGATTTTCAGATGCGGTGAAAGTGCCTCAAATGGGATGGAATACTATAACAAATATGCAAAGTGCTTTGTTTCAAGGGATTAAAGAAGGTGACTTCATGTATTTAGTTCACTCTTATTACGTCCCATTAATTAAGGAAACCGTAGCTCAATCAGCGTATGATGGTCCCTACAGTGTGGCCTTAAAAAAAGACAATTTTTACGGTGTTCAATTTCATCCTGAAAAAAGCAGTAAGGCAGGCAGTCGTTTACTTCAAAATTTTTTGGCATTATGAGAATCATCCCCGCCATAGATATCATAGAGGGAAAGTGTGTTCGCTTAACCAAAGGAGATTACAGTACACAAAAAATCTATAATGAAAACCCTTTGGAAGTTGCAAAAGCCTTTGAAGCGCATGGTATTCAGTATTTACATCTTGTAGATCTAGATGGAGCGAAATCCAAACATATTGTAAACCACAAAGTTTTGGAAACCCTAGTCGGAAAGACCAAATTAAAAATAGACTTTGGAGGAGGCCTTAAATCAGATGAGGATTTGCGTATTGCATTCGAATGTGGAGCGCAGCAAATTACGGGGGGAAGCATTGCCGTAAAACAACCTCAGGTTTTTAATCAATGGTTAAAGGACTACGGTCCAGATAAAATCATTTTAGGTGCCGATGTAAAAGACGAGTTGATCGCTACCAATGGATGGATGGAAACTTCAAGCCTGTCGCTCTTTGATTTTTTAGAAGGTTATCAAGCGCAAGGTGCAAAGTATACGATTTGTACGGATATCAGCAAGGATGGCATGTTAACGGGCCCCGCTTTTGAGCTTTACCAAAAGATCCTAGCGCAAACCGATCTCAAACTGATCGCTTCGGGAGGGATCTCTAGTATTGAAGAGCTCCACCAATTAACGGCTTTGGGATGTGAAGGAAGCATACTGGGAAAAGCCATCTATGAAAATAGGATTTCGCTTAAAGCTTTGGAACACTTTATTATCAATTCAAACTAATGGAAAATCAGGTTCTTTCGGAATTTAAAAAGCACGCCATCTTTCGACTAAACGAAAGCCAACGGATGATTCATCTTGCCCTTGCCAAAGTAAATGAAGAGCAACTGTGGCAACTTCCTGTAAGCAATGGACTCCGTTTAGGAAATCAATTGTTACACCTCTGTGGTAATATGACCCAATACCTAATTGCTTCCTTAGGTGAAAAAACCGATGAGCGGAAACGGGATGAAGAATTTACTGCAGAAGGAGGAGCTGATATCCGTACGTTGTTGACTCTTTTTGACAATTCGGTAAAACAGGCCATAAATACCATTGAAGAGGCGCCTGAGGCTGCCTTTACCAAGGTTCGAAAAGTTCAAGATTTTGAATTTTCAGGAGTGGGGGTAGTACTCCATGCTGTAGAACACTGTTCGTATCATACAGGGCAGATTGCCTTTTGGGTAAAACAATTGACCGCAGCAGATTTAGGCTTTTATGATCAACACGACTTAAATCAATTAAACGAATAAGATGCTAACCAAAAGAATCATTCCTTGTTTAGATATCAAAGACGGAAGGACTGTAAAAGGAGTCAACTTTGTCAACCTGCGCGATGCAGGTGATCCTGTTGCTCTAGCTGCTCAATACGCCGAACAAAATGCTGACGAGCTGGTTTTTTTAGATATTTCCGCTACCGAACAACAACGCAAAACGCTGTCAGAACTGGTCTTAAAAGTTGCTGCAGCCATAGACATTCCTTTTACGGTAGGGGGTGGAATTAGGTCAGTTGAGGATGTTTCTATTTTGCTAAAAAATGGAGCAGATAAGGTGTCCATCAACTCAGCTGCTGTAAAACGACCCGAACTCATCAATGAAGTGGCTGAACATTTTGGAAGTCAATGTTTGGTCGTCGCGATAGATGCCAAACAATTCCAAGGGCAATGGAAGGTACATTTAGTAGGCGGGAAGGTCCCTACCGAGATCGATCTCTTTGGCTGGGCAAAGGAAATTGCCCATCGCGGAGCAGGGGAGATTATTTTTACCTCTATGGATCACGACGGTACCAAAAACGGTTTTGCTAATACTGCACTAGCAAAGCTTTCTAACGAAATCAACATCCCCATCATCGCCTCGGGTGGGGCAGGAACGCCACAGCATTTTATTGATACCTTTACTGCAGGAAAAGCAGATGCCGCGCTAGCAGCCAGTGTCTTTCACTTTGGGGAAATCAGTGTCCCCAACCTAAAACAACAACTCAAAGCACAACACATCCCTGTGCGTTTATAAGCTTATGGAACTCAACTTTTCAAAATCCCCCGAAGGCCTCCTCCCGGCCATAATTCAAGATGCTACGAGCAAAACGGTTTTAATGCTGGGCTTTATGAATGCCGAAGCAGTAGCTAAAACACAAGAATCAGGTCTTGTCACCTTTTACAGTCGCTCGAAACAACGCCTTTGGACCAAAGGCGAGGAAAGTGGTAACGTTTTAGAATTGGTTGATCTAAAGGCGGACTGTGACCAAGATTGCCTTCTAATTCAAGCCCACCCAAAAGGTCCTACCTGTCACACGGGCACGGACACTTGCTGGGGAGAAGAAAACACCTCCAGCTTTAGCTTTTTCAGTGCCTTAGAAGCCACAATCGCCCAACGTAAAGCTGCAGATCAAGACGACAGTTATGTCGCCTCTCTCTTCAGAAAAGGGATCAATAAAATCGCTCAAAAAGTAGGAGAAGAAGCAGTAGAAACTGTCATAGAAGCCAAAGATGACAATTCCGAACTCTTTTTAAATGAAAGCGCAGACCTGCTCTTTCACTATTTGATTTTATTGCAAGCCAAAGGCTACCAGCTTAAAGATATCGAAGCCGTATTAAAAAACCGACAGAAGTAAATTGCAAGCTAATCTATAATGAAACTAGCGTGTTCGCTGTTGTGCCGGCTAAAAACCCAAATGTTGGTTTTGGTAGCAGGTGGTGATCAGTTTTTTTAGTCCTAAATCCTCAAAGTTGTAGGAAAAATAATGAAAGAAATTACTGACACGCGGGTCATCGCAACTGCAATACACTACCTTGTTTTTAAAATGATGACGGTAGTGTTTCAGTTCATTTTCTATATCCGTTAATTGGGTAAAGAACTCTTCTTTTTTGGCATTTTTCACAGCATGTAGGTTTTTATTTGCAGTGGTTTGGGACATTGCAAAAAATTTGGGCTTATTATTAAAAATGCCACAAATTAGCTGTTAAAACGGTATAAGCGTAATTTAGAATTTGAGGCATGTATACACTAAAGATACAAAAACGGACGAAGTTCCCAACAGATCCTTTTTCCATTTCAATACTTTATTTCATTCAAATTACTATTTTGCAAAAAATACGTCCTTGAAAAACCTTTTCTTTTACTTACTTGTTTTCCTAATGTCTTTGGGGCTAAGGGCTCAAACAGATTCCCCAAAACTTCCCTTAATCATTGATGCGGATACGGCCAATGAAATTGACGATTTGTTTGCTTTGGTTCGCGCGCTGGGAGAACCGCGTTTCCAACTTTTGGGGATTACTGCAGCTCAGTTTCATCAATCGCCCTATGCTACTGATGATACCGCTTTAGAAAGTCATCAACTGAATCAAGAACTACTGATGCTCTTGCCTCAACACAACGTACCGCTTGTTCGAGGGAGTGCCCACCCCTTAAAAAATAGTAACACTGCGCAACGCTCTGAGGCTAGTGATTTCATCATACAGCAGGCCAAAGCCCTTCCCAAAGGAAGAAAACTACAATTGGTCATCTTGGGTTCTTGTACCAATGTGGCTTCTGCCTTGCTTCAAGCTCCAGAGATTGCTCCCAAATTGCAAATCTCCTATATCGGCTTTTGGCATGACCCAGAGCAAAACACCTACAATAAAAAAGAATTCAATACGGGTAATGATCCCCTAGCCACCAACCTTCTTTTAGATTTTAAAGGGTTGGATTTTAGGGTAATGTCTGCGACCACCTGTCAATATCTAGTTTTTGATAAAACAACGACCTTTAAAAATTTGGGAGACAACCCCTTGGGACTTTATCTTAAAAACCGCTGGTCAACCTTTAAGCGGTGGTGGACCGACAAAGACCCGGAACAAAAACGCTGGATCATGTGGGATCTTGCTATCATTGAAGCCTTAGCAAATCCTCAATGGGCGGAAAGAAAGGCTTTTGTTACGCCCAAAGAAAACCTTAAACGCAAAATACAAATCTATACTTCTATAGATACCTTAAAAATGCAAAACGACTTTTGGCAACACTATAAAAGCTTACTTCCCTAAATAAAATTCTATGTTTCTCTTTGATCAACACAGTCCTCTAACTGAAATCGCTGCCTACCTTAGTCAAGAACTTTCTTTCATTGAAAGGGATGAACTCCTTATGCACACCGAAATAGCAGGGGAGGGGAATATGAATGTCGTTTTGCGTTTACAAACGCAAAAGCGTTCTTTTATTCTCAAACAATCCCGTCCCTATGTCCAAAAATATCCAGACCTTCCTGCTCCCTTAGAACGGATCGCTGTTGAAGAACAGTTTTACGCACAAATGCAAAACCATCCTTTTTTCCCTAAAGTACTTCGCTATGTGCAAAAAGACCATCTAATGCTTTTAGAAGATTTGGGGCAATGTGAAGACCTGACCAGTTTGTACAGCCAAGGATCGGTTTCTGAAGCGCTTTTAAACGATCTTCTCGCAGCCCTAGCGCATATCCATCAACGTCCTGTTCCAGGAGATTACCCTCAAAACAAAAGCCTGCGCAAACTCAACCATCAGCACATTTTTGTTTTGCCCTATGCTTTAGAGAATGGCTTCCCCCTAGACAGTATTCAAAATGGCTTGGAAGAACTTGCCTTGCCATTTAAAAAAGACGAACAACTAAAAAAGAAGATTGAGTGCCTTGGTGAACGCTACTTGCAAGAGGGAAACACCCTGTTACATGGCGATTATTATCCCGGCAGTTGGATGTGCTCCGATAAAAAACTTTACATCATCGATCCAGAGTTTAGTTTTATTGGTTTTAAAGAATTTGACCTAGGGGTCATGGCGGCTCATCTCATTCTTGCTACGACAAACCCCGACTATTTTAATCGTATTTGTGATCTTTATCCCACATCCTTAAATCAAGATTATGTTCGACAGCTTTGTGGCGTAGAAATACTAAGGCGTTTGATCGGCTTGGCCCAACTTCCACTTCAGCAAAGTCTGAAAGAGAAGCAGCAGCTTCTTTCATTGGCCAAGGACTTTATTGCAAGCTAATTTTCTATCTTTGAAAAAACAACCCCCATGAAAAAATTAGTACTTCCACTGCTTTTATTGTGTTTAGCTTGTAAAGCTACCACAAAAGAAAACACCCCATCCCTTAGCGATGTTTTAGAAAATTACTACCAAGAAAGTTTGGCACTCTATCGTTTACCTGCCTCTTATCAAGGCGACACACGTTATGATGATACCTTACCCAATTATCTTTCGCCCGAATTCCAAAACAAAGAAAAAGCCTTTTACAATTCCTATTTAGAGCAAATCAAAATGTTATGAATACTATAAATCCCGATATTTTTGCGTTTTACAAGGCCTTAGCTAAAAACAATACCCGCGAATGGTTTGAGCCACAAAAGGCACGTTTTAAAGCGCTAGAAGCAGAGGTAAAGGCGTTTAATGATGAAGTGAAAGCTGGGCTTGAAGAGACTGATGAAATTGAAAAAGTCAAAATGTTCCGTATCTATCGAGATGTACGCTTTTCAAAAAACAAAACTCCCTATAAAACCCATTTCGGAATTAGTTTTCATAGAAAAAAACCGCAATTAAGAGGGGGCTACTACATGCATATTGCCCCAGGTGAAAGTTTCTTAGCTACTGGCTTTTGGGATCCCAATCCAGCAGATCTATTAAGGATAAGAAAAGAATTGGAAATGGATGCAAAAGAACTACGAGACATCATATCGGCCCCAGATTTTAAAAAAACCTGGGGAACCCTAGAAGGGGATACCGTAAAAACAGCTCCCAAAGGTTTTGCTAAAGACCATCCAGATATTGACTTGATTCGGCATAAACAATTCCTCTTCATTAAAAAATTTGATGATAAAACTGTACTTTCGTCAAAATTTAAAAACCAAGTAATCAATGATTATACAGCCATACGTCCTTTTTTTGACTATATGACCAGTGTTCTCACTACCGATTTAAACGGATTGTCTCTCCTTTAATTTATTTTATGAAAATTTTATCTCATTCCTTACTAGCAACACTGGGCTTTGCACTTTTAATCTCCGCTTGTGCCTCTTTAAAAAACCAACCTTCTACTACCGCACCCCAAATTACCGCGACGATTGATTTAGTTAATGTTAATGATGACAAAGTCCAAATTCGTCTTAGTCCAAAAGGGATCAACCAGCAAGAAGTAATTTTTTACATTCCACAAATAATTCCGGGAAGTTATGAATACTCCAACTATGGACGCTTCTTAGAAAATCTCAGAGCCTTTGATAAAAAAGGGAAAGAACTGGCTGTAATGGCTTTGGATCAAAACAGTTGGAAAATATCCAATGCTAAAAAACTAGATCACATCAGTTATCTAGTAGAAGATACCTTTGACGGGGATCAGGGTTCGGATATCTATCCCATGGGAGGAACCAGTTTTGTAAGAGATGAAGTCTTTTTACTCAACCTACACAGCATGATTGGTTATTTTGAAGGAATGAAAGAAACACCCTACCGTTTGAGCATCCAATCTCCAAAAGAAATGAGGGCTTTTACTTCGCTAACAACACTTTCGGAAAGTGATAGTCTGGATGTTTTTTTAGCACAACGCTACTTTCATATCATAGACAATCCGATTCTTTACAGTAAACCCAATGCTATTTCCTTTGATTTGGAGGATATAAAAGTAGGTCTTGCTGTTTACTCTCCTTCAGATGTTCATCAGGCAGAAGATTACAGGAAGATAATTGAAGAAATGATGATTGCACAAAAAAAGTTTTTAGGGGCGGCCAATGACACGCCTTCCTACGACATCTTGCTTCATTTGATGAGTATGGATGAGTTAGAATACTTTGGAGGCGTTATGGGAGCTTTAGAGCATCACACTTCAACTACGGTTGTCTTTGTAGATGAAATGGGATCCCAAGAACTAACCCGGAGTTTAATTGATGTGGTTTCTCATGAATTTTTCCACACCTTGACCCCTTTAAATATCCACTCTGAAGAAATCCATAATTTTGAGTACAACAAAGCCCTTATGTCCAAACACCTGTGGATGTATGAGGGGACTACAGAATATTTTTCAGATTTATTTCAAATCAATCAAGGACTTATAAAAGAGACGGATTTCTACAACCGCATCTTTAAAAAGATGAATGACTCAGAAAGGTTTGATGACACCATGTCTTTTATGGAGATGAGTTCTAAAATTGTAGAGGAACCCTACCAATCTAATTATTCTAATGTTTATCTCAAAGGAGCTTTAATCAATATGTGTTTGGACATCATCATCCGAGAGCAGAGTAGAGGAGATCGAGGAATACTATGGGTAATGCAAAACTTAGCCAAACGCTACGGTCCCGAAAAACCCTTTAAAGATGATGACCTCATCGATGAAATTGTTGCGATGACCTATCCAGAGGTGGCTGAATTTTTTACTACGCATGTAGAAGGAAACACTCCCATTGATTACAAAACCTATTTTGAAAAGGTAGGTTTAACTATGGGGAAAACCCAAATCCCTTTACCCAGCATTATTTTTAAAGACCACAATGACCTATTTATTGTTCCGCAAAGAAGTTCAGTAGGAACAGTTGAATATGTTGTAGCGGGCTTAAACACTACTTTGGAAACTATGGGGGTCCAAACTGGAGATGTTTTTCTTGGTTTGGATGGTAAAATGCTCCCAGAAATCAGTCCAGAGAATGCAGTAGAGATTAATGCGGTACTAACTCCTAGCTTTAATTGGGATGCTGATCGTGAATTTACCATTACAGTAAGAAGAGGAGCGGAAACCCTAACATTTAGTGGACTTAGAGGAACTCCAAGTGCAGAATCAGATGGTATAGTTGCCAACCCCGATGCTAAACCTAAATCCGTAACACTGCGTGAGGCTTGGATGAAAAATTAATAAAACTTTCTTTAGTTTATCCTTTTTTAATACGATTATAGTTATGGTTTTGATTCAACAGACCCCAAATGCTTTTGGAATTGTGAATAATATTTTTCAAAAATTTGATTTGCCCTAAATAGTTAATTATGTACCTTCTTTTCAATAATGCTTCGGGAATACTTTATAAGTTTATAATTTATGTTATGTAAAATAGAATAATTTATATTTATTGTACTTTTGAAATAATTTTAAAACCTACACCATCATGAAAATTTTAAAACGTATAGGAATTGTATTGATTGCAGTAATAATGTTAGCAGTACTGTATTTTGTCTATGGTTTATACATAAACCCAAAAAGCCCAAAAGGAGCTGCTACTTATGAAAATGGAGATACAGAAATAAGTATTCATTACTATCGTCCTTTAAAACGAGATCGTTTGATCTTTGGCTCACAAGAAGACGGTGCACTTGTACCTTATGGAGCCTATTGGCGTTTAGGAGCCAATTTAATCACACGAATAAAAACAAATAAAAACCTTGCTTTGGCTAATAGAGAACTTGATGCAGGAACTTATGGTCTATACACCTATCCTTATAAAGATCATTGGGTATTAGTAGTACACGAAAACTATAGAGGTTTTAGTGCAGCAGAACCCGATCCCTCTGGGGTTTTAATGAAAATTAATATCCCTACCCAAACTTTGGAGGAGCGTCTAGAGCAGTTTACTATTGACTTCAAGGAGCAAAACATTCGTATGCGATGGGACACTACTCAAGTTTTAATCCCTTTTAGCGAGTGAAAAAACTCCTTAAAGACTTATGGATCATAATTCGAATTAGTTTAGCCTTACTTTTCCTTGGAGGGGTAGCGTATTATATCATTGATAAGATTCAAGAAAAGCAGAATCTAATGGATATTGAAGAATACAGTCCACGTTCTTCTTTAGTTGTTCCTGTAACCCCAGTCAAAAGAGCAAAATATCCTTTTATAGATGTGCATAATCATCAATTTGATATGCCTGTTAAAAATCTGACTAAATTGACCGCTGAAATGGACAGTCTCAATATGGCTTTTATGATTAATCTAAGCGGATTTCGGGGTTTGTATCTCCAAAAGTCTTTAGAAAATATCAAAGAAAATGCCCCTACCCGCTTTGGTTTGTTTCTAAATGTAGATTTTGAAGCCCTAGACGATGAAGATTTTGCTTTCAAACAAGTCGAACTGATCCATCAAGCCGTTGAACAAGATGTAATGGGACTTAAGGTTTATAAATCCCTTGGCCTAACAAGTAAAGACAAAAACGGGAATCGAATTGCCATTAATGATGTGCGTTTAGATCCCATTTGGAAGGCTTGTGGAGACAACAACATCCCTGTTTTAATCCACAGTGGAGAACCTGCCTCTTTTTGGGAGTCAAAGGACAAATTCAACGAACGCTGGTTAGAACTTCGTCAAAAACCTGGTCGCTACAGAGACCCAACAACCAATCCCTCCTTTGAAGAAGTTTTGGCTGAACAACACGATGTTTTTAGAAAACATCCAAACACGACTTTTATCAATGCGCATTTGGGATGGATGGGTAATGATTTAGATCGACTGGGAAAGCATTTAGATCAATACCCTAATGTGGTCACTGAAATTGGTGCTGTACTAGCTGAATTAGGTAGGCAACCCCAGCAAGCACGCCAATTTTTTATTGAATATCAGGACCGCATTCTTTTTGGAAAAGATGCTTACAAGGTTTCGGAATACTATACGTATTTTAGAGTACTGGAAACAGATGATGAATATTTTGATTATTACCGTAAAAGACATGCGCATTGGAAAATGTATGGTTTAGCCCTCCCCGACTCTATTTTAAAGAAACTGTATCATCAAAATGCCCTGCGCTTGTTTCCCAATATAGATCCTACTCCCTTTAAACAGAATTAATTATGATTATAGTAAACACGCCCACCCTTCCCAACAAAACCATAACAGAAACACTAGGAATCGCCCGAGGCAGTACGGTACGCGCAAGAAATGTTGGACAAGACATCTTTGCAGGACTTAAAAACATTATCGGAGGTGAAATTTCTGAATATACCAAACTTCAAGCACAATCTCGAGAACAAGCCCTGCAACGAATGCAAGAAAACGCTGAACGTATGGGAGCAAATGCCATTGTCAATGTGCGGCTTACCACTTCTATGGTCATGCAAGGTTGCTCTGAAATTTTAGCCTATGGAACTGCTGTCGTGGTTAAGTAAATTAGAATTTCTTTTCTTTCTTATTTGTGGGGTACTACTTATCTATCTGATTTATAAACGTATCGAAGAAAAAAAAGAAGAGAATTTTGTGGATTGTGAATATTAATTCTTTATCCCCAAAAACACATTAACCCCTTTTTCTATTGGATTTCCCGAGGTACGTCTAAAACTTACTATTTGTCCCGTATGGTAGATAGCATCTGCAATAGGTCCATTGATTAGGTTCCATA
>Ga0315330_10003609_pt1 | contig 10634 bp, 11 predicted proteins | sample M140m34915metaG_FD_203453 | JGI IMG/M metagenome (GOLD analysis project Ga0315330, IMG submission 203453) | Ammonia-oxidizing marine archaeal communities from Monterey Bay, California, United States - M1 40m 34915 | ecosystem: Environmental > Aquatic > Marine > Intertidal zone | place: USA... | reverse complement strand
GTGCATTCCTAGCATTCCAATAAACTGCTTGTCTGATGTTGGGAAGGATCCTAAACCCATTAAAGTTTGCGTGCATGGAAATCCAGTTTTTCTTATTAACTTGAAAAGCTCTGTTGAAGCTTTACTACCTGAATTTACAATTCCACCCCCAACATAAAAAATTGGTTTTCTGGAATTCTTTAGAAGTTTAATTGTTTCATCAATTGAATCATTTGCAGGATTTGTCTGAGGTTTATAAAAAGATAACTTATTAGATACTTTTTTTCCTAAGTAACTTGTTTTAAAAGTCTGGATATCCTTAGGTATATCAACTAAAACTGGTCCTGGCCTACCGTTATTCGAAATATAAAATGCTGAATGAATTGTTTCTGCAAGTTTATGAACATCTTTTACTAAATAATTATGCTTGGTACAAGGTCGCGTTATTCCCACAATATCTGCTTCTTGAAATGCGTCATTTCCAATCATGTGTGTGGGGACTTGTCCTGAAATACACACAACAGGAATAGAGTCCATCATTGCATCAGTCAAACCAGTAACCGTGTTTGTAGCTCCAGGGCCAGATGTGACAAGAACTACTCCAACTTTACCTGTTGATCTTGCGTATCCCTCAGCAGCATGAACTGCAGCTTGTTCGTGTCTCACTAAAATATGTCTAATCTTTTTTTGTTTAAAAAGCTCATCATATATTGGAAGCACGGCTCCGCCGGGATAACCAAAAATAACGTCAACCTTCTCATTAATAAGGGTCTCAATGACTACTCTTGCTCCAGTTATTTTCTTCATAATGTTTAAAGTAAACTAAAAAATGAATATACTCACTAAAAAATTTAAAAATTTAAAGATTTTTCAAAATAAAACTTTCTACTTTATCATATGGTAAAAATTTAGCATCTTTGGATCTATTTTTAAACCAAGTTATTTGTCTTTTTGCATATCTTCTTGTGTCAACCTTAAACATATCTAATGCCTCATCATAATCTAAAATACCTTTATTTTTTTTTTTAAAAATCTGGAAGCCAATTGACTTATGCAGTGGATGATTAATTTGTTTTTCTATATCCAAAAAATCATTTACTTCATCTAATCCTCCATATTTAATGATTTTTACACAGCGCTTATTTATTCTTTGATATAATTCATTTCGTTCGTGGCTTACAAATATATATATCAATTTATTAAACAGTTTTTTTGATTTTAGGGAATGCCAAAATGTAAATGGTTTTCCAGTTTCAATTATTACTGATAGAGATCTTATGATTCTTTGGGAATCATTAACAGATATTTTGCTAGCATACTCTGAATCAAGTTCCTTCAACTTGTTATATAGAAAACTATTACCATTAATTTTTTTCATGTTTTCTATTTTATTTAGTGTTTTTTTTGAAATTTTTGGAATTGGTGATATTTGTCCATTGAGACTATCTAGGTATAAGCCAGTTCCACCAACAAATATTGGAATTTCATTGATATTACTTGTTGACAAAACATTTTTTACTTTTTCTAACCAAACCCCAAGATCACACTTGTCTGGATAATTTATAAAACTAAAAAGCTTACAAGAATGTTGATTCAGTTCTGTTCTTGAAGGCACATTAGTAAGAAGTGTCAGTTTATCATAGACTTGCATACTGTCAGAATTGACAATGTAGCTTGGTATCTTAGATTGTAAACTCAGTGCTAGCTCTGTTTTACCTGATGCTGTTGGTCCACCTATTAAAATTGCTAACGGATACAACTTAATTTAATTTAAGTACTAAGAATCTTGAAAATTCTCCCTCATACACCTGTAAGAGTATTGATTCTGCACTTTTCTTAAGAAATTCATCAAATATATCCTGCGCTTTTTTAGGCTCTTTTACATCTTTTTGCGCAATCTGTGAAATAACCATTCCAACATTTAATCCTGCCTTTGCGGCCACTGAATCCCTTTTAACTGCTGAGATAACAACTCCACTGACATTTTTTGATATGTTATACTTAGTTCTTGTCTGACTATTAAGACCAAGTAATCTTAGACCCACTTTGTCAATTTCAACCTCTTTAGAATCCACATCCTTTTTTTGGTCTTTTTTCTTAGTGGTATCAGAACTAAACTTTTCAAGTTCACCTAGTTTAACTGTAAAGTTTCTAAACTTGTTATCTCTCCAAACTTTTACTGTTGCCTTACTTTCAACTGCAGATTCTGCTACAGTTCTTTGTAAAGACTTTACATCCTTTATTTTCTTATTATTAAACTCTATTATTACGTCTCCGGATTTTAATCCACCTTTTTCTGCTGGCTCACCAGGATTAACCATTGAAATGAGAACACCTTCATCATTTTTTAAACCAAGGCTTTTTGAAATTTCTGGAGTCAATTCTTGTATTCTTACGCCTAACCATCCTCTTTGCGTTTTTCCATATTTTTTTAGTTGTTCTAAAATAGGCTTTGCTAAATTAGCAGGTATCGAAAAACCAATACCCACGCTACCTCCAGTTGGAGAGAAAATAGCTGTGTTTATTCCCAGTACCTCTCCATCATAATTGAATAATGGTCCTCCGGAATTACCCCTATTGATTGAGGCATCGGTTTGGATAAAACTATCATATGGACCGAAGTTGATATCTCTATTGAAAGCAGATATTATTCCAGTGGTTACAGTACCACCTAGCCCAAATGGGTTTCCTATTGCTATAACTGAATGCCCTACTCTAGCTTTATCAGAGTTAGCAAAATTCACGAAGGGGAGTGGAGTTTTTGATTCAACCTTAAGAAGAGCAAGGTCTGTTAATTTGTCTGTTCCTATTAGTTTAGCCTCAAGTTCTGTTTCGTCCTGAAACTTTACTTTAATTTCATTGGCTTGTTCAATAACATGATTGTTGGTGACAATATAACCCGTAGCATCTATCACGAAGCCTGAGCCTAGAGCCTGAGGTGTTTCATTTTGTGGCTGATTTGGTCGCTGCTGCGGCGGACCGAAAGGAAACCCTGGCGGGAAATTTTTAAAAAAATCTTTGAATTGTGGTGGAATATTATCAAAAGGCATTTGGTTCATTTCTTCTTGCTTCTTAGGTTTCTGAGTTGTAAAGACATTTACAACGCTTGGTGAAAGCTTTTCTACTATATCGGCAAGCTCGTCAGAACTAGGGTGAGATAAAGTGTTTTGTGTTACAAAAAACGTAAAAATGAAACTTAAAAAAAATACAAAGCCTTTTCTAGGAGCAATCATCTTTTACTTCCCTTAGAATCATTAAAGAATTCGAGAAATTCACTATCTGGTGAAAGAATCATTGTTGTTCCTTCTTCACCCAAAACTTTTCCGTATGCCTGCATTGATCTATAGAATGAGTAAAAGTCAGAGTCTTTTTCAAAAGCATCAGCGTAGATTGAGATTGCTTTAGACTCTCCTTCACCCCTCAAAATTTCTGATTTTCTTGTTGCCTCAGCAAGTATTACTGTTTTTTCTTTATCAGCTTCAGCTCTAATTTTTTGGGCAATTTCTGAACCTTTAGCTCTAAATTCTTTGGCTTCACGAACTCTTTCACTCATCATCCTTTCATAAATTGCTTGGCTGTTAGCTTCAGGTAAGTCGGCTCTTCGAATTCTTACATCAACTATCTCAATGCCGAACCTTGATGCTTCACTGTTAACTTCGTCTCTTATCCTTTTCATAATGTCGCTTCTTTCCTCTGAGAGCAATTCATCTAACGTAACAGTTCCAACCACTCTCCTTAGTGAAGAAATAACGTTTGAATTAAGTCTATTTCTAACATTGGATTCGCTACCGACTGTTTTATAAAACTCCAACGGATCTACTATTTTGAATCTTGTAAAAGAGTCGATAAGCATTCTTTTTTTATCAACAGCTATAACTTCTTCTATTGGCAAGTCATACTCCAATATTCTTTTATCATATCTTACTACGTTCTGTATGACGGGAATTTTAAAATTTAGACCAGAATCTTGAACAACTCTTTTTGGTTCGCCAAACTGGAGAACGAGCCCTTGTTGCTTTTCATTCATAGTAAAGAGGCCATTAAGGCTAACCAAGGATAAGACAATTATAAAACCAAAAAAAATAGATAACTTACTCATTGTTATCTCCAGTATTTGTTTGAGACGACTTCAAAGATTTTTTTTTTAACTCAGGTAGAGGAAGGTAAGGTACAACGCCTCCCCCAGCTTTATTATCTACTATTACCTTGTCTATTTTACCAAGTGTTTTCTCTAAAGTTTCTAAATAAATTCTTTCTCTTGTAACTTCTTTGGAATCTTTGTAAGAGTCGTAAACCGAAATGAATCTTTGGGCTTCACCCTCGGCTTTAGCAACAACCTCTTTTTTGTAAGCTTCTGCTTCTTGTATAGTCTTCTCAGCCTCACCTCTCGCTTTCGGAATAATATCATTCCTGTATGATTCCGCTTCATTTCTCAATCTTTGTTCATCTGTTTTTGCTCTTTGTACATCTCTGTATGATTCGATAACAAGCTCCGGAGGATCAGCTTTTTGAAGTTGAACTTGTGTTACTAATATGCCTGCAGAGTAATAATCTAGAACTTCTTGTACTTTGTTTTTCACATGCTCTTCTATAACAGATTTTCCCTCTGATAAAATGGGATCGATAGGTGTTTGACCAATCTTTTCTCTCATTACACTTTCGCCAATACTTTTTATTGTAATTTCAGGGTTCCTGACGTTAAATAGATAGTCTCTAGCGTCATTAATAATCCAAAAAATTGTGAAGTTCAAATCCACTATGTTTTCGTCCCCAGTTAACATAAGAGCTTCTTCAGGAATTTGTCTAGTTTGCTGTGTATTAGAAAACTGTGATTGCGAGTTTCTAAATCCCACCTCTATTCTGTTAACTTTTGTAACCTTAGGTTTCATTGCATATTCTATGGGATAGGGAAGATGATAGTGGAGTCCAGGTTCTGTTGTGCGAACATATTCTCCAAATCTTGTGACTACCCCTTGCTCGTCAGTTCCCACTCTGTAAAAACCGCTGAGTGTCCATATGCCCAGAATGATTAGGATAATTAAATAAAAGTTTAGTGGGTTTTTCTTTGGAAACATATCTTTTAGTTTTCTTTGCACATTATTAAAGTAGTCGTCCTCAAATGAATTATTATTATTTGAGCCGTTATTTCTGGGTTTGTTACCCCAAGGACTATTATTATTACTGTTTAAGGACCAAGTCATAATTTTTTAAAATACATTTGCTACACTTTATATAAGAATTGTTTTATGCATGCAAAGAATTATTTTTGTAATTTTACTTTTTAGAGAATTAATTTAGTATTTTATTTCATGATAAATAATATAATTCTTATTGGTTCTGGTAAGGGCGGTGTTGGAAAGTCAACAATGTCCGTAAACCTTGCAATAACCCTTTCAAAATATTTTAATTATAAAGTGGGTCTTTTGGATGCAGATATTTATGGTCCATCAGTACCAAATTTATTAGGAATTAAGTCAAAACCCTCCACGAATAACAAAAAAATAGTTCCTTATGATTGTTTCAATATAAAATCGATGTCTATTGGTAATATGATTCCAGATAAAAGTGCTGTAATCTGGAGAGGAGCTATGGTTTCAAGTGCAATAAAACAATTATATAATGATGTTGATTGGGGTGATTTGGATTATTTAATTGTGGATTTACCTCCAGGTACAGGTGATATCCAACTCTCACTATCTCAATATCTAAGTATTTCCGGGTCAGTAATAGTATCAACTCCTCAAGAGATATCTCTTATTGACGTTAGAAAAGCTATATCAATGTTTCAAAAGGTTAAAATACCAATCCTTGGTTTGGTTCAAAATATGAGTTATTTAGAAGTAAATGGTCAAAAAGAATACATATTCGGTAAGGATGGTGTTTTGAATGAGTCTAAAAAACTAAAAATTCCACTATTAGGAGATTTACCAATATTAAGTAACATTGCTAAATCTAGTGATGATGGTAAACCTGTAGTGATTGATAGTGAATCTTTGGCTACTAAAGAATTTAAAAAAATTGCTGAAAACCTCATTGAAAGTCAAAAAAATAACCTGTCTGAAAAAGTTGAAATAAGGAATTAAACGCCAAAAACTTTTTTTAACTCTTCCAATTCTCTTCTAGAAATACCAATTTTATTGTTGGATTTACCATGAAGTTTGTTTTTCAAAAATTCAACTCCTTTGGATGAAAGCATCAGTGACTTCAATCTATTCTCAATAAATGCTTCATATGTTAGGGGAACCCATTTTTTTAGAATATCCATCATTTTTTCAGCATAAACTCTAATCTCATATTGTGCATGATCATCAAATCTAAGTGCTAAAAAATGCATCAAGTTATGTAAATCAATTTTCCAGTACCATTGCGTATAACTGTTAAGTGGTAACACAACACGTGATAACTCTCTTGCTAAACCTTTATTGTTTTTATCTAAAAAATCTCCATCATCATCAATGTTTAATAATGTATTATAATTTTCAAAATTACTTTTAGAATTGTCTGCTATAATTTTTCTATAATTTTTTTTTTCATTATCATTTAACTCCCCCGATCTGCCTTGATTGTTTGATTTTGACTGTGGTTTAAGTTCTTTAAGATTTGGAATATAAAATTCATTGTCTAATACTGAATATCTAGCAGAATATTCGTTTACGTTAGCAGTTCTATGTCTAATCCATTGTCTTGCAACAAATATTGGAAGCTTTATGTGAAATTTAATCTCATTCATTTCAAATGGTGTTGAATGACGGTGACTGAGTAAATAGCTTATCAAATTTTTATCTTGATTAATTTTTTTTGTACCTTTTCCATAAGAAACTCTGGCAGCTTGAACAATTGATGAATCATTTCCCATATAATCTACCACCCTTACAAAACCATGATCCAAAATTTTGAAAGATTTATACATAATCTTTTCTAATTTGGGTGCTACCACTCTTTTAGTTGAGAAATCATTCTTTTCTAGATTTTCAATTTCTTTTTTTATTTTATTACTTTTTTTCATTCTCATATAATATAAAAAGCTCAAGCCATTACAATCAAATTAAGGTTTTATTTTTATTTAATAACGTTTATTATGAATTTGCTGTTTACAGCTATAGCAATAAACGTTTGGTTTGAACTGAGACGGACCCGGGGGCGGTACCCGGCACCTCCACCAATATTATTTTTAAAAGGGGGTGAAATAGGATCGACGTGCATGTAGACGATCAAAAACTTTGCTCGAAATGGTACCATCGTTACCGGACCAAAACTTATAAATGCCAACGATAATGAAATGGCACTCGCTGCTTAATTAAGCAAGCGCGGTTATGAGAACACCGGGCAACAGAAGTCTCATCGGCAAGGGGGGGCAATTGTTCCCCCTTGTTTGTTTTAGGTATACTCACAAAGGGGTTCAGAGGATTCACTCTTCTGCAAATAATGTAAAACAAAACGATTTAAGTGCGACTCACTTTTGTTTGTTATTTATTTTCTGTTATATTTAAAATTATGAAAATTATTGAGGATTCTGCGTTTATGTTTTCTTTTAAAGATGGTAAAGTTTTATAATGGAAAAAAAAATAATCTCTATTTTTCTGGTGTTTCTCTTTTATCCATTTTTTGCCTCTGCTGATTGGATAAGATTATTTTCAATGGATAAACGTGATTTGTATATTGATAGTAAATCTATAATGAGAAATGGAAATAAAATTTTCTACAATCAACTAGTTGATTACAATAACATTCAACCTAAAGGGATTCTATCATTTAAAACCTACTCCGAGTTAAATTGTTTGAATCTTAAAGTTAGGGATCTAAATTATGAGTTATTTAAAAAACAAATGGGTAAAGGAAGGAATTACTACAAAGGAACTCCAAAAAAAGATTGGAAGTATTACAAACAGGGTACAAGCGCGCACCTTCTAAATAAAATGTTGTGTGAGAGGGTTTACAATAATTAAAGTTTGTTAAAATCTTACAAGTTTTGCACATCTGTAAGAGTTTATATTAGTACTTCTTTAAAAAGAAATTATGATAGATGACCACAATAAATTGTTCCCAGATTACTATGATTAAAAGTAGTCCGTGCAAAAGTCGTGCATAAAAAACACTGATTTGCGACCTACTTTTTAAGAAACTCCTAGTTATGTAGGGGTCTAGACCATAAACCGAGACACTGAAGTCTCATCTACAAGGGCGGGCAATTGTTCGCACTTGTTTATTTAAGATATTCTGAAGGATTGTTAAAAAAATTCTTAAATAAAGCTTTAAAATGTTGTAAATTCAACTACTTTCATACTATAAAAGAAAGCTTAACTTATGTACATTGCAATGAATAGATTTAAAATTGTTCTAGGAAAAGAAAAACAATTTGAAGGTATTTGGCTAAACAGAGAATCTCACTTAGATAATGTTCCTGGATTTATTGATTTTAATTTAATTAAGGGCTCAAGTAACGAAGATTTTACCTTATATGCCTCACACAGCAGATGGAATTCAGAACAAGACTTTATAAACTGGACTAAGTCTGAATCCTTTAGGATGGCACATAAAAACACTGGAAAGAATAGAGACATATACATCGGTCATCCCGACTTTGAAGGCTTCAAGGTAATAATTTAATATTAAGTAAATAAATATTTTAAGATTTAAGTGACGAGAGCAAGATTTTTAGACTCAACATTAAAGTAGTTTCCCTTTTAAATTCCAAACCATGAAAAGACAATATTTCCAGTTATCATCAACGAATAAAAAAATGCAATACAGTAAAGTAAACCGAAAAAAATAATATAAAACCCTCCAAGTAAAATGCGAACTATAGAGGTCAGAGAACTGCCAAGAAATTCAAGTTTTATACTCATAAGGAATGGGTTTATTTTGGATTTTGTTTTTTTATTTAACCAATAAATAGGATAAGTAAAAATCCATAAACTTGGTAGAAATAAAAAAATATATAATGCTGTAATTCCTAATAAATCCATGTAATCAATTCAAATTTAAAGTATAAAAATGATTTCTGATACTTTACTTAGCTGCAGTTATTTGAGTAAATATTTGTTTTCAATAACAAAAACCAGCTCCTTGATAATAACAGGCAGGCAGTCGTCTTAAATAAAAACTATCAATGTAATATGAATGATTTCTGACGTCTCTATTTTTCTCTGTTTTAAATTTAGATTCTTCAAAATCTACTAAATTGAGATATCTAAACATGGCTTCATTTTCAGTGATTTCTTTGTTATCTACCATCAACTGAAGTCTTTTTATGATTTTTAAAAATCTTTCACTATCACTTTTACAATCTTGATTCTCTTTACAATCTTTTTCAATCTTTTCAAAGGCACATGATGACAAGTCACTGAACTTAACATTGCCCTTTTCACACTCAACAAAATAATTGTAAGTAGGCTTAAAGGAAACGCATGATGATAAAATTAATAAAAAGAAAATAACAAAAGTCTGCATGTAATATAAATAATCACAATTTTTTGAAATTTAATATTTTTTTTTAACTAAATTAAATGTAAGAGAAAATTAAGTCTCTGATTATTAACTAAAGTTACGATTTCCTCTACAGATATTGTAATATAGCCTTTTGTGTTTGTAGTTAAGTAAAAAATCTGTTTGAAAAAAAAAACCTACAGCACATTTGTTATATAACTAAAAACTTTTCCATTTTATTTAAAGCAAAACATGTTAGTAAGAAAAATTCTAAAAAAGATACCAGATTTCAAAGGGGCCAATTTCTTAATAAGATTTCCTCTTTCAATAGTTTTTATATTACAAGGATTCTCAAAGTTACCACTAAAAATTTCTGATGCAGAATCATTTGGGCTTCCAATGACTGTTTGGTTTTTTGTAGCATGGGGAGAACTTCTTTCAGGTATTGGTTTATTGATTGGAGGTTTGTTGATTTCTAAAAGGCTTAATAGTTATGGAGGATTACTCACTAGATTTAGTGGTATAGTCATATGTGGCATTATGACTGGTATAATTTTAATACAAGAACCAGATAGTATTTTAGATGTTTTGCTACACGATAATTTTCATTTAATGATGTACTGTGGTGGATTGTTCTTTGCATTAAGAGGAAACAGAGTTTATTTAGACACAAAGTAATAAAATTGATTAAAAATTTATTACCACTCAATAGCACTAATGCTTTAGGTAATTGTTTTTTTATTTTTTCAATTTCATATCATTCCACAATAATAGAACCAATCATTCCCATCTGAGAATGTTCCTTTTTTGATTTATCATCTTTCACATAACACAATAAATCATCAAACCTACCGGTTTTAATGGGAATAAACCACCATTCTACAGAGTTTTCAGGAAACACTTCAACTTCATTAATAACTCCTTTGATTTCAGCGATTTTTTGATTATTTTTTTTTATCTGAATTTTTCTCGTAAAAATTGATTCAGCAAACTTTTTTGATGAAAAATAGTGTTTACTGTCACTAATATTTTTTATAATTAACATGTATAGTTTTCCAGTTTCAAACTTTAAAACTGAAGGTTCAAAATAATGAACTTTACCTTTGGTTCCTTTCATAAATACCTCAATCGTTTTTGGCTCTTGTCTGGTCAAATCACCCTTAGAATCAACAAAGTTGCCAAAAATTAATATAAAAAGGAATAGGAAATTTTTCATTTTAGAGGTCCAT
>Ga0315330_10003608_pt1 | contig 10635 bp, 4 predicted proteins | sample M140m34915metaG_FD_203453 | JGI IMG/M metagenome (GOLD analysis project Ga0315330, IMG submission 203453) | Ammonia-oxidizing marine archaeal communities from Monterey Bay, California, United States - M1 40m 34915 | ecosystem: Environmental > Aquatic > Marine > Intertidal zone | place: USA... | reverse complement strand
GAGCTATAGTAGAACCAGGATCTGGTATTAGGGGCCTTGTTGGGACAAGCGGCATGGTTCCTCAAGGGTATTACAAAGATCCTGTCAAATCAGCTCAAACATTTAAAGAGGTTCATGGAAAAAGATATAGTTTTCCTGGCGATTATGCTCTCGTAGAGGAAGATGGAAGTATTACTCTGCTTGGCAGAGGGAGCAACTGTATAAATTCTGCAGGGGAAAAAATATATCCAGAAGAGGTCGAGGAAGCACTTAAATTAAATATAAATATTGATGATGTTCTTGTGGTTGGTGTTGATGATGAGAAATTTGGTCAAAAAGTAGTTGCAGTTGCGTCATTTAACGACGGGATGAGTATTGAGGAGCATTCTCTAAGAGAGGAAACAAAAAAACATCTCTCAAGCTACAAGGTACCAAAAAATATTAAATTTGTTGACAAGGTTCACAGAGCCCCAAATGGGAAAGCTGATTATAAATGGGCAGCAGAATTAGCCAAGGAATTTATTAATGTATAAAAAAATACTCCAAGTTTTACTCGTATCTATTTATTGCATTAATTTAACGGCTCAATCATTCACGCCAATAGGTACAGTAGACCCAAGCAAGTATGTGCCTCGTCAAAAAGAAATAGCTTTTAGCGACATTGGTATGGTAACAACTCAGCATTTTCTGGCTACAGAGATAGGTGAGGATATTATTAAATCCGGTGGAAACGCATATGATGCCTCTGTTGCTATTGGATTTGCTTTGGCGGTAGTGCTCCCTAGAGCTGGTAATATTGGTGGTGGCGGATTTATGGTTATTCATGATGCTGATCTGAATGCTAACTTTGCAATAGACTACCGAGAAAGAGCTCCAAGGCAATCATCGAAAGATATGTATCTTGATGATAATGGAGTCGTGATCCCCAATAAATCTACTCTTGGATATCTTTCAAGCGGTGTTCCTGGAACTGTGGCAGGTCTCTGGTCCGTTCATCAGAAATTTGGTTCAATGGATTGGGAGGAGCTACTAGCTCCAGCTATAAAGCTAGCTAAAGAAGGTTTTGAGGTAACACCATATATGCAAGATATGCTAGTGAAGTATCATAAAAAGCTCTCTACATACCCGGAGACCAAAAAAATATTCCAATCTAATTATCCCGTTTTTAATAAAACATTATTTATACAAAAAGACCTTTCAGAAACTTTAGAGATAATTTCTAAAAAAGGAAGAAATGGTTTTTATAAAGGGGAAGTTGCCTCAAAAATAGTAAATGACATGAAGTCTAATGGCGGAATTATTTCAAAAAAAGATCTTAGAAATTATGAGCCTGTTTGGAGGGAACCACTAGTTGTAAACTATAGGGGTTCTGAAATAATTACAATGCCTCCGCCCTCCTCTGGTGGAGTGCATATAATTCAAATGTTAAACATTCTTGAGAATTATGAGCTTTCTAATATGAAACATAACTCTAAGGAATATATAAATATTTTAGGTGAGGTAATGAAATATGCCTACTCTGACAGATCTAAATACCTTGGCGACCCAGACTACTTTGATGTGCCGATTGGAATGCTCACTAATAAAGGGTATGCAAATAATATCTTTTCAAAAATAGAAATTGGAAAGGCAACACCATCTAATGAAATCAATCCTGGGATGTATATTGATAAAGAAAGCTTTGAAACAACTCACTTTTCTGTTGTAGATAATAAGGGTAATGTCGTTTCTTCAACCTATACATTAAATTCTAGCTTTGGGTCTGGGGTCGTTATTAAAGGCACTGGTATTTTGATGAATAATGAGATGGATGACTTCTCTGTGTCACCAGGGGTGCCCAATCAATTTGGTCTTCTTGGTGCGAAAGCCAATGAGATTATTCCAGGAAAAAGACCGCTAAGCTCTATGACTCCAACGATTGCATTTAAAAATAATGAGTTCTTTTTTACAACGGGGTCGCCTGGAGGTGCAAGGATAATATCTGCAGTTCTCCAGTCCATATTAAATATGATTGATTTTAATATGGATGTTGATGAAGCTAATAAGGCTAGTAGAATCCACCACCAATGGCAACCTGATAGACTTGAGATTGAGTTTGGTGTTGATGTTGATTCCAGTAAGTGGTTAAAGGAGGCTGGATATACTTTAAAGATTATTGAGCCTGCTACAAACTTACAATTAATAATGAAAAAAAATGGCACATATTCAGGTTATGGAGACTTCAGAAGACCTGATTCATTTGCCTTGGGAGTAACAAATGATTGATAAATTAATGATAATTGGTATATATGCGTTCTTTGCATTAAGTTTATTATTTTTTTGTTTTTGGTTAGCAAAACGTAAGTGATATTAATTTTTTTATCGCTAATATTCTTATGCTTTGGGAGCCTCTCATCCATGATGATATACAGACTTCCATTAATGCAAGATGATGACAGCAGCATTAACTTATTCTTTCCTAGGTCTCATTGCGTGTCTTGCAATAAGACTATAAGCACAGTAAGCCTAATACCAGTTATTGGGTTTCTTTTTCAAAAAGGTAAATGTGGTTTTTGTAAAACACCAATATCTCCAATGTATCCTCTTAATGAGTTAGTACATTTATTGGCAGGTGTACTTCTTTTTTTTATATTTGGATTAAATATTCAGCTCTTGTTTGCTTATTTTGTTTTTTTTAATTTTTTTATTCTCTTTATTTTAGATTTAAAATATTTTCTTCTCCCCTTCTGGCTAAACCTCGGAATCGTTTTGATAGGCTTTGTTGCAATTGGAGTATATGAAGTATTTACAATATCTACCCTTGGCTTTAATCAATTTTACATATCCTTAGCAGGCTTGCTTATTGGCTTCGGTATCTTATGGATTATCAATACCTCTTATAGATTAATAAAGGGGGTTGATGGGATCGGTGGAGGTGATTTTATTCTTCTATCCTCAATAGGTTCTATGGTCGGTATCTTTGCCCTACCCTTTGTTGTTCTTTTGGGTTCATTATCTGCTCTTTTAATTTATTTATTAAAAGAAAAAAATTCAAGTAAAGAAATACCATTAGGGTCTGGTTTTATTTTGGGCTTCTTATTGTATTGTTTTATGAATTATTTTGAACTTTTACAAAGTTATATGGTCTATTAATATGAGACCTTTGAATATCCTCTAAATTCTAATCCCCAAGGTCAATAAAGCAGGTGCAAGCCTGCTTTATTATTTAGGTCTAATAGATATATCAATTGTATTAAGTTCTACACGCTCAATATTAGGATTATTACTTTTTAATTGATCTAGTTTTTCGTTAAAGTTATAAATATCATCTATTTTAAATACTCCACGTCCAATGTCTGGCAAATTATTAAGAAGCACCACCTCATTTCTTAAAGAAAAGGCCTGCAGATCCTCTGGGCTCTTGAACTTAACTATAATCGAGCCATTGAATAATTTCTCTCTTCCATCAAGCCCTTTAACTTTTATGTATTGACCTGGTTCTAGTCTCAAAGTCCTTACATTGCTATCACTTCCTGAAAGATCAATGTTCTGTGAAATATCAATCTCACTTAAAAGATTATCTTTATATAAATAAACCGTAGAGTATAAAAATGTTATTTGACTTCCATCCTTTATAACGGCTTGTTTAATATTTGCTTGAATGGATATGCTAAAAGTCAAAAATATTACTGCAAATATATTTAATGTTAGTTTTTTAAAATTAATTTCCATAAATTTCAATCCCCCATTGTATTAGGCTTCCTTCAATTGCATCTTCAATATAGTCATCAGCATACAATGTCCATGTTCCCTCTATGCTTTCACCATAAAGGCCGCTTACACCTATATCAAACAAGGTGTTAGCCGGGTTAGTTCCTAGGTTTGTCATTGGCTGCATTATATTAACTTCGGTTCCATCTGGTGAAACTAACCTTAATCCAATTGATTTTGGGACCAGGTGATTGAACTGTATAGAAACTCTTACAAATTCAATAAAGTTATTAGAATTATCTGGTTTTATAATTTCAATGGTTGCTGAAGTAGTTTCAGCGTCTGATATTACAAGCTCATCTTGAACCTCTTGTTGGAAACCAGTTGTCTGAAATGCTCCTAAATTATTGCCTTGCATGGATAAAGCCATATCAACTGCATCAGCTGCATTTATCTTTCCAAAGCCAAACCAGTTATGGAATTTATATCCTGCACTATTTGTTTCCCACTCATACTGATTAATTCCTTGAAAATCATAGGTATAGTCTGAATCTGTTCCAACCTGATCTGATGTTGAAGCTATTATGTGCTTAACATCCCTCCAAGTTAAATCAGGGTTTGCGCTAATTATTAATGCCATAACGCCGGCAACTGTTGGTGCAGCAGAGGAAGTTCCTCCAAATGTGCTTGTGTAATTACATTCAGAATTAATTGCCTTACTTCCAGTTGAATTTTCAAATTCATTATATCTCGTTGAAACATTAGTGCTCACATAGCCCTTGGCACAACTGCTTTGGTCTGTAGTCAAAATAGCCGGTTCATAAATTCCTGAGGGTAGCTGAAGGTTTTGGTTGTTGAGAATTGATTCATTTGCTCCAGTCTCGCCTCCAAACCCTGATACCCAAAGCGCGGCACCAGTTGTTGTATAGCTTGATTTTTGCCCATTTGCATTAAGGGCTCCCACTTGAAGAATGTAAGGAACTGTTGACCAGTTATCCCAAATCACTTCAACGCATGTAAACTCATTTTCACCACAATCCTCTGTTGCATAGTCTGAGTATTCATTTCCAGATGACTGAACATATAGAGCACCCTTGCCTGATCTTAATTCTGTTGTTGCGGTAACCAGTGCATCTTCATAATATGCATCCAAGAAATCAGGTAGCGCAAAGGTTTGGCTAATTCCAGGGTAGTAGTTCCCATAACTCATGTTATAAATATCTACATTAGCTTCTACTGGTGGGTTAATACCCCATGATTGAAGTTGATAGGAACCAAAGCCATTTTGAAGAAGGTTATATCCCACAAGAGATGCATCTGGGGCTACACCTCTTCCACCCAATGCATTCCAACCTGTTGCAGCTATAATTCCCGCTACAGATGTACCATGATCTCCTGATACATCAATTGTGTTTGTGGGATCGGTATCAGAATCAAGGAAGTCATAGGAACCTGCAACTATATTACTTGCAAGGTCTTCATGTCCAATCTCTAAACCTGAATCAATAACAGCTACGGTAACTCCTGCTCCTGTATATCCACTCGATATAACGGTATTTAGATTTAGATCCTCATCAGCTGTTCCGGCATTAGTAGCAAAAGTGGTTTGACCTGTATTTTCTAGATGCCATTGATATTTATAAAGTGGATCAGTCATAATATCTATTGATAGAGTTGCTACTGAAGACTCTTCTGAGCCATTGCTAACTTTAAAGGTAAAACTGTCAGTATCAGATGTTGTGTAATTCAAAAAAGCCTTATAAGTAGCTATATTTCCATCTAAAGTTAAAGTTCCCTTGGTAGGATTGCTAACAATAATGTATGTGAGGTTATCTCCATCAGCAGGCAAGGTGATATTTTGTTCTGTTTGAATCTGAGGAAGGACTCTAAATATTATGGTTTTATCAAAGGCTTCAGGGGCCTCAACTACGTTTGTTATATTAATTGTTATATCTTGCGATGACTCGTTTACGCCATCGCTTGCAAGAATAGTGGCTTTATAAACAGATTTTGCTTCAAAGTTTGGCGGGCTTACAAATGTCATATTGCCATTTAATGAATCAATAAGAATTTCAGTACTTGTTGTTGAGAATGAAATAGAGTCCCCATCTGGATCAGTTGCCGTCACTTCTCCGATAACTAGCTGATTTTCTGCAACTTCAAAAGTGCTATCTGATGTAAATACAGGCCCTGTATCAACATTTTCATCAACATCTGTAACATTCACAGTAATATCTTGAGTTGAAGTATTTGTACCATCGCTAGCAGTTACCGTTGCTGTATATGTAGACTTAGTTTCATAGTCAGGAGCAGATACAAAAGTCAGGACCCCTGCTGAGGTTATAGCTAATTCAGAACCTGAGACGGTGAAAGTGATTTCATCATCTTCAGCATCAGATGCTGTAACTGTGCCTATAGCAGTTTGGTTTTCAGCTGCGCTGAAAGTAGCACTGGAAGTAAAGACTGGAGAATTATCGTTAACATCAGTTACGTTGACAGTAATACTTTGAGTTGTAGTATTGGTTCCATCACTAGCAGTTACTGTTGCTGTATAAGTAGATTTAGTTTCATAATCTGGAGCTGCTTTAAAAGTTAAGACCCCTGCTGAAGTTATTGCTAATTCAGAACCTGAAACTGTGAAGGTTACTGAATCACCATCTGCATCAGTTGCTGTTACCGTTCCAATAGCTATTTGATTCTCTGCAGCACTAAAGGTAGCTGATGAGGTAAATGCAGGAGCCTCATTAACATCAGTTACATTAACGGTGATGTTTTGTGTGGTTGAGTTAGTACCATCACTAGAAGTTACCGTTGCTGTATAACTAGACTTAGTTTCGTAATCAGGCACCAAAACAAAACTTAAAACTCCATCTGTTGTTATCTCAATTTCATCACTTGCAATAGAAAATAGAGTACTTCCTGATAAATCTGTTGCTGTTACTATTCCTATGACTGTTTGATTTTCTGCTGCGCTAAAGGTTGCAGATGATGTAAACACTGGAGCAGTAGTATCTACTACATTTACAGTTTCTATTGCTGTACCTACATTGCCTGAAGCATCTGTTGCTGTATAAGTTAATGTATAAGTTCCAACAGTTGAGGTATCAACTGTACCTGTAACAGTTACCTCTATACCGAGGTCTGTGTCAAAACCAGTGCTCATAGAAATATCTGTTGCATATGCTCCTGAACTAACAAAGGTTGACCCTAGCTCAACAGTTACCTCATCTGAAGTAGACCCATTAGAATAAAGAGTAACCCTTGGTGCTGTTGTATCAACTACATAAACTGTTCTTGCTACAGTTGATTTATTTCCAGAGGTATCGGTAGCTGAGTAATAAACGAAATATGTTCCAATTGCAGTATTATCAACATCAATTTCATCAGTGAATATTTCCTCTCCACCATCAGAAATTGCTCCAGCTGTATCTTTGTATATAGAACTTGGTGGATCATATTGAACAAGCTCAACTGTTTGAGGGTTATTTCCTAAAATAGTAATTTGAGGGCCAGTTGTATCTTGAACAATTATTGTTCTAGATGAAGTTCCGGTATTACCAGATGCATCTGTTGCTGAATAGGTCAAGCTATAACTGCCAATTACGTTTGTATTTACTGATCCGCTAGTTATAACTGTAACGTCCCCTGATAAGTCTGAAGCAGTTGCACCTGCGTCTGTGTAAGTTAAACCAAATTCAGCAGTGGCTGGATTGTCTCCAATTATTGTTATAATAGGCTTAGTAGTATCAATTATATTTACTATTCTTGTTGCAGTTCCAATGTTTCCGGCAGCATCAGTCGCAGAGTAAGTTACGGTGTATGAACCTACTTTTGCTGTATCAACATTTGACTCTAAGGATACTGTCTCTCCTCCATCAGCTATAGCGCCAGCGTCTGAATAAGTTGAACCTAACTCAACAGTTATAGGGTTAGCTCCGTTGATAGAAATAACTGGTGGGATTTCATCCACATCAAGCACATTTACTGTTATTGATTGGGTTGAAAAATTGATACCATCAGTAACTGTTATGGTTGAAGTGTATATAGCTTTTGTTTCAAAGTCTGGTTCAGATACAAATGTCAGGGTGCCTATTGGAGTTATAGCCAGCTCATCGCCTGCAACTGTGAAAGTTACATCATCACCTTCTGCATCTGTAGCTGTTACCACTCCAATAGCTGTTTGGTTTTCAGCTGCGCTGAAAGTAGTTTCTGAGGTAAAGACAGGAGCTATGTCATTTACATTAGTTACATTAATTGTGATGTCTTGGGTAGCCTCGTTAATTCCATCAGAAACAGTAACAACTGCTGAGTAAGAAGATTTAGTTTCAAAATCAGGAGCAGAAACAAATGTTAAAACACCCTCTGGAGTAATAGCTAATTCTTCACCTGAAATACTAAAGTTAAGTTCATCGCCCTCTTCATCACTAGCCGAAACAGTTCCAATTGCTAACTGGTTCTCAGGGGCATTAAAAGAAGCTGAAGATGTAAATACAGGAGCTACATCATTGATATCAGTAATTAAGATGCTAATATCTTTGTCTGTAGTCTCAGTTCCATCAGTTAAAGATAGATTAATAGAATAATTATCTTTAGTTTCATAGTCTGGCGCTTCCTTGAAACTTAAAACGTTTTCAGCTGAAAGATTAAGACTGCTAGCATCTGTTCCACCTAAAGTTAACGTTAGCTCATCCTCATCAACATCGGAGATAGATATAGTTGTTATAGCAATCTGGTTTTCAGAAACTATTAAGGTTGAAGCAACGTCTATAGATGGGGCATCATTAATTGAGTTAATTGTAATATTTACATCAGCAGATGCTGTTTTGTCTCCTTGAGATAAAGTATAAGAAAAATCATCATCACCAAAGTAATCTGCTTCAGGTGTATAGGTAATATAGTTATTTATGATTTCAACATCGCCATTCATTGGCAGAGTGGTTGAAATATTAAAAGGTGCTCCTGCAACAAATGAATCATTATTTAAAATAAAGATATCAACCGCAGCATCCTCATCAACGCTAGCTGAATCATCTATACTACTGATATCAGGTGTTAAATTATCTGAAGATATGCTTTCTATTGTAGCTATATAGTTTATGACATCCTGCGTATAGTCCTCAACTAACTCTTCAGATGCGCTTCCATTAGCAAGGCTAACTATATCTTCTTGTAATTGAGATACACCAAAACGAATAAGTGAGGTGGTTGTATCTGCATCTTCTTTAACTTGGATGATTGGTATAACTGAGGCCAGAGCAGTAACTGTATTACTTTTATCAGTTTCATTAAGGTTTAATGTCTTTGCAGTCTCAACATTAGTTAAAACTTTTGAGATAAAGTCGGTAGTTTCTATATCAACCTTAGATTGAGTTTGTGTATATTCAGTCTCAACTTCTTCAGCTATAGATTTGAAGAAGTCTTGAGTTGTTTCAGTTGTTGTATTTAGATCGTTAGTTATGTTTTGTAATGCATAGGCAAGCACAGTAAGCTGGTTGCCCTTCTCATACAAATAGTCATAAATACCACTATCCCCTTTTAGGGCTACAGGGTCATCAACACCTATATTGATAGAACTATCTATACCCAATGCTGCATTAATATCTACACTTTCTAAAAAAGCAGCAACTGAAGTAACGGGAGTTATAACTTTAAAATCAGAGAAGCCGTCAAGTTTGTGAGTAATTAAAAGGTTGTCTAAAAGCGTTTGTGAATCTAAGTCTGTGCCGCCAATGGAAACTAAGCTTCCATTTGCGTATTTAATCGTGAATTTACCATCATTGTCTGAAGTGGTTGTATTCTCTTGTGCATCAGCAATAAAGTTCTCATTCTCATCTATAAATACATCTGCACCTGATATATAGCCATCTACAACTACGCCATCAGTTTGTCTATAGCCCTCAACGGTAACCGAAGCATTTCTTGAACCACCTGCTCCAGAGCAGCTTAGATTAAATGTTGTATTGCCAGAAATAGTGATAGGAACATCTTCAGTGCCAGATGTTGCTTTAGATCCACTCCATTGGGTTGAGCCAGATGCAGTACAAGATGTTGCATTAGTTGTGGACCATGAAAAAGTAGATGTATTGTTTAATAGGACTGAAACTGGGGATGCTGAAAAGTTAAGAGTTGGTGCCGGACTTGGGGGTGGAGTATTGCTTCCGCCACCGCCACCACCGCCACCACCACATGCGGTAATTAATAAAGTGAGTAAAAATAAAAGCTTGCTATTCTTTTGATGCATATTCATTAATTTATAAACAATGATTTAATATAACTCATTTAATCATAATGATTAAATAAATAGTAACTGGGATATATAAAAAGAAAAAATTGGAGCGGGTAGAGAGGATCGAACTCTCATCAAAAGGTTGGAAACCTCTTATAATAGCCATTATACGATACCCGCTAATAGATTCGAGTATTCTAATATATTTGTATAGCTTAGTGTAGTAATAATTCTTGATTAAAGAGAAAATTCTTTATACACAGTTGCATTGTTACAAACTGCATTATCCTTAAATTCATTTTGTATTTCTTTAGATTCTTCAGGGTTTTTTAACCAGAGCTCAGGCAACTCTGATTCGTAAAATGAATTGTTAAACCTATTTACCCATAAAAAAGAGTTTTCATCTCTTAATTCAATATAGTCAATCTCATATTTTGATTTAAACATTTCCATTTTTTGAATAAGCCTATCTACGGCAATCGCAAAAGACCCATAGCTGTAACCATCGTTATAAGAACAGTTTAAAATTTCAGTAATACTATAATCTTCTGACTGAGATAAACTTAATGGGTTGGTAAAAAGGGTTAAAGATTTTGAGGGTTGTGCATATGAACAGGTAGAAATAGACTCTAATCCATCAATATAAATATTATTTATTCTATTGGTGGCCTCCACTTCTGACCCCCCTTTGATATAAATTAGAAAAGTATTCACAGAGGCGGAGTTATCTGGAAACAATA
>Ga0315330_10003605_pt1 | contig 10639 bp, 12 predicted proteins | sample M140m34915metaG_FD_203453 | JGI IMG/M metagenome (GOLD analysis project Ga0315330, IMG submission 203453) | Ammonia-oxidizing marine archaeal communities from Monterey Bay, California, United States - M1 40m 34915 | ecosystem: Environmental > Aquatic > Marine > Intertidal zone | place: USA... | reverse complement strand
TTGTACAGGTCAATGACCTGGATGACTGCTCAGAGAGTGAACTCACTCAGCAGGGACGCCGTTGGTGGTGTCGATGGTCTTTCCTTCACGGGTGTCCGTGATGGTGACGTCAATCGAGCACGCTCCATCGCACAAGTTGTTGCCGTTTTCGACGACGGTAACGCCGTCTCCAACAGACCAAACTTGGTCGCCTGTTTCGCCAAACTCGACGAGGCTGCACACAGCGGTGCCGTCAACGCCAGGGTTGTCGCAGGTGACTGGGGCTGCACCATCAATTGCGAGCTTCACAGAGATGGAAGCCCAGTTGATGTCGCCACCCTGGTCCATGGTCAACATGATCAGGTTGTCAGTACCATCGGTACCAGGGGTTCCTTGGGCATCCTTTCCGCTGAACGCGTATAGGGCCAAGTTGCCGTCGGTGTTGCCTTCTGCAAGGGAGCTAGCCCACACAAACAGCACACCAGCCAGCACAACAGTGATTGCGACCATCAAGATGGTAGCGATAACTGGGCTGACAGCCTCTTCATTTCGGTTTTCGTTTTTCATATTTTTGTCCTCCTTTCCCCCTCAGGGGGTAGCCCATGCTATGACCATCCTCATATTAAACCATACTGCCTTTTATCTTCGCTGAATCGCGCAAAAAGGCTGAATTTCGGGAGAAAAGTGCATCGCGCTCAATGATAGAAAACGCGCCAAAGAGTGGTGCATTCGATTTGTAAATATCATCTCTGCGCGTTTCTTATCATTTGCAACGCTAACGCTGAAGGTGAAGAAAAAGGTGAACAGGGTGAGAGAAACCGAGAGGGGATGGGATGCACTCAACGAGAACTACAACAGCCCTGTTCATGAACCCGTAGACCAATCCAGTTTATAGGCGTTTTTGAGCCAAAAAACCACGCTTCATTCCACGGTGAGGATCTCAGGGCCGCCTGACGTGACGTGAACTGTATGCTCAAATTGTGCGATGTTCCCGCCATCGCGGCAACGAAGCACATGGTATGTTTCGAGGAATCGAATGCTGATGAGTTTCTTCACGAGAGCGTTCCACTTGCTTTGCAAACTCGCCTCGTCTGCATCGGGGAAGGGTTTCTTCAGCATGGGGAAGGCCCATCGCTCTGCAAAGGGAAGCGTGGAGTAGCGTTCCTCTAGATTTCGTGCCATTTGTGCGCCAAGAGGCTTGAGTTGATTCTTCGCCCTCGCTTTTCGCGAGGTGGTCAGTCCTGTGACGCGATAGATGTTGGAGGAATGGGGGGTGCCAATGTTTTCGATCAGGCCGGAGGAGCCGGTCGTGTTGAACGGTTCGATGGCGTAGACGCCGCCTTCCTCGACCACGCCGCGGAAGCCTTGGTTTTCTTTTCCGCACGCATAGGACGGTACTGAAACGCCAGCGTGGAGTTCCCAAGGCTTGAGTTGGTGACCGCAAAGATTGCGAATGGGTTGGAAGCCTGCGTCAAGAGAGGGTTGTGCGGCCGCTTGGCCCACTTTGTACCAGGGTGTGCCGGGGTGAAGCATCTCAACTGCGGCATCACGTGCTTCTTTGGCCGCTTTGATTTGTTCAGTGTGCTGGTTGCTGTTTCCCACCTCAAACGTGAGCGCATTGTCGCCAATGTGGCCCTTGATGTGAACGCCGAAGTCAATCTTCACCAAATCGCCTTTTTGGAGGACCATCTCGCCATCCCATCCTTCGACACCTTCAATCTGATGATTGGTGGTGAAATGGGCAGCCAAATCGTTCACTGCAATCGTTCCGGGGAATGCTGGTTTCCCGCCATGGCGGTGAATGTAGCGCTCGGCTGATTCGATGATTTCGTGAAAGGTCTTTCCTGGCTGCAATTCAAGCTTCATGGCTTCAAGGGTACGTCGCGCCACGTGGCCTGCATCCCGCCAATACTTCAGTTGCGATTCTTCCACCATTCAACCACGCTATGCGAAGGTATGATGCCCTCTCTCATAACAGTTACCTCCACTCCACCGCGCTCCATCACGACATTAACGATGGTGCTTCCAACGCCTCCGGGGCACGCTCCGTGAAGAATGGCATGGCTTGGCAGTCCTAGAATGCGCCCTGCGGCCTCGGCCGTTGCTTCTGGACGTTCTCCCGACTCGTTGGCACTCGTGGCCGTGATGGGTCCAAATTCCTCCACAAGGGCACGAGCCGCTGGATGGTCGAGGCATCGGACGGCTACTCGCCCCCCGCCCAACCTCGCATCGAGGGGTTCTCGGGCATCGAGGATAAAGGTGAAACCACCACGTGGAAACGCTTCCTCGAGTTGACGAACCTCTGGGGGCACATGGGCCAATTCAGCCGCCTGGTCCAGGGATAGAACGCCGAGACTGACCGGTTTGTCAGCCGAACGCTGCTTGAGTGCAAACAACGTGTCCAGTGCTGCCGGATGAGGAAGGCAAGCCAGACCTGGAAGGGTGCTGGTCGGATAGGCGACGACGCCATGATCGTGAAGATGGTTGATGAGGGCCGCCTCAAACATGACCGTCCGCCTCAAGTTTGGACCCAAGTGGTCACGTGGCGTTGAGCAACGTCTCGTGCCAAGGCTTTGTCCTCGGTTCGAACCATGAGCTTTCCACTCGGATAGAGGGTCATATCACACGCACCTGTGAACGTCCAGCAGAGGCGTGAGCGAACGCCAACCTCGTAGCCGTCAGCCTCAATGGCTGTACCCACGCGCTCCAAGTCGATGGCATCAATGCCTTCAGGAACGATTTGGTAGGACCCTTGAGTCCCGCACAATTCCATCGCAAATCCATCACTCATCACAACACCTCAGATGTTCTTTGGTCGACCGGGTGGACCACTGGGGGGGCCGGAGGGTGGACCCGATGGAGGGCCGCTTGGAGGGCCGGAGGGTGGACCCGATGGAGGGCCTGAAGGTGGACCGCTTGGAGGACCGGAGGGGGGACCGCTTGGTGGACCCGATGGAGGGCCTGAAGGAGGACCGCTTGGAGGACCTGAGGGAGGACCGCTTGGTGGACCCGATGGAGGGCCTGAAGGTGGACCGCTTGGAGGACCGGAGGGCGGACCCGATGGAGGGCCGCTGGGCGGGCCTGAAGGTGGACCGGTTGGCGGACCCGATGGAGGGCTTGCAGGAGCAGAGGGGAGGGGAGGCGGTGTTGCAGCGACGTCCGGTTTCTCTTCAGGCGCCTCTGCAGGAGGTTCTGCTGGTGCCGGCGCGTTCAAGGGCGTTAACGGCGTGAGAAGCGGATCAACTTGTGCTGCTGGGGCTTCAACTGCCGGAACAGGGGCTGGGGTCAAGAGCGGGTCGGCATCGCTGGATGCATCGCTCGAACCCTTAGCCCATGGAGGCGTCCTAGGTCCGTCATCGTCGCTGGTGTCGGCTGCGTCTCCACGGATGACTTTGGTGGCGCCGCCTTCCATGTTCTCGCCCACATAGGACGTCATCGTGATGGATTCGGGGTTGATGATACCACGTTCTTCTGTGCTTCCAAAATCCCCGAGATGGTTGTCAAAGGCTCCGCTAAACAGGGTTGAGCCAATGGCATTGCCCATCACACGAGCCTTTTCTGCTTCGAATTCAAAATCAGCCTCGTACGGACCGAGGGAGATTTGGTTACCGCCGCCGACAAATTCGAAGGTCCATGTCCCCGTGCCAAGCCCGGCTTCAAACTTGAATTGGCGAGTGAGGCCGGGGCCAATGGAACTGATGCCTTCGATAGGCTCGTAGCGTTGCCCTTTGTCCGAAACCAAGGCTGCCTCGAGACCGCCAACGGGAATGGCCGATTCGTTGATGACCTCAATCACGACCATGACGATGTCTTCATCGTCATCATCGATCTCCATTGAAACCGATTTGAGATGGGCGTGTAAGGAGCCTGCTCGGGCACTGTGGTCGTCACTCATCCATGCTCACCGGTCTTAACTGACAGGTGGCTCTACTTCAATGGCTTGCTCGTTTGGCTTGCATTTAGCGCAAGCGTAGACGGGTTTCAGATGGAAGCGACCAGTCAACGGCGGCCACGGTGTGATGCTTCATATCCACCTTAGTCCGGTATTCTGAATTCAACGAACCAGCGTTGTACGTGTCCCGCAGTCCAAACCAAAGCGGCCCGATGATCGGGAGAAGATAGATCATTTTGGCAACGGCACGAGGCCCCCAATGGTGCGGTTCAAGCATGGTGCCGTTGTCGTGAACGATAGCAATTCGAAAACCTCGCTGGGCCAAGGAGCGGCCCATCGTCTGGCCGGTGTATTTGAAGTACAGATAGAGAGCGGCCCCGAAGACAAACCAATTGAGCACGAATCCCATTGAATAGCGCCCACCTTCTCTCAGCATTTCGATGTTGAACAGGTTGACCATCAACTGGCCGCCACTGAAAAAACTCAGAACGAGACTGATGAGGATGACATCCAGCATGAACGCTAGCACCCGCTTCCAGGCGGGGGCGATCAGCATGCCTTCAGGCGCTGAACCGAGGATGTTCTGGGCAAGCGTTCCTCCCTTGACAATGGTCACTGGGTCTTCGGCCATGGCTTGCGTACGGCTTCTCCTTTGTCAAATAGCGCGTTCGCCCCACATCGCCAGAATCAACTGTGGGCCACGTGCCACGCGTAGAGGCTCTGTTCCTCAACCCAATCGAGGTACGAACGCCATGTGCCATCATGCCGCAAGGTGTTGGGATGGCCGAGAACGATCAGACCGCGCTTTGCTCGAGTGATGGCCACGTTGAGGCGACGGTAATCGGACAAAAAGCCAACTTCACCACGCTCGTTGGCTCGCACGGTTGAGAAGACAATCACGTCTTTTTCTCGGCCTTGATAACCATCAACGCTCTTGATTTCAAGACCGAAATAGGGTTGACCTGGTTCTCGACCGCCTGCGAGATCAAAGAGGCGCGAGAGTTCACGCACCTGGCCGTTGTACGGGGAGATGACACCAATATCAGACGGTTGGACGTCCCCTGCTGCAAGAAGGTCGTTGACCACGCCCAAGACCTTGGCGGCCTCGTCCCTGTTGGACCGGCTTTTTCCTTCCTCATCGGCTTCTTCAACGCCCTCTATTGGAACAAAGGCCATCGGGTGGTCCCAATCGGGCCATAGGAATCCTGCGGGAGGGGGGCGTTGGTCGGCCGTGCATCCGTCGTCCAACCGATTCTCGTAGAATCGGGCGCTTGGAAATTCACGAAGAATGGGGTGCATGCGGTATTGGGTGGTCAACATCGTGGACTGGAGGCCACAGGCGATGAGGCGGTCAAACAAGGAGCGGCCCAAGCCGCCTTCGTCTGCTTTTCTGCTGATGACGGTGGGGGGAAGTTGTTGGTGGTCGCCAACAAGGACCAGTTGACGGCAGCCTTTCACGATGGGGACCAAAGCGCTCGGTTCCGTCGCTTGCGTCGCTTCATCCATCAATACAATCGGAAATTTACGCGAGGTGAGAAGGCGATGTCCGGCGCCAATGGTGGTGGCGCAGATGACTTCGGCCTCGTCAAGAACGCTGGCCGTCATCTCATCCTCCATTCTTCGGATGTCTTTCTGATTCCTGCTGATGTCTCGATGCATGAGGCCTTTCTCCCGACCCTTCAACGAAGGAAGAGATTTGCGTAATTCCCGAAGTTCATCTTGCAGAAACGCCAATTCTTCCTGTCTGGGATGATGCTCAAGAACGGCGTCTAGGGTGGCCGATCGCAATGCTTCCCGCACCTTGACTGGGCGACCAATTCGGAGCGCCTTTACCCCCAAATCCAGCAACCCTTCCAAGAGATTGTCAACGGCTACATTCGATTCTGCTGTCGCTAGAATCGGGCCGCTGCCACGCTGAGCGAGGACATGGAGGAGGTTCGTGGCCGTGGTGGTCTTGCCCGTCCCAGGGGGCCCCTGAATGAGGGTCAGCCGCTGATTGAGGGCTCGGTCGATGGCGGTTTGCTGCGAACTGTTGAGGTGAGACAGGTTTGGCGGTGGGCCTCGTTGCAGCTGCCTGCCTCTGATGTCGGGGCGAAGCGCTGCACTGTCGTTGATGTCCAGGACATTCCCCAACAACACTTCTCGCAGCACCGTCCCTCCATCGCCTTCCGTTGAGTGAAACGCCACAAGGGCTTCATGCATACGATCGTGCGCCACACGATTGGCACCACGGTCCAAGCGCCAACCGCCTTTTTTGACGTCCCGGGGTCGCTCGCCAACCACCACCCGAATCCGGGTTGGCCCTCGGTCAAGAACCACGCCTTCCACGACCTTTTCACCCCAAGGCCGGGATCTCGAAATAAGCACGATATCGCCATGACCAAATCGGTGTTCGGGCATTCGGCCTCTGTCTTGGGTTTCAAAGACAAGAATGTCTTCACCGAAAAAACGACCCTGAGGGCGAGCTTTCAAATCAAAAAGCGCCAGACCGGACATCAAAAGGCGTTGCTTGGTCCAAGTTTTCCATCGTTCCTCGACCTGTTGTGTTTCGTCTTCAAGTTCTTGCCGAATGAGGTCGGTCATACGAACAAAATGGTCCTGACTCCTGCGCCACCGGTCAGGGAGGGGCTCATCTTTCGCCATTGGAGGCTCAGGAACATACGCATTGTTCATCCGTTTTACCGAACCCTTGCGCCCCATGCTAGCACCACATGTTCGCCCTTCATCATCATATGGATACAGAACGACATGGAGAATGAGCGGGAAACCCTCATTCTTAAACACGAAATCCACCGCCGGAGAAACGGGTGGGTCAAGGTGTTTGGTCGCAAGAAAAAGGAAAAGGACACCGTCGGTGTTGCTTGCCCATATTGCGAATACAACAACCCGATCGGCTCAACCACATGCGAACAGTGCTACTACGAGCTTGACAAATCAGCCCGAAACCAGCCAATGGCCACCCCAACAACATCTGGGGATGAAATCATGAGCATGCTTCTCGCTGAGAACGAGGACGACGAGGAAGAGGGCGTCCAAGTCGTGGAAGCCGTTCTTTCCATGGACGAAATCACCGTGGAAGTGGATCAGTATTCGCTCGGCCAACCAACGCACGACGAGGACGGAGAACCTCAGCCCGAGTCGTTCGAATTCATCGGAAGCGAAGGCCCGACCCTTTCGGAGACGGTGGCTTCTGTGGAAGATGACGAACCGACGGAATTGACGATTGAAGACGCGCCAAAACAGTACATTGAGTTTGAACTTGAAACCGTGGATCCACTCTCAGAAGTCGCTGAACCCGTGCACACTGGAAAAGGAGGGCTGTACTCTCCCACCGTACCAACAGCCAACGACGATGACCTTCTCGGCGATGTCGGCCCTGCACCCACCGATGCCACGCCGGACCTTCCTGACCTCCCTGATGATTCACCTGCATCCGCGCCGTTGGCTCAAGCCGCTGTTATGGAAACAGCGGCATCATCTCCAACACCGGAGCTCCCTGAACTGCCAGGGGAAGAAGAGACAATCTCCGAAGCAACGGCCGCTCAAGAACCTGAAGCCGCCCCTGTTCAAGACGACCGGATTTGGCCCTGGCCAAAGGCCGAACCTTGGACTCCAACTCAGGTCTATCAGGAAGTGGTCGCAGCGATGGAACACGTCAAGCACGGGCGTATGGAACAGGCTGCAAGCACTCTTGACGGGCTCGGCCCTCACCTCGACTTGAACCTCGATATGCTGCTCCACATCTCAGTATTGATGCAACATCTTGGACGACACGACCACGTCAAGTGGACCCTTGACATGGCGGCTTATGTCCACCCCAATGACGCACACGTCCAACAGGCCCGTGCTCAACTGCTCGTTTAGGAGAATCTGACATGTTGACCACACCCGAGCTCGTCGTCGACGATCGGTTTCATCTTCGCCCCGCTTCAAGCAGCGTCCTCGTCCCCATGTTTGAGGCGTACCAAGAAGATGCAGAAGCTGCTCAGACAGCCTTGCCGTGGCTGAACCCAGATGAGGATGTTCGTCGCCAATTGCGCGACATGCTCTATGATATTGAAGCCCAAAATGGAACCGACTTGCTTCACTTTTGGTCCATTCACCAAGGCGAGAACAACGAATTTGTGGGCCTTGTGGGTTTGGGTGACGAACTTCAATCCCTTCAGGCGAATTTCAACCTCGGGTATTGGGTTCGTCGTCAATTTCGCCGTCAAAACATTGCATCCCGCTGTGTTGACGTCATTTTCCAGTGGCTCAATCAACGGGCAACGACAACGATTGTCGAAATCGCTGTTCATCCTCACAACGAAGCCGGATTAGCCACCGCATCCGCCATCTGCCAACGTTGGAGTGGCGAACGATTGACTGAGTTTGTTGGAATCGAATTCAATGAACGAACCGTTCCCCATTACCTCCATCTGGTTGACATTGGTCCGGGGGCTTGACATGCCCACGTGGTTCACCATCGACACCGATGACCTCCGTCACCTCCCCCAGCACCAAGGCCATCCCACCCGCAGCATCGTGCCCTTCCATGGCGGCCTATCCCTGTCCGAAGAATTCCGAATCGGATGGGCCACTTGGTTGAGTTGGATGGGCAATCATGATGGCGCCATCACGATGTTTGTCATCAGCGACATGCTCGATGATGTTGAATTCCAAGCCATGCTTGCCGATGCTCTGGAACGTTTTCCACGCAGGTTAACCGTGGGGTGTCACGGCCACACCCATCGTTCATGGTCAGCCTGGGGTGAAGATGAAGATGGTTTTTCAGCGATGCTAGCGGCATCGACCAAGCAACTGAAAGCACATGCTGGTGATGCATACCGGCCTTACTTCCGCGCCCCAAACGGATACATCGCCCCTTGGATGGCTAAGGTGCTTGCTGAAAAGGGCTACACGGTGGATTCCTCTGTTAATCCTTCATGGCTTGTCAAATCAAAAGCGGGGGGCGCTCCTTGGAAGGCCGTTCAGTCTGCGATGAGCGAAGCCAAAGTGGTGGAACGTGCATGGATGACAAGATGGAGTTTGCCAGTCAATGGTCCAGCCTTGTTCCGGTTTCCCCTTTCATGGATTGCAAACCGAGCGTGGCGCCGGGTCCCTCCGTTGCTGGGGAGTGCCGAAGCAGACCGAGTTGAAGACGAATCGTTTGCGATCACAACTGTGTATTGTCATGTGCTCGATTTTGCCAGAAACTCCGGCGGGTGGAATCCACCTCTCCCCGGGAATAGACCCAAGTAAGGCGCTTGTCCTGAGAAGTCCATGGCCAAAATCAATTTGACAGAAAAGTTCAGTCTTTTTGACGAGCATTGGACGCCGAAGGTGATCGCTGAAATGAACGAGTACCAGTTCAAATTGGTGAAAATTCAGGGTGAGTTCGTCTGGCACAACCATGGCGATACCGATGAAGTGTTCATCGTGGTGGAAGGGTGCATGTCCATCGAGTTTGACGACCATACCGTCTCGCTCAACGCTGGTGAAATGTACGTCGTCCCTAAAGGAGTCCAGCACAAACCCTACGCTGAGCAGGAATGCAAAGTCATGCTCGTGGAACCTCGCGGCGTCATCAACACCGGTGGAGAGACTGGTGATCTGACGGCCCAGAACGACGTTTGGATCTGAGGCTGAGCGAGCGTTCAGCGTGGGGGAGGATTCCATCCAGCGTGCTCGACAAAGGCTGCTTTAGGGACCCGTTGTGTTTCATTGAATCGCTCGATACGGTGCGCAAGCCACGTGAACCACTCAAACCGAGTTTCGTCAAATTTCTCACGTTCACCCTGAATCAACGGCTGACAAATCTCATGGGTTGACACGATCAGCCCGGAATACAAATCATACACGAGATGGAAATCGAGGTCACCTCGATGGACCAAAGCCCCCATGCTTTCCCATGTGGTCATGACAGCCATCAAGTCGGGCCACCGCTCGGCATGGTATTCCTTGAATTTCTCAAGAGAGTCGACTTCTGGAGGCTGATAAACCAATTCAACAACACCAGCAACCCACTCGGGACGATTGAAGTGTTCCGAGAGAATTAATGCTGCAGCGCTGTCCCGTCCAGCCTTCATTTCACGGATTTGAAACCACGAGTAAAACGCAGCACCAAGAATTGTGACCAACCCAAATATTTCTGCATAGGCTGCGGCTGTGCTTACATCCATACGGGAAAGGTGCAGACCTCGGGATTTTGTGTTTCGGGTCAAAGCGGCCCTCCATTGAGCAGTTCGCCAAAAACATTGTACCCAATCTAGGACGCGGGACAACATGGACGTCGAAGGAAAGCTGCCACCACAATCCATTTCTGTAGGGACGCTCGTTTCTGCAGACGAAGACCCGCAAAACATTCCCGAGATGATTGCTGAAGCAAACTCGACCTCCGAGGGCGCCTTTGAGGAACCGAGTGCAGCCTACCATAATTACATCGAAATCAGCGGCGAAAAACCATCTCAGGCAGCAAGTATTCTTGGATTGGTCTTCGTGATCATCAGCCCTTTCTTCGCTATACTGATGATCGATGATGGAGGTATTGACGCCGTATGCGGCGCATTCGCTGTCTGCATTGGAGGTCTTATTATTGGATTTAGTATCATTACGACCATCGCAAGTTCCGTCGAAAAATGGAAGAAGAAGAAGAATCTTGTTCTCGAAGAGGTCCTCGAGGAGGCTGGTATACCCGAGGTCCCTCGGAAAAGCAGGAAGACGCTTGGGAGTGTATTGATGGTGGTCGGCGCGATGATGGTCTTTACTCTCGACGCGTTGGAACCGACG
>Ga0315330_10003601_pt1 | contig 10651 bp, 10 predicted proteins | sample M140m34915metaG_FD_203453 | JGI IMG/M metagenome (GOLD analysis project Ga0315330, IMG submission 203453) | Ammonia-oxidizing marine archaeal communities from Monterey Bay, California, United States - M1 40m 34915 | ecosystem: Environmental > Aquatic > Marine > Intertidal zone | place: USA... | reverse complement strand
GCCGTTTATGAAACGAATCTCAGAGGTCCTTGGGTTCTAGCACAAACTGTCATAAAACATAGGATTAACGATGGAAAGCCCTGTAGCATCATCAATATTGCTTCGGTATTAGGGGTGAGGCCTTTAGGACATATACCACCTTATGCTGCGGCAAAAGCGGGGATGATTAACCTTGGTCGAGATCTCTGTGTCGATTTAGCTTCAAAAGGAATTAGGATAAATGCTATCGCTCCAGGTTACTTTGAAACCGAAATGAATAGGGAATGGTTGAAGACACCTGCAGGTGAAAAACTACTTCAAGGGATCCCAGCAGGAAGGTTTGGCCAACCAAGTGATCTGGATGGCGCGATATTGTTTCTCGCATCTGATGCCTCTAGTTTTATGAATGGTAACCTAATGACGATAGACGGTGGACATAGCGCTGGTCTCTAGCTTGCCCAGAGGATCAGTCGCCAATCGAGTACCTGTGTTTCCTCGTACTCATTATCACGGTTTAGTCGTTTGGCAAAAGTATCAACTTTCAGTTCTTTTAAGGTGCCACCCGATGGGACTTGGTTAACGCGCAGAACTTCAAATTCTGAACGGATTATGTCTTCCTCTAGTACTGGAGCCAGGTGATCACACCCTTGCCATCCGATCAAGGTCACCGTGTCAGGTATAGCTCGCATTATTTGTGCGTAAGCGAGCGATATTGTATGCCCGCCGTAGACGAGACGCTTTTTTAAATAACTTCGTGACGCATCTGTGTGAGCAAACGCTATGTTACCAGTTAGCCTTACTAACTCCGCAGCGCACGTAATAGTATCTTGTCCCGTCACGATTACTCGATCCTGTTGCTGTAGATTTGGCAGCGATGGTTCAAACGAGCTGTTCGTTAAAGGCTCGATATTCCAAGTCGATGGCACAGACGCTAGGATAGCTTCTTCTGGTAACCCTTTAGGGATCTGACTGAAATCGTCTAAGCGACCAGTTTCGGCAGACGGGTCTCGACATGGGATCATAGGGCATCGCCAATAACGCATTACACACTCATTGTTCTGATTTAGAGTCTCTATCTCTAATGCCACCATTCCTGTCGCATTCCTTCCAGGCTTGTTTTTATTTTGATTGAGACCCACTACCTTAGTTGTAGTAGTTAGCGTGTCGCCTATGAAAACGGGTGACTTCATTATCAAGCCACGGTAAAAGAGATTTCCTTTAACATTTTGTGAAGCATAGGTTGTTTGTCCGTTCACAATATTGATGACAAGCATCGGATGGACCATTCCGTTATTGCTACCGGTAACCTTTTTAGTTAGCTCGTGGTCAAGTGACAGACGCATACGATCGCCTGTAATTGACTGGTAGATAGAGCAAAAGCCTTCAGTGACTGTTACTGCAGGCGCTCCAAATACTTGTCCGTTATAAAAATCCTCGAAAAAAGGTCCATCAATTATATGTATTGCCATAGTTCAAATTATCCGAATTACTGAAGCCAATTTTATTGTTAAGTGCATCAGGATATCCGGCACAGTTTATTGGAGCAATGCATGATACATCCCGATGATAGTTGCTACATTTTGTGGTAGCTTTTATCTTGACGTTATTTATCTTATAGCAATAGGGTTGATAATCATTTGGACTGCTCCTGAAATTCTTGCCGGCCCGAGGACGAACATAAACTCATAAGCCTTGTCTGCAGCGAGCTCCCGAGTATCCATGTTTTCCAGTATATAAATACCATTGTAATTAATTAGTATCTGGTGGACGGGGAAGAGTATATTTGGATCCTCTCCTGGGATAAGTTCAAGCGCTGAATTGTCAGAGCCTACCGCCATTACTTCTTTTTCGACTAAGTAGTTGGCACCATCAGCTGTAATCCCAGGCTGCTCCTTGATGAACTTTTCGGGATCTGACTCTAAGTAAGTCAGCCAACCAGAATGGAATAAGACGACATCGCCTTTTTCAATATTTACACCCAGTTTTTGCTCACACGCGACGATATCTCGTTTATTGTAGGGAGTTTTAGCAGGTAATAATTCTTTCCCTTTACAAGCAGCCATATCGAGTAGCACACCGCGGGTCACTACAGGTGGATAGTCTTCCACACCCATCTTAGTAAGCCCGTCGACTTTGGCAAAATCGCTTGCTTTATACCCGTTATAAAAAACTCCATCAGTGGCGGCATGTCCAAGGCCATCAATTTGAGAACCCACACCCATCCAACCAGAGACATGATCATCGAAATAATTGAATTTGTTACCTCCAATGGGGTGATGATGGCTGTATTGATTAGGATACAGCACATGAACTTCAAAAGTTCGTGTCCCATAGGCGGGAGTGTCGCTGTTAGTCTCTATACCTAATCTGTACGTCTTACCTGTTTTTACAAGTTTACTCGCTTTAAGCGTTAGTTCAGGTCCGAGCATGTTAAAGGAACCTAGTGTATCGGTTGGTCCCCATTTAGATGGCCACCACTTGTCGTCGGCGCTTACAGTTGCAATAGCAAGAAGCACGGTAACTAAACTAGCGAAATACTTCATCTCAGTCCCCTTATATAAAGTAGAACTCCATTTAATTAGAAATTGAGTACTTCGGCAAGTTTAATTTTGAAAAGTTTGGTTTAAGAAAACTCGCGCCGGACGCTATTAGAATGTGCACCCAGTTCAGGGACTTGTAAGTTTTTATTTTCGTCTCCGACTCTCCGGATAAGACTGAAATTATTGCCAGAACTTAAGACATTTTTACGCTTCAAAGCGTCGTGCTTGGAGAGATCTTTTAAGGTATTAATACTGCCGCAAGCTACGCCAGCCTTTTGTAGTGAGTCCATAAGTTGGTTGCGATCTGAAAGCTTGAACACTGCTTCAATCTCTAGCTTTAAAGCGTTTCGATTTTCAGTTCGTTTCATATTCGAATCGTAGAGAGGATCAGAAACTAGCGCCGGTTTGCCCAGCACTTGCTTACACAATCTAACCCACTCCATATGATTTTGCACTACTATGAAAATTTTCCCGTCTTTAGTGTCATAGGCACCGTATGGACATATTTGTCCATGATCCATACCTGTTCCTTGCAGTAATTTATCGGCGTACTCATAGTAAGAGAGGGGTACGGATAGCCATTCGGAGAGGACTTCAAACAGTGATAATTCGATATGAGAACCACTTCCTGATTTAATGCTTCTTTTGATTAGCTTCTTGAGGATCTCCCCATAAGCTGTGAGGCCAGTCGCGATATCAACAATTGATGCGCCGACTTTGGATGGTTCCCCTGGGGGACCTGTTAGAGAGCACAAACCTGTTTCTGCTTGAATTAAAGCATCATACGCTTTCATTTTAGAGTAACTTCCCTTACTACCATAACCGCTGATAGAACACATTATGATATTGGGGTTTATTCTTTGGATCGATTGATAACCGAAGCCGAGCCGCTCCACAGCACCAGGTCGAAGATTTTGTATAAAAATATCTGCTTTCTTGATCAGGTTCTGCAATAACGCGATGTCCATATCAGACTTTAAGTCAACAGTAACCGATTCTTTCCCAGAGTTCAGCCAGACAAAATAGGCACTATCACCATCAAGAATATCGTCATATTTTCTCGCAAAATCTCCTTCTGGGCGCTCAAGTTTAATAACGCGAGCACCAGCCTCGCGCAATAATCTAGAGCAATAGGGTGCCGCCACCGCCTGCTCAAGACTAATTACTAGAAGGCCATCAAGATCACTTGTCATTGCAATAGTTTACCTTACACGAATCTAGTATGACCTAGGCAGACCTAGTTCTCTTTCTGCAAGGTAAGACAGGATCAGATTAGTTGAAATAGGTGCAATCTGGTAAAGCCGCGCCTCTCGAAACTTACGTTCGACATCGTATTCCTCCGCTACTGCAAAGCCTCCAAAGGTCTGCATACAAGTGTCGGCAGCGGCCCATGAAGCCTCTGAAGTGAGAAGTTTTGCCATATTGGCATAGGTACCTGAGGTGTCTCCGGATTCATATAGGCGGCATGCCTTATCTAAAACAGCCTCCGCTGCTTCGGTTTGAGCGAACGCTCGTGCTATAGGAAATTGGATACCCTGATTGCGGCCAATAGGACGACCGAAAACCTCTCGCTCACTAGCATAATCAGATGCCTTTTTAATAAACCAGCGCGCATCACCAACGCATTCGGCTGCAATAAGGATCCGTTCCGCGTTCATTCCTGAAAGAATATACTTGAATCCTTTGCCTTCCTCTCCAATCAAGCTATCGGCAGGTATTGGCACATGATCGAAAAAAACTTCAGTGGTTGCATGGTTTAGCATTGTTCTAATTGGGTTGATGGTCATTCCATTTTTAAGAGCATCTCTCATATCAATAAGAAAGACTGAAAGGCCATCAGACTTCTTTTTCACTTCATCTTTTGGTGTAGTCCGCGCAAGGAGCACCATTAAGTCTGAATGCTCGGCACGAGAGGTCCAAATTTTTTGGCCATTGACGATATACTTATCGCCATCTTTAACAGCCATAGTAGTAATGCTGGTAGTGTCTGTACCAGCAGTCGGTTCGGTGACTCCGAATGCTTGTAGCCTTAAGTCTCCAGAAGCAATTTGTGGCAAATATTTCTTTTTTTGTTCTTCACTACCATGACGAAGGACCGTCCCCATTGTATACATCTGAGCGTGGCAAGCGGCAGCATTTCCTCCAAATTCATGGATCGCTTTGAGTGTCTCAGAGCCGACAGTTATCGGCAGACCACTACCTCCATATTCCTCGGGTATTAAGGACGCCAGCAAGCCAAGCTCAGTAAGTCGTGTCACAAACTCAGTCGGATATTTGCGTTCACGATCTTTTTCTCTCCAGTATTCTCCGGAAAACTCTTCACAGACTTTAAATACCGTATCTCGTATTTGGGATATTGTTTCTTGTAGTTCTTCTTGGCTCATATTTAGGTAGCTCACCGTTTGGTTGGTTTATTAAAATGACCTGTAACTAAACAGGATTTCATAAAAAAAGGGTTGCCGTTATCACAGCAACCCTCCCCAGTTTACTTTAGTATCATGTTCCGCTAACTCGCAGCCACAATTTTATCTAAAACAGGCATCAGATAACTATTGAATAGCTCTGGATTTTCACTCATTGGAAAGTGCCCGATTTCTTCCATGATAATACATTCTGAGTTTTTAGTTTTCGCAGCACTTTCTTCAGTCATCTCTGGTGTACACGCGAAGTCATAAACACCTGTCATGTAGTACATAGGCACTTTACCAGAAAGTTTTTCGGTCCGGCCTCTAAAATCATGATCTTGACTATAGAAATAAAGATCGCCTTTGAATATTCCAGGGCCTCCCTGCGCGTAATACCACCAGGTCTCCCATCGATACTTATCAGGACTTTGCGGAGCCATTAACCCAAAGACAGACTGAGCTGCCGCTTCACCGCCGTGGATGTGGGAGTGTCTTAACCAATCAATATGCCAGCCTAATGAATGCTCGCACGCTTCTACGGCTATCAAGGCTCTGAGCTCATCTTCGTGTTTTTCCGCTAAGTGAAGGCAAATATTACCACCCATTGAACTTCCTAATATTACCGGCTTATCGAGTTCTAGAGCGTGGCAGAATGCCATCACTATGCCCATATAGAATTCTGCAGTTAGTTTGTACTCTTCGTCTTCTTTATACCAATCATATGGAGGAATGGATTTGCCATGACGAGGAATATCAATAGCAATTACTCTAAAGTTAGCGTTTATTGCTGGATCACACAGTTGATGTCTCCATTCTCTGGAGTCGGTTCCAGCGGTATGTAAACAGACCATTGGTATTCCTTGGCCAGCTTCTTCAAAAAATATTCTGTACTCGGTCCCGTTATAAGGAACCCAGACATAACGTCCAGTTATTGGTTCGATTTTTCCCATTTTTATGTCTCCTAATTCGTTCCTTAATTAAATCTCACGCATCCGATCGAGTGCCCAGCATAGCGCACGCATATTTTGCCAGAGGACCATTTGGTCTCCCTCTAGCGTTAATCTACCGTGAAGAGGATGAGCCATAGCCCAAATATCGTTATACATAGGTGGTGGTGTTTTTTGACAGAATTTTTCCCAACTGACAGCAGGGCCTTTTATAGCCAGTTGGTAGCAAGTTTCTGGGGTGAATTCACTCTCTATATTAGCTATCTTTCCTTTATAAAATTCGATGACATATTCAGTTTCACCAAACCCAAAAAGTAGATTGGTTGTGAAATGCTTTCCGATCCAACTCATTGGACCATTAGTGTTCACCAGCTTTTGCCAGCTCTCCATCCAAGACTTTTCAAACATGAGTTACCTCCTCATTCATTCTCGAGCGCCTTACTCTTAACTTATAAGTTACTACTATTCGCATAGTTGCAAATTTACTGCTTTATTTATAATTAGTATTTTAAATCAATTACCGTAATTTCTCATGAAAATTTAGAGCCAATCAGGTAAAAAAAATTGGGCAAATACAGCTTCACCTCAATCATCTTATAGTACTTCAACTACTTTGAAACTCTTTATACCAGACTCAATCAGCAGAACCTAGTAGCAGCCCAATAATATTTATGTTATTTGCTAATCTTTTTTTTTACCAGTGCGGACAAATTATCTTTAGCTCGTTTTCGATTAAAGTCGACTTTGAACCGCGTCATCTCGATGGACGTTATGTGTTCGGTTGGGAATAAGTGATACCTCGCGCCGGCTAGAACAAGTTCTTTATACCAATCATATGGCTCTTGCTGGTGATCGATAAATGATTGTTGCGCCACATACGCGTTACACGCGCCGACACTGGGGACATGTATTACAGACGACCGATAGCCTTTGCCGACACCTTCAATCACGTCAAGCTGTTTGAGGTCTTTTATCGATATTTTATATACGGCGCCCCACACGGCGTCCTTATCACTTTTCACGATATTGCACTTGCCAGATCCGTCGCGGCCAATTTTAGAAAAATTAAGGCTCCAGCCGCGTAGCATCGCTGTAGTACTAAAAGCCGCTGAACTAATTCTTGCTTGAAGGCGAGCGGGATGCAAATTAGAGCCATAAGCTAGATAACGTATGACACGCATATGGTTATTTGGCAGATTGTTATTAGACTTGCTCATGATTTAGCCATGCTGAGTTTTTATATTTTAATTGCTATTATAGGGCCTAGATTATTTTATAGACATGGAGCAGCAATGACCCAAAGTATCGAACGGATCTCATCACAAGAGGAAACCCAAGTTATTGACGCTATTGACGTCTGGCTTAGGAAAGAGGTAGCTCACCAAGTAAAGCATTTCGATCACGAAGATGAATACCCACATCAAATAGTCGCTCAAATGAAAGATATGGGGCTGTTTAGTCTTATGTATCCAATAAAGTATGGGGGGTTAGGGTTCTCAGCCAGTTCTTACACCAAGGTGATAACAAAATTAAGCGAAACGTGGATGAGTCTGGCGGGCGTGATAAATACCCATATGATGTTGGGGCAACTCATTGAACGATTCGGTACCCCAGAGCAACAATCTTACTTTTTACCCCGGCTTACTAATGCTGAGTTACACGGTGCGTTGTGCTTGACTGAGCCCGATGCCGGCACGGATCTACAAGGGATTAAAACACATGCCAAGCGAGACGGCGATCGGTACGTTCTAAATGGATCTAAAATGTGGGTCACTAATGGGATGTATGGTTCTTTATACGCGGTGCTTACCAAGACGGATCCGAGTGCTCAACCTGCACACCGAGGGATGACGATGTTTTTAGCCGAAAAAGACCGCGGCTTTAATGTAGACGGTAAGTTGAAGAAACTTGGCTATCGGGGCGTTGAGAGTGCGGCGCTAAGTTTTGATGACTATTCGATCTCTGCCGATCGGGTTCTCGGTGGGGTTGAGGGTAAAGGACTTCAGCACGCGATGGGAGGATTGGAATTGGGACGTATAAATGTGGCGGCTCGAGCTGTAGGCGTTGCGCGGGCTGCGATGGATGACGCGGTAAAATATGCGCAAGAAAGAGAGACTTTTGGCAAGCCCATTTGTGAGCACCAGTCGATACAAATAAAGCTCGCGGATATGGCAACAAGAGTCGAAGCGTCTCGATTGTTAGTTGAACAGGCCGCGGACAAATATGATAAAGGAGAGCGCTGTGACATGGAGGCAGGTATGGCAAAATTATTCGCTTCTGAATCGGCGCTCGAAAATGCTACAGAGGCGATGCGAGTTCACGGAGGCTACGGTTATTCCAAAGAGTTTGACGTAGAACGGTATTATCGGGATGCGCCCCTTATGTGCATAGGCGAGGGAACAAACGAGCTTCAACGGCTACTAATAGCTAAACAGCTGGTTAAACGATCTCCTATCTAGCACTTTTAGCCATAAGCGATCGCCTCGATCTCAACCAGAGCCAGGGGGAGAGCTAATTGCGAGCATACTGTCGAGCGAGCTGGGGGTAGTTTTGGAAAGGCTTTTTGATACACTTCGTTAAACTCAGAGAAGTTGCTCAAATCAGTAAGCCAAATGGTTGTTTTTACTATGTTGGATATGTCGAGAGACGCCTCTTGAAGAATGTTAGCAATGTTTTTTATGCAGTGACTGGTTTGAGCTTTTATTCCACTCGGGATTGTTCCAGCGTCGTCGAAACCAAGTTGGCCTGACAGGAATACAAAGTCACCTGCTCTAACTGCCTTAGATAGTGGCAAAGGAGTTCCGTCGGCTAAAGTAAAATTACCGCCAATGATTTCGTGTTTCATAGTTTTTGTTCCTTTTTGAGAAGTCTTTTTAAACCAATTGTTAGAAGTGGCAGCGTGAATATAGCCATGAAGCCCCAAGAAAGAGCTCCGTAGCCTTTGGCAATGAGGTTAATGAGTCCAAACTGGGAAAGTAAAAGGCTCGCCATGGTTATGATAAATGATGAGAAGCTTCGAGCTCTGTTAGATAGCCCGCAATTTCGAACCTCTTTGAGCCATGAGTCAATGCGATCATTTACTCCTTGAAGTACTCCGATTGCGGTAAGGAGAATAGTACCAATCAGGATGAAGAAATAGATGTGAACAGCAAAATGTATTCCAGACTGCTCCACTAAATGATACGTTGGTACTGGTAGTTGATTTATCTCAGGGTAAAATCCGACAAAGCCAACATGGAGCAGCAGAGCGGGCAACACCCCAAAAAGTCCAGCTATTATCCCACTTTTGACTGCTTGGTCGCTAGTTTCAATTTCCGATGCTGCGTACATCAGTACAGGGATGAGCGCACTGTTGTATATGGCAAATCGCATGCCACTGATGGATGCTCCTAGCCAGTCAATAGTATCGGTGTTGCTTAGTAACGCTAGATCTTTTATGGAGACCATCGAAACAATTAGTGATACTAGAAATCCCATTAGAAGAAGAGTCCAAATAGTGAGCGCGAACTTGACTATTGAGCGACCGAAATACGTAAAGCTTAATATCGCGAGTGAAAGGATAAGCCACACTTGGTAAATCCCGATACCAAATGCAGTCTCTGCTAGTGTGGTAGTAGCGGAAGTGACAATTGCAAGCACTAGCACCAATAGCAAAACGAAAAGAACTTCGTAGATTATCCAAATTGGCCCTAAAAGCTCTTTTAAAAAATCCCGATAGTTGAAGACTTTAAACCTAACTGCGAACGCAAAGCTAGATGACAAAACCAAAACAAATATACCAGCAATGACTGCGATCGCTAACAAACCTCCAGCAGGGCCAAATCGGGTCACATATTCGACTATTTCCCGACCAGTACCATAGCCTCCGCCTATAATGACACTCTGGAAAATAGCGGCCGGGATGATATAAACCGCACAAAATTTACGCCAGTGCATTACCTAAGTCCTAAAATTGAAATAGTTTACTTACCTTTGAATTCTGGAGTACGCTTCTCAAAAAAAGCATTGACCGCTTCCATATGGTCTTCAGTATGCTGCAACGTCACTTGCAAGGCGGCAGACATTTCCATAATTGAGTCAAAACTTGCCATAGTACCGTCTCGCATCAGCTTTTTAGTCATCCTTAGTGCTTGAGGGGGTTGGACACAAATTTTTTCTGCCAAGGCTTCTGCCTCAGCTAAAACATCTTGATCGGGATACACTTCAGATACCAAACCCCAATCTTTAGCAGTATCGGCGTCAATCAGATCACCAGTGAAGAATAACTGAGCTGCTCTGGACCAGCCGATCTGCCGAGGCAGTAACCAGGCGCCGCCATCACCGGGCAGTATACCTAGCTTTAGAAAAGTCGCTCCAAACTTGGCTGATTTCGCAGCTAACCTGATATCGCAGAGGGAGGCAATGTCACCACCCAGGCCTATTGCCGCCCCATTGATGGCACCAACAATAGGAACTTCGATATTCCACATTGCTTTTACGATTCCATGAATACTTTCGCGGTAATGGTCTCGCAGCTGGAGGGCATTGCCACCAAAGTGACCAGTTCTTTCTTTCATGGACTTTAAATCGCCACCAGCAGAGAAGGCTTTTCCCGCACCAGTCATAATGACACATCTTAAATTCTTATTACTGTTTATAACATTAGCAGCTTCAGAGAAGCGCTCCCCATCACGCGCGTGCCCTAAGGGGTTTCTCGTGTCAGGTCTATTAATAGTTAGCCTGGCTATGACACCTTTAGTTTGAAGAATTAATTCATCGTCAATTGAGATTTCATTTTTCA
>Ga0315330_10003599_pt1 | contig 10655 bp, 6 predicted proteins | sample M140m34915metaG_FD_203453 | JGI IMG/M metagenome (GOLD analysis project Ga0315330, IMG submission 203453) | Ammonia-oxidizing marine archaeal communities from Monterey Bay, California, United States - M1 40m 34915 | ecosystem: Environmental > Aquatic > Marine > Intertidal zone | place: USA... | reverse complement strand
GTATTCTCTCGCCAGAAACAAACTCTTCTCCAATATCTCTGCTCCTTTTTTATAATTATCTTCGATTTCCTCCGGTAACATGCACACGCAAACGCCTAAATGATACGTCGCTTTCACGTTATCGTGGTCCAATTTCAAACACTTCTCCAAATCCTCTTTCGCTTCCTTCCATCTCAATCTCTTCTCGTTCGCCATCGCCCTATTGAGATACGGGACGTGCCATTTTTGCTCCGATTGAAGAATCGCCTCGGTATACAGTTCGCACGCGGCGGCGTATTTTTGTTTCTGGAAGAGCAGATTGCCTTGGTGTTTCGAGTTCTCCGCTTCTTGTGCATTTTTAGGTGGACTGCTGTAGTGTCGCGATTTTGACGACATTTGTCTTCTCCTTTATTACTAATCAATAATCCCCTTTAGTATTCAGCATTCAGCAGCAAGAACAAGGAAAAAGGAGGAACGAGAATTTTTGAAGAAGAGGAGGAGGAAAAAGGACAGAAGGAGTTTCTTTTCAAATTTTTGATTTTTTCTCTCTCTTTTTCTCTTCTTCACACACAACAACAGAAACACCCAACAGAAACAAAAACTCTCTCTTTTCTTTCTTTCTCTCTCTCTCTCTGTTATATTCTGCACACTAAAATGTCTTTTGTGGTGTATCATCCATCACTGATGATGAACTAGTATTCGTAAAGAAGAAAGTATTTTACACAACACATATAAGAAAGAGAGAGAGAGATGGAAGAGGTTTATGATACTGCTACGTTAGTATCTGACGACGCAAAACTCAAAGAAGAAGAAGAAGAGGAGAAAAAGATTCAAAAAATGAAATGTGATGATGATGATGATGATGATGGTGACGACGAGAAGAACACATTTGCAATCCAAAATCTACCGGAAGGCGCCATCGCGCACATTTTCTCTCTCCTCCCGGCGTTATCTGTGATTAATTGCATGCTCACTTCGAAACAGTTGTATCGAGCAGCCGTGTCGGACGGGACGTGCTGGAAAAGACAGTGCGAAAAACTCGCCAACATCGAGAGTTTAGACGATTTACGAGCGAAAGCGAGACGAGATATATTCATGAATTCCGCGAAAGACGAAGAGAAGGTGAAAGAATCCGGGGAGTATTACAGGAAAGTTTTCATTGAGATGCAAAAGAACCCGTTGATGCGGTATCGATTTTTGAAGATGATCCCGACGCTCGGCTTGAATGTGCGAGAGTTGCGTCGCGGAAAAAGTAGGAGAAAGAAGATGGTTTTCGGTGGGTTTAGCTTCAACGCCGTGGAAGGATACGACGAGGAGGAAGAAGAAGAAGAAGAAAAGGAGGATGCTACGATGGAACTGGTTGACGACGACGGGAAGGAAAACGTATCGAAAAATTTTAGAGATGAGGACGAGAATAACAAGAACAAGAAACGAACCTCGGACGGCGCGTTGAAAGAGATGCAATCGAACCGAGAACGATACATAGAGCAAGACGTCGTAGATTTGAATGGAGGGACGAATAGAAAAAGGAAGAAGAAAATCATCTCAGACTACGCGAGTTTTAACGTTCAAGAAAGAGTGGAGGTGAGGAACAGTCATCGACAGCGCATGTGGGAATGTTTAGACGTGTGCTCGGGGACATTAAAAGCGGTTAAACTCGTAGGATTCCTCGAAAAACCTGAAGAAGGTTTGCGAAGTAGGAAATTGCGCGAAGCGGCGAACATGAAGGCGCTATCGGCGCAAATAGTCGTTCGAGCGACGACGAGGATGGGAGAAGAAGACCACTTAGGCGCGAAAGAATACTTGAACGGAGCGAATTCTATCGCGCGATTAGAACGTTTAGTTACGATTGACGAAGACATGCCGTTTGAGGTCCCGTGGTTAGTAGGAGAACTTCCGCCAGAGTTGCAAGCGGTGGAAGAAGAAGACGAGATGGAAGCGAATTCAGTTGGCAGAAGGCGAATTCTTCCGCGACTCAGCGGTAAAATGCTCATGATTCACGAGCATTTTCCGATAAGTTTACGCGCGCAGCGGTCGAGAGTGTGCGAGGATCCAGTCGTCGCGAAAAAACAACCGCCGCAAGAGTGGTGCTATGACGACGACGGCACCTTTCGATTGAAAAGATCTAAAGTGCGCATGCTCACGCAGCAATTGATTGAAGGCGTTCGATTTGCGCATTCGCGTGGGATTGCGCATAGAAATTTGCATTGCGGACATCTTTTAGTCGACGATCAGAAGAATAATGGCAACGGACAACTCGTAATTGCCTCGTGGGCAGCATCGAGAGGATTTCGCGACGTAGGAAAGCGCTCTCCTTTGCGTTCGTGCACCGTGCCGTATTACATCGCGCCTGAAGGACTCATCATACCTCCTGTGCAACAAATCGATCCCGATTCCATCGACGAAACCGCTTACGATGATATCGGAACGTTCGACGGAACAGATAACGGAGATGAATCTACTGTAGAGGAAGAAAAAGAAGAAGAAGAAGAGAGCAAGAAAAAGAAGAAAAAGAAACCAGTGCTTCCGAAACAGTACACAAACGCCGTGGACATGTGGTCGTGTGGTTGCGTCTTTGCAGAATTTATCCTCGGTTCCTCGCTCTTCAACAAATTCGCGTATTACGAAGGTGCCGAACAGTTGGATCAAATTTTGTGCATTTTTAAACTTCTTGGAACACCAAACGAAAAGTCGTGGCCGGATGTTAAAAGCATCCCCGGTTGGCACGAGGATATGTTCCCGAAATGGTTACCGAGAGTCTCCTTCTTGAAACTAACTCGCGCGAACGAAATCACCGTTTTCCAGGCCGATTTGTTGCGAAGAATGTTAACGCTCGACCCTTCGAGAAGAATTACCGCGCACGAAGCGTTGCATCACCCGTATTTCTCCTCCGAAACCGAACTCAAAGACGATCGCGTCGTAAAGTACGAAGACGAAGACGCGCAGCGTTTAAAACTGCCCGGCGGCGAGACCATAGTCGGACGACACGTTCGTATGGTCAACGCGAAACAGGATGAAGAAGAAGAAGAAGACGAACTCTTCGGCATCGTCTCTAAACTCGAACAATCGCCGTGTAAAAAGTACCACCGATATCACGTCATCTTTGACGCGAAGCAAACGCCTCTATCGATGAGTTCGTTGGTTTCGCTCGAGACTAAACTCGAGGTGCTTAAAAACCGCGACGACAAAGAGGAAGAAGAAGAAGAAACAGTGCGAGTCAAATTCCACCTCGCCACGCAATATTGGTCCGAACGCGACGTCTTGTTAAAGATGGTCTTATAACATATACATAGCAGTACAGCTAGAGAGAGAGAGAGAAACACATATAGAAGCGTGTATAATATACAATCTGAAAGTAGAAATACTCTTTTACGCCAAACAGGGTATTTTTGATTTTGAGCCTTTTTTGGTCTTCTGCGATTCCGCCCTTTTGACACAAAACCATTACCCACAGAATAAATCAAGAATCTCTCTTCTTCATCGCGCGCATTTTACGCATTACCCAAAGAAAAAGAAGGAGAAGGAGCTCGTCGTCGCGAATACATTATCGTCGTCGTCGTCGTCATGGGTGGAACGAACGACAACGACATGAATGAAGTCGCCGTCATCGACGAACGTTTGCAGAACAATTCCATAAAAATTTCCAAAGAAGACGGCTTGAAACCGGTGTCGTTAAACACGTTAAACACGCAAACGCACTCGGTCGGGGTGATCATCCCTCCGCCGGACGTGAGAGCGATCGTGGATAAAACCGCGCAGTTTGTCGCGAAAAATGGCCCAGAGTTTGAAACAAGAATCTTATCCTCGGAGAAGAACAATCAAAAGTTTTCGTTTTTAAGAGAGAATTCACCGTTTTACTCCTACTATCGAGGGAAGATCGAATCGAATAAACTGGAATTGGAAGGAAAGACGATCGAGGATCAGAACAAGAAAGGGATGGAAGTCGCGGAGCAAGTGCAAAGTCAGAGCAAGTTTATGGCTAAAAGTACGACTACCGGGTTGTCATCATCGAAACCGGAAGTTTTAGAACGTCCGAGAGAGTTCAAACATTCCGTCGGGACGCAGCCGCCGCAAGGCTTGAAGAGGAGCGAGATTGAGGTGATTAAACTCTCCGCGCAGTTTGTGGCGAGAAACGGCGCAAAGTTTCTCTCCGGGTTAGCTTCTAGGGAATATCAAAACCCAGAGTTTGCGTTTTTGAAACCGGCACATCCTTTGTTTACGTATTTCACCAGTTTAGCGGATTCGTACTCGGAGGTTTTAATGCCGGAGAATAAGCAAGAGATGGAGGAGATTTTAGACGTGGAGGAGGATTATAAGAAGGCGTTAGAACGATCGTTAAAAAGGTCCGAATGGGACGCCACGCAAACGAAGAATAGAAAAGATATCGAGGAGAAAAAACGCATGGAACGAGAAGCGATGGAGGCGATCGATTGGCACGATTTCGTGGTGGTGGAGACAATCGATTTCGACGATGGCGAAGACGAAACGTTACCAGAGCCAATCCCGATGAGAGAAATTGTTGGGTACTTGAAGAGACAAGCGTTGGAGGATGCGTCGAAGGTTGAAACGCAGCCGACAACGAAATCGACGACTTTAGTAGAAGAAGAAATAGACGTAGGAGGAACAAGAGGGGCCTCTGCAGTAGCAACCATGGACGACGAAGAGCGACAAATCGTGCGACAAGCGCAAGAGGCGGAGAAGAGAGTGAAAGCAGCGTCGAGACCGTTAGCGCCAAATGCGTCTGATGAGAAGCATGCATCGGGTATTAATGAGAACTTACCCGAACCTGGTATGAAAATTGTTCGAAACTATAAGAAACCAGAAGAAAGAGCGGCAGCTTCCAAGGGCGATAAAGCGACCAAGTTTGCGGTCTCGCCAATCACCGGCGAACTGGTTCCGGTGGACGAAATGGCCGAGCACATGCGTATCTCTTTGATCGACCCAAAGTGGAAGGAACAAAAAGACGCGATGTTGAAAAAATTACAAGGAAGCAACAAAGTCGACGACGACCAGTTCGCGAAGAACATTTTAAGTTTAGCGAAATCGAGACCAGACATTTTCGCCAGCGGGAACGATAAAGACGTCTCGACCGCCTTGAACGAACAAATGAAGGAGCATCAGCAACAACAACAACAACAACCGCCTGCGCTTGCGTCAATAGCAGCTCCTACGCCGCAACCGGCGGCACCTGTCATTCCCACTATGATTCAACCACCGCCGATGATGGCGCAGCAGCCGATGCCGGCGCCGCCGCCACCACCGGCGACTATCGCGACGAATGCGGGAGTTGGACAAAAACGAGGTCGGGAAGATGGAGGCGATGATTTAGATGCAGAACCGGTGAAACAAAAATTACGGATCGGAGAGATGGAGTTGGAAGACGAGGATAATTGGCTCGATGCGAATCCAGGTACGATTAAACTCAAAATCTTATGCCCTGACGAAGCGAAGGACAAAAATTTGAACGGCCAAACGATTGATCTGGAATTCGAAAGCGGTAAAGAAACGGTGTTGAAAATCAAGCAAGAGTTGAAACCTTTGCTAGGGAACTTAGCGCAAGGGAAAATGAAATTGGAAGTCAAGAAGATGGGGTTCTTGAAAGATGCAAACTCGTTGGCATATTACAACATCAAATCAGGCGCATCGATTCATTTACATCTGAAGAAGCGTTGAGAAAAATATGTATTAAATTAGTATTGATAGTATTGATCACGATAAAAAAAAGTAGTACATTTACAGAAGCAATCATTAAAAGCACGCGCCAGCCTTCCCTCTGTTCTCAAATTGTTTCATTCCCGGGCGAGGTAAAGACGGTAACGAGTTTTCGTTGTCGTTTTTCGGTCTCTTCTTTTCGATTTCTTTGCGTTCGATGTCTTTTTGAAAATGTAACTTTGACGCGCGGGCCAACGCCATGGAAACTTTCGTATCGTTTCCGCCAGTTTTCAACGCTCTTTTGTAATCGTCCACGGCCTCGGCGTATTTTTCAACCTGCTCGTAGGCGTTGCCCCGTTCGAAGTATAAGTCGGAGAGTATTTTTTTCGTCGCGTCTGCATCTTTGTCGTTGATCGCAGAGGATGTCGCATTCGATGACGATGATAACGAAGAGAGTAGCTTTTTACCTTCTTGAATGGCTTCGGCGTAATCTTTCGTCGCATTTCTGGTTTTACCGAGTAAAACGTTTGCTTTCGCGCGTCGTCGTAAACAATCCATGATTTTCACTTCCATTGTTGTCGTCGACGTCGATTTACCACCTTCTTCTAACGTCGTGGTGTCTTCACTGCCGTCCTCCGAAGCTGGCGGCGAAGAAGAAGAAGTGAAGAAGCGAAGAAAAAATAGTGCCGATGAGAACGATTTAATCGCGTTTGCGTGATCACCAGAGGATTCATAATGATCGCACGATTGCATCGCTTCTTTGAGAGACGCAAACTCCATCGGAGTCGACACGTCGTTGATTTGAGCGTCAAGCTCGTTTTCAATCTCCTCCGGCGTCTTTGAAGGAGTGAATTTTGGCGCTAAGTTTCCGTCGCGGAATTTAATTACTTCCGCGCGTAAATCGCGCAAATTTATATTGTTGCTGTTGTTGTTGTTAATGATAACAATTCCTTTCTCTTTTACTTTGCCATCTGGAGCGTTATTCAGGCGTAACATAGAGTTCTCGGAAGATTCTGACGATGACAAACGCTTCCACGCTTTGCCTACTTCTGTTTTCACGAGCGTGACGCGAAGGGACTTTGCCGTCGTAAGCATGCAGCTTTTCTCCCTCACGATTGCATCAAACAAGCACGGAACCGAGAGCACATAGACTTTATCTCTTTCCTCTTTCGATTTAATCGAAACGGTAAAACTTCGTTCGTTTTGTATTTCCAACTGCGCGGATTTCAGATCCATCAATTTCTCGTCGTGTTGCAAGCGCACGATGATTTCGCCATCTCTATCTTCCCACGTGTACCGATCGATGTTAATGACGCGATTTTCGGGGGAGCGGCCTTCCTCTTCTTCCTCGCCGTCATCAGTGTCACCCTTTTCTCTATCTCCAATCATCAAAACTTTTTTCTTATTCTTTTCAACTTTCAACAACTTTGGCGGTTCTCGTTTGATACCTTTCGCCTCTTCCAACCGGCGCATCCGCTCTTCCTTCATCTTTGGATCGACTCTTGTCAATTCGTGCTGGACTAAATCTATCGCGCCTTGCGTCATGTGATTTCCCACGAAATTTGTCGTGTGCCCGCTTTGTGGTTTCTCGTACCCGGGTTCTCGCTTAATAATCGTACCGTCCGGCGTTTGCTCTAAAGCGTCGTAGCCTTTCTTTTTCTCTCCGGTGGAGATGTAATACTTCCCGCCGTGCGCTTTCTTATCCCATACGGTTTTACCGATTTTACCGTACGATTTCTGTTTGATGAGTTGTTCTTTCGGTATTATCATCTTATTCTTATTCGTTCGACCCTCTTCCTCCTCTTCTTCTTCTTCCGCAAACCGACGATCTGAGGAATTCTTCTCCTCGATCTCGTCCTCGTTTCTCCCGGCTGTCCCGTACGCCTTGTATTCCTCCCACGCTTTCGAATGCTGCGCGCCGTCCGAAACCCGATCCAGCGATGGGTTATAACACGATTGGTCGTACTCGCTCATGTCTCAAATATATATGTGTGTGTGTGTGTGTGTCAATATATCGCGCGTTCGTGGTCGAGGTTGATAGATATTCTTTTTTTGTCGCGCTTACATTGCGCATGTTTGACTCGAAAAAAAAACAAAGCGTTTTTAAGTCCTGATGACTAAGCAAAAGGGATAAAACCTAAAAACTTGGAGGAGGAAGTTTTTCTCTTCTCTTCTCTCCCAAAACAGACAGACTGACAGAGGAGTGGGAATCAGAAAAGGCAAATAATATTACAAACCGCTAATCATTTTCGTGAACGCTTCGAATCTCTCCTTCTTCTCCGCTTTTAAATCTGCGTTTGTTGCACGCCCCACGCTCATTTCGTCCAAGGATATTCTCGTTTTGCGCACGATGTCTTTTCTACGAAAGGTCTTCGATAACTGTTTCTTGGCGAGTTGTTCGTCTTGTTTCGCGCCGAGGATGTTTGAGAAGGAACCAATCATGCTACCGAAAATACCGCAGCCTAAGGTAACCCAGACGTACCAAAAAGCGATTTGGCGCGTGTTTTCGGGTGCAAAATCGCCGAATCCAACCGTTGACAAGGAGATGGTGGAAAAATAAAACGAGTCAATCCGCGACCACCCGTCGTTTTTGACAGAGGTGAAGTAGGCGAACCCGAGCCAAAAAACGACAGAGGATATGAAAGCAGACGCGAGCATGTTCAATCTTTCGCTTCTAACATCGTTTTTGGCTTTGATGAGGTTCAAAAGCGTGACAATTTCACCCACAGATATGCTCACCCCGAAACTCTCCGCGTAACCCTCGCCGGCGAGTTCGTCTATGTATTTATTCACGTCCCTGGTGGGTACGTTTTCCCAACCCGAACTGAGGGTATTGAAAAATGTCGGCAAATCCTTTACTGGAATACTTACCGATAAATTTATCGTTCCGTAACTCGCGGTGGTTTGAATCGCTAAAGTTTTCATCATCTGTGGCACGTTCACCTCTAAATCCAACGGTTCCTTAATTTTCAACACTCTCAGAGCGTAAGAACTGACAATTCTCGCCACTTGCAGCAACGGGTCAGTCAACGCTGTCAAAGTATAGGCAAATTTGGCAATCAACGGTAAGCACGTAAACGTGACTAAGAGTTTGCCTCCATCTGTAATCGGCGTAATGTTCCCGTACCCGATCGTTGTCATCACCGTCCCTACGAAATACACCACATCTGTGGCAGATAACTCCTCCTCTTCTTCTCTTTCGTTGTTTTCTATTTCTTTCAATACGAAGGCCACCAGTAAGGCAAACGCGGCTAACGTAAATTGCCTTAAAATAAGTTTCCGAATCTTGTTACTCGATCCGTAGCCGGCTTTCTTCAAACGCTCCTTCCATTTCTTGCTACTCTTCGAATGATCTAACTTTGACTTTTCCAAATCGATCGTTTTGAAAGTCAGGAACTCATGTTTCACCTTCGAAGTCGTTTCGGTATCCCCAGACGTCGACGCTTCATCTTCCGTATTTATGCTTTCCGATTCCGATAATCTCTCGTCGTTGCTCACGGAGTTCTCATCATCGTCGTTCGCTTCTTTGCTGTTCGAGGATTTCTTTGTTGTTGTTGTTGTTGTGCCTCTCTTTCCTCTCCTTCTTCTTTTCTCTTTTACTTTCATCAACACGTTTGGCAATTTCGCTCGACCTGAGTCGCTGCATTGCCCCCCACCAAACACCGAGTCTCTCGTAGAGAAATTATTTCTCTTGCACTGACATCGTTCCAAAAGAGGGACCAAACCTAAAACTTCTTCCGATTCCACGTGTAACCCGCACCCGATCCAAGACGGTTTCGAGCAGGTTTCACACGTTATTCGTCGACACATATTTGTTTATGTCTTGACCTTTCTGATTTGAATGATTGATTGATGGCTCCTCTCTCTTCTCTTTCGATTAAAAGAGACAGAGAGCAAGAAGAAGAAGGAAAAAGTTTTGTCGTCGTTTACGGTACTATTATATTTATAAATATATATAAATATATAAATAAACGTTTTGAGCGACTGAGCGAGTGTATTCAGCAGCAGTAATAATAGCAGCGAGCAATGAAGCAGCGCGGGGAAGAAGGAGAAAAATAAATAACGAGAGAGAGATTTTGTGAATTATGTCTGACTCATCACGCACCCAAAAAAAAAGGAAAAAGGGGGGATTATATGGACAGAGAGAGGGAGAGAGAGATTTCAAATCAAAAAAGAGGAGAGATTTTCTTCAATTTTACTGCAGTAAAATTCAATTCACATTTTTCAACAGAATTTTTTTTTAATCTCTCTCTCATCAATCCCAACAACAACAACGCGCGTTGTTTAAAGCAGCTTGAAGGAGTTACGAGAGAATCATCTCATTACTCATCGTCATCATGGGATTCTTTTCCAAGTTTAAGACGAAGAAAGAACAGCCGTCGTCTTCAGACAAAGCGCCCGCGGGGACGACGAGTGCTGACGATGACGATGAGAAAAAAGAAAGAAAAGCAGAAAAACTCGCCTCGGAGCAACCGGGGAAACAAGCCGCCGCGTCACGGGAAGAGATCGATTACGTGCAAAGCACGTGGCAACAAATTTTCCCAATGTCCGGTCCGAATAAACTGTCCTCTGAAGATTTGGACGCGAAGAAAACTGCGGTCGGCGTTTTACTCTTCAGAGAGATTTTCTCGTTGGCGCCGGGAGCGTTGGCATTGTTTTCGTTTAAAGACGTGGAGGATGTGTACGAATCGCCGATGTTGAAAGCTCACGGGAAAGCAGTGGTTGGCGCCGTCGATGCCGCCGTACACTTACTGGACGACGTATCGAAGTTAGTCCCGATTTTGGAAGAACTTGGCCAATTTCACAACAAAAAGAATATCGTCGGGGCGCACTACGACGTTGTCGGGCAAGCCGTAGTTAATGTTATCGGGTCTGCGTTGAACGGTTTGTCCGAGGCGCAAACGAACGCGTGGGTGAAGGTGTACTCGACGATTAAATCAGTAATGTTAGCCGCCGGTAAGTAAGGCTTGCGAGAGGAGTGAAGAAGAGAGAGAGAGAGAGAGATTGAAGGAAACGAAAGTACC